>OICL01000002.1_pt1 | contig 321241 bp, 277 predicted proteins | sample 1581231 | NCBI WGS metagenome assembly OICL01 (sample SAMEA3882542, study PRJEB24775) | human gut metagenome | biome: human-associated habitat; feature: intestine environment; material: feces | place: Netherlands | collected 2009/2010 | reverse complement strand
AGGTGGATAGGATATTTTCGATTGTACCTGACAGGTGTCAGATACTTTTGTATGAGAAGCATGGTCTCTGTTTCGTTACCACCGTGTTTGAGATATGCCTTGCATATGTTTACTGCGATGGTGTATTTGAGTTCACGGAAGCTTGTTTCCACGCTCCAGCGCATCCGGTAAAGTTTATTGATTTCTTCCAGAGGAAATTCTTCTTCTGAAAGATTGGTGGCAATACAGATATAGGTTCCATTATCAAGGCGAATACGTACAATACGGAATTCAATATCGTAATACATGCAGTTTTCATCAAGAGAATCAAAATCGGTAGAAGGCTGAAGTATGGTATAGGTATAGATGAAATAAGCTCGTATAAATGCGAGTGCGGAAAGATAGGTTTGGAGAAATCCTTGATTTGGAACCATCCGAGGTGTGGAAGCAGATTGATTGAGAGTTGGAAAAGAAGATGCAGCGCAACGAGAAAGGATGATGCTTGTGGCAGGATCGTATAAATATTTCAGATATTATTTGCGGGATGTTCCGGAAAATGCATCGCTATAAAAATGCTGGAGGAAATGAATGGTCACACAAGAAATCAACTGATTACAGAATTTCTTATGCATTATCTGAAGACAGGAAGTGAGGATGACATGAAGGCGGCGGATATTATTGCAGATGAAGTGTTTGAGCATACATTAAAAAGAATTGACGAATTGGAACGTCAGGTAAGAATGCTTACAACTGGGCGTGAAAATATAGATGGAAACAAGATTTGGAAGAAGTTTCATTCCGAAGATATTTCCATCAATGAGTTAAATGAAGAGTAAGCAGGAAAATATGAATACTGCAGAAAATATGATCGAAATCTGTTTGGCGTTCTACCACTAAACAGATATATGGTTTGTCTTGATCCCTACATTTGGAGACAAACGTTTTGGCGATGAACGGAGGCTTGGGGATGAGTTACACTTTTTGTGAGAAGAAAGTTGGAGAGAAGCTCCACGAACTAAGAATGAGAAAAAAAGTTGAAGCAGCGGGAAGCAGCAGATGAGATGCACATTTCTCGCGAACACTATTCACGTATAGAAAATGGAACCAGAAGAATAAGCCTGGAAATGCTGTTTATTTTAATGAATTTCTATGGAGAGGATGCGAATACCATCTTATGTATAAAAGGTGGAAAATACGTCGAATGAGACGTTTAGAAAGAATATGGAGTTTGAAAAATACATCCTGGACAATGTTGAGATATAAGACAATTTATTCATTTTGTAAGGGTAATTATCAACTTTAGAATTTACAATTAGGCCACGTTATAGTATAGTATATGCTGAATGCGTGGCTTCTTTAGTTACGAAAGAAGCGCGGTATGTTCACACAACAGCTGAACAAAAAACAAAGGAGATAACATAAAATGAAACTAGGAATCGTCGGGCTTCCGAACGTCGGAAAGTCCACATTATTTAATTCTTTGACAAAGGCGGGCGCGGAAAGCGCGAACTATCCGTTCTGTACGATCGATCCGAACGTGGGTGTCGTACCGGTACCGGACAAGCGTCTTGACAAGCTGACCGAGATGTATCATTCAGCGAAGACAACACCGGCCGTGATTGAGTTCGTTGATATTGCAGGACTTGTAAAGGGTGCATCCAAGGGAGAAGGACTTGGAAACCAGTTCTTATCCAACATTCGTGAGACAGATGCGATTGTGCATGTTGTACGTTGCTTTGAAGATCCAAATGTCATTCATGTCGATGGTTCGGTTGATCCGATCCGTGATATTGAGACGATTAACTACGAGTTGATCTTCGCAGATATTGAGGTGCTTGACCGTCGAATTGCGAAGGGACAGCGTGGTGCAGCCAATAATAAGGAACTTGCAAAGGAAGTTGATCTGCAGAAGCGGATCAAGGAGCATCTGGAATCCGGTAAGCTTGCAATTTCCTTTGAGACAGACGATGAGGACGAAATCAAGTGGATCAAGGAATACAACCTGCTGACAGGAAAGCCGGTGATCTATGCGGCAAATGTATCCGAGGATGATCTGGCAGACGATGGAGCAAGCAATCCATATGTACAGAAGGTGCGCGAATATGCGAAGGAATTTGGCAGTGAAGTATTTGCTGTGTGTGCACAGATTGAGCAGGAGATCTCCGAGTTAGATGATGATGAGAAGCAGATGTTCTTAGAGGAGCTTGGCGTATCGGAGTCCGGTCTGGATAAGCTGATCAAGGCAAGTTATTCTCTGCTTGGACTCATCAGTTACCTGACAAGTGGTCCGGATGAGACACGTGCATGGACAATCACGAAGGGCACGAAGGCACCACAGGCAGCGGGTAAGATCCATACGGATTTTGAACGTGGATTCATCAAGGCGGAGGTTGTTGCTTACGATGATCTCATGGAGAGCGGCAACATGCTTGCAGCGAAGGAAAAAGGACTTGTACGACAGGAAGGAAAAGAATATGTCGTGCAGGATGGCGATGTGATCTTATTCAAGTTTAATGTATAGAAACATATCATTGTGAAAAACTTATCAATAGAGTCAATTGACGAAAATAAAAAGGAAAAACTATGTATGATATCAGATTCCCAAATCTTGGGATAGTATTAAAAAATATCAAAGACGGATTCACGATCTTTGGATTTGAAATCAAATTTTATGGTGTGATCATAGCACTTGGATTTGTGCTGGCGTTCCTTGTAATCAGCAAGGAAGCAAAAAGGACCGGGCAGAGCGAGGACACATATCTGGACTTCATGCTCTGGCTGATCATCCCGGCAATCTTAGGTGCGCGGCTCTACTATATTATATTCAGCTGGGATTCGTATTTCCAGAAGGGCAAGGGCTTCGGGAAGACGTTGTTCGATCTGATTGATATCCGGAGCGGCGGACTTGCCATCTACGGTGGCGTGATCGCGGGTGTGATTGTTGCAATCGTCTTTGCGAAGAAGCAGAAGATGAAGTTCTCTGTACTTGCCGACACGGTGACGATGGGACTTCTGATCGGACAGATCATGGGACGCTGGGGCAACTTCTTCAACCGGGAAGCGTTTGGCGATTATACGAATTCGCTTTTTGCGATGGCGATTCCGACCGACTATTATGTTGGCAAAGGAACCCTGACCGGTATGATTAACTCCGGTATCATCACTTCGGAGATGGCGAATCATATGCAGGTCTACGATGGCATGCAGTGGATCACGGTACATCCGACCTTCCTGTACGAATCGGTGTGGAATCTGATCCTTTTGATTGTTATTTTCATCTACCGGAAGCACAAGAAGTTTGATGGCGAGATCTTCCTCATGTATCTGTGGGGCTATGGTCTTGGACGTGTTTGGATCGAGGGACTTCGTTCAGATTCCCTGATGCTTCCGTTCTTCAACATGAAGGTATCCCAGATGATCGCAGCAATCTGTGTACTGGCTTGTTCCGTGCTGATTGTAAAAAAACGGATGGATACCGTAAAAAAACAGGCACCAGCAGGAAAAAAGGAACAATAAATCAATTAAAAATTGTAAGAAATGGACAAGGGAAATGCAAATTGGTATTGCATTTCCCTTTTTTTTGCGTTACAATGAAACCCAAGTGGAAGCTGAGTGGCAGTGAAATGGATGTCAAGTGGTGCTCGGTGGAGGTTGTTCCCACACAGGGAAGAACATTGCATGCAATACGAAAGGTGAAGCTATATGTCAATGGGTATGATAGGAGAATCGAATCATGGCCTCGATGCAAAAGGCAGATTGATTATTCCCATAAGATTCCGTCAGGAACTTGGGGATAAATTTGTGCTGTGCAATGGCATGGACCATAACATTGACGTATATCCGGAAGCAGAGTGGACAAAATTCGCAGAGAAGCTTGCTGCACTGCCAAAGAGTAATTTCCAGGCAAGACGTCTTCGTGATTTCTACGAAGGATCTGCGGTTGTCTGTGAGATGGATAGTCAGTATCGTATTGTAATTCCACAAAAATTACGTGAATATGCGGGCATTGATCGCGAGGTTGTCATGATTGGACATACGGATACCGTAGCAATCTGGGATAAGGCAGCCTGGGATAAGATCAACAGCCCAGAAGAGATTGACCTGAAAGAAATCGCCGAGATTGGTGAGTTGTTCAACATCTAAGGGAGGCTGCGATGGAATTTAAACACAAATCGGTACTTTTGGATGAGACAATTGACAGTCTGAATATAAAACCGGATGGAATCTATGTGGATGGAACCCTCGGTGGGGGTGGACATTCCTTAGAGATCTGCAAGCGGCTTTCGGACAAAGGTAGACTGATCGGAATCGATCAGGATCTGGATGCGATTGCAGCTGCGACCGAGCGGTTGAAGGATTACAAAGATCGTGTAACGATCGTGCATTCCAACTATCAGGATATCGATGCAGTATTAAAGAACTGTTCTGTGAGCGGTGTTGACGGAATCGTTCTGGATCTCGGTGTCTCCTCGTATCAGCTTGATAATGTGGAACGTGGGTTTACTTATCGTGAGGATACGCCGCTTGATATGCGGATGAATCAGGAAAGTACTATGACAGCGAAGGATATTGTAAATGAATATTCTGAAATGGAGCTGTACCATGTGATCCGCGATTATGGCGAGGACAGTTTCGCTAAGAATATTGCAAAGCATATCGTCAAGGCGAGACAGGAGCAGGTGATAGAGACAACCGGACAGTTAAACGAGATCATCAAGGCGGCGATCCCGGCGAAAGTCCGGCAGGGACAGGGACACCCGTCCAAGAAAACATTTCAGGCGATTCGGATTGAATTGAATCACGAGCTGGATGTGCTGGAGAATTCGTTAGATACTATGATCTCATGGCTGAATCCAGGTGGCAGATTGAGCGTGATCACATTCCATTCGTTGGAAGACAGGATTGTAAAAACGATATTTAAAAGAAATATGAATCCATGTACATGTCCACCGGAGTTCCCGGTTTGTGTATGTGGGAAGAAGCCGACTGGCAAGGTGATTACCAGAAAGCCGATTGTTCCAAGTGAACAGGAACTGGCAGAAAACAGTCGGGCAAAGAGTTCCAAGCTGCGGGTATTTGAAAAAGCAGATGTATGATTTTAAGGAGTGATTGATATGGCACAACAGGTTAGAAGACAAATGAATTATGTAGACGGTACGGCTGCAAGACAGATGTACGCAGCTCCGGCACGCCGTGTGCATGAGCCGGAAAGAAAGGCACCGAGCCGTAGAGTTGCTCCACAACAGCGTCCGCAGGAACGACCAAAGGTACGGCGCAGAGTGACTGCGCAGACCAAAAAGACGCTGGCATTCTCCGCAGGATATATGCTGTTTATGGCATTTATGGTATGTCTGGTTGTTGGATCAAGCGTATTGATGTTATATCTGAATACGAAGATCAGCACACAGCAGAACAACATCAGTGCCTTAGAGGCAGAACTTGAAAAGATCGAAGATGATAACGCAGCACATAAGCTTCGTTTGAATAATATGTATACATTGGACGATATTTACAATGTAGCAACCAATGAACTTGGCATGGTCTACGCTAAGAGGGGACAGATCATTTATTATGACAGTGCCAATGAAGATTATGTAAAACAGTATCAGGATGTTCCGGGTTCGAATTAGGATGTAGATCAAAAGTCGAGCAGTTTCGCTGCTCGATTTTTGCGGTTGAGGTAAAAGTATGACTAGAAGACCACAAAACAGAGAAAATAGAAGAAGACGAAAGCGAAAGGTATTTACAAACCGGATGCGCGGCAGATTGAAATTTGTGTTTGGGTGTGTCATGGTTGGATTTGGTGTGCTTGGTGCAAAAATTATCTGGATCAATGCACAAAAAGGAAGCCAGTATAAGCAGCAGGTGTTGACGCAACAGGGCTATTCCAGCAAAGTGATTCCGTATAAGCGTGGTGATATTGTCGATGCGAACGGAACCGTGCTTGCGACGGATAAGAAGGTGTATGATCTGATATTAGAGCCTGCCAATATCGTGCAGTATGAGAAGAAAAAGACGGCGACGGTATCAGCGCTGAAGGAATTTTTCGGATTTACAGATGAGGAGATCGCAGGATTTCTGGCAAATGAAAAATCGTACTATGTAGTGGCAAAGAAGGGCGTTGAGTACGAGGAAGTACAGAAATTTGAGGAATACTGCAAAACCGATGAAGGCTCCAATGTCGTTGGAATCTATTACGAAGAGCGGTATGTACGTGTCTATCCGAACAAAGAACTTGCGTGCCATCTGCTTGGATTTACCGTCAGCGGAAATGTCGGCATGTATGGCGTCGAGGAGTATTATAACAGCGAGTTAAATGGTACGAACGGACGGGAATACTCGTATCTGAATGAGGATTACGGCGTGACCAATTCGATTGAGCCGGCAACTAACGGCTATAACCTTGTGACAAGTATTGATGCAAATGTACAGAAGATTGTTGAGGAAAAGGTAAAGGCAAAACTGGAGGAAGAGGACGCTAAGAATATATCCGTGCTCGTGATGAATCCGAAGAATTGTCAGATCATGGCGCTGTATAATTCCCATACATTTGATCCAAACGATGCTTATGATCTGGATTCGACACAGTATCAGTTCGATACGCAGGAAGAACTCGAGGCATCCGGATATTCCAGTTTTGAGGACTTTAAGCAAAACGGAACAGATGAAGAACATGTGGATGCGCTATACAAGGTATGGCGTAACTTCCCAGTATCGGATGTGTTTGAGCCGGGTTCTACCTATAAGACATTTACGATTTCCGGCGCACTCGAAGAGGGTGTGATCACACCAGAGGATACATTCTTCTGTGATGGTGGTGAGCAGATTGAGGACCGTTATATACAGTGTCATTCCCATGATTACGGTGGACATGGAATGGTCGACCTTTCCGGAGCGCTGGAGAAATCCTGCAACGATGCTTTGATGCAGATTGCAGCAAAGGAAGGAATTGCATTATTTGATAAATATCAGGTGTTGTTTGGATTTGGACAGTCCACGAATGTCGATCTGCCGGGTGAACCAAGCGATTCCTCACTCAGTGGGCTCGTATATCATGCAGATAATATGGGAGCTGTATCCCTTGCGATATCTTCGTTTGGACAGGGTGTAACAACCTCAATGATGCAGGTTGGAACCGCATTTTGTTCTGCAATTAACGGCGGATATTATTATGAGCCAAGTGTTGTACAGCGGATCGAAGATGAAAATGGAAATATCGTCCGGAATCTGGACCCTGTGCTAGTCAGAAGAACGATCTCGGAGGATGTATCAGCACAGATGCGTCAGTTTTTAAAGAACGTAGTATCCGAAGGTACCGGTAAGAAAGCGACCGTTGAGGGTTACGAGATTGGAGGTAAGACCGGTACTGCCGAGAAGCTTCCACGAGGAAATGGAAAATACATTCTTTCCTTTATTGGATTTGCACCGGTGGACGATCCACAGGTTGTTATCTATGTCGTAGCGGATGAACCGGAATTACAGTCAGGAAGTGGCGAGGCAGCGCATTTGTTTGCAGATATTGCAGAAGCTATCTTCCCATATTTGAATATTTATAAGACGGATGAGACATATGATATTGATGAGGCAACGGCAGAGGATGAACCTGCAACGCCAATCTATGGTGGAGAAGCTCCGGCCAATGATGTAGCTGGTGGCAGCGACAACCCATATGTCGAGCAGTCCGAGGGTGAGACGACAACCGAGACAACGACAGAAGATCCGAGTGCAACGACAGAAGCGCCTGCACAGGACACAACGCAGGAAGCACCAACCGGATGATGTAGAAAACAGGTATAGTTCGCACGCACAGGGAATACATTTTTATAAAATGAGAATTGGGCGATAGCGGATATGCAGCATTTATTTACGAGTTCCCATCGGAAGCGATTGTTGATCGTAGTGATTGCATTTTTTACGTTATTGACTATAATAACGGTGAAGCTTGTTTCCATCATGACCATGCAGGCGGACGATTATGGATATCGGGCGCGGGCGGTACAGGAACGTGAGCGCAGCATCAAGGCAAAGCGCGGCAGCATCTATGATAGAAATGGTGTTGTGCTTGCTGGTAACCAGGCAGTCTGTTCGATTTCGGTAATCTACAACCAGATCGAAGATCCGGAGACTGTAATTCGGGTTCTCAGTGAGAAACTGGAACTACCGGAGGAAGATGTCCGGAGACGTGTAGAGAAACGCTCGGTGCGTGAGAAAATCAAAAGCAATGTGGACAAGGAATTGGCAGATGAGATCCGCGCGATGAATCTGGCAGGCGTTATGATTGATGAGGACTACAAACGGTATTATCCGTACAGTACACTGGCATCCCATGTGCTGGGATTTACAGGTAGCGACAATCAGGGTATTGTCGGGCTGGAAGTATACTATGATGATCTGTTGATGGGCGAAAATGGCAGCATCAACACCGTTACAAATGCCAGAGGCATTGAAGTGGAAAATATGGCGGAGAGAAGAGTGGAAGGCACAGCCGGACAAAATCTTGTCACGTCCATAGATATAAACATCCAGCAATATATCACGCAGAAAGCGCTTGAGGTGCTGGAGAAAAAACAGGCAAAACGCGTATGTATTATCGTGATGAATCCGCAGAATGGAGAGATCTATGCACTTGCGGATGTGCCGGAATACAACTTAAATGAACCGTTTACATTGAATTATGAGACGGACGAAACGGTAACGCAGGATATGTGGAACCAAATGTGGAGAAACTATTGTATCAGTGATACCTATGAGCCGGGTTCGACGTTCAAGATTGTGACAGCGACAACTGCTTTTGAGCAGGGCGTGTTGCGCGTGGAAGATCAGTTTTACTGCCCGGGTTATCATATTGTGGAGGATCGCCGGATTCGGTGCCACAAGGTTGCCGGACATGGGGCAGAAACCTTCCGGGAAGGTATCATGAATTCCTGCAATCCAGTGTTTATGCAGGTTGGGGAACGCATTGGCGTGGATGGTTTCTATGATGGTTTAAGAAAATTAGGGTTGTTTGAGCAGACGGGGGTCGACCTGCCGGGAGAGGCAAATTCCATCTTCCATAAGCAGGAAAAGGTAGGACCGGTCGAGCTTGCAACGATGTCATTTGGACAGTCGTTTCAGATTACGCCGTTACAGTTGATGCGTGCAGCAGCTGCGGTAGTAAATGGCGGGAATCTGGTCACACCTCATTTCGGTGTGTATACGACAGATGAAAATAATAATGTCACTGAGGTTTTGAAATATGAGACGAAGACAGGAGCAGTAAGTACAGCAACCAGCGAGACGATGAAAGGACTGCTCGAAGCAGTCGTTGCAGAGGGCACCGGACATCGGGCGTATATCGCAGGGTATTCGATTGGTGGCAAGACGGCAACAAGTGAGAAACTGCCGCGAAGTGAGAACCGTTACATTTCATCCTTCCTTGGATTTTCACCGGCGGACAATCCGCAGGTTATGACACTGATTCTGATTGATGAACCGCAGGGTATCTATTATGGAGGTACGATTGCGGCACCGGTCGTAGGTGAGATATACGACAACATTCTGCCGTATCTCGGTATCTACAAGGACGAGAACGCAGAGGAGGAGACGACGCAGACAATCAGCATCGACGATGCTGTGTTTTAAATATTACAATACAAGCGATGGCTTGATAAAGGAGAGAAGATATGAAGTACGACATAATTGTTCCAGCATTGATAGCATTTGGTGTGAGTGTGATCTTAAGTCCGATCATTATTCCATTCTTAAAGAAACTGAAGTTCGGGCAGTTTGTGCGTGACGATGGACCGGAATCGCATCTGAAGAAGTCGGGAACGCCGACGATGGGTGGATTGATCATCCTGTTCAGTATCGTGATTACATCACTCTTTTACATCAAGGATCATAAGGAGATCGTTCCAATCCTGTTTGCAACATTGGGATTTGGTCTGGTTGGTTTCTTGGATGACTTTATCAAGGTTGTTATGAAGCGGTCACTTGGACTTCGTGCATGGCAGAAGATGTTGGGACAGTTTTTGGTAACAGGTGTTTTTGCATATTACATTCATGCATATACGGATCTTGGAACTACGATGATTATTCCATTTACACATAAGGTCGTTGACCTTGGATGGGTTTATTTCCCATTGATGTTCTTCGTTATGCTTGGTACAGCAAACGGTGCGAACTTTACAGATGGCCTGGATGGATTGGCATCCTCCGTTACCGTATTGATTGCAACCTTTTTCGCGATTGCATCTATCGCGGCAGGCTCTGGTGTAACACCGATTACATGTGCAGTCGTAGGAAGCCTGCTTGGCTTTTTGGTATACAATGTCTATCCAGCACGTGTGTTCATGGGAGATACCGGATCACTGGCATTGGGTGGATTTGTTGCGTCGACAGCGTATATGCTGCAGATGCCACTGATTATATTGATCGTTGCATTTATTTATCTGGCAGAGGTGCTTTCTGTTATTATTCAGGTTGTAAGCTTCAAGACAACTGGAAAGCGAGTATTTAAGATGGCACCGATCCATCATCATTTTGAGCTTTGCGGATGGCCGGAGACAAAGGTCGTTGCGATCTTCTCGATCGTTACAACGATTCTGTGTCTGATCGGAATTCTGGCAATTTAGAAACGTTAGATAGAATGGAAAAGAGGGAAAACGATGTTCGATAAGAAAGTATTAGTTGCAGGAGCAGGAAAAAGTGGAATCTGTGCAAGTGAGCAGCTTCTTCGAAATGGAGAGCAGGTTGTGCTGTTTGATGAGAACCCGAAGGGTACACTCACAGAGACAGTCATTCTTGAGAAGCTCGGGTTTGACAAGAAACCAGAGGCTTTGACGATCTGGCTTGGTGCGCTGACTGATGAACTGCTTGCAGATATTTCCTGTATGGTTATCAGTCCGGGTATCCCGGTCGATGCACCATTTGCGCTCAAGGTAAAAGAAGCAGGTATTCCGGTGTGGAGTGAAATCGAGCTTGCATATACTTACGAGAAGGGTACAGTAGCCGCCATCACAGGTACGAACGGAAAGACGACAACGACTACATTGGTTGGCGAGATCATGAAAGCCTACAACGACAAAACATTTGTCGTAGGAAATATCGGAATCCCATACACAAGTCTGTCTGATCAGAGCAGTGCGGATTCGGTGACGGTTGCAGAGATCAGTAGCTTCCAGTTGGAGACAATTCATACATTCCGCCCACATGTGAGCGCGATACTCAATATTACACCGGATCATCTGAACCGGCATTATACATTTGAAAACTATGCGAACTGCAAGCTGGATATCACGAAGAACCAGACGAAGGAAGATTATGCAGTGATGAATTACGATGATCCGGAGACGGTGAAGCGTATTGATAAGGTTCCGGCAACGGTGATTTTGTTCAGCCATAAAAAGGAACTGGAGTCCGGTGTAATCGTCAAAGATGGTGCGGTTGTGATCCGGGAGAATGGCAAAGAGACTTATGTGATGCCGCTTTCTGAGTTCCAGCTGCTGGGAGATCACAATATAGAGAATCTTTTGGCTGCGGTTGCAATATCTTATTATATGGGAGCAGATATTGCCACGATCCGTAAGGTCTGCGGCGCATTTAAGGGTGTGGCACACCGGATCGAATATGTGCGCACATTAAATGATGTGAATTATTATAATGATTCCAAAGGAACAAATCCGGATGCAGCGATCAAGGCAATCCAGTCGATGGTGCGTCCGACGTATCTGATCGGTGGCGGTTATGATAAGAAGTCTACTTACGATGAGTGGATAGAGAGCTTTGACGGCAAGGTAAAATGTCTGCTTCTGATCGGACAGACAGCACAGGATATTGCAGACTGTGCAAGAAAGCATGGATTTGAAAACATTGAAATGATGGATGACTTGAAACAGGTTGTGGAGTATTGTCATACACATGCACAGCCGGGCGATGCGGTGCTTCTTTCGCCGGCATGCGCAAGCTGGGGTATGTTTGACAATTATGAGCAGCGTGGAGATATGTTCAAGGAATATGTAAATGCGCTTTCATAAGGAAAGCGGAAATGGAAAGAAAAGACAGGAGTGTCTGAGCTATGGCATATGGCAGAAGAAAATTGAAAAAGAATAAAGTATTCGCAACCGGCGGATACATTGATTATCAGACGATTTTCTTGGTTGTCGTTTTGCTGGCGTTTGGTGTCATGATGGTGTATAGCGCGAGTGCATACCGGGCGACACTTTCCGGGCTTTCCAGCGGATATTTTGCGATGCGTCAGGGTATGATCGGGTTGGCAGGAATCGTCGTAATGATGTTGATATCCTGTTTTAATTATCAGTTTTATAAGCGTCCGGTGATGCAGCGGCTGATCGTGACAGCGATGATTGTCTGTGCCGGTATCGCACTGGTGCTTGGTGTATCCTCCAATGGTTCACAGCGTTGGATCGAGGTCGGTGGTATTCAGTTACAGCCATCCGAGATTGTAAAGCTGCTGATTATCCTGTATCTGCCGAGTGTTTGTGTGAAGCATCCGAAATACCTGACCTCTTATCAGGGAATCATCCGGCTGATCGCACCGTGTATTGTCAGTGCGGGTCTGATCGCGAAAGAGAACTTAAGTACCGCGGTTGTCTGTGTGGCAATCATGGTCGTCATTATATTTGTGGCATGTCCGGATTATAAAATTCTGGTTATGCCGGTCGTTGCACTGGTGATTGCCGGTGTACTGCTTATCACAACCGTTGGTTATCGTGGCGATCGAATCGATGCATGGCTGCACCCGGAGACAAGTGATTCCGGATACCAGACGATGCAGTCTCTGTATGCAATCGGTTCCGGTGGACTGTTTGGAAAGGGCTTGGGACAGAGTATCCAGAAGCTTGGATTTTTGCCGGAGTCGCACAATGATATGATCTTTGCGATTATCTGTGAAGAGCTTGGACTGTTCGGCGCGCTTTGTGTTATTGCATTGTTTGTCATGCTGATCGTACAGCTTCGCTATATTGCGAACCATGCCAGAGACCGGTATGGTGCATTGGTTGTAACCGGTGTTATGACACATATCGCAGTGCAGATGATCATCAACATCGGTGTTGTTACCAATGTCATCCCGAATACAGGTGTCCCACTTCCATTTATCAGTTATGGTGGTACATCGCTGGCGTTCCTGATGGTAGAGATGGGATTCGTGTTAAGCGTGTCGAGACAGATGCTTCCATACGAGGCACCAACGAAAGAAGAGCTGCAGATGCAGCGGTAAATCAGAGCGGTACATAGAAACAAAAGGAGAATCGTTTTGAAGAAACATTGGATTGTATTGTTTATACTTGTAGTGATACTTGGAACGCTTGCGTATCTTTCGACATGGACAGTTGATAAGGTGCAGGTGGAAGGCTGTGAGATTGTAAATACACAGTCGGTCAGTGATGCGATGAAGGAAGAAGCACCGCTGGACAACACATTGCTGTTGTATATCAAAAGTAAAATGAACAAACTGAAAGATCTGTCTTTTGTAAGCAAGATGGATCTGGAACTAACAGATAAAAACACGGTAACCGTGACAGTTTACGAAAAATCCATAGCCGGCTGTGTGTTATACAAGGGCGACTATGTGTATTTTGATAAAGATGGTATAGTATTGGATTCGTCGAAGAGACGTGTCGGAAGTGCACCGCTGATCAAAGGTCTGACCTTTACCGAGTGGAGCATCGGCAAGAAACTGCCGAGTGACGACGACAAGAAATTCCAGACAATACTGACTATCACGCAGTTGGTGGAAAAATACGATCTGGAGATTGACGGTATCAAGTTCACCGCTGAAAATGAAATTGTCCTTCAACACGGAGGCATTACAATCGAATTGGGAGAGGGGGAATATCTGGCGGTTCAGATGATGAATCTGGGCAACATACTGAAAAATCTGGAAGGTATGTCCGGAACATTGTATATGAAAGACTTTGATTCGGAAAATGCAACTGCGAGCTTTAGCAAAAATTAAGTGAATTTTACGTAAACCTATTGATTATTTCAACAAAAACCTATATTATATAGGATAATAATGCGCAAATAGAATAAAGGAGGAAAAGACCTTGCTTGAAATAAAATCGAATGACGAGAAAACCCCTGCAAGAATCCTTGTGATTGGTGTAGGTGGAGCTGGTAACAATGCAGTAAACAGAATGATTGATGAGAATGTGGAAGGTGTCGAGTTGATCGCCATCAACACAGACAAGCAGATCTTATCACAGAATCGTGCAACAACAAAGATTCAGATTGGTGAGAAGCTGACAAAGGGACTCGGTGCAGGTGCAAAGCCTGAGATCGGAGCAAATGCAGTAGAAGAGAACAGAGAAGAGATTACCGATATCATGAAGGATGCCAATATGGTATTCGTTACCTGTGGTATGGGTGGTGGTACTGGTACAGGTGCTGCTCCAGTCGTAGCAGAGATTGCAAGAAATCTTGGAATCCTGACTGTCGGCGTTGTAACAAAGCCATTCTCTTTCGAGGGTAAGCCTCGTATGAACAATGCCATCAACGGTATTGCAAAGTTAAAAGAAAACGTAGATACTCTGATTGTCATTCCAAACGACAAGCTGTTACAGATCTGCGATAAGCGTACAAGTATTCCAGAAGCTTTGAAGAAGGCAGATGAGGTATTGCAGCAGGGTGTACAGGGTGTCACAGACCTGATCAACAAGCCGGGTCTGATCAACCTTGACTTTGCAGATATCCAGACAGTAATGCGTGACAAGGGTGTCGCTCATATCGGTATCGGACGTGCCAGTGGTGATAACAAGGCAGTGGATGCAATCAAGTCTGCTATGGACAGCCCATTGCTGGAGACAACCGTCAGTGGTGCAAGCGATATCATTGTAAACTTCTCGGGAAATATTGGTATTGTGGAAGCATACGATGCAATCACATACCTGACAGAAGTCGCTGGTGACGGCGCAAATATCATATTTGGTACTGTAGATAATGATGTGATGGGTGAGGATGTATGTATCACAATCATCGCAACAGGTATTGAGGACAATGCGGCAACACAGCCGGTTATGCAGAATCCAGCAAAGCCTTCTGCTGTAAAGCCGACAGTAGCACCAGTTGGTAAAACTCCTACATATGCGAGCCAGCCAATTACAAGTGTAAAGCCAATGGGAACCGCTACAAAGCCATCTTTCATGTCCACTCCAGCAGCGAAGCCATCGGTAAGTGCTGACATTTCAAGTGCAGCAAAGCCAGCTCCTGCAAAGAGAGAGACAGGCAATGGCGGCGGAATCAAGATTCCAGATTTCCTCAAGCGTGGATAAGTAAGCAGGAACTAAAGGGACTGTTGTATTGTATGTGCAACAGTCCTTTTTCTTATAGTATAGAGGGGAGGACTTATGGGAGACAGAGAAGAAAAAACGGTGTTGTTTGACGAGTCGATGCTGCAGCAATACCAGAAAAATATGACAGGAAAAAGCTCGCTTGTCATTGTAGATGGTAGTGGCATACAGGAATACGACCTGAGCAAATTTGTAGATGGCGCATACACTTTCGGTCGGAATGAAAACAACAGTATCCGATTAAATTCCAGCATTGTCTCAGGTAATCATGGCGAGCTCTATTTGCAGGAAGGCAGATGCTATATCCGCGACAATCACAGCTCGAACGGTTCTTATCTTGCCTATGGTACGCAGTTTATCCAGATGGCACCCGATCAGTATTATGGCGGCGATGGCAGAGATATGATCGTGCGTCTTGGAACGAACCATTCGATGGATGGCATTGATCCGGTACTCCTGTTGTACAACGGACAGCAGAAGGAAGGCCGTTGGAAGACATATTCCCTGCATGACGGCGACAACAGTATTGGTCGTGCAGCAGACTGTGATATCCGGTTGAAAAACGTTGCGATTTCCAGATACCATGCAGGTGTCCGTAAAGTAAAAAATCAATTTTATGTGTTTGACAATGGTTCAACAAATGGTGTGTTTGTAAATGGAAGCCGGATTGTGAAGCCATATTGTCTGTCAAACAAAGATATCTTTACCATCCTGAATACAACATTTATCTATGATGGAAATGTCCTGTATTACAAGGTGAACCCGGAAGGTATTGCATTAGAGGTACACGACTTAAACAAGGAAGTGCCAGCGAAGGGTGGCAAAAAAACGATTCTGGATAAAGTCAGCCTGAGTATCGGGGCAAATGAATTTGTTGCAATCATCGGTGGTTCCGGCGCTGGAAAGACAACTCTGATGACTGCGATGAGTGGCTTTGATTCCAAGGTGACCGGGCATGTATATTGCAATGGCACAGATCTGCATGAGAATTTCCAGACGCTCAAAAATATTATTGGATTTGTACCACAGCAGGATATCATCTATGAGAATATCACGCTTAAGAAGATGCTTTATTATACGGCGAAAATGAAGATGCCGCAGGATACAAGCAATCAGGAAATTGAGGAGCGGATCGAAGAAGTGCTTCGTATGGTAGAACTTTCGGAGCATAAGGATACTTATATCCGCCGTCTGTCCGGTGGACAGAAAAAGCGTGCCAGCATTGCGGTAGAGCTTCTGGCGAATCCGGGACTTTTCTTCTTGGACGAGCCGACATCCGGACTTGATCCGGGAACAGAAGAACATCTGATGCGGACATTATCCAAGCTGTCAAAAGAGCAGGAAAAGACGATTGTCATGGTAACCCATACGATCAACAACCTTGACCTGTGTGATAAAGTTATCATCATGGGATATGGCGGACGGCTTTGTTATTGTGGTAGTCCGGCAGGAATTAAAGATTTCTTCCATACAGACAATCTCGTAAAGGTCTATGATATTATCACGGCTGATTCAAAGGGCTGGGAGACGCAGTTTAAGATGTCCGGTATCAATGCGGTAAGCGGACAGGTGCGTGAGTCAAACGGAGAGGCAATCAAACCGAGAACGGTGAGTGGATTTGCACAGTTAGGCATTCTGGTACGAAGATATACGACCCTGATCATGAATGATGTACAGCGATTGGCGCTGATCTTCGGACAGCCGTTGATCATTGGATTGCTGTTAACGTTGGTTGCACGTTCCGGTATTTATGAGTTGTTCACGGAGACACAGTCGATCTTATTTACGTTGATGAGTGGCGGTATCTGGATGGGACTTCTTAACACGATTCAGGAGGTCAACAAGGAACGTGTCATTCTGAAACGAGAATATATGGGTAATCTGAAGCTTCCAATCTACATGCTGTCGAAATATATTGTGCAGGGTGTGATATCCCTGATTCAGGCAGTGATACTTGTTTTGACATTCGTGTTGATCAAGGGTGCACCGGACTGTAAGGGTGTGATCTTCTCCAATGCGACAGTAGAAATAATCGTATTGATCTTCCTTACGATCTATGCAGCGGCAGGTATGGGATTGCTGCTTTCTTCTATTACGAAGAGTGCGGACCGGGCAATGGCGATTGCACCGTTTGTGTTGATCGTGCAGCTGATTTTCTCCGGTATCCTGTTCGAGTTAAATGGTGTGACAGACAAGCTTTCGTATCTGACGTATTCCCGTTGGGCGATGGAATCCATCGGAAGCACCTGTGACCTGAATTCACTTGATCCACCTGGGCAGGAAGAGAGTGAACAGGTTGAGGAACAGTTTGACGATCTGGTTGCCACCTGTAACGATGCGATTGCAGAGATGCAGGAAGCCTACGATGAAAAGATCAATGAATTGCAGGATGCAGTAGAAACCTATTCTGCACTTGCAAACAATCCGCAGACCTTCGAGGAATACACATCGGAGCCGCAGACGATTGAGGCAGAGTATGAACCGGCCGAGACGGAAGAGAACAAGATGTATGTACGTTCCAAGGCAAGAACGGTTCGTTCATGGCTGATATTGTACGGTTCCACATTCCTGTGCGCAGGAGTAAGTGTGCTAGTACTGAGAAAATTGAAGGATGAGCAGAGATAAGATAATAGGATAAAGGATAGAATAAGGTAAGGAAAATTTTTCTTCTCTGCAAAGTGTAAAAAGAGTTGGTTGTTTCATTCATATTCTAAAGCAGACCGTTGAAGCACGTCGGCACTTAATGAGTGCGAAGCACGAATTTAGTACCGTTACGTGCTGAACCGAGCGGGAGCGCGTCTGCGTAGAATTGAATGGACAACCAACTCTTTGTATTTTATAGAAGGGAAGTAGAATTCCCCATAACATTGATGACTTTACGCATGTTTTGCTGTGTGGCAAGCTCGAATAGATGCGATAGAGAGTCGTCGGAATCATTTTCTGTACTCAAACCAGTACTTCCGAGTACGGAGATGATATCAACCATGTTTGTGTAGTGGCTGGTGAGTAACTGGTACTCTGCGTAGGATAGAACTTTCTGCAGGCTGTCCGTGTCCGTTGTATCTACATTCTGTAAGGATGACAGAATCGTAGAGATCGGATTCCCATAGGAGGAAAGCAGGCTGCCTGCACTGAAATCGGAAGCGGATGTTCCGTTTAATGCGGAAAGACCACTCTGCATGGATGTATTTGAATACGTGCTTTGGTTCGTTGTGAGTGTGGAAATGGCAGAGATGATCTCTTTGATCTCTGCGAGGATTTCCGCATTTTTTTTTGCTGTTTCGGAAGAAACAGTTGCTTCATTTGAAGTATTGGAATTTCTGCTTGTAGCCGTTCCGGTATTGGAAGAGGTATTTGCAGAAGGGGTTACCGTGACTGTGTTTGCAGGAACCGATACGCCGGTCTGCATCAGACTTGTCACCTTGGCAACATAATTCTGCGTCTCGGTAAATGGTGGTACGCCGCCATATTTTTTCACATTGCCACATCCGGCATTATAGCCTGCGATTGCAAGCGACTGATTTCCCTGGAACATATTCAGAAGATCCTTCAGCACGGCTGCACCGCCCATGATATTCTGGTAAGCATCGTAAGGATCGGATACGCCATACGCGCTTGCCGTGCTTGGCATAAGCTGCATGATCCCCATGGCTCCGGAAGAGGAGGTCGCATTTGCCTGAAAACCAGATTCTGTATAGGCGATTGCTTTTAAGAGCCGTTCGGATACACCATATTTGTTAGCGGCTTCCTTGAAGATGGAATCAAGGTTTGTTGTGACAGATGCCTGATTCAATTTATCCGTTTCCGTGCGAAGCATACCATCAAAATTTGCTGTTGTTTCCGATACGGACTGCGTATGATTCGGCGTTGCAACGGCACTGCTGTCGTTCACATAGCCGACACCTTCGATAAATACCATGATTCCTTCCTCCCTTCGTTTCCTTGATAGATACTTCAAAGGTATCTTAGTTCTGGAAAATTGTCAAGAAAATTCACGTATTATGTTGAAATATTCTCCCAGGTATATAAAGTATAGCGGCTGCACAGGAACCAAGAAAGATAGCTGTACTGAGTGTAGTAGAATGCCATATCTTGTCAAAACAAATCATACACAGACATTCTAGAATAATTGTAATATAGGAATTCATACGAGCTCGTGTAGAATTCATGTTTGTCTGGCATATAGGTTTTCCGATTGCAATTCCTGCGAGAATGATACCATATATGGATAGTTTAATATATAAGCCGGGAAGAATGGGTAGTGTCAGCAACCATAAGAAAAACAGTCCATAAATGGTGCTGTATAGCAGACAGCGTATATGGGATTTTGCATGGAAACCTCCGATATGATTTCGTAAAAACAAGAATGAAATTAAAAAGTAAACCATACCCAAAATGCGATGCGTAAAACAGGAATATATCAGAAAAAAGAAGAAAGGAATGCAGAGATTTAGCAAACATTCAATACCATAAGATACTACTGCAATATCATCTTTTGTAACAGTATTTTTGGTGGATAGAGATATTAATTTTTGGGCTAGTCGATGAGCGAAAGTTTCAATCATATTGGTTCTCCTATGTTCAGGATATATCGTAGCACGAGGAAAAGAAAAAAATGCAAAAAAAAGTATAAAGAGTGTCGTTCACACCCATCAGGATGTCGTTCGCACCACGAGGGATTGAAATTTTTGATTTGTGTGTTATGTTGGAAAAACAGAGGGACTCGAGTAATAAAATCTGTGAACTACAAAGGAAGGGGGATAATGCTATGGCAGAAAGAAAACAAACATCAAGGGTGGCAGATCTGCTGCGGAAATCAGTAGAAGCAGTAGCAGAGAAAAAAGCAAATGCAAATTGCTTTGGCTTTATGTATGAGCCAAAGAGACCAGCAAAATTTATTTTAACTGGAATGGAGCATATAATAATCTGACAAAACTCATGATAACTCCTTATGGATCGTATGGATTAGATGATTCATTAAAACCGGCGGGAAATGAGTATGGAGCTACGAGAGAGTGTGTTGTAAATAGTACAGGAAAATATGCTGTTACAAATGGCGTATATGAACGAGGATATAGGTATGCATCTTTGGGAGTAAAATCACAAAGTGGCAATGGTACAGCAAAAGGTGTATGGAGTCCAGATTGTGCGGGAAGCTATACTATTTTGAATTAAGGAGAGAGGGACAATATGAAAAAACGGGTGATATTTTTTTTAGGCAGTGTTATTTGCTTTTCCGTGATTATTGGCATGATAGGCTTTGTAAAAAATAAAAGCTCTATTGGAAATGGGCAAGTAACGACAGAAGAAGTATCATCGTCCGTGGCAGCAGAAACTGCCACGGATATGGCTGCATCGGCATCAGATAAAGATGAAGAACAGCAATTTTTTGAGCAGACAGTAGAAAATAAGGAGAAAGTAGAACAGGATGGTTCCGTATTTTCCAAAGGAAGCTATCAGATATATAATGGATTTGGATTTACTGTCACGTATTTCCACGTATACGATACATATGAAGAGTTTGTAGAGAGTGAGCATTATAATTCGGACTACGTTGAGACAGAGCCTAAGGATTCCAAATGGATAACAGAAGAGTTTGATAATGGAGCGAACTTTGTATATGCGGAGATTGAGGTAACAAACGAGGATCGGTATGAGAAGGAATTTTTGCCAACTATGTGTGAGATTGTGTGTACACAGGATGATTATATCGCATATGTAGACGGAAAGAGTTTCTATGGGTATGCGTATAACGATTTCTATATGTCAAAAAGAGACGGCTGGGAAGAAATACAGGGTGCGGAGATCGAAAAACTTGCCAGATATTATCAGATTCGACCAGGAGAGACGGTAACTATAGCTATTGGAGGAACCAGTTATGTTGAATGTTATACAGAAGGGGATGGGAATGGCGAAGATCCATATGAATTCATAGGAGAGAAATCCGTGGATGAGGTTTTCACTTCTCCGAAATATTATCTGGAAATAGCTGGGGATATGCCATCTTCTGGATATCAGGCATGGCAGGAAAAAAATATCCGTGATGCGTTGACACACATTTATATAGAGTGCCAATAACTATGAAGGAGAAGCATGTCATGAAAAGAAAAAAGGTCTTGATTTTAATTGGTATCCTGCTTGCGGTAACTGGACTGGGTCTGCGTATCTGGTATGTGAACACCCATACATATTCACCAGAAATAAGGGAGGTTCCGCAGGGACAGACAGCGGAATATTGTGGACTTTCGTATACAATCGTAAATGCCGAGATGTGGAACAGCTCAGATTTCTATACACAGCATCCAGAGCTTACCGATTATCAGAATCCGAACATACCTGCAGATGAGATGAAACTATTGGTTGTTGAATATCAGATTGGAAAAGCACAGGAAGCAAACAAACTGGATCTTTATATTCCGATTCAATATGTGCATTTGTTTAACGGACCAGATCCATTTATGACGCAGGATATGAATCCGTCTCTTTCGGATGGGAACTTCCAGTCGGGTGATACAGTCGTGATTCCGTATGAAATCTATAAGGCAAATTTATCGGAAGCGCAATGGAAGGATGTGGAGAATGGAAAGATGGGGTATGAGACTGTACTCGGAACGTATCCGGTCAAGACGGAAATGAAGATTCAGGATATCCGGTATGAAGGAGGAAAGGGACAGTGAAAGAAGTTATTACAACAGAGATGAAAAAAGCATTCCGTTCCAAAGGATTTCTCGTAGCAGCATTGTCCGGCGTTCTGCTCGCAGTCATACAGACAATCTGGGCGTATCAGAATATTTATCAGGTAAATATGAAAGAAAGGAATCATATTCTTGGATTACCTGTGACCGATGAACATTACGGTTCATGGTTTCAGACCTGTATCATGCAGGGGTGGATCGGATGTGAATATTATTCGTCATTTAATCAGTTTCTCTTTCTTTCATTGCCACTTTTTGCGGTGTTACCATACAGTATTTCCCTGTATTCGGAATGGAAATCCGGGTATGCAATGCAGATGCTTGTCCGTCGGGGAAGAAAGCAGTATATAACAGGTAAGGCTTTGGCAGTTTTTTTTAGCGGTGGATGTGCGATAGCGGCACCGCTGCTGATAAGTCTGTTACTTTCCGCCTGTTATCTTCCGGCAGTTGGGATTGATCCGATTTCCCTGCAGAATGTCGTGGGTAATTCCATGATGTGGAGTGCGCTTTTCTTTGAAAATCCAGTGCTATATGCCATCAGCTATACAGGAATTGTATTTGTATATGGGGGAATCTATGCAGAAATTCCACTTCTGTGTGTCGGATGGATGGAAAACAGATTCGGTACATTGATATTTCCCATGTTACTTCACTGTATGCTGTTTTATGGTGTGTATAATTTGTTCCCGGAGTTTGCAGCTTACAATCCGGCTATGTTTGTAAATCCGAGCCAGCTGGTTTTTGGGATAACATTTCGTGGGATTGTGAGTGTAACAGTTGCGATTCTGGCAGTGGAAGGATTACTGTTATGGCTTTCAAACCGTCGGCGGGATTTTCTATAATGTCCGGTGATATCTGTCAAGAGAGGAGTGTGCAGGGAAAATGGAGATAAAGTTAGAACATGTGACAAAGAAGATAAAGGGAGTTCCGGTATTGCAGGATGTGACAAAGACATTTACCGGGGGCTGTATCTATGGTTTAAGTGGCAAGAATGGCTGTGGGAAAACGATGCTGATGCGGACGATGGCAGGACTGATCTATCCGACCAGCGGAGTTGTGAAGATCAATGGAAAGACGCTCGGAAAGGATATTTCTTTTCCGCCAAGTATGGGACTTCTGATTGAGAATCCTGCGTTTCTGCGGGGATATACCGGCTTGGAGAATCTGGAGATACTGGCGAAGGTGCAGGGCGGTGTGCCGCAGGACGAAATCCGGGCGACGCTGGAACAGGTTGGGCTTGCCCCCGACGACAGACGGAAGTATTACAAGTATTCACTTGGCATGCGTCAGCGGCTTGGAATTGCGGCTGCAATTATGGGAAAGCCGGATATTATCCTGCTGGATGAACCGATCAATGCGATCGATGCGGAAGGTGTCAGTGTAATCCGGGATGCCATCCGGGCACTGATGGACGACGAACGGATTATCATCATTGCCTGTCACGACAAAGAGGAAATGGAGTATATGGCGGATACGGTTTTGCATATGTCAGAGGGACGGTTGGAGGAGGAAGCATGATATGAGATTATTGCACTTCTTGGAATATGATATCAGTGAGGGACTGATCCGGTTTTGGAGAAGGTATCTGTGGCTTATCGTACTTGTCTTTATTACGTGTCTTTTGCTCGACCGGGCGAGTGGAGACTATCTGGGAATGTATGGTGAAAGCTGGTCACCACTTGGGTATATAGTCAATGCGTTTTGGGGGCAGAGACCATTTCATTTTAACCAGAATACACCGGATCAGTTCAGACTTCCACTGGCGTGGATTCTGCAGTATATTCTGCTTGCATACTGTATTGGAAATTATGTGGAAGAGGATATGCATGGTTTTGGTATGCAGCTTATGTTGAAGAGCCGGAGCCGTGTGTTATGGTGGAGCTCGAAATGTATCTGCTGTGTCTGCATCAACCTGTTTTATTTTCTGCTGCTCTATGGCATGACATACGGATATGCGTGGATTTCGACTGGGAATATGTCGATGTCTGGTCAGCAGATTGCGCTATCTCTTTACTATGGAGAGGAGGTAGCGAATACGTCGATGCCAGAGCTTATTCGGATGACGGTGCTTCTTCCGGTGCTGGCGGGTATCGTGCAGTCGATGATGCAACTTCTGCTATCTCTGTATATGAACAGTGCAGCAGTGATGAGTGTGATCACATTTATTCTGGTGCTGGCATCGTACTATGGAAATCGATTTTTGGTGCATGGATATGCGATGGCGTGCCGGTATTATTCTGACAGTCTGTATCCGCAGGATGAGGTGCTTACAACCGCGTTTGGGATTCCATATCTCATTTGCCTGATTGTGGGATTGGTCGGATGTGGATATGGAATCATACGAAAGCGAAATATTATTTGGTGAAAGAACTTTATTTTTGCATGAATCTTGACATATGGGCACGAACAGACGGAAGATAGCTTCTGCCAACTGACTGCCATGTATTATTGGAGAGGTGAAGGTTATTTTTTATCAGAGATTGAACGTGCAATATATTTACAATACAAGATTTGTGACAACGAACAAAGTTTGATGAAAGCTTATTCATTATTTCATCTAATGATATACGTTCGATGTATATGTTGTCTGTTGTTACAATTAATGTATTGTTTTTTTCTTTTGATATGCTGATGATGTTTGTATATGGAATCCTTATATAAGTCTGGTCGTTTTGATAGTAATAGTAATCATCGCTATGTAGTTGCAGGTATGCATCCATACAGGGGGTGAGAACTTCCAGTGTAATCGGTTTCAGAAGATAATTGAAGGCACGTACAGAATAACCATCAAAGACGTATTCCTGAAAATTAGTCAGGAATATGATATCGCCAGAGTATTGAAGTTCTCGAAGCTTTTTGCAGATTATGATTCCGTTTTCACTGCTGGATGTATTTGGCAGCTTTATTTCTATGTCAGCAAAAAGTAAATCAAAAGATTGAGCGTGATACATGCGAATCAGGGAACTTTCATTTTGCACCCAGACAATTTCGAATGTGTGATGGTATAAATCTGCATATTGTTCTAGTGCATGTTTTGTCTGCATAAATTCTGATGGTGTATCTTCCAATATTATAATTCGTAAATGCATGTTAGTGTTCCTCCGTTGGTAGTTGTATTATAACCTCAAATTTATCATTGGATGGGTTTAGTGTGACAAAACCATTTGCTCGTTCTACAATCTCCTCGATTCGTTTCAAACCGATTCCATGATTTATAATATTTGTCTGCTTGCTGGTTTTTAGCTTGCCATTTTTATCTATGACATAATCACCGATACAACTATTTTCCATGTAAATAGACATCATACAGTTAAAGGGTTTTATCTGGAAATCAATATATCGTTTATCAGGTTCTTTTATTTTCATACAGGCTTCGATTGCATTGTCGAACAGATTGCCAATCAGCGTACATAATTGAATATCATCAATCAGGATGTCTTTTGGAAGAAAGATGCTATGTGTGGTTTTGATATGCTGTGCATGTGCATAGGAAAGTTTGTTTGTAACAATACAATCAATCGGAATATTTCCACTGGAAATAATACGATGTGTCTGATTTAATTTATCTGCGTATGTGTCGATATAGCTGCAGGCTTTCTCGTATTGCTTTTCGTGTAACATGGCTGAGATGACAGTCATATGATTTTGCATATCATGTTTGACTGAACGCAGCTCTTCTACAGAGGAAACAACCTGTTCGTATTGTTTAAGCTCCATTTGTTGTATAATATTTTCTTCCGATAAACGCTGGTTTTGTTCCTGCGTGGTTCCAAGTGTGTATACATAAAGAACAAAGGCAAAAAACAAAAATAATACCAGAAAGAAAATAACGGATAGAAACCGGTTGTTGTTGCCCTGATCTGGTGCATATCCAGTCAATTGCCGGATTAGAATTGCCTGAAGGATGGCAATACATAAGAGTGACAGCAGAATAAAGGCGATTTTTTCACGAAAAGGCAGACGGAATGTCTGGTTGTTTATACAGAGCAGAATCAAAGTAAATAAGAATAATATCGAGATGTAAATTAAAGTAAAAGGAATTCGCAGCATACCATTTGGAAGGAGCGCTGACAGGTCAATATCCCAAAATGCAGTTGGAACAATCGTGGTCACAGCATCTGCAAGAATGGTTCCGACGGCATAGAGGACAGACCAAAAAAGTAATGTGATCGGCTTATTCTCAAAGAATAAAAAACCATATAAAAAATGAATTCCAATAAAAAACAACAGGATAAAAATAGTCGAACATGAAAATTTTTTCAGAATAAGCAACAAAAATGCCTGTGAGAATAAACAAAGAATTTGGAGCAGATAAGAATAAGATAATTCTTTTTTTTCAAGTTTAGTATTAAATAATAAAAATAATATAGCAACTTCCAATAAATTGATTACGAATTCCCACATAAAGATATCCCCCTTTGTTACTTTGATTCATAGTATACTACATAAATTCGATTCCTGAAACCCGATATTGTATTTATACGGCATTTGGGGTAAAATGCCTATATACTTAGTCATTCGGGGGACGAAGAAATGAGATACATTGCAACTGGACAGGAAGTGTTCAGAATTGATGAATTTGCAACTAATGTAATAGGAATTCCACAGCTCGTACTGATGGAGCGTGCGGCACTCCGGATCGCGGAGCATGTCAAGGAACGATTCTCGGCAGGCGCGCATGTGCTGATCGTAGTTGAGAGTGGAAATAACGGCGGCGATGGAATCGCAGCCGGACGAATTCTTATGATGGAAGGATACGATGTCGAGATATACTGGGTAGATGGATTGAAGTCAGCCAGCACTGGTTTCGATGCGCAGTATGCAATCGCCAAGAAGCTGAATATGAAGTTTGTGGATGAGCTTGTGAACGCCGGATATGATGTGATTATCGACGGCATCTTCGGTGTTGGTCTGTCACGTGCCGTAATGGGCAGACAGGCAGAAGTAATTAAAGCATTAAATGATATGGATGGTTATAAGTTAGCTATCGATGTACCATCCGGAATCGATGCGACAACCGGGTTCCTGCTCGGTACGGCGTTCCATGCGGATGCGACTGTGACATTCGGGCTGATGAAGCTCGGACTTCTCATGGGTATGGGATATGAGTACGCAGGAGAGGTATCCGTGGTTGATATCGGATTCCCGAAGCAGGCGATTGATTTTGTAGAGCCACGGTTATACACCTATGATCCAAAGGATGTAGAGGAATTGCTCCCACATAGAAAAAGGGATTCCCACAAGGGAACTTATGGCAAGGTCGGAATCATCGCAGGCAGCAAAAATATGGCAGGAGCGGCACTGTTTTCCGCAGAGGCTGCTTACCGTATGGGCTGTGGGCTGGTGCGTGTGTGCACCGTAGAGGAGAATCGCGAGATTATCCAGTCGAGACTCCCGGAAGCATTGCTTACGACATACAAAGAAGATGATATCGACACGATGCGCAGTGCGATGAAGACGGTCATGGGCTGGGCAGATGTGCTTGTGTTAGGACCGGGACTTGGAACCGGGGAAGCAGCGCAGTATCTGGTTGACAAGGTACTTCGTAGCTTTGATGGCACGGTTGTCTTAGATGCCGATGGAATCAATGTGTTATCCGAGCATATGGATCTGTTTGAGACGATGCATTCGAAGCTCATTCTGACGCCACATTTGATGGAGATGTCAAGACTTACGAATCAGTCGGTGACGGATATTAAGGCGAATAAATACGATCTTGCAAGAGAGTTTGCCAAGCGCCATAATGTGGTCGTTGCATTAAAAGATGCGCGCACGGTGGTGTCCGATGGCGGACTTCAGGCATATATTAATATAACAGGTACAAATGGCATGGCAACAGGCGGATCTGGTGATGTGCTGACTGGAATTATTGCCGGACTTCTGGCACAGGGCATGGATCGGTTTGAGGCGACAAAGCTTGGTGTCTGCATGCATGGCATGGCAGGTCAGGCGGCCGCAGAAGAAAAGGGACAGTACAGCATGATCGCCGGAGATATTGTACGAAGCATCGAGCAGATTATTGCGAAGGAAGCAGAAGAATAGGATACACCGTTTGATAATATAGTTCTAATTGATTGCATACACAGAAGAATTGTTGGAAATACTTGTAATAGTTTGAACAACAATAGGAGTGTGAAGGCATTGATTATCAGACGTGGAGATATTTATTATGCAGACCTGCGCCCGGTCGTAGGATCTGAACAGGGCGGCGTTCGTCCGGTACTTATTATTCAAAATGAAGCGGGAAACAAATACAGTTCCACTGTGATCATTGCGGCGATCACGTCGCAGATGCACAAGGCGAAGCTTCCAACGCATGTAGAACTTGATTCAAGGTATTGCGATATTGCCAAAGATTCTGTTATACTGTTAGAACAGGTGCGCACGATCGACAAACAGAGACTGAAAGAAAAAGTCTGTCATCTGGACAATACGATCATCCGCCGCGTGAACGAGGCGCTGCGCATCAGCTTAGAATTATAAAAGGAGAAATAACAACTATGTCACAAAGCGGACCCAGTGGTTTTCGAAAGTTTTTTTCGAAGAAGGTGGACGAAGACAAAGTAGAAGAAGAGATTCTTTCCATGGTCGAGGAAGGGCATGAACAGGGCTTGATCGAAGAAGGCGAGATGGAGCTTATCAACAACATCTTTGAGTTCGGAGACAAAGAAGCGAAGGATATCATGACACCACGGCAGAAGATTGTTGCTGTGGAGAACACCCAGACCGTGGAGCAGGCATTGCAGCTTGCAGTAGAAAATAATTTTTCCAGATACCCGGTTTATGAGGAGGATCTGGATAATATCATCGGACTTGTACATATCAAAGATCTGATTGCGGTCTATATGAAGGATCCGAAAACACCGGTTGCGGGAATGGTTGACAAAGCAATTGTCACACATCCGACGAAGGATGTATCCGAGCTTTTGCAGCGGATGCAGCGGGAGAAGATCCATATGGCAGTCGTGGTGGACGAATATGGTCAAACGGAAGGCATTGTCACGATGGAGGACATCTTAGAAGAGATCGTCGGAAATATATTGGATGAGCACGATGAGGAACAGCCGGAAGAGATCCAGAAGCAGTCGGAGGACGAATATCTGGTTGACGGCGGAGCAACGTTAGAAGATCTGGAGGATTTACTTGGAATCGAATTCCCGGATGAGGATTTTGAGACGGTAAACGGTTTCCTGCTCTATGAGCATGGACGGTTGCCAGAAGAGGGTGAATCCTTTAAGATAGAATATCAGGGGTATGAATTTATCCCGGTAAAAATAGAAGATAACAGGATTATTACTGTTAAAATCACGAAACTAAAGGAAGAGGAGTAACAAACAATGTCAGGACATTCAAAATTTGCGAACATTAAGCACAAGAAAGAGAAAAACGACGCTGCAAAGGGAAAAGTATTTACGATCATTGGTCGTGAGATCGCAGTTGCCGTAAAGGAAGGCGGACCAGATCCAGCGAACAATAGCAAGTTGCGTGATGTCATTGCAAAGGCAAAAGCAAATAACATGCCAAACGACACGATTGATCGTGGTATCAAGAAGGCAGCCGGTGATGCAAATTCCGTAAACTATGTAACAATTACATATGAAGGCTATGGCCCAAGTGGAACAGCAATTATCGTAAATGCGCTTACCGATAACAAGAACCGTACAGCATCCAATGTAAGAAATGCATTCACAAAGGGTGGCGGAAATGTCGGAACGACTGGTTGTGTATCTTATATGTTTGATGAGAAGGGACAGATTATCATCGCGAAAGAGGACTGCGATATGGACGCAGATGATCTGATGATGATTGCACTTGACGCAGGTGCAGAAGACTTCAACGAGGAAGAGGACAGCTTCGAAATCTTAACTTCTCCGGATGAGTTCACAGCCGTTCGTGAGGCCCTTGAGAAAGAGAATATCCCGATGGCTGAGGCAGACGTTACAATGATTCCACAGAACTACGTAGAGCTTACATCTGAGGATGATATCAAGAAGATGAACCGCATCCTTGATATGCTCGATGAGGATGACGACGTCCAGGACGTGTATCATAACTGGGATGAGTAAAAAAATGCGGCTTGCCAGCATTTTTTTACGAAGACCTTTCTTACCAGCGTAAGCTGGTAAGAGGGATGAGAGTAATCCGTTTTTACCAGCGTAAGCCGGTAAGAGGGATGCGTAGGTAAAGGAGTAACATGCCACTTGTATTTATATTCTTCATTTGGTATGGAATGTATGGCAGAAACAACCCGAAGATATACAGTAAACTGCACGACAAATTTGGTTTGATCGTCTTTTTACTCTTTATATTCAGTGGCTTGTCAAGCTTTAGTTCCAGTTTTGGCGTACTGTTACTGGTATCGTTGATCATAGCTGTTGTCGGTGCTCCGTTCTGGCTTATAGCATGGCTGATATCAAAATCAGCTAAGGGAAAAGCCAGACAGAAGCAGAACGATTATGATTATTATACCCAGCATTACAGCCAGTCGGATGCAAAAGCGGGAATGACGGTGACTGGACTTACAAAGGCTGTACCAAAGCGAAGAAAGATTATTCAGAAATTTAATCAGAAATATGATCTGTATCTGACCGATGAGGAGATTAACCGGATCGTCGATGCATCGTATATGTCAAACTGTTGGGAACGGGAGATTTTAGACATGGATCAAAAGTATGATACCATCTCACAGTGGTATCGTGGGGATTCGGCATGGTTACGAGCATATCTGCATGCGTTTCCAGTGCAGAATGTCACATCGGACTTTGAGAGTCAGAGAAGCATCTGCCTCGATACGTTCTATCAGGTGTTCTCGGAGATTGATCCGGGAAAATACGGGAGTGTGGAGAGTTGTGTCAGAGAGATCAACCATCGGTTTATGACGAACTTCGATGATATTACGTTTTCGGTTGCACATCGTTTTTTAGCAGACAATGGATATAAGTTTGAACTGCCACATTTCGATGTGCGTGGAGTGAAGTCTGATATCGACCGGTTGAAAGATAAATACGATCAGGAGACTGCTGGCAGTGGCAGCCGGAGTGGATATGAAAAAATGCGCCAGCGTTAAGCTGACGCATTTTTTGTTATGGCGACGAGGAAAATGCACGCATTTATGCGGTGCATTTGACGACCGCTAATCAGAGCAAGATGCGTAGAGCGCATCTTGTCTCTGTAATGAGTTATTTACTGAATCTGTACCAGACTTGAGCAATGTCTGTTTCCCTGCATATCTTCGAAGATGAACATACCATAATATTCTTCTCCGGCAAGCAATGCATCCCGTATCGGCGTGAAGCCTTCGGAGATTGGGAACGAGCTGTAATTGATCGTCAGGTCTGCCCAGTCTGCATCGTTGAAGTTTGTCAGGTCTTCATTTGAGGTGAAGCGGTGAGAGAAATATCCGAACGCGACATTCTGGTAGTCGTTGATATCGATCTCGTAACGCTCTGGGAAGATCTCATTTCCTTCAGTGTTGATATAATTGTCAATCGGATAAGCTCCCAGAATCTGACCTTCCGGATGTTCGTTGGATACCTCTAAGACGAAATAGGCATACATACTGTCATCGCCTTCAATATCGTCATTGTAGAGGATACTGGAGATCAGATAGCGGGTGTATGTATCTGTCTTTTCCTGTACGGTATACATCAGTTCGTAGTTCTCTTTTGTTGTATCATTTTGCATGTAGGTAATCTGTCCGTCGAAGTCAGCCGTCAGTTTTCCGGTTCCATCGTTTGAGATGGCAGAGCTTAATGCAACCAGATCGTACATGCCGTCCTTTTCCTGATCCTTCTTGGCAATTACAAAATATGCATTCTGTAAAGCAGAAGATTGTTCAGCATTTAATGTAACCGAGAATGTGGAATCATCGTTCATCGTTGGAACGAGATCTTCTGGATTCCATGTTACTGCAAATGCGTTGGTGTCGGTCAGCATACCAGCGAACCGGGAAATGTAGCTTGTATAATTTTCTGCAAAATCAAAGGTTGTGTACATCGGTATCAACGAAGAAGCATATTGCTTCGTGTAATACGGATGATAGATTGATACGCCGTTGATCTTTGACTCATTAGCATCGGAATATACGATCAGTTTGTTCAATGCGTTCGAGAGGGCGCCGGATTCTGCCGGATAGATGGATTTCATATGTAATGCATAATCGCCAAGATCGATGACATCATAGGAACCTTCTGTATAGGAGTAGGCTGCTGCAATTTCCTTTGAATTCTTACGCATAGAAGAAAACTGCGGGTAGGTGCTTTCGTTGAAATCTTTATTGACAGAAGCAAACAAATCATTTAATGCCATCTCACATGTTTCGACCTGACTCAGATCCAATACAGATAAGCAGATTGTCGCATAGGAAAATGGCATGCTGTTCATGTAATCTGTTGTATCCTGCATGTAGCTGTCCACGATTTTCTGTCCGATGTCTTTGCCGCTTTGGAGTGTCTCGATGTCGGCAAGGAAGGAGTAGGACCATCCGCTGCCCGGCTCGGATTCCTGAGAGGCAACCATGTAATTAGCATAAGGACTTAACGTATGCGCAGTCTCGATGTTCGCCATCAGACAGGCGTCAAATCCGATAAACTCCAGCTTGTTTCCATCGTGGAATGGAGAGTCTGCAAACGCCTGATCAAGCTCATCCAAGGTCAGACTGTCATTGGTTGTCTCGTCAAATCCATATCCGAAGAACGCGCCGCCACCGTGATTCCATAAGATCAGGTCGTATTGTTCTGCCGGATAGTTCATGTAACCGTAATTTAAGAATTCGGTTAGGCTTGACGGATCGCCCATGTTGGAAGCATCCTTGGAAGTAAGCTCTGTCAACGATCCATTCTCAATCTTCAAAATAGAGTTGGCGTCCTCTGGGATGTCACGGTTATGCCAGTTGGAACAGCCGCCAGTGTAGATCAAGACATTCATTTTTGATTCATCATAGCCGGAATCAAGCATTTCTTCAATATCCGTGGAAGCTGCCTGATACTGGCTTTCCAGATCGGAACCAACCATATAGATCATAACGGTTTTTGTGCCTGCTTCCGCCTGTTGTGGATGCTCGGTCACGGAAGCTTCCGTTGTAGGAGACATGGTAGACTGTTCCGTTGTTGTATGGGAATCGTCGTTTGTCAGATCCTTGATTGGACGTTTGGTTACGATCAGTGCAATTCCGATTGCCAGAACAACAACACATCCGCCAATGCCGGCAAAGAGCGGCCATTTTTTCTTTTTTTTCGGTGCTGGTGTTGGTGGAACGGAACCTTGTGGCTGCTGCCCGCTGTACATTTGCTGTCCGTTGTACATCTGCTGCCCGTTGTAAGGCTGCCCGCTGTACATCTGCTGTCCGTTGTAAGATTGCTGCTGATTGTACATTTGCTGCCCGTTGTAAGGTTGTTGGTTGTACATCTGTTGCCCGCCGTATGGTTGCTGGTATGGTATTTGCTGCCCATTGTAGGACGATTGCTGTCCATATGATGGATCCTGCCAGCCGCAGACCGGACAGATGCCGTATTGATTTAATGCATGTCCGCATGCTTTACAATTCATAGGAAACCTCCCCAAATATGATAAATCAACTATATCATAGATTGCTTAAAACGTGTAAAAAAATTTCCATTTTTCAAAGATTATGCTAGAATAAATCTATATATGGAATATACGCAGAAATAAGTTAGAAATACATAGAAAACAGGAGGAATTATGGAAGTTACAGAGGTGCAGAAAATAACACAGAATGTGATCGCAGAAGCATCGAAAGTTGTGATTGCCGGAGAAGCGGTTGTTGAGAAGCTGTTAGTCGCGCTGCTTGCAGGCGGACATGTGCTGTTGGAGGATCGCCCGGGAAGTGGAAAGACGACGCTTGCCAAGACATTTGCACGACTGCTGGATGTGGAGCAGAAACGTGTGCAGTTTACGCCGGATCTGATGCCGAGCGATATTACGGGATTGAATGTGTACAGTCAGAAGGATGGGGAGTTTCATCTGGTAAAGGGACCGGTATTTACAAATGTTCTGCTTGCCGATGAGATCAACCGGGCGACACCACGTACACAGGCAAGTTTGCTCGAAGCGATGGAGGAAAAGCAGGTGACGATCGATGGAGAAACATTGCCGCTTGCGGAGCCTTTTTTGGTAGTTGCAACGGAGAACCCGATCGAGGCAACCGGAACCTATCCACTTCCGGAAGCACAAGTGGATCGTTTCATGATGAAGCTTTCAATGGGACAGCTGGATACGCAGGCGAAGCTGCACGTGATGGAGACTTTTATGGGGGAACATCCGCTTCTTTCTCTGAAACCGGTCTGCACGGCGGAGCAGATTGCACAGATGCGAGAAGCTGCAAGAACGGTAACTGTACATCCGTGTATCCGGGAGTACATCGTCCAGATTGTGGAGGAAACCGGAAAAAATCAGGGCATCATGACAGAGGTCAGTACACGTGCGATGTTAGCGCTTGTGCGTGCATCACAATGCTATGCGGCAATGCAGGGAAGAACATATGTGATACCAGATGATGTGAAGCTGCTTGCTCCATGCGTGCTGGCACATCGGCTTCTGACGTATGGAAGTACAAAGGATAACAACGAACGGATGAAGGAGATCGTAGCAACGGTTGAAGTGCCAGTGGAGGATTGGAAGCAGTGAATCTGATTGTTGCACTTGTGATTGCGAGTCTGGTTTATATTGTACAGAAACGTCTGTACGCGAAATGGTGGAACCGGAATCTCGATGTGACAATTTCATTTGAGGATACATGCGTGAGGGAAGGGGATGCAAGTGCCCTGACAGAGGTTATCTACAATGGAAAGTTTTTGCCTTTGCCTGTCTTTCATGTCAAATTCTCGACCGATCGTTCGTTTCGGTTTGCAGATACAGAAAATACAGTCGTGACCGACAGCTATTATCGAAACGATGTGTTCTCTGTGCTTGGCTACCGGAAGATCACGCGGCGGCTGCCGTTTCAGACTGGAAAGCGGGGACTGTATGGCATACCGAGTCTGAATATGACGGCGCGGGATTTCTTTATGACAACGAATTTCGCATATAGCCGGAAATCCGACGCATGGCTGTATGTGCTGCCGAAGCGGGTCGCATCCCCGGAGCTTTCGATGTTCTGTTCCCATTTGCTCGGTGAGTTGGAGACGAGACGAAATCAGATGGAGGATCCGTATACGTTTCGTGGAATCCGGGAATACACCTATGGAGATACTTACGGGAAGATCAACTGGAAGGCAACTGCGAAAGCGTCAAAACTCATGGTAAATATGTATGGTTATACTTCGGAACAGCGCGTGCGGATTCTGCTCAATCTGGAGACGAATATCATGGTAAAGACGGAATATCTGCAGGAGATGAGTATCCGTATGGCGGGAACGATCGCTGAGTATTTTCTGCAACATAAGGTATCGGTGGAACTTGTATCAAATGGGATTGACTGCATGACTGGTGCGTGTGAGCGGGTGGAAGCCGGCATGTCGATGGAGCATGGTGAAACGATCGACAAATATCTGGCACGCATCAAAGAAAATGCAGGAATCGATGCATTTATGCAGATGGTAGATACCGAGATACAGCAGATGGAAGAGCCGATAACGTATGTGATTATTTCTCCTTATTACAAAGAAGATCTGCTTTTGAAGCTTGATTATATGCATAAAAAGCACCCGGAGCTGCACATGGTAGTTCCGTATTATGACATTCAGGATAAGACTGGATGGCGTGGCTATATGCAGGGCGTGGAGGTGAAGTGGAATGAAATCTAAACTGTTACAGGTCACGAAGCTTTTGCACCTTCTATATGAATGGCTTTGCTGCAGTCTGTGCTTTGCCTTTTTTGAAGTTGTGCTTTTGAAACAGGATGTACATTACTTTCTGCTTCCAATCACGGGTGCAATGTTTGTGTATTCGTATATTCTGAGGGAGAAGGCACAGCATTATTTGTGGTTGTTTGTCGGGCATGTGGCGTTGCGGCTGCCGATGCTTTTGCTGCCGGTATCGATGGAGACTCAGTGGTTTTATTTCCTGATTCCTTGTTATCTGTTCTCGGCATCTGTAAAAAGCACATGGAAAAATAAAAGGAAGCAGATGGATGAACTTCCGTGGCCATCCTTTTTGCTGTGCCTGATCGTGTACCTTGTGAGTGGGCATCTCGGTGTGCAGGGACTTCGGATCTATGCTTATGTGACAGCATTGATTCTGCTTTTTCTGTATCTGGCGCTGGTGTACACGGATGGAATGGAAAATTATCTGGACGCGACCAGCCATGTATCGGGAATCCCGATCCGGCAGATACTGTCTGTAAATACGATCATGGTCGGTGCAATCATTTTCTGTCTGACGATTGGACTCGTGCTTGGCGAAGTGTTTGATTTCCGCAGAGTGATCGCGCTGATCGGGCAGGCGATACTGGCAGTGGTTCGTGTGATCGCGATGGTGATCGGACTTTTCTATCACTATATAAGTTTCTGGTTCCGTGGTGGAGAGGCAGAGACAAGTGAACACCAGCAGTTTGATGATGGCGATGTGCCGTCGGGTATTCGTTCCGTCGGACAGACACTGGAGCCGGTGCTCTATGTCGGATTGATCTGTCTGGGACTGTTTATCGCGTATAAAGTGCTGGTCCGGTTTGTCCGGTTCCTGATGGCAAGGCGTAATATCTCGACCGATCAGGTGGAACTGGTTGTAGTAAAAAAGAAGAAAGAGGAACAGCGGACGCATGCAGATGAAAAACGACGGTTTTTATCACGCAGACAGCGGGCAAGACGATGCTACAAGGACTGCATTGAACGCTATCGCTACGATATTGCACTGGAACAGTCGAAAACCGGGCGGGAGATTGAGACGGAATTAAATGAACAGTCGCTCGCGGATGTGACGGAGCTGACGCGCTGTTATGAGGACATCCGATATGGAGACGCGGAGGTAGACCGGGCATTGCTGCAGAAGATGCGCCGGTTATCCAGCCGGTAGAATCGGACGAGTTTTGACAGAATGTGGCATAAAATGGATTGAATAATCGGAGTGCTTATGCTAGAATTAAAGTAACTTTGTTACGAGACTTTTAGAGTCGGATATGGGAGGACAAAAAACATGAAGAAAGTGGCTTATATTGCATCGGAATGCGTACCGTTTATCAAGACTGGCGGACTTGCAGACGTTGTTGGTACATTGCCGAGAATCTTTGATAAAAAGGAGTATGACGTGCGTGTCATCATTCCGAATTATATGTGTCTGCCGGCAAAATTCAAGGAGAAGATGCGTTATCTGACGCATTTCCATATGGATATTGGCTGGAAGCAGCAGTATGTCGGGGTTATGTATCTGGAATATGAAGGGGTTCCGGTATACTTTATTGACAATGAGTATTATTTCAATGGTTTCAATATATACAGTGACGATATGAAATGGGATATCGAGAAGTTCTGCTATTTTAGCAAGGCAGCACTTTCCATCCTGCCAAGTATCGGATTCCAGCCGGATATCGTACACTGCCATGACTGGCAGGCAGGACTGGTTCCGGTATACTTGAAGACATTGTTTGCAGACAATCCATTTTACAGTGGTATGAAGTCAATCATGACGATCCACAACCTGCAGTTCCAGGGAAGATGGGATATCAAGACCGTACAGGAGTATTCCGGACTGCCAGATTATTTGTTTACACCGGATAAGCTGGAGATTGACAAGGATGCAAGTATGCTCAAGGGTGGACTTGTTTATGCAGATAAGATTACAACGGTATCGAATACGTATGCACAGGAGATTCAGACGCCTTATTATGGTGAAGGATTAGACGGTTTGCTCCGCGCGAGAAACCAGAGCCTGTGGGGCATTGTAAATGGTATCGATTACAAGGATTACGATCCGGCTACAGATAAGAAGATCTATAAGAATTACACATTGAAGAATTTCCGCAAGAACAAAGTGGCAAACAAGCTTGCACTGCAGAAGGAACTTGGACTTCCGGAAGATAAGAATGCTTATATGATCGGTATTATCTCCAGACTGACAGATCAGAAGGGCTTAGATCTCGTTGACCGTGTCATGAACGATATCTGTACCGATGGTACACAGTTTGTTGTGCTTGGTACCGGTAACCGGAAATATGAAGATATGTTCCGGTACTATCAGGGCATTCATCCGGCAAAGGTATCTGCGAATATTTATTATTCGGACGAATTGTCACACAAGATGTATGCAGCGTGTGATGCAATGCTGGTTCCATCCCGCTTCGAGCCATGTGGACTGACACAGCTGATGGCACTTCGTTATGGTACACTGCCTATCGTAAGAGAGACGGGCGGACTGAAGGATACGGTTATTCCATACAATGAATTCGAGGGAAGCGGAACCGGATTCTCATTCGCAAACTATAACGCACATGAGTTACTGAATACGATCAACTACTCAAAGCAGGTATACTTCGACAAGAAGAATGCCTGGGAATGTATGCAGGAATGTGCGATGCAGCAGAACTACAGCTGGTCTAATTCCGCAGAGATCTATCAGAGACTGTACGAACAAGTATAAGAAGTATCATATAAAAAGAAAGCGATTTGATTTTCATCGAATCGCTTTCTTTTTTATGATGATTGTGAAACAGAGAAACATCTATCGGATTCTGTTTGACTTGCGTATTACTTGTCTTTTCCCTTCAGAGCTTTCTCCGCGAAAGCTGCCTCATCAATGATCTCTTCCGGCTCAATGCCGGCCTTTAACTTCTCAATCTCATCAATTGTGAGTCCGGACATAAGAGCTACTTCATCTATGGAAATATCCACCTTCAACATGCGCGTTGCAAGGTCGTATTTCGCTTTTGTTGTCTTATTCATAAGGTTAACTCCCTTCAAAAAATATAACTATATTATTATAAATTTTTCAGATATTCCTCGTTGATGGCGAGCACCTGCTTCATTGCTTCCTCACCCGGTGCACCAATCGTATTTCGCTTGCTGACGCAAGTCTTCAGGCTGATTGCATCGTAGATGTCGTCCTCGAATACCGGGCTGATTGCCTTATACTCGCCGATGGACATATCAAGCAGGGATTTATCATGCTCGATGCAGTAGAGTACAAGCTGACCAACGATACCATGTGCATCACGGAACGGAACACCGTGATTAACCAGATAATCAGCCGCATCGGTAGCATTTGTAAATCCGTTCATGGCACTTTTCTCCATGACAGGCTTGTTTAACTTCATTGTAGAGATCATACCTGTGAACAAAGCGATACATCCTTTGACCGTGTCGATTGCATCGAAGGTAAGCTCCTTGTCCTCCTGCATATCCTTATTATATGCAAGTGGGATGCCCTTCATCGTTGTGAGAATGGACATCAGTGCGCCGTATACACGCCCGGTCTTACCGCGGACAAGCTCGGCGATATCCGGATTCTTCTTCTGTGGCATGATCGAACTTCCGGTGCTGTATGCATCATCTAATTCTACAAACTGGTATTCGTTGGAATTCCAGATGATGATCTCCTCAGAGAAACGGGACAGATGCATCATGATCGTAGAGAATGCGGAAAGCATCTCTATCACGTAGTCACGATCGGATACGGAGTCCATACTGTTTAAGGTTGGACCGGCAAAATCCAGAAGACTGGCAGTCAGGTTACGATCCAGCGGATATGTCGTTCCGGCCAGTGCACCTGCACCAAGCGGACAATAGTTCATACGTGTATAGATATCGTTCATACGGCTGTAATCACGTTTGAACATCTCCATATATGCACCGACATGGTGTGCAAATGTGACAGGCTGTGCTTTCTGCAGATGTGTAAAGCCCGGCATATAGGTATCTACATTTTCCTTCATCAGGATATGCAGCTCTTTCATCAGCGATACGAGCAGCTTCTTAACTTCGAGAATTTCATCGCGTACATACAGACGCATGTCGAGAGCTACCTGATCGTTTCTTGAACGTCCGGTGTGAAGCTTCTTACCGACATCACCAATCCGGTCAATCAGGTTCGCTTCGACGAAGCTGTGAATATCTTCATATTTCGAAGAAATCTCCAGAGTTCCATTTTCTACATCGGCAAGGATGCCGTTTAAGCCATCGATAATCTGGTCGCGTTCTGCATCTGTCAGGATACCGCTTGCTGCAAGCATTGTTACATGTGCGATGCTGCCGCGGATGTCCTGCTTGTAGAACTTCTGATCGAAACTGATCGATGCATTAAAATTATATACTAACTGGTCTGTCTCCTTTGTGAAACGACCGCCCCATAACTGTGCCATAATCTACCTCACTTTATCTTCTGTAAATAATTTGCGTTGTGCTAAGGCATATAACAAGGGATTGATTTGTATCGTATATAATGTATCGCACCTAAGAAGTAATAAGGTGTTCTGATATCAGAGATTCCATATTGACGCAACCGCTGTCAATTCGCCATCCGTGGCTCAGTGACAGCTTGCCTGAACATCGTGTTCAGGCATTGCTGATGTGAACAGAACACCAATTACTTCTAAGATGCGAACATATCATATACTACACAAATGAATCCCTTGCCATATGCCAAAGACATTGTAAATATTTACAGATATTTAATGTTTGAAATATAATATACAACAAATCCCAAGAACCGACAAGACAAACGCGAAAAAAGGTTGCGATTTATCATTATATACATTAGAATGATTTACATAATTATAGACATATATAAGACAAGTGCGAAACAGGGAGAATAAAGTGTATCATATATTTCAATCTGGTTTTAATACATTGTATATCGAATGAATAAGATTGAAATATATGTTCGCAGTATAAATGTTTCGCAGTTGTCTGGGATAAGGAGATAAATATGAACACAATTCTTGCAAATATAATCGCAACCGGCGACAGTGGCAAACCACTTCTGGTAGCCATCTGCCTGATCGTCTCCATCGTATTGATGGTCGTTCTGATCATGGTAGGCAAAGGTGGAAATGGAGAAGACGATGAGTCAGATGAGGAAGAAAAAGACAGGAGTAAGCATTAAATGAAGCAGAAAAAAGGGAAAATGCATATTATCCTTCCAGTGCTTGTGGTGGCTGTGATCCTTGTGTTTTATTTTTTCAACTTCCGCATCGGTTCCTATCTTCATCCAGATGAGACCGCATACAGCATGGAAGAATTAACACAATTGGTAACTGAACAGATCAACGATGGTAAGACGACAGGCAATTTCTATGTATCCGGAATTTCGGAGAGTGATATCGGGAATATCAACGAGAATCTGTGCAGCATGAACGGCATGGTCGACCAGTATATGGTGACAGAAAAAAGCAGGGATGGCATGCGGATTCAGTTTCGGTATGAGATCTCGGACAATTATTATGTATGGCAGAAATATGTAAATGGCACGGCGATTCCATCCGAGCATGCACTTGCTTATAAGCTGTATGATAAAGTGGAAGATGTGTTGAAGCAGATCATCAAGCCGGATATGACAGATTATGAAAAGGAACTTGCCATTCATGATTATATTGTGGTGCATTGCCAGTATGGGTATGTGGAATCTTCCAAGGATTATGCGTACCGGGCATATGGTGCTCTGGTGCAGAACAAGGCTGTGTGCAATGGATATGCTGAGGCGATGGCACTGCTTATGACATGCGTTGGAATCGAAAACCAGATTGTAACCGGAACGGCGGATAATGAGCTACATGCATGGAATCAGGTGTGCCTGGATGGAAACTGGTATCAGGTCGATGCCACATGGGACGATCCTTTGCCGGATCGCGGTGTATTTGCTGGACATGAGTATTTCAATGTGACGGATGAGATCATGGATGAACGGCATGACTGGAAGCAGGATGCATTTCCGGCGTGTGACAGCACCGATTATAATTATTACGAGCAAAATGATCTGATCTGTGACAGCGATGCGTTCCGTACACTGCTCAAGGATCAGGCATTGCGCAACAGCACGGGGACAATTGAGGTTGTCGTGACCGATTATACGACCGATTTTGATTATTCCTTTATGCAGGATGTGAGTGCGGTGCAGTATTTTCAGTACACAGAAGAGCCTTACGGCGCGTATGAACTGGTAACGGTATATTTAAATCAGAGGTAGAAGATGGAAATCGTTGAGATAGAAGAAAAAGCAGAATATATAAAAGAGTTGTTTGAAAAGGAGAAATACGACAGCTTTTATCTGTATGAGGCGCGGGTGAAAACGAAACTTGATTATTATGTAAATGGCAGACTGAACCGTGAGTATTTTGATACGGAGGCACAGGCAGATCTGCCGGAATATATTGAATGGAAGGATATCAAGGCGACCGTGTATGCGTATCTGAAAGGGGAACGGCTGCCGATCGGCTTTAAGATCATTTTGATGTTCAATCGCGAGAATATCAGCCGTTTGTTGGAAATGAACAATCTGCCTGTCAAAGAGGAGGATGTGAGCGCGTTGTTTATGAACGTGGTTTATGAGCATGAAACGCTGTCTGTGACAACTGGAACATCTCTGAAGATATTTACGATGGATAAAACATTGGAGCATATCTGGGACGATACGATCAAGAAATATTATATTTAAAGTAGAATTATTAGCACTCAATAAAAATGAGTGCTAATTTTTCCTTGACATTCAAATTTCCAAGTATTATTATCTTATTTATGAAATATACATTCGTAAAATGAAGTCTGCAGGAAAGGACAGCAGACTTGTATTGGTTTTAGGAGGTAATAAGACATGGAACGACAGGGTAATTTATCAATTAACAGTGACAACATTTTTCCGATTATTAAGAAATGGCTTTATTCCGATCAGGATATTTTCATTCGAGAGCTGATTTCCAACGGCTGTGATGCAATCACAAAATTAAAGAAGCTTGCCGTGATGGGAGATTATGAGGAAGTTGAAGGCGAGGAGTACAAGATTGAGGTGTACGCGTCTGCCAAGGATAAGACTTTGACATTCGTCGATAACGGTCTTGGTATGACCGAGGAAGAGGTTGACAAATACATCAACCAGATCGCATTTTCCGGTGCGACGGACTTCATCAACAAGTACAAGGACAAGGCTGGCGATGAGCAGATCATCGGACATTTTGGACTTGGTTTTTATTCCGCATTTATGGTTGCCGATAAGGTAACGATCGAGACATGTTCCTACAAGGAAGGTGCAAAGCCGGTATACTGGGAGTGCGACGGCGGAACGAATTATACGATGAGTGAGAGCGACGACGATATCCGTGGTACAGCCATTACATTGTATCTGAATGAGGATTGCCTGGAGTATGCAAATGAGTACCGTGTAAAGGAAGTTATCCAGAAGTATTGTGCATTTATGCCATACAACATCTACTTTATCAATGAGGATAAGGAAGAGGAAGAAGCTGCCAAGAAGGAAGCTGAGAAGAAGGAAAAGGACAAGGTGATCGAGGTCGATACGACACAGGAAGATGAGCTTGTCGGCGATGCACCGAAGAAGGATGAGGCAGAAGAGAAGAAAGAGGATGCCACAGAGGAAAAGAAAGAAGAGAGAAAACCGTTAAATGATACGAATCCTCTCTGGATGCGCAATCCGAAGGATTGTACGGACGAGCAGTACATTGATTTCTATCAGCATGTATTCTTGGACTTCAAGAAGCCGCTCTTCTGGATCCACCTGAATATGGACTATCCATTTAATTTAAAGGGTATTTTGTACTTCCCGAAGATCAATACACAGTATGACCAGTTGGAAGGTACGATTAAGTTATATAACAATCAGGTATTTATCGCAGATAACATCAAGGAAGTTATTCCAGAGTTTTTGCTTCTGCTGAAGGGTGTCATTGATTGTCCGGATCTGCCGCTGAACGTATCCCGTTCCGCACTGCAGAACGATGGTTTTGTCAAGAAAATCTCAGATTACATCACGAAGAAGGTCGCTGATAAGCTGACTGGCATGTACAAAAACAACAAGGAAGATTACGAGAAGTATTGGGATGACTTAAGCCCATTCATCAAGTTTGGCTGCCTGAAGGATGAGAAGTTCTGTGACAAGATGACAGACTACATGCTCTTCAAGGATATCAACGGCAAGTATATTACACTTCCGGAGTACCTCGAAGAGGGCAAGGAGAAATACGAGAACAAGGTATTCTATATCTCCGATGAAGTGGCACAGTCCCAGTACATCAACATGTTCAAGGAAGAGGGCATGAATGCGGTTTATCTGACACACAACATTGATAACCCATACATCACACACCTGGAAGGTAAGAATGAAAATGTGAAGTTCCTGCGTATTGATGCAGATCTTGCCGATAACTTTGTCGGTGAGAAGTTGACCGAGGAGCAGACGAAGGAATATACCGATAAGCTTTCTGAGGCATTCAAGAAAGCAACTGGAAATGATAAGCTTGTAGTCAAGGTTGAGAGCATGAAGAACGAGAATGTATCTTCTGTCCTGACGGTTTCCGAGGAGTCACGTCGTATGATGGAAATGATGCGTGTCTACAATATGGGCGGCATGGATCCGAACATGTTTGGAGCAGGCGAGGCAGAGACACTTGTTTTAAATGCAAACAACAAGCTTGTAAAATACATCTTAGATAATCCAGAGGGCGAATACAAGGATATGATCTGCAACCAGCTTTATGATTTAGCTGTTCTTGCCAACAAGCCGCTCTCTGCTGAGAAGATGACAGCATTTGTAAAACGAAGCAACGATCTGCTTGGATTGTTGATCTAATATAATCACATAAGGTGGTCAAAATGCATGTCAGATGTAAATATGCATAGTAGATTCATTCGTAATATAACATATTGTGACTAAGAAGTAATATTCGTGTTCTGGGATATATGTATTACCGTACGCAACCGCTGCCAATTCGCCATCCATGGCTCAGTGGCAGCTTGCGAAAACATCGTGTTTTCGCATTGCTGATATTCACAGAACACGAATTACTTCTAAGTCACAAATGTATCATATTACTTCATGAATCTATATGCGCATTTACATTGACATGCATTTTTGATATTATGTGATTGCAATTTTAGAAAGTAGCTTACGAAACGGACTATGATTTGCTTTTATGTGTCTGCATCGTTGTCTGACAATATAAATATGTTTGGAATTTAGAAGTTCTTGATGTTCTGTAAATAAACAGCAATGTTTGAACACGATGTTCAAACAAACCGCCACTGAGCCATGGATGGCGAATTGGCGGTGGTTGCGTGCGTTGTTTAGCTTGTGAATCAGAACATCTTAGAACTTCTTAATTTCAATACATCTTATATAGTTAGACAACGATGCAGACATATATACAAATCATAGTGTGTTTCGTGATTATTGGAATGAAAAGGAGTAAGAAAATGGCATTTGACGGAGTAACCGTGTCTGCGATCGTCAGCGAATTAAAGAAGAATCTGACAGGCGGACGTATCTATAAAATATATCAGCCGGAAGTGGATGAACTGTGTCTGGTCGTAAAAAACCGGACAGAACAGGGCAACACAACCAGTCGTCTGGTGATCTCTGCAGATGCCAGTCTGCCTCTTATTTATCTGACGGGGCAGATAAAGGAGAACCCGTCGACAGCCCCGAATTTTTGTATGCTGCTACGGAAGCATATTGGAAATGCACGCATTTTATCCGTGACACAGCCGAACTTTGAGCGAATTGTAGAGATGCAGTTAGAACACCTTGATGAAATGGGTGATCTTTGCCAGAAGAAGCTGATCGTCGAGATCATGGGAAAACACAGCAACATCATCTTCACGGATGCGGATGGTACGATCATTGACAGCATCAAGCATATTTCCCATCAAGTAAGTTCGGTGCGGGAAGTGCTGCCGGGAAGAACGTATGTATATCCTCCGGCACAGGAAAAGGAAAATCCGCTCGACATTGATATCAATTATTTTATGAATCATGTCCTGCGCAAGCCGGTATCGGTGACGAAGGCAATCTATACATCGCTGACAGGATTATCACCGGTGATCGCAAATGAGATCTGTTACCGGGCTGGTGTCGATGGCGGCATGAGTACGGCTGGACTCTCGATGCAGGAGCAGGAGGATTTGTATGCAGCGTTTGATGCGATGCGTACAAGTATAAAAGAAGAACAGTTTGCACCGTGTATTGCATATCAGGGGTATGCACCGAAGGAATTTGCGGCGTGTACACTGACGATGTACGGAGAGGAAGCAGACAACCTTCCAAAGAAGGATGTGGATGGACTGAAAGTATTTCCGTCGATGTCTCCGGTCATTGAAGAATACTATCAGGCAAAAAGTGTGGTAACGCGCATCCGGCAGCGGTCGACGGATCTTCGTAAGATTGTGAACAACGCGATTGAGCGGACGGCGAAGAAATACGATCTGCAGCGGTCACAGCTAAAGGATACAGAGAAACGGGATAAATACAAGGTCTATGGTGAATTGCTGACTGCCTATGGATATTCTTGTAAACCGGGCGATAAAGAAATCACCTGCGAGAACTACTATGATAGCAGTATGCTTACGATTCCGCTTGATCCAGAGCAGTCGGCGATGGAAAATGCAAAGCGGTATTTCAACAAATATAATAAACTGAAGCGTACCTATGAGGCGCTGATGGAGCTTACCGTAGAGTCGAAAGAGGAACTTGATTATCTGCTTTCTGTGCAGAATTCGCTGGAGATTGCGAAGACAGAAAATGATCTGCAGGAGATCAAGCAGGAGCTTGTGGAAAGTGGCTATGTGCGCGGCAGATTCGATCGGAACAAGCAGAAGAAACAGGTGAAGGCAAAGCCACTGCATTATATATCCAGTGATGGCTACCATATGTATGTCGGAAAGAATAATTTCCAGAATGAGGAGCTGACATTTAAGTTTGCAGAGGGCAATGATCTGTGGTTTCATGCCAAACAGATGCCGGGTTCCCATGTGATCGTCAAGACGAACGGTGAGACAGAGATTCCAGACCGTACCTACGAGGAGGCAGCGAGACTGGCGGCATATTACTCAACCGGCAAAGAAGCACCGAAGGTGGAGATTGACTATACGACGAAGAAAAATCTGAAGAAACCGCCGAAAGCAAAGCCGGGTTTTGTAATCTATCATACGAATTATTCGATGAGTATCGAGCCGGATATCCACGGGATTGCAGAAGCTTAAAACGTGAAATTAAACATCAAAACACCTTGATTTTTAGGGGTGCCTATACTATAATAATGTAGATTATCGTTCATGGATAAGATAGAAACGATAATCTGCATTATTTTTATGTGTGCATAAATGCGCAGGGAGAAACGATTGCCGCAAGGCAACCGACGTATATAGGAGACTATCGTGATAAAAAGTATGACAGGCTTCGGAAGAGGCGAACAGGTAAATGACGATCGTAAGATCGTGGTAGAGATCAAGGCGGTGAATCATAGATTCTGTGATATGAATGTGAAGCTGCCAAAGAAGCTGAATTATTTTGAGACAGATATCAGAACCTGCCTGAAAGAGTACATTCAGAGAGGAAAAGTAGATGTATTTATCACATACGAAGATTATACAAAGTCCAATGTATGTGTAAAATATAATAAGGAAATTGCAACCGAATATGTAAATTATCTGAACAGTATGGTGGATGATTTTGGTTTGCAGTCAGATGTGAAGCCGTCTGTGATCGGCAGATTCCCAGAGGTGTTTACATTGGAGGAGCAGTCTGTGGATGAGAATGAGATCTGGTCTCATTTGGAGGGTGTTGTGCGGGAAGCAGCCGAGAAATTTGTAGAGTCGCGTATCCGTGAGGGTGAGAACCTGAAGAAAGATCTGCTTGCAAAGCTTGCTGCGATGTCAGATATCGTAGCATATATCGAAGAAAAATCACCACAGATTATCGAGGACTATAAGGCGAGACTGATCGAGAAGGTGGATGAGCTTGCGATCAATACGCAGATCGATGATCAGCGTATTGCAGCCGAGGTTACAATGTATGCGGATAAGGTCTGTGTGGACGAAGAGGTTGTACGTCTCAGAAGTCATATTGACAGTACAATCAAAATCCTGACCGAGGGTGGTGCCGTTGGCCGGAAGCTTGATTTCATCGTACAGGAGATGAACCGGGAAGCAAACACGATTCTTTCCAAGGCAAATTCCCTGATCATTTCCGATAAGGGAATCGACCTGAAGACAGAGATCGAGAAGGTTCGTGAACAGATACAGAATATAGAGTAGGAGGAACCAGATAGATTATGGCAAAGAAAGGTTCTTTGATCGTTATTTCCGGATTCTCCGGTGTTGGTAAAGGTACCGTGGTAAAGAAGATGGTTGCCGAGTATGGTTACAGCCTGTCGGTTTCTGCGACAACACGTGCACCGCGGGAAGGCGAAGTAGACGGAAGAGAATATTATTTCAAATCCGTGGATGAATTTCGGAATCTGATTGATTATAATGGATTTATTGAGTGGGCACAGTATGTGGAGAACTACTATGGAACCCCAAGAAAATTTGTAGAAGATGAGATGGCGAAGGGGCATGATGTGATCTTAGAGATCGAAGTGCAGGGCGCGATGAATGTTCGGGAACAGTATCCGGATGCGATTCTTATCTTTATCACAGCACCGAGCGCGAAGGGACTCCGGGAGCGTCTGGCAGGACGTGGCACCGAGAGCGAGGAAGTCATCGACAAACGCATGCAACGTGCAGTGGAGGAGTCCGAGGATATGCAGCAATACGACTATATCGTTGTCAACGACGATTTAGATACATGTGTACACAGCGTACACTCGATTATTGTCGGCAGAAAATGTCTGCGCGAGAATAATCTGGAATTTATAGAAGAGATTAAAAACGAGCTGAAAGCTTTATAGGAAGGGAGATATAGACAATGATACATCCATCTTACACGGAATTAATGGAAGTGATTAACAGCGACGTAGAACCAGGTGAACAGCCGGTTGTTCAGAGTCGTTATTCTGTGGTTATGGCGACTGCAAAGAGAGCCAGACAGATCATCGATGGCGCAGAGCCGTTGGTAAAATCCGAGAGTGGAAAGCCACTTTCTACCGCAGTCAAGGAGCTGTATAGCGGAAAAGTTAAGATTGTCGGAGATGACGAGTAAAGAAACCCGAAAGGTTCAAAAAGGCTGCAGAACAAATGCTGTAGCCTTATTTACTTTTCACTTCTATTCTTTTAGGGAGGACAGCGTATGAAATTATTAGAAGTATTACAGGGACTGGATTATGAGGTTTTGAAGGGAAACACAGATACAGAGATCCGGGAGATCCAGAACGATTCGCGAAAGGTACAGCCGGGAGATCTGTTTTTCTGTATCTCTGGTGCGGTATCAGATGGACATACATATGCAGAGGATGTGGCTGCGAAGGGTGCAGCCGTGATCGTCGTGGAAAAACCGGTAAATGTGCCAGACACCGTGACGGTGATCCGTGTGAAGAGTACCCGGTATGCGATGGGTAAGATCAGTTCCGCGTTTTATGGAAATCCTTCTGAGAAGCTGACGGTCATTGGACTGACCGGAACCAAAGGAAAGACGACAACGACCTATATGATCCGGGAGATGCTGGAGCGTTCTGGAATCAAAACCGGATTGATCGGTACGATTGAAATTATAGATGGAAACCAGAAGATTCATGCGAATAATACAACGCCAGAGTCTATGATCTTGCATAAATATTTAAAGAATATGGTGGAAAATGGCTGCAAGGCTGTCGTGATGGAGGTTTCTTCGCAGGGATTGATGTTAGATCGTGTAGCGGGTGTGGATTTTGATTATGGTATCTTCACAAATCTGTCGAAGGATCATATCGGTCCAAATGAACACGCAAGTTTTGAGGAATACCGAGACTGGAAAGCAAAGCTGTTTACATTCTGCAAGACTGGTATTTTCAATGTGGACGATGCAAATGCAGCGTACATGATGGAGCATGCAACCTGTGAGAAATTAACCTACGGGGAATGTGCAGATGCGGATTACCGGGCAAAAGACATCGAATTATACAGAGAAAAAGGTGTGCTTGGAATCCAGTATGCATTGTGCGGAAAACTGGATGCAAAGATTGTGGTAGACCTGCCGGGAGAGTTCTCCGTGCATAATTCTCTGGCAGCAGTCGCAGTGGCAGATCAGATGCAGGTTGGTATTACAGATATTCAGAATATATTGAAGGAAGCAAAGGCACGCGGACGTGTGGAGATGATTCCAATCTCCGATTCATTTACGCTGATGATCGATTATGCGCACAATGCAATGGCGCTTGAAAGTCTGCTTACAGCGCTTCGAGCCTACAATCCGAAACGTCTGGTGACCTTGTTTGGATGCGGCGGAAATCGTTCCAGAGACCGTCGGTTTGAGATGGGCGAAGTATCAGGGAAAATGTCTGATTTTACGATTATTACAAGCGATAACCCAAGAGATGAGGAACCGCTTGCAATTATCGCAGATATCGAAACCGGAATGAAGAAAACGGATGGGGAATACGTGAAGATCGCAGATCGGAAGGAAGCAATCCGTTATGCAATCCTGCATGCGAAAGAGGGCGATGTCATCGTCCTTGCAGGAAAGGGACATGAAGACTATCAGGAGATTCATGGTGTGAAACATCACATGGATGAACGGGATCTGATTCGTGAGATTTTGGAGGAAGAGGATGTCACAAACATATGCGGATATAATAATCGATATTTCGCATAGTGCGATCGACCGGGTGTTTCAATACCGGATCGGAGATGCATGGAAAGAGCAGGTACAGGTCGGAAGTCTGGTGACGGTTCCGTTTGGAAAAGGAAATGCGCACCGGCACGGTTATGTGATTGGTATCACACAGACTCCATCCTACGAACCGGATAAGATCAAAGAGATCGTCGATGTGCCGCAGAAAGGACTTCCAATCGAGGGAAAGCTGATCCAGCTTGCTGCATGGATGCGGGAGACATATGGGACAACGATGAATCAGGCGTTGCAGACAGTCATGCCAGTGAAACAGACGGTGCGAAAGACTGCGCAGAAGGTGGAGGAGACAACTTTGCCGGATACAAACTGGGAGTTTGTGACACTGAATGATGAGCAGCAGGCGCTGGTCGATGCATTTGCGGAAGATATACAGGCAGGAGAGCGGCATACATATCTGCTGCACGGTGTAACCGGAAGTGGGAAGACAGAGGTCTATATCCAGTGCATCAAGGAAGTGATCCGGGAGGGCGGTCAGGCGATTGTGCTGATTCCGGAGATTTCGCTGACGTATCAGACACTGGCGCGGTTCCGAAAACATTTTGGCACGCGTGTGGCATTTGTCAATTCCAAGCAGAGCAAGGGTGAGAAATACGAGCAGTTCCGCAAGGCGAAGGAAGGGGAAGTCGATGTTGTGATCGGTCCCCGCTCGGCACTTTTTACGCCATTTCCGAATCTGAAGCTGCTAGTAATGGATGAGGAGCATGATCCGGCATTTAAGAGTGATCAGGCACCGCGGTATCATGCAAGAGACGTGGCAATCAAGCGTGCAGAGCTGGAAGAAGCCAGTGTCATTCTCGGTTCGGCGACCCCGAGTATCGAGAGCTATGCGCGGGCAGAAGCCGGACAATACCGGTTATGGGAATTAAAAGAACGCCCCGATGGTGTGCAGGCACAGAAAATCGAGGTTGTGGATCTGCGCGAGGAGCTCCGACGGGGAAACCGGAGTATCATCAGCCGGAGTCTCTATGAGAAGATACAGGAGCGGCTTGAGAGAAAAGAGCAGATGATGCTTTTTATCAACCGCCGGGGATTTAACAGCTTTGTATCGTGCCGGGCATGTGGTGAGGCAATCAAATGTCCAAGATGTGATGTGGCGTTAACGTATCATCAGCAGACAATACAGGCACAGAGACAACTGGTGTGTCATTACTGTGGCTATACGACAGCGATGCCAAAGCAGTGTCCGTCCTGTAAATCGAATATGATCGCCGGATTTGGAACCGGTACAGAGAAGGTTGAAGAGGAAATAAAAAAACTGTTCCCTGCGATTAAGACCTTGCGGATGGATCGGGATACAACGATGCGGAAGGACGCGGGTGCCAGAATTCTGAAGCAGTTTGCGGAAGGAAAGGCAGATATGCTGATCGGCACGCAGATGATCGTCAAGGGACATGATTACAGCAATGTGACGTTGGTTGGCGTGATCCTGGCGGATTTATCCTTATACGCAAATGACTACCGTGCAGGAGAACGTACTTTTGATCTTCTGACGCAGGCAGCCGGACGTGCCGGTCGAGGCGAAAAAGAAGGAGCGGTCGTGATACAGACCTATCAGCCGGAGCATTATGCGATTGCGGCAGCTGCCAGTCAGGATTACAAAGCATTTTACGAAATGGAGATGGCATACAGGCGGATGCTTCGTTATCCACCGGTTTATGATATGCTGCAGATTCTGCTGACTGGAGAATCTAAAGGAAAAGTAGAAAGCTATGCCGGGATTTTATGCCGGGATTTAAAGGAAAAGACAAAGACATTACAATATACGCAGACAAGGATCATCGGACCGGGAGAAGCGGCGATTGGAAAGATCAACGATGAATACCGTTATGTGATCTATATCAAGGCACCGGGTCTTGGCGCAATCACGACGCTGCGTGACTATATTGACACATGCGGCTGCGAAGGCGTGACGATTAGCGTGGATATGAACCCGATGACGGTTTGTTAAGAAAAATATGGTTTTAAATTATAATATAAATGGAGGGCAATATGGCAACGAGAAAGATACGTTTAGATGGTGATGATGTATTGAGAAAGGTCTGCAAACCGATTGAGAAGATGACACCACGGTTGCAGACATTGATCGATGATATGTATGAGACGATGTATGAGGCAAATGGTGTGGGACTGGCGGCACCACAGGTTGGTATATTAAAGCGCATTGTCGTGATCGATATCGGAGATGATAATGCCTATACATTGATCAATCCAAAGATTATCGAGGCGGACGGCGAACAGACAGGCGAGGAAGGCTGCCTGAGTCTGCCGGGTCTGCAGGGCACCGTGACAAGACCAAATCATGTAATCTGTGAAGCATATGACGAGGATATGCAGCTTCGGCAGATCGAGGGCGAGGGATTACTGGCGCGTGCGATCTGTCATGAGTTAGATCATCTCGATGGAATCCTGTACAAGGACAAGGTAGAGGATGGACTTTACAAAGTAGAGCCAGTTGAGCCGGAAGAGTAACCAGAAATCGTAAGTGCAACAGGGTAGAACATGGAGGTAGAGCATGAGAATCATATATATGGGAACGCCGGAGTTTGCAGCGATTGCGCTTTCGGCAATCGTGAAAGAACATGAGGTGGTTGCGGTTGTGACACAGCCGGACAAACCACAGGGACGAAACCGCAAGCTGGTACCAACACCAGTCAAGGTGAAAGCACAGGAATATGAGATTCCCGTCTATCAGCCGGAGAAGGTGCGCGAGGCAGAGATGGTAGAAACGCTTCGGTCATACAAGCCGGATGCAATCGTGGTGGCTGCGTATGGACAGATTCTGCCGGAGAGCATTTTATCGATTCCGCCGTATGGCTGTATCAACATTCATGCGTCACTGCTTCCGAAATACCGTGGCGCAGCACCGATTGAGCGCGCAATCATCGACGGAGAGACGGTAACTGGTGTCACAACGATGTATATGGAAAAAGGACTTGATACCGGAGATATGATCGACAAGGTGGAGGTTGCGATCACACCAGAAGATACTGGAGCCACGCTGCATGATAAGCTTGCCGAGGCTGGAGCGGCTTTGATTTTGGAGACACTCACCAAACTGGAAAATCATACAGCAACACGGATGAAACAGGATGATGCACAGAGTTGTTATGCATCAATGCTTTCCAAAGAAATGGGGCGGATGGATTTTGCGAAGTCCGCAGAGGAACTGGAACGTCTGATCCGGGGACTTAATCCGTGGCCGTGTGCATATACAGAGATAGACGGCAAGAATGTGAAGATCTACAAAGCAAAGGTCATCGCAATGGATGATGCATATAAGACGCAGGCACAGGGAAAGGTGGAACAGACACTGACCTTTGCGCCGGGCGAGATCGTGGAGGTTGCAAAGAAGTATTTTGTGATCGCGTGTGGCACGGATGCCTTGCAGATCCAGAACCTGCAGCCGGAGGGTAAGAAGCCGATGGATACCGTAGCTTATTTAAATGGCAATCCGCTTAAGGCAGGGATGACTGTAAATTGGAAATAAAGAGGAGAAACACATGGATACAAGAGACGTGGCTTTGACTGTATTATTGGATATAGAGACTAATCAGACATTTTCGAATATTGCACTTGGAAATGCACTTCGTAAAAACCAGTTTACGGACAAGGTAGAACGCGCTTTTTTATCCAGACTGGTGGAGGGTGTCACAGAGACAAAGCTGCGGCTGGACTATGTGATCGACCAGTATTCAAAGACGAAGATAAAAAAGTGTAAGCCGGTGATCGCCTGTCTGCTCCGGATGGGCTGTTACCAGATTCTTTTTATGGACAGCGTACCGGATTCTGCCGCGTGCAATGAATGCGTGAAGCTTGCGAAAAAACATGGCTTTGCCGGACTTTCTGGTTTTGTGAACGGCGTGCTTCGGACGATCACACGGGAGAAAACGAAGCTTGCATATCCTGATCAAAAAAGAGAACCGGAGCGATATTTGTCCGTGATGACATCAACACCACTCTGGCTCGTACAGAAGCTTATCTTGGAAAATGGCACAGAGAGCGCAGAAACGATCTTTCAGGCGGCATTTGCAGACCGGAAGACGAGTATCCGGCTGAACAAACATCGGATCGAAGAAAACGGAGAGACGATGGATTCTTATAAGAACCGATTGAAAGAAGCAGGCATAACAGTCGAGCCGGGTGCATATTATGAAGGGGCATGGCTGTTATCGGGCTATGATTTTATACACAAGATTCCGGGATATAAGCAGGGATATTTCACGGTGCAGGATGAAAGCTCGATGTGTGCGGTTGCGGCAGCAGGCATCCGGCCAGAGGATTTTGTGATGGATATCTGTGCGGCACCGGGTGGTAAGACGACGGCGGCAGCAGAATTTGCACAGCAAGGGCATGTGCTGTCGATGGACATTGCAGAGGAAAAACTGGAATTGATTGAAGAAAATGTAGAACGGTTAAAGCTTGCAAATGTGGATATCCGTTGTCAGGATGCAACGGAATATATGCAGGAGCAGGAGGAAAAAGCAGATGTTGTTATCGCAGATCTGCCTTGTTCCGGACTTGGCATCATGGGACGGAAAAATGATATCAAATACCGGGTAACCGAGGAACAGATCGAGTCACTGGTGGAGCTGCAACATACGATACTGCAAAACGCCTGCCGATACGTGAAGGCAGGTGGAACGCTTTTATATAGCACCTGCACGATCACAAAGGAAGAAAACACCTTGCAGGTGGAGCGTTTCTTAAAGGAACATCCAGAATATACATTAAAAGAACAACGACAGTTCTTACAAGGCATCGATGCCTGTGACGGATTTTATTATGCGGTACTGCATAAGCTAGGAGATTAAAATGGACATCAAATCAATGTACCTTGCAGAAATTGAACAGTGGATGAAAGAACACGGACAGCCGGCGTTTCGGGCAAAGCAGGTGTTCCAGTGGATGCACCAGAAGTATGTGGCATCGACGGAGGATATGTCGAATCTTCCGAAGGCACTGCGTGCACAGATGGACGAGGAAGGATTCGTGCACATTGAGGCAGAAATGAGTCAGGAATCAAAATCAGACGGTACGATCAAATTCCTGTACCGCCTGTCGGATGGACAGATGATCGAGACGGTGTTTATGCGTCATAATTATGGTAATTCGGTTTGTATCTCATCGCAGGCGGGCTGCCGGATGGGATGCCGTTTCTGTGCGTCGACGATTGGCGGACTGGTACGGAATCTGACCGCTTCGGAGATGCTCGAACAGATCTATGCGACGAGCCGCATCACCGGGGAACGTATCAGCCACGTGGTCGTGATGGGAACGGGAGAACCGCTCGACAACTATGAGAATCTGATTCGTTTTTTGCGCCTGCTGATCGATGAGAATGGATACAATTTAAGTGCCAGAAATATCACGGTATCAAGCTGTGGAATTGTGCCGCGCATCCATGATCTGGCAAAGGAAGATATCCCGATCACCTTTGCACTTTCCTTACATGCGCCGACCGATGAGGAGCGGAAAGAACTGATGCCGGTTGCACACCAGTACACACTGGCAGAGACATTAGATGCCTGTCGGGAATATTTCCGGCAGACCGGACGGAGAGTGACTTTTGAGTACAGCCTTGTAAAGGGCAAGAATGATACGGAGGAACAGGCGAGAAAACTGGCAAAGCTGCTTGCAGGTATGAATTGTCATGTCAATCTGATTCCGATCAATCCGGTGGAAGAGCGGGAATACGAGCGAAGCGACAGTGATTCCGTTGAAAAATTCAAATCCACTCTTGCAAAATATCACATAAATGCTACAATAAGGAAGAGTATGGGTAGCGATATAGATGCTGCCTGTGGTCAGTTACGAAGGAAATATGCGTTTCATCATCAGGAGGATTCCCATGCATTCTAGTGGAAAGACGGATACCGGGATCAAACGTAATAACAATCAGGACAGTATTTTTTTCAGTGACACTCCGGTCGGTCCACTTCCGAATCTGTATATCGTAGCAGATGGAATGGGCGGACATCGCGCGGGGGACAAAGCATCAAGGATGGCGATTGATATTACAGTGGATTTCGTAGAGAAGTCCACAATAGAAAATCCGGTAGCACTGTTAAAACGGGCAATGTTATTTGTAAACAATGAAATATATAAGGCGGCGTGTGCAGATCCCGATTTAAATGGGATGGGAACGACGATGGTAGCAGCCGTGGCACAGGATGGAAAGCTGTATGTGGCGAATGTCGGTGACAGCCGATTGTATGCGATCGGCGGAGAGATTCGTCAGATCACAATGGATCATTCGCTTGTCGAGGAACTGATCCGAAAAGGTGAACTGGAACGGAAAAAAGGACGCAATCATCCAGAGAAGAACATCATCACAAAAGCGATGGGCTCACGGGACGAGATGATGCCGGATTTTTTTGAGATAGATATAAACACGGAAGAAAAATATCTGTTATGCTCAGACGGGTTATCGAACATGGTCGAAGATGACGAAATAAGGGATATTGTTTCCGAGGAAGACGATTTGGACCGAATTGCACAGGAACTTGTGGATCGGGCAAATTATTATGGTGGTTCGGATAATATATCCGTAATTATTATATCGGCAGATTGATGACCGAATAGAGAACGAATATAGCAGAAAGGGTTGAAATCATGTTAAAACCAGGAATGATATTATGTGATAGATATGAGATTTTGGACGTGGTCGGTGCAGGCGGAATGTCCATAGTCTACAAAGCAAGAGACCATAGATTGAATCGAAATGTGGCAATCAAGGTATTGAAGCCGGAGTTCAGCAACGATAAGAACTTTGTGACAAAGTTCCGGATCGAGGCACAGGCTTCCGCAGGACTGACACATCCGAATATTGTAAATGTATATGATGTTGTCGATGATGAAGGCATTTACTGCATCGTGATGGAACTGGTAGAGGGTATCACATTAAAGCAGTATATCGAGCAGAACGGTCGTCTCAATATGGAGACAGCCATCAACTTCTCCATCCAGATCGCATCCGGTCTGGAAGCAGCGCATGAGAACCATATTATTCACCGTGACATCAAGCCACAGAATATTATTGTATCGAAAAATGGAAATATCAAGGTCACAGATTTCGGTATCGCCAAGGCAGCGAGCAGCAATACGCTTACATCTGGCGCAATGGGCAGTGTACACTACATATCCCCAGAGCAGGCGAGAGGCGGATACAGCGATGAACGAAGCGATATTTATTCGCTCGGTATCACGATGTATGAGATGGTAACCGGAAGAGTGCCGTTTGAGGGAGATAACAATGTATCGGTTGCACTCATGCATATCCAGAACGAGATGATTCCGCCGAGACAGTATTATCCGGATATTTATACCAGCTTTGAGAAGATCATTTTGAAGGCGACACAGAAGAAGCCAGAGCGCAGATATCTGACAGCGAGTGCCTTGATCGCAGACTTGAAGCGTGTACAGAACAACCCGAATATTGATATTGTGGTTGCACCAACATCAATCACAAACAGCCCGACACAGGAGTGGACGAAGGAAGACGTACAGGCAATCCGTAACGGAAGTGCAAACCGCGACCTGTACAGCCAGCCATATGATAACCCGCCAGTATCACAGGAGATGGGCGAGATCCGTCCGATTGGATATAACTCTACCCCGCAGGCAAACAACGGCAGAATCAATGAACTTCTGCAGGAAGACGATGACGAATGGGAAGAGGATGATTATGAACCGGAACTACAGCCAAAGCGTGGCAATCTGAAGAAGGTTCAGGATTATGATGACGATGAAGAGTTAGAAGAAGAGGAAGATCCGGATGGCATTGATCCAGGTATCCGGAAAGCAGTTACGATTGCCGGTGTAGCAACGGCTGTTATCATTGCAATCATCATTATAGTTGTACTTGGTAATGTACTTGGCTGGTTTAAGTTTGGTTCTAAGAAGGACGATAAGAATAAGATTACAACAGAGGAAGTACAGTCTGTTGCAATGCTTAGTGTGACTGGTGTCTCTGAGGAAGCTGCCTTGAAGATGCTTTCGGATGCAGGTTTTACAAACGTCAAGACAGAGCATGTAGAGGATGAGAAGACACAGGAAGGTTACGTCTTTGAGCAGAGCGTGAAAGAAGGCGAGACAATCCCTGCAGATCAGGAGATTGTGCTCAAGGTCAGTGCAGGCGCAGAGGAAGTAGATGTACCAGATGTCAAGAATTATGAAGATTCACAGGCAGTAACAATTTTGACAGAGGCTGGTTTTGAAGTCAGTCATGCATATGAATACAGCGATGATGTCGAGAAAGATAAAGTTATCAAGACTGATCCGGAAGGCGGCACAAAGGCAGCCAAGGGATCAAAGGTTATCGTGACAGTCAGCAACGGTTCTGAGAAGAAGGAAGTAGAAGTTCCGAACTTAGGCGGACTTACAGAGGCTCAGGCGAGAGATTCCCTGACCAGTAAGAAGCTTAATGCAGGAAATGTGACGCATGAAAATAGTGACAGCGTCGCAGCAGGTATGGTTATCAGCCAGAATCCAGCCAGAGGAACCACTGTTACAGAGGGCGACAGTGTTGATTTTGTCATCAGTGACGGACCGAAAGCAAAGACATATACAGCTAGTATATCGGGAACAATTGCCAGAACAGATGATGTCAGTGTGCCTGATGGAACGGCGGTTACAGTGCAAGTTCAATTTAATGGTCAAATAGTTTTTTCAAAGGATATTACAATTAACCCAGGTGCTACTTATGATGTATCAGCGACTGTTCCAGGATTAAGTTCTACAGGAGGAAGCGCAAACTTTGTAATTGTAGATGCGAGTGGAAATAATGTAACTGCGGCATTTTCGGGAACAACGCCAGAGGTTTCTTATTCGGAAGAATAGAAGAGTATAGGAAAGTCTATGCAGGGAAAGATTATGAAAGGTGTGGGTGGATTTTATTATATCCACCCACATAATACTGTAAATACCATATATGAGTGTAAAGCGAAGGGTGCGTTCCGCAACCAGAAGATTAAACCGGCAGTTGGCGATGATGTCGAGATCGAGATCATCAGTGAACAGGATAAGACCGGAAACATCGTGGAAATCTTACCGCGGGAGAATCTGTTGATTCGCCCGGCGGTTGCAAATGTCGATCAGGCTGTGATCGTATTTGCGCTGGCAGATCCGACGCCAAACTACAATCTGTTAGACCGGTTTTTGATCATGATGGAACAGCAGGGCGTTGACACGTTGATCTGCTTTAACAAATCTGATCTTGTAAGCGGGCAGGAAGCAAAGGAAATCTGTGATATCTATGCAGGCGCTGGTTATCAGGTGTTCCTGACGGTTGCAAAGGAGAATGTTGGAGTTGATGCATTCCGGGAAGCAATCCGGGGTAAGACAAGCGTTTTTGCGGGTCCGTCTGGTGTCGGAAAATCGTCGATGTTAAACGCATTGCATCCGCAGGCGCAGGTGCAGACCGGAGCAGTCAGTGAGAAGATCCGCAGAGGAAAACACACAACGAGACATTCCGAGCTGATCTACATTGAGGAAGACACGTATATCATGGATACACCGGGATTCAGTTCTCTTGTGATTGAGGACTTAGAACCGGAAGATTTAAAGGAATATTTCCGGGAGTTTGAATGTTATAATGGCCGTTGCAAATTCAATGGCTGTGTGCATATACATGAGCCGGAGTGCTTCGTGAAAGAAGCGTTGCAGGCGGGGACGATCTCACAGTTTCGCTATGATAATTATGTGCAGTTATATGATGAATTAAAAAATAAAAGGAGATGGTAGGTATGAATATTCTTTCACCGTCGTTGTTGTCAATTGATTTTAACCATATTGAACGAAATGCAAAAGTGCTGGATGAGGCAGGCGTGAAATGGTTTCACTTAGATGTTATGGATGGAACCTTTGTACGAAATATCTCCTTTGGACCACCGGTTATTAAATGCATCCGTAAGGTCACAGACAGCTTTTTTGATGTACATCTGATGATCAATGAGCCAATTCGTTATATCGATGCATTTGCGGATGCAGGAGCAGACATGCTGACAGTACATTACGAGGCATGTAAGGATTTACAGGAGACGATTGATGCTGTCAAGGCAGCAGGTATGAAGGTTGGTATTGCTGTGAATCCGGAGACTCCGGTACACTGGTTAGAGTACTATATCAATCAGGTGGATATGGTGCTGATCATGAGCGTCAATCCGGGCTTTGGCGGACAGAAGTTTATGCCGATTGCACTTACGAAGCTGCAGGAAGTAAAGGCACTTGCCGAAGAGCGTAATCCAGAGCTTCTGATCGAGGTGGATGGCGGTATCACGGTTGACAACGTACAGGATGTATTAGACGCCGGTGCGAATGTTGTTGTTGCAGGTTCCGCTGTCTTCAAGGGCGACAAGAAAGCAAATATCGCAGCTTTTATGGAAAAGCTGAACGCATAGAGCATAGAAATGAAAACAGAAAGCAAATATTGTCTCATTGTCACAGGTGGCTCGGTCGATCAGAATTTGCTCGCGACCGTTTATGAGGGCGCATATGGATATCCGGTTCATCCGTATGTAATCGGTGTGGACAAGGGACTGGAAATGTTAGAACAATTGGACATCGAACCGGATTTGATAATTGGAGATTTTGATTCCGCAAACGACGGCATCAGAGCGAAATATGTGACAAGCCCTGATGCCGTTGTGCGTGAAAAGTGTGTGGTACTGAATCCGGAAAAAGATTTCACGGATACACATGTTGCAGTCTTAGAGGCGGCAAAACGTGGATTTACACAGGCATTGCTGCTTGGCGCAACTGGAACCAGACTCGACCATACACTTGGAAATATGGGATTGCTTTTTACGTGTAAACAGGAGGGAATCCATGCAGAAATCTTAGATCTGCATAACCGGATTTCTCTGATACAAAAAGAAAAGATAGTTCGTGCAGAAAATCTGTATGGACCTTATATATCTTTACTGCCCTTTTCAGAATGCGTGAAGGGCATTACCCTCAAAGGTTTTAAATATAATGCAAATGACCTGTCAATCAGAAAGGGAGAGACGATAGGACTTAGCAACGAATTAAGAGAGGAGGAAGGTCACATAACGATTGGAGATGGGTACCTGTTTCTTATGGAGACCAAAGATTAAATGTCAACATGGGTAATACTTGCATTTGTAATTTACATGATTTTCATGTTGGGAATCGGTATTATTACAGCTAGAAAAAACAAAAGCTCGGATGATTACTTCTTAGGAGGTAGAAACTTGGGAGGATGGGTGACAGCCCTCTCTGCACAGGCATCCGACATGAGTGGATGGATGCTGATGGGACTTCCGGGCTGTGTCTATGCATTTGGTGCGAATCAGGCTTGGATCGCAATCGGTCTTTTGATCGGTACGATTTTGAACTGGGTGATCGTCGCAGGTCGTCTGCGCCGCTATACGATCAAAGCAGGCAATGCAATGACGATTCCGGAGTATCTGAGCAATCGTTTCCGCGATAAGCATAATATCCTGATTACGATTTCTGCGATCGTTATTGTAATCTTCTTCGTGGTATATTCTGCATCTGCATTTGCTTCTGGTGGAAAGCTGTTTGCATCAATCACAAAGATGGATTATCATCAGGCATTGATCGTCGGTGCGGTCGTTATTCTGATCTATACGTTCCTTGGAGGATTCCTTGCCGTTTGTACCACAGACTTCGTACAGGGTATGATGATGCTGGTTGGTGTACTTGCTGTTCCAATTCTGGTTGTGATCGTGCTTGGCACAGGAAACATTGTACCAAATCTTGTAAATTCCGGATTGAATGTCGATGCGAAGGATTATCTGAATATCTTCATGCAGGATGGTAAGCCGATTTCCGGTATCAGTATTGCGTCCCAGCTTGCATGGGGACTTGGATACTGTGGTATGCCACATATTCTTGTTCGTTTCATGGCAGTCCGCGATGAGAAGGAACTTGCAAAATCCAAGAAGGTTGCGATCGTGTGGGTACTGATCTCGCTTGTACTTGCCTGTGTGATCGGTGTGCTTGGACGTGCATATCTGTATCCAATGGTACTTTCCAACGAAGGTGCACAGTATGAGAATGTCTATATCGAGATGATCAAGAAGCTCTTCATGACAGATTACGCGTTGCCATTTATCGGTGGTCTGCTGCTGTGTGGCATCTTAGCTGCAATCATGTCAACGGCAGATTCCCAGCTTCTTGTATCGTCTTCCGCAGTTGCAAATGATCTGTTCAAGGGTGTGTTCTTCAAGAAGCTGAAAGATAAGCAGGTATTGTTTATTGCAAGAGCAACGGTATTTGTTGTTGCAATCATTGCGATCGTAATTGCATGGAATCCAAATTCATCCATCATGAATCTGGTCAGCGATGCATGGGCAGGACTTGGTAGTGCGTTTGGCCCTGCAATCCTGATGTCACTTTATTGGAAGCGTATGAATCTCGCAGGTGCCGCTGCAGGTATGGCAAGCGGTGGATTGACCGTTATTATCTGGGACTACATTAAATGCTGTACCCTGGATGGGGTTCATGTGACACCGGCTACTTATACGGGTGTATATTCTCTGTTAGTTGGATTTATTGTAAGCCTTGTATTTATCGTCGTTGTATCACTTGCAACACCAAAGGCAAGCGATGAGATCATGCAGGAATTTGAAGATGTGAAAAATGGAAACATCAATGCATAAATAGAATAAAAAAGAAAATGCCGGATGCGAGCCGGCATTTTCTTTTTGTATCTTAAAAAGAGAGGATTTATGAAAAAACTATGGTTATAATATAAGTTATAATTATGAACAAATTATGACATAAGTTGAAAGTTTGTGTAAATAATCGGGCAAAGTGTAATATTTAACAAGGAAAATCAGGAGAAAACAGGATATGCAGATCAAACTGATCGTAGTTGGAAACGTAAAAGAAATTTTTTATCAGAATAAAATAGAGGAATTTCAGAAGCAGATCAATAAAAAAATGCCAATACAGCTGATCTGTCTCAAGGATGAAAGCATTCCGAAGCAGACATCGGAGACAGTGATCCGTAAGATCAAGGAGACAGAGGGGGAGAAGATTTTAAATCAGATCCAGAATACCGATTATGTGGCGGCTCTCTGCATTGATGGGAAGAAGATGGATAATTCCAAAATCAAAAAAAGTATTGCAACAGCAGAACAGAGAGGCAAATCAAGTATTGCATTTGTGATCGGAGGATCGCTGGGACTGTCAGATGCGGTTGTGAAACGAGCAGACGAGAAGATCAGCTTTTCCAATATGACATTTCCGCACCAGTTGATGCGAGTGATGCTTATGGAAGTGCTGGCAGATACTATTTGTGGTAAGTGATGTGATTTAATATCGTATAGGCACGGTAGAGCTGTTCGGTCAAAACGACGGTTGTCAGATCAATGGACATTGTAAATCCGGAAAGTGAGAATGGGGGAAGCTTTGCGATATCCAGTTCATAAACAGTTGCAGGATCTGCAACAACAAACTCGATGCGGGAATAACCGGACAGACCAAGCTCTTCGATCTTTGCTGTAAATTCTTCGGATGAGATTGTATCAGTGCCGGGAACGACACGGAAGCAGGCAGACGAATTCTGCAGTTCTAATTTCGAGAAATCTTTATAGTAGATACATTTCACACGACAAAAAGCGGAGAGGCGTTTGATGTACTCCGCGACCGCTTTTGTATATGCACTATCTAATTTCTTTTTTTCAACATGAATCAAAATTTCCATAGAAATATTATAACATACTTCTTTTCATATGTCCTTGAAAATGGTAAAATAAATATAACCGTGCCTAGGAGTATATTGCGATGGCATGGAATGAAGAATATGCTGATAGAGGATAACGATGACAGATAAAAAGATTTTAGTATTAGATATTGATGGTACACTTGTGAATTCGGAGAAAAAGATTACACCGGAGACACTGAAATATTTGAAGATGATACAGGAGCAGGGACATATTGTTGCACTGGCATCGGGCAGACCATTTCCGGGGTTGAAGCAGTATTCGGATGCTTTGGGGCTTGCGGAATATGGCGGCTATGCGTTGAGCTTTAACGGTGGCAAGGTGATTTCGTGTGCGACACAGGAAGTGATTTATACGAAGGCAATCCCGAACCGTTATGCGAAGATTCTCTATGAATTTGCGAAGGAACGTCACATTGGTATGGTCACATACAAGGACAATCAGGTGATTACCGGAACCGACACCGATGGATATATGGAGTTTGAGGCACGGCTCAATCATATGGAATTATGCCAGGTCGATGATTTTCTCAAGGTTGTGGATTTCGATATGATCAAGTGCCTGATGACAGCTGAGCCAGAAGTCGCAGAACAGTATGAGAAGGAGCTTGCAGCGCTGGTTTCGCCGGATCTGAATGTATTCCGTTCCGAACCGTATTTCATTGAGATTACGGTCAAAGGTGTGGATAAGGCAGAGTCCATCGCACGGCTTCTGGAGCATATCGGCATGAAGCGGGAACAGTGTATCTGCTGTGGTGATGGCTTCAACGACAAGACAATGGTGGAATACGCGGGCGTTGGCGTTGCGATGGGAAACGCACAGCAGGTCGTCAAGGATGTGGCGGACTATGTGACAGCTTCCTGCGATGAAGATGGACTGGTAGAAGTGATTAAGAAGTTTGTATTGTAGAATGAAGGGCAGAAGATGAAGGAATATTTAATATCAACCAAAGCAGATACTTTGGCTGATCTGCGTGAAATTGTAAAACATTCTTATATTGAGGAATTAAGCATTGTGTATGCGGAGGATTTCTTCGGAAATCCGGCAGGTGTGATTGCGGCAATCAAAGAGCAGTTTACCGGAGAGATGATCGTTGTTAGAAGCTCATCGAAAAGTGAGGATAATCTGGAGACAAGCAATGCCGGACACTTTGAGAGCGTGCTGGGGGTCGATGCATCAAAGGATGCAGCAATTACAGAGGCAATCGAGACAGTGTATCGTTCTTATGTGGAAGGGGACTTCACAGAGGAAGCGAAGCAGCAGCTGATTGAGGCAAACGAAGAGGTATTGATCCAGAGACAGACGGATCATGTACGGATTTCAGGGGTTGTGTTCACAAGAGATATCATATATAACCGTCCGTATTATATGGTGACATATGATGATAATGGAAGCACGGATTCCGTGACAAGTGGCGTCCGTGGAAAGACAAAATGGATCGCAAAAAATGCATCCAGAGAGTTCCTGGAATACGAATTTGTAGATCTGTTGACGGCAGTCAAGGAAATCGAACAGATTTATGAATGTGTTTCCGCACTCGATATCGAATTTGCAATTCTGGAGGATGGAACGGTTGTAATTTTCCAGGTGCGTCCACTGGCGGCAGCATTGAAGATTATTGCACCGATGACAGACCGGGAATTCAAGGACACAAAGGCACTTGCAAAGTGCAAGTATCTTGATACATTCCATATCCTTTCTGATATGGCATTCTGGAACCCGGCGGAGATTATCGGCAGCAATCCAAGACCGCTTGATTATTCCCTGTACCGGGAACTGATCACCGCCCATATCTGGTCGGCAGGCTTACAGCCACTCGGCTATCAGCCAGTTCGTGGAGAACTGATGCAGAAAGTTGGCAATAAGCCGTATATATCGGTGAATTATACATTTGATGGTTTGACACCGGCAGGATTGCCGGAGGATCTGTGCTATAAGCTGAATCAGTATTATGAGCAGAAATTAAGACAGGATAAGACGGCACATGATAAGATTGAATTTGAGATTATTTTCAACACCTATGACTTTATGACAGATACCCGTCTGAAGGAGCTTGCGGAATATGGCTTTGACGATGTTGAGATTTCCCGGCTTCGAAATGCGCTGTTTGAGATTGCAAAGCAGACGTTAGAACATTACGACGAAATTTGCGAGGAGGATCTTCGCTCGCTGGGACAGCTTACCGAGCTGCGGCATGAACTTCGGAAGCATGCGCCGCTTGCGGAGACAAATGTCATGAAGCTGTACAGCTACATTGATGAGTTGTTAGATTCTATCAAGGATCATGGAACACCACAGTTTACAAGACAGGCGCGTTGTGCATTTATGGCGCGGAGTTTTTGCCGGACGTTGGTGGAAAAAGGATATTTTACGAAGCAGGAGATGGATGATTTCATGTTGTCCATTCCGACGGTTGCTTCGGAATTCGAACGTGATTTTGATTTATACAGTCATGGCAAGCTGAGCCGGGATGACTTCAATCATCTATATGGACATTTAAGGCTTGGCACCTATGATATCCGTTCAGACAGCTACCGGAACATTTATTTTGATGTCGCATCTGCGAATCTGACTGGAAACAATAAGGTAAAGCAGGAGGCAAAAAGTCTCGATTTAGAACGGTTGCAGGTTGCTTTGGATGAAGCAGGCATTCCGGTTACACCGGAGAAATTCATCGAGTTTATCAAGAAAGCAACACAGAACCGGGAGTATTTTAAGTTTGAGTTTACGAAGTCATTGTCGCTGATGCTGGATGTAATCGTCAAGCTTGGCGAGGTGATGGCGATTGCCAGAGAAGATATGTCTTATCTGGAAATTCAGGATCTCTTAAGCTATCACAGCCGTGATTCTTATATTCAGACGATTGAGACACGACGTCGGTTTTACCATGTGAATTCGTATCTCGTATTACCGGAGGTCATCTTCGATGTCGGGGATATTGATGTTATTGATATCGACGAGGCAAGACCGAATTTTATCACGAATAAGGTTGTGGAGGCACCGATCGTCAATCTTGATGAGGATCATGATTCGGACATTACCGGCAAAATCGTGGTGCTTACGAAAGCAGATCCGGGATATGACTGGATCTTTGCGAAGGATATTGCAGGCTTTGTGACCAAATATGGCGGTGCAGCATCCCATATGGCAATCCGCTGTGCAGAGTTTGGAATTCCGGCAGCCATCGGCTGTGGAGAGAAGATATACCAGCGTATCCACCGGATGCAGATCATGTGTCTTGATTGTGAAAATGGAAGAATTACGGAAAAGCAGAGTCAATAAATTGATTTCGAGGTAGGCATGGTGTATAATGAAACGATGAGACAAGGAGGAAGTCTACATGGGATTTTTTAAAGATTTCAAGCGTGATTTCGCGCAGGCAGTCAATGAGCTGATGCCGGACAAGGATGAACTTGGCGCGGAATACGATGATGAAGATATGGTAAACACCTTTGATGAAAATGACCAGATGGAGGTTGCACCGGAAGATCTGTTGGAGAATCTGGATGAGATCCGGATTGACAGACCGGAACCGGAGATGCCAGAGGCATCTGAGAATCTGGAACATTTCTCAAATGTAGAGACAACGGAGAAAGATAAGACATCAGATGAGACTTCTGTGTTTGACACCGTGCCAGAGGCAGAGGTGATTCAGGACGAGCTGGAAATGGAACCGGAGCCATTCTCAGAGGATGAGCTGGAGCCAAAACCAGATACCGAATATCTGCAGGCGGAGACGGTAACAGAGGCAGGCGCAGAGATAAAGGAAGATACCGCGGATGAGACAGATGAGTTAAAGGCGCTGGATGCACTTGATGAAGAAAATATGCTGGAGCATACGGAGGAAGCACTTCTGACGGAACCGGAGACGGAGACAAAGCAGGAAGAACTGCAGAACTTCCTGACGGCGGATCTGGAGAAGGCTGTGGAGGATACATTGGCGAAGCAGGCAGAGGAAGAGACGCAGATGGAAAACGAACGCGTACAGGAGGATGCAGCGATGGAGACAACTATGGACACAGCGGCAGTTGAAAAGACAGATGTCAGCTCTCTCGTAGAGGCAGATACAACCTATATTACAAAGACGACAGTTATCAATGGAGATTTGCAGACCGACGGCTGTATCGATCTGATTGGAACGGTAAACGGTGCGGTAAGCTGTGATGGAAAGCTGATCGTGGGCGGTTCAATCACTGGAGATGTACAGGTCGGCGAACTGTACGCGAATGCTGCAAGAATTGAGGGCGATGTACATGTCGTGGATGCAGCAAAGATTGGTGTGGGAACGGTCGTTGTCGGAAATGTATTTGCTGGTTCTGCTGTGATCGCAGGCGCTGTCAAGGGTGATATCGATGTACAGGGACCGGTGATTGTGGATTCGACCGCGGTAATTATGGGAAATATAAAATCAAGATCCGTACAGATCAACAATGGTGCTGTGATCGAGGGAATGTGTTCCCAGTGCTATTCGGAGATTGATGTAAAGAGCTTTTTTGAATAAAAGGAAGAGGAGTATCAAACGATGAAGATGGACAGAATTTTATTGAAACTTTCAGGAGAAGCACTTGCCGGAGAAAAGCATACCGGATTTGATGAGGCGGTTGTCCGTGACGTGGCAAAGCAGGTAAAGGCAATCTGTGATAAGCATATTCAGGTGAGTATTGTAATCGGCGGAGGAAATTTCTGGAGAGGTAGAACATCCGACAACATGGATCGTGTAAAGGCAGACCAGATTGGTATGCTGGCAACGGTGATGAACTGCATCTATGCAGCAGATGCGATGCGTGCAGAAGGATTGAAGACACACATTATGACACCATTTGCCTGTGGCAGCATGACAGAGCTTTTTAACAAGGACAAGGCAATCGAGTATCTGGAGAACGGAGAGGTCGTATTTTTTGCAGGCGGAACCGGACATCCATATTTCTCAACGGATACAGCAACCGTGCTTATGGCAATCGAGGTAGAGGCAGATGTGATCCTTTCTGCCAAGGCAATCGACGGTGTGTATGACAGTGATCCAAAGACAAATCCGAACGCAAAGAAATATGACACGATGCCAATCTCTGAGATCGTGGACAAGAAGCTTGGTGTGATCGATCTTGCGGCCGCTGTGCTTGCAATGGAGAACAAGATGCCGATGATGCTGTTCGGCTTGAATGATACCAACAGTATTGAGAAGGCTGTGACTGGTGGATTTACCGGAACAACCGTAACAGTAGAGTAAGTGTGTGTTACATGTCAGGAAGACAGGACGACAGAAAAGTATATTATATTTGGAGGAAGAAAAATGTTAGCACAGTATGAAGAGAAGATGAAGAAGACAATTGAGAGTCTGGAGAAAGAATACAGCACAATCCGTGCCGGACGTGCGAATCCACATATTCTGGATCGTATCACAGTACTTTATTATGGAGCACCTACACCATTGCAGCAGGTGGCAAATATCACAGTTCCAGAAGCAAGAACGATTATGATCTCACCTTGGGAGTCAAGCCTGATCAAAGAGATCGAGAAGGCGATTGTATGTTCTGACCTTGGTATCAATCCAAACAACGATGGTAAGAACATCATTATCAACTTCCCGGAGCTGACAGAGGATCGAAGAAAAGAGTTGGCAAAGGACGTTAAGAAGAAGGGTGAGAATGCAAAGGTTGCCATCCGTAATATCCGACGTGATGCAAATGATGCATTGAAGAAGGCGAACAAGGCAGCAGAGATGTCTGACGATGAACTCAAAGGCAACGAAGAGAAAGTTCAGAAGATGACAGACAAGTATGTGGCACAGGTAGATCAGGAAATCGAGACAAAGACAAAGGAAATCATGACAGTATAAGCTATGAAGAAAATCATTGATGGAGAAGAATTGGAAATACCTACTCATGTGGCAATCATCATGGATGGAAATGGCAGATGGGCAAAGAAACGTCTGCTTCCACGGAACATGGGACACAGACAGGGGGCGAAGGTGTTGGAGCAGATCTGCCGGGATGCAGCGGATTTGGGAATCCGGTATCTGACGGTGTATGCATTTTCCACGGAGAACTGGAAGCGTTCGACTGAGGAGGTAACCGGTATCATGAATCTGCTTCGAAGCTATCTGTCGAACTGTGTGGAGCGTGCATCAAAGGATGGACTGCGTATCCGTGTGATCGGAGACCGGAGTGCCCTGGATGCAGATATCGTGGAGATGCTTGAACATGCAGAGCGTGAGACAGCAAAGTTTGACAAGCTGGATTTTACAATCGCGTTAAATTATGGTGGCAGGGATGAACTGCGCCGGACGATGACGAAGCTTGCAAAGCAGGTACAGGAAGGAACACTTGCACCGGAAGCAATCACAGAGGATGTGATAGCAAAGCATCTGGATACGGCAGATCTTCCAGATCCAGATCTGCTGATCCGTACAAGCGGCGAACTGCGGTTATCGAATTATCTGATCTGGCAGCTTGCTTATGCAGAATTCTATTTCACAGATACCTTGTGGCCGGATTTTGACAAGGAATCATTGAAAGAGGCAATCCGGTATTACAACGGTAGAGAGCGAAGATTTGGTGGAGTAAAATAAACTATGTTTAAAACACGTTTTATCAGTGGTGCAGTATTAACGCTGCTCACAATTGGAATTTTATATCTGGGTGGTTATGTAACCGGCGTGGCTGTTATGCTTTTGAGTTTGGGCGGAGTGTTCGAGCTGATGCGCGTCTATAAGCAGGAGAAATCTGCGATGGCAGTGCTTGCTTATCTGATGACGATCGCGTATTATTGCTTCTTATTCTTCCATTTGGAGAAATACCTTCTGCCGCTCATGATTCTGTATGTATTATTGGTATTGGCTGTTTATGTGATCACATATCCAAAGTACACGGACAAAGATGCGATGGTTGCAATCTTAGCATTTTTCTATGTTTCATTGCTGCTGTCCTTCCTGTATCAGGTTCGTATCTTAAAGTACGGTGGTGCTTTGGTTGTGATGGTATATATCTGTTCCTGGATCAATGATACATTTGCTTACTGTGTTGGTGTGAAGTTTGGAAAGCATAAAATGTCACCAAAACTCAGTCCGAAGAAGAGCGTGGAAGGATTGCTTGGCGGTATTTTTGGTTCTGCATTGATTGGCGCATTGTATGGAATATTCTTCAATGCAAAAGTATATGAATTAACAAATGCACCACTTATTTTTGCAGTGGCAGGCGCTGTAGGAGCCGGATTTGCGGTGATTGGAGATCTGACCGCATCCGCCATCAAGCGAAATAATGACATTAAGGATTACGGAAAGCTGATTCCGGGACATGGCGGTATCATGGATCGGTTTGACAGTATTATTTTTACAGCACCAATCGTATATTATTGCTTTTCAATTATGATTGGAAACTTAGGAGGCGCAATGTGAGAACAATCGCGATTATCGGCTCGACCGGTTCGATTGGTACACAGACGCTCGACGTCGTGCGTGCCAATGCAGATATCCGTATCGGAGCCTTAGCAGCAGGAAATAATATAGAATTACTGGAAAAACAGGTGCGGGAATTCAGACCGGCACTCGTAAGTGTACAAAGCAAAGACAAGGCAGATGCGTTACGGATTGCCTTGTCTGATTTTAATTGTAAGATCGTTTATGGTATGGATGGACTGATTGCGGTCGCTACATATGAACCGGCGGAGCTTGTCGTGACAGCAATCGTTGGTATGATCGGAATCCGTCCGACGATCGAGGCAATCAAGGCGGGAAAAGATATCGCACTCGCAAACAAGGAGACACTGGTAACTGCCGGACATCTGATCATGAAGCTGGCAGAGGAATACCATGTCCGGATTCTCCCGGTAGACAGTGAGCATTCTGCGATATTCCAGTGCCTGCATGGGGAAAGAGAAAACAAGATTGCGAAGCTTCTGATCACAGCATCAGGCGGACCGTTCCTCGGAAAGACAAGAGACGAGTTAAAGGACGTCACAGTGGAGGATGCACTGAAACATCCGAACTGGTCTATGGGAAGAAAGATTACGATTGATTCTGCAACACTGGTAAACAAAGGTTTAGAGGTTATTGAAGCGCGCTGGCTGTTCGATGTGATGCCGGAGGATATCGAGGTTGTTGTGCAACCGCAGAGCATCATTCATTCGATGGTGGAGTTCGAGGATGGTGCGATCAAGGCACAGCTCGGAACGGCAGATATGCGTCTACCAATTCAGTATGCGCTTTATTATCCGGAACGTAGATATCTGGCTGGTGACCGTCTTGACTTTTCGAAGATTGCCGGAATCATCACAAGCAAACCAGACAGAGAGACATTCAAGGGACTGGATTTTGCATATCAGGCAATTAAAACTGGCGGATCTATGCCGACGGTACTTAATGCGGCAAATGAATGTGCGGTTGCAAAGTTCCTGCACAAGGACATAAAATTTTTACAAATCTATGATATAATTGAAGCCTGTATGGGGGAGCATAAGACCATTGCGAATCCGACACTTGAAGAGATTCTGGAGACGGAACGCTGGGTATATGACTATATTGAACGACAATTCGGTTGATAGAGTTTCGATGTAAAAGGAGATTGTATGAACATTATTCTGATTATATTGGTGTTTGGTGTAATCGTGTTTTTTCACGAGTTCGGACACTTTATTGTTGCAAAGATGAATAAGATCGCGGTTATGGAATTTTCCATTGGTATGGGACCGGCTATTTTTTCAATACAGAAAAAGGAGACGAAATATTCCCTGCGTTTACTGCCGATTGGTGGGTACTGCATGATGATGGGGGAAGATGGCGAGAGTGAAGATGAGAATGCGTTTAACAACAAGCCGCTGCTGGCACGGATTCTGGTGATTGCGGCAGGCCCTGTGTTTAACTTTATTCTGGCATTTGTTTTTTCAATTGTATTGATTCATTTTACGGGCTGTGATCCTGCCAGACTTACAACCGTGGTAGAACATTCTGCGGCGGAGGATGCTGGAATCGTTGTTGGAGATACAGTGACAGCGATTAATGGCAAGAAGATTTATAATTATCGTGAGATTTTACTCTATATGCAGGCAGAGAATCCTTCCAAGCCGGTAACACTTTCGATTGAGCATGCAGATGGTTCGAAGGAATCGGTTGTTGTAACACCAAAGGTGGACAATGAAGGAAATTATAAACTTGGAGTTGCTGGAGGATATGTCGCGTCCACTGGATTTGGAAATGATATCAAATATGCAGGTCTGGAGCTTCGATATTGGGTGAAAGCGACGGTGACGGGACTTCGGATGATCGTGACTGGCGGCGTGAAAAATGGAGATATCATGGGACCGGTCGGCGTTGGAAGTGCCATGAACGAAGTGATTGAAGAGGCAAAGGATATCAGCACAACGCAGAAAGAGGCAGTAATCAATGTAATATTGAATCTTTTAAACTGGAGTATCTTGCTGAGTGTGAATCTGGGTATCATGAACCTGCTTCCGATTCCGGCACTGGATGGCGGCAGACTGTTGTTCCTGTTTATTGAGGCAATCCGCAGAAAGAAAATTCCACAGGAGAAGGAAGCGATTGTGAACTTCATCGGATTTGCGTTACTTATGGTATTGATGGTTGTAGTATTCTTTAATGATATTAAGAATGCATTTTTCTAAAAGGTTAGAAAAGGGGTTGTGATTATGAGATACGGAACGAAAAAAACTCTTCCACACAGAGATACGACGAGAATGATAAATATTGGCGGTGTCGTGATCGGTGGCGGCAATCCGATTGCGATTCAGTCTATGACAAATACAGAGACATCTGATGTAGACGCAACCGTGGCGCAGATTCTGGAGCTGGAGAAGGCAGGCTGTCAGATCATCCGTTCCACCGCGAATACCGAGGCGGCTGCAAAGGCATTTGATAAGATCAAGGAACAGATCCATATTCCAATCGTGGCAGATATTCATTTTGACTATCGGCTTGCGATTCTTGCGATGGAATATGGTGCAGATAAGATTCGGATCAATCCGGGAAATATCGGCGGAGAAGAGAATCTGAAGAAGGTTGTAAAAGTAGCGAAAGAGCGGAATATTCCGATTCGTGTCGGTGTGAATTCCGGTTCCTTAGAGCGGAATCTGGTTGAAAAATATGGTGGCGTGACAGCGGAAGGTATCGTGGAGTCTGCACTTGATAAGGTACGGATGATCGAAGAATGTGATTATGATAACCTTGTGATCAGTATCAAGAGTTCGGATGTTATGATGTGTGTACATGCGCATGAATTGATTGCGGAACAGACGAGTTATCCTCTGCATGTTGGAATTACAGAGGCTGGAACAGTCTATCGTGGCAATATCAAGTCTGCGGTAGGGCTTGGTATGATTTTAGGACAGGGAATCGGCGATACGATGCGTGTGTCTCTGACGGGAGATCCGGTTGAGGAGATTACATCGGCAAAGCTGATCCTGCGGACGTTAGGGTTGCGCAAGGATGGAATCGAGCTCGTGTCCTGTCCGACTTGTGGCAGAACAAAGATCGACCTGATCGGACTTGCGAATGATGTAGAGAAACTGATTGCCGGCTATGACCATCTGTCAATCAAGGTTGCTGTGATGGGCTGTGCGGTAAACGGACCTGGTGAGGCACGGGAGGCAGATCTTGGTATTGCAGGCGGCAATGGTGAGGGACTTCTGATGAAGCACGGTGAGATCATTAAGAAAGTTCCACAGGAGAATCTGCTTGCAGCACTGAAGTACGAGCTGGATCACTGGGAAGAGGAGTAAAAACGTGGATAACAAAACATTTTGTAATGTATTTCCGGCTTTTAAGGGTGGAGCGGAACTTGATGCCCTTTTTTCGGATACGCAGGTGGAGAGTATCAAAACCTACGAGACAAAAAAACAGATGATTGTTACACTGCAAAGTGACCACCTGATCCCATATCATATGATTACCCGTATGGAAGCATTGCTGACACAGCATGCATATCATATGGGTGGTGCAGGAAAGAAAATCCAGATATTTATGCGATATCAGCTTTCGGAACAGTATGATGTGAGACAGATTGCGGAGAATTATAAAGAAAGCCTGTTAGAGGAACTGCGTAGCATCAGCCGGATTGCATTTCGGTTGATGAGCCGGGCGGAGTGGTATTATAACGAGGATGTGATCAGCATTGCGGTCGAACATTCCTCGGTTGCAAAGGAACATGAAAAACTGATACGGGATTTTCTCGTGTCTTATTTTCGTGACCATTTTGGAAAGGAAATCGAAGTTGGATTCAGCTATTCCTTAGAGCAAAAAACGAAGCTGCGGCAGGCAAATGCGCTGCGCTTACAGCAGGAGCTCCGTACGATCGAGGAGAAAAATGCAGAATTACAGGCGGCAAAAGCTGCTTCGGATGCTTCGGAAAAAGAGAAAAATGCAGAAGATAAAAAGGCCTCCAAGGATGAAAATAAACAGGCAGAAGCAAAAACGGCTGCAAAGACAGATGCACCGAAGTCCCCACAGCTAGCTGCATCTAGTGCAAAACCAGCGGCTGCAGCAGCCAAATCCTATGGCGCAGGTGCCAGATCCGATCGCAAATTCTCAGGGAAAGGCGATTATGGAAGTTATCGCAAGCAGCAGTCACAGGACCCGGATGTGTTCTATGGCAGAAACTGTGAGGCGGATATTGTCAAGATTGAGGCACTCGAAGAAGGTACCGGTGAATGTTGTATCCATGGACAGGTAATTGCGTTGGAGGATCGTGAGCTGCGGAGTGGAAAGTTTATCATCACAGGTGCGATCACCGATTTTACAGATACGATCATGTTCAAGTTGTTTGTGTCACCGGATGACCGGGGACCGTTGCTGGATGAATTGCAGAAGGGAAAATTCTATATCATAAAAGGTGTGCCAATGTATGACAGCTACAGTAAGGAAATCACCTTTTCATCCGTTGCCGGAATCAAACCGGCAAATGATTTCCGGGAGAAACGGATGGATAACGCGCTTGAAAAACGTGTCGAGCTGCATCTGCATACGATCATGAGCGAGATGGATAGTGTGGTTGGCATCGAAAAAGTTATTGCCCGTGCGAAGGAATGGGGCATGAAGGCGCTTGCAATCACCGATCATGGTGTTGTACAGGCATTCCCGATTGCAAACCACCAGCTCAAAAAAGGCGAGGACTTTAAGATCATCTATGGTGTAGAGGGCTATTTTGTCGATGATGTAAAAGGCTTGATCCAGAACGAAAAAGGACAGAAGATTGATTCGGAATATGTGGTATTTGATATAGAAACCACAGGCTTAAGCCCGACAAATAATCGTATCATTGAGATCGGTGCCGTGCGGATCAAGGATGGAAGGATACAGGATACATTCTCTGAATTTGTCAATCCGGAGGTGCCGATTCCGTATACGATCACGAAGCTTACATCCATCACGGATGCGATGGTGCAGAATGCACCGACGATCGAAGTGATCCTGCCGAAATTTTTAGAGTATATTGGCGATGCAAGTGTGGTTGCGCATAATGCTACCTTTGATACCGGATTTATACGTGAGAATGCAAAACGTCTGGGACTGGTGTTTGACAGTACAATCGTGGATACGATGACACTGGCGCATATCCTGCTTCCTGAGCTTGGTAAGTATACACTGGATCGTCTGTGCAAGCAGTTTGGTGTTGTAAATGAGCATCACCATAGAGCTTGTGATGATGCGGCTGCTACAGCTGAGATCTTCGTCAAGATGATCAAGATGATCAAAGAAAAAGGTATTACAACGATCCATGAGTTAAACGAAGCGGGTGCTGCATCTCCGGATGCAATCCGGAAAGCAAAAACGTATCATGGTATCATATTGGCGGCAAATGAGGTTGGACGAGTGAATCTGTACCGTCTGATTTCTGAGTCGCATCTGACATATTTTAACCGGCGTCCACGTATGCCGAAGAGTCTGATCAACAAATACCGGGAAGGTCTGATCATTGGCTCCGCCTGTGAGGCGGGCGAGCTTTACCGTGCAGTATTGTACGGAGAGGGCGAGGATGAAATCACAAGACTTTGTAATTTCTATGATTACTATGAGATTCAGCCGGTTGGAAACAACATGTTCCTGCTTGATGATGAGAAAGCGCCGGTCAAGACCGTGGAAGATCTGCAGGATGTAAACCGGAAGATTTGTGACCTCGGGAAACAGTTTGGCAAGCCGGTCGTTGCAACGTGTGATGTGCATTTCCTCGATCCGGAGGATGAGATATATCGGCGGATCATGATGGCGGGAAAGGGATTCCATGATGCAGACCGTCAGCCACCGCTGTTTTTCCGTACAACGGATGAGATGCTTGCAGAGTTCCAGTATTTAGGCAGTGATCTTGCAAAAGAAGTCGTTATTACAAATACAAATAAAATCAATGATATGATTGAGCGTATCTCACCGGTACGGCCGGATAAATGTCCGCCGATCATTGATAATTCCGATGAGACGCTGACGACGATCTGTTATGACAAAGCACATGAGATTTACGGACCAAATCTGCCGGAGATCGTAGAGGCGAGACTGAAACGGGAACTGCATTCCATTATCTCAAACGGATTTGCGGTTATGTATATTATCGCGCAGAAGCTGGTGTGGAAATCAAATGGCGATGGATATCTGGTAGGCAGCCGAGGTTCGGTTGGTTCGTCCTTTGTTGCGACGATGGCAGGTATCACGGAAGTAAATCCACTTCCGGCACACTACATCTGTCCGAAGTGTTATTTTACAGATTTTGATTCGGATTTTGTGAAACAGTTCGAAGGACAGTCTGGTTGTGATATGCCTGACCGGAAATGCCCAAAGTGTGGCACGCTGATGACGAAGGAAGGACACGATATTCCGTTTGAGACATTCCTTGGTTTCTATGGCGATAAAGAGCCGGATATTGATTTGAATTTCTCTGGTGAGTATCAGCCCAAAGCACATGCTTATACAGAGGAACTTTTTGGAAAGGGAAAGGCATTCCGTGCGGGAACGATTGGTTCTCTGGCAGAGAAAACCGCATTTGGATATGTGTACAAATATTACGAAGAGCATGAGCAGGTAAAACGGCGTTGTGAGATGGAACGTATCGCTTTGGGACTGACAGGCGTGAAACGTACAACCGGACAGCATCCGGGTGGTATGATCGTGCTGCCAAAGCATGAGGAGATTTATTCGTTCACGCCGATCCAGCATCCGGCGAACGACACAACAACCGATATTATTACAACACATTTTGAGTACCATTCCATCGACCATAACCTGTTGAAACTTGATATTCTCGGTCATGATGATCCGACGATGATTCGTCGTCTGGAAGATCTGACCGGACTGGATGCGAAGACGATTCCGCTGGATGATAAAGATGTTATGTCTTTGTTCCATAATACGGAAGCACTTGGTATCAAACCGGAGGACATCGGCGGCACGAAGCTTGGTACACTTGGAATTCCGGAGTTTGGTACAGATTTTGCGATGCAGATGTTGATCGACGCTGCGCCGAAAGCATTTTCGGATCTGGTGCGTATCGCGGGACTTTCCCATGGTACGGATGTATGGCTTGGAAACGCACAGACACTGATTGCGGAGGGCGTCTGTGAACTTTCGTCCGCGATCTGTACACGAGATGATATTATGACGTATCTGATCTACCGGGGACTGGAACCGGGACTTGCATTTAACATCATGGAGAAGGTACGAAAAGGTATCGTTGCAAAAGGCAAATGTGACAAATGGGATGAGTGGAAAGAGGAGATGCGTAAGCATGATGTTCCAGAATGGTACATGGAGTCATGTGAGAAAATCAAGTACATGTTCCCGAAGGCACATGCGGTTGCCTATGTTATGATGGGCTGGCGTGTAGCATATTACAAGATTAAATATCCGCTTGCATATTACACGGCATTTTTCAGTATCCGTGCGTCGGCGTTTGACTATCAGCAGATGTGTCTTGGCAAGGAGGCACTGGAAGAAAATCTGGCTGCCTTGCAGAAGAAAGATAAGAATGATATGAGTGCGACCGAGAAGGATATGGTGCGTGATATGCGGCTGGTACAGGAGATGTATGCGAGAGGTATCGAGTTTATGCCAATCGATCTGTACCGTGCAAAGGCAGATCGTTTCCAGATCATAGATGGAAAGATCATGCCGAGCTTTGCATCCATTGCCGGCATGGGCTTAAAGGCGGCGCAACAGCTGGAGGAAGCAGCAAAAGGCGGCACATTTACATCAAAAGAGGATATCCGTATCCGTGGAAAGGTGTCAAAGACGATCCTCGATGTGATGGAAGAACTTGGAATCCTCGGCGATCTGCCAGAGACAAACCAGTATGATTTCTTTGGCATGCTGAAATAAAAGAGTTGCTATTTTAGGCTACATATATTAAAATAAAGCCAAATGTTTTTTAATGCAATAAAGAAGGACGTGAGAAAGTGAACAATCAAAATACTCAGGACATAGGAATTATCCATGAATCAAATATAGAGGTATCTGACATTCTAGAGCAGGTGTATGAGGCGTTATCTGAGAAAGGATACAACCCTGTAAGTCAGATCGTCGGTTATGTGATGAGTGGAGATCCAACCTACATTACAAGTTACAAAAATGCGAGAAGTCTGATCATGAAAGCAGAGCGGGATGAGATCATAGAGGTACTTCTTGAGAACTATATTGAGACACGGCTCAAGTAAGAAACACTGCGTGGTATTTCTGCTTGACAGAAGGAGCGGGACGATATGAGAATCCTTGGACTGGATTATGGCTCGAAGACAGTTGGCGTTGCATTGTCAGATGCAACTTGTTTGATTGCACAGCCACTCGAGACGATCGAGCGAAAACAAGAAAATAAACTGAGACAGACCTATGCAAGGATTGAGGCACTCGTGGTGGAGCACGACGTGGATAAAATCGTACTTGGACTTCCCAAGATGATGAACAATACGGAAGGACCAAGAGTTCAGGCAACGAGAGAATTTGCGGAGAATCTGGAACGCAGAACCGGATTGCCGATAATATTTGAGGATGAAAGGCTCACGACAGTGGAAGCAAACCGGATTTTAGAAGAGACGGGTGTGTGCGTGAGCGGAAGAAAAGAACACATTGACAAGATGGCGGCAGCTATCATATTGCAGAGTTATCTGGATCGAGAGGCACATAAAAGAGATGAGTGAGAAGATTACATTTGAAACAGAAGATGGAGATATCGAGTTGTATGTATTAGAACAGACAACGCTTTTTGGAGTGAATTACATTCTGGTGACAGATGACGAAGAAAGTGAGGATGGCAGTTTCTTTGTACTGAAAGAAGAACCGGACAGCGAAGGAGATGTCGTTTCTTACGCAGAAGTAGAAGACGAGAACGAATTGAAAGCAGTGATCAAGATCTTTGATGAGCTGTTGGAAGACATTGATTTGGAGGTTTAGTTTAGAATGAAACAGAATAATAAGTCGGTGAAGATCATTCCGCTTGGGGGATTAGAGCAGATCGGAATGAACATTACCGCGTTCGAGTATGAGGACAGTATTATTGTCGTAGACTGTGGACTTGCATTTCCGGAGGATGAGATGCTTGGTATCGACCTTGTCATCCCGGATGTCACATACTTAAAGGAAAATGCGGACAAGGTAAAGGGACTTGTAATCACGCACGGACATGAGGATCATATCGGTGCGATTCCGTATATAGAAAATGAAGTGAATATGCCGATTTACGCAACCAAGCTGACGATGGGACTGATCGAGCATAAGCTTCGTGAACATGGAAATATTAACAACGTCAGAAGAAAGATCGTAACACACGGACAGATGATCACACTTGGTGCGTTCCGTATCGAGTTCATCCGTACGACACATTCGATTGCGGATGCGGCTGCACTTGCGATCTATACACCAGCCGGTATCATCGTGCATACCGGAGATTTTAAGGTTGATTACACACCGGTCTTTGGTGAGGCAATTGACCTGCCACGATTTGGTGAACTTGGAAAGAAAGGTGTGCTTGCACTGATGGCGGATTCCACAAATGTGGAACGTTCAGGATACACTCCATCCGAGAAAACGATCGGAAAAGTATTTGACCATTTGTTTGATGACAACAAGGATCATCGAATCATCATTGCGACATTTGCATCAAATGTCGACCGTGTACAGCAGATTATCAATTCTGCGTACAAGTATGGCAGAAAGGTGGTTGTCGAGGGACGAAGCATGGTAAATGTCATTCAGACAGCTTCGGAGCTTGGCTATATTGATATACCGGACAATACGTTGATCGAGATCGATCAGATTAAGAACTATCCGGATGAGCAGGTGGTACTGATCACAACCGGAAGTCAGGGCGAGAATATGGCAGCGCTTTCGAGAATTGCGGCCAGCATTCACAAGCAGATCACGATCAAGCCGGGCGATGTAGTTATCTTCTCATCCAGCCCGATTCCGGGAAATGAGAAGGCAATCTTCAAGGTGATCAACGAGCTTGAAATGAAGGGCGCTCATGTAATCTTCCAGGATACCCATGTTTCCGGACATGCCTGTCAGGAAGAGATAAAACTGATGTATGCGCTTACAAAACCGAAATATGCGATTCCGGTACACGGCGAATACCGACATCTGAAGCGCCATGCAGAGCTTGCAGTAGAGATGGGAATTCCCAAGGAAAATGTCAAGATCTTATCCGCCGGCGATGTACTGTCGATAGGAGAAGATGTCTTTGACGTGACTGGAAAGGTACAGGCACAGGGAATTCTGGTCGACGGACTCGGTGTTGGCGATGTTGGAAACATTGTATTGCGTGATCGTCAGCAACTTTCCGAGAATGGCCTTTTGATCGTTGTCGTGACACTGGAGGCAGGAAGCAACCAGCAGGTTGCCGGACCGGATATTGTATCCCGTGGATTCGTTTATGTGCGTGAGGCAGAGAACCTGATGGATGAATGCCGCGAGGTGGTGCAGGAAGCATTGGATAACTGCTTAGACCGGGGAATTACAGATTGGGGCAAATTGAAGAATACGATTCGAGATGCGCTGAGTGATTTCCTCTGGAAGAAGATGAAGCGAAGCCCGATGATTCTGCCGATTATCACAGAGGTTTAATATGAGACAGGTTATTAACGAGAGCAAACAATTAAATGAACATATCCGGGCATCTGAGGAGTACCGCACTTACCTGCGGACAAAACAGGCGCTTCTTGAAAATGAGGAATTGAGCAGACATCTGCAGAAATTCCGTGCCAAGAATTACGAGCTTCAGAATCGGCAGGGCGTAAACCCTTACGATGAGATGATAGAACTGACAAGGGAATACGATGAACTGCTGCACAACTCTGTGGTAAGTGATTTTTTGCAGGCGGAACAGCAGATCTGTAAGCTGCTGCAGCGGGTGTTTGATTCCATAGCAGAAGGATTGGAGTTTGATTACATCAATGAGTGAAAATGTGAAAAAAACAACAAATGGAATAGCAAAGAAAAAAACAAGCAGGAAAAATGTGCGTAAAAAAGAGGAGAATCTGCGAAAAGGTTTAAAGAATTCTTCTGGGTTTATGTTCAGTTTATTTGTCAATATACTGATCGTATTTTTGATCGTAAAGCTGTTTACATATTCTTTTAATTTTGCTTATGGCGTATTTGGCAATGTTGCATACCATCCGGGAAGCCAGCAGTATATCGTGGTCGATATTCCAGCAGATTCCTCGATCATGGAGATTGGAAGTGCTTTGCAGGATGCGGAGATTATTGAAGATAAGTACGTCTTTTATGCCAAGGTAAAGGTAAAGGGCTATGGAAATAAGATCACAAGTGGAAAATATCATTTGTCAGCCAGCATGACCTATGATGAGATATTGCAGATTATCTGTAATATAGATACAAGCAGTGACGAGGAAAACGAATAAGTATGAATGAGTTTGCGAGAATTACATCCTTTGTCCGTTCGATGGCAAAGGAGGATGCCGGGGCGTTGGGAGAATTATATCGGGATGCTGTAAAGCGCGGTGTTCCGGTGATCCGGCCAGAGGCAAGAGAATTATTAAAGACACAGTTACTATTGAAAAAGCCGAAGCGTGTTCTGGAGATCGGAACAGCCGTCGGCTATTCTTCTATCTACATGACAGGATTTCTGTCAGAGGATGCGCAGATCACAACGCTGGAATTGAGCGAGGAACGGACTGCGGAAGCAAGAACAAATATCAAACAGCTTGGAAAAGAGACGCAGATTCAGGTGATCTGTGGAGATGCGGCAGAGACGTTGAAGGAGCTTCCAGATGATACTTATGAGTTTGCGTTTGTCGATGCAGCAAAGGCACAGTATATTTATTATCTGCCAGATGTGCTGCGCGTGTTAAAACCGGGCGGTGTGATCGTATCGGACAACATCCTGCAGGAAGGGGAAGTATTAGAATCCCATTTTCTGGTGGAAAAGCGGAACCGCACGATCCATGACCGGATGCGGGAATATCTGTATGTGCTCACACATGATGATCGGTTGGAGACAGCCATTCTGCCAGTTGGGGATGGCATGGCAATCTCGGTTGTGCGGGAATTATGTAAGGAAAGTGTATTATAGTATATCAGGATAGCAGGTATGTGTATGATTTTGTTGAGAAATCAGGATACATACGGATGAAAGAGGATCGAAGATGGATAAGTTACAGAAACCAGAATTATTGATACCTGCCGGAAGTCTGGAAGTATTAAAGGTGGCAGTTGATTATGGCGCAGATGCAGTCTATATCGGTGGCAAGAATTATGGACTTCGTGCGAAGGCTGGGAATTTCACAATCGAAGAGATGCATGAAGCAGCAGACTATGTGCATGCGCATGGAGCGAAGCTGTATGTGACGGTAAATATATTTGCACACAATGAGGATATCGATGGAATCAAGGCGTATTTCCATGAATTGAAAGAGACTGGACTTGAAGAGAAAATAGATGCATTTATCATTTCAGATCCGGGTATTTTCACATTGGCGAAGGAAATCCTGCCGGGCATTGAGATTCATGTCAGTACACAGGCGAACAATACGAATTACCTGATCTACGATTTCTGGAGAAAACAGGGCGCGACGCGTGTGGTAGCGGCGCGGGAACTTTCATTAAAGGAAATCAAGACAATCCGGGAACATATTCCGGCAGATATGGAGATCGAGGCATTTATGCATGGAGCGATGTGTATATCTTATTCCGGAAGATGCCTGCTCAGCAGTTATTTTACAGGCAGAGATGCAAATCAGGGAGCCTGCACGCATCCATGCCGTTGGAAATATGCGGTTGTGGAGGAGAAGCGACCGGGCGAATATCTTCCAGTGGAAGAAGATGACAGAGGCACGTATATCTTTAATTCCAAGGACCTCTGCATGATTGAGCATATCCCGGATATGATTGACGCAGGAATCAACTCCTTCAAGGTAGAAGGACGTATGAAGACAGCACTGTATGTAGCAGTTGTTACCCGGACATACCGGGAGGCAATTGATGATTACTATACATCGAAGGAATTGTATGAGAGCAAGATGGAACATTACCGTGAGGAAATCGCAGCATGCACATTCCGTCAGTTTACAACTGGTTTTTATTATGGAAAACCAAACGAGGAGACACAGATCTACGACTGTAACACCTATGTGAAGAACCGTGTCTACCTTGGTACAGTTGAAGAAGTGACAGCGGCAGGAGAACTGGTTATCCACCAGAAGAATAAATTCTGCGTGGGTGATACGATCGAGGTTATGGCGTTTGACGGCGAGAATGTGGACGTAGAGGTTCTTGCAATTCACGACGAACACGGCACAGAGATGGAATCTGCACCGCATCCAAAACAGTTACTCTGTGTGAAGGTTTCAAATTCAGAGAAAATCAGAAAAGGTATGATTATACGCACAAGGCACTGCGCAGCTTAAGCAGTGCCTTTTTCTCTATCCGTGAGACATAGGAGCGCGAGATATGGAGTAGGTTTGAAATCTCTTTCTGCGTAAGCTCCTGATTGTCATATAAACCGTAACGGAGCGCGATTACCTGCTGCTCGCGGTCATCTAATATTTCGGTAAACAGTTCATTGATATTTCTGAGACTTTCAGATGTGATAACATTCAAAAGCACATTTTCTTCATCAATTCGGATGACATCCATCAAACTGATCTCATTTCCCTCCCGGTCAGTGCCGATTGGTTCGTACAGGGAAATCTCACGCGCTTCCTTGCGCTCCTGACGAAGCCGCATCAAAAGTTCGTTTTCGATACAGCGACTGGCGTAGGTGACAAGCTTTGAACCTTTGTCGGTATCATATGTATTGATCGCTTTGATCAGGCCGATCGTGCCGATGGAAATCAGATCCTCGGTGGAGCGGTTTCCAGTCTGATATTTCTTGACGATATGCGCGACGAGACGCAGATTGTATTCTACAAGGATATTGCGCGCGGATAGATCGCCCGCCTTTGCTTTTTGCAGATAATGCGATTCCTCTTCGGGAGAGAGCGGGTGATGAAAAGTCTGCATGGCTGCCTCGCTATCCCTCTTTGTATATACTATGACGAATGATGGAAAATAGTGCTTTTCCAAGATGGAAAAAGATGGTATGATGATTCTAATGGTTTGGGAAGGAGAGGGTTATGTTTCATTTAAAACACGATGTGCAGATACATCTAAAAAAAGAAAAAGAAGTTTTTCAACTTGTTCGGTTGTTTTTGTTTACATTTATATTATCGGCTGTGCTGATGGGGCTGCCTGACTATATTTGGAATATGCATTTATATAGAATATCGTTAATAGTAGTTCCGTGGCTGATAGCAGTCCCATCTATTGTTTATTGTATTAAACAAAGAGTTCAATTAGTTAATAAAAAATGGATTCTTGATTTTGGAATTGGTATAGTAATTGGAGTAGCACTTTCTTGTTTGTGGCTTGTGATTGCAAATCAAATGGGAATAACAGTGGGAAGATTTTATACCAATAATATGTGGACAATAGTCTTCTTTTTTATATATTACGTTTTTTCGGTTGGACCTGCAGAAGAACTCATTTATAGAGTGGCATTTAAAGAAAGCTTGGAAAGTGTAACAGATAAGGCAAAATGGATAGCTCCGATTTTAGCAAACGTTTTATTTGGACTATCACACTTATTTCAACATAATATATCAAACGCGGTATTTGCGTTTTGCGTCGGGGCTATATACACGCTATTATACAATAAATGGAATAAATGCAATTATATTATGGTAGCAGCGATTCATGGAATGTATGACTTTGCTATATGCTTTATTCCGTATATGCTGGATAAGGTGTAGGCTTGGATAAATGAAAATCTTGAAGAACCATAATGTTATGTAAAATAAACGACTTAGACAGATTTAAACAGATATCAAAAAATTGCTTTTTTTTTCAAATAGGCTATGCTATAATTATACATACTATAAAATTTATGAGAGGGTATTGCTATGCGAATAACTGGAGGAAGAAAAAAGATTCGTATAGGTGATTTGCTTGTTGAAGCGGGGGCTATTACGGAAGAAGAGCTTCAGGAGGCACTTGCCTATCAGAAGGAAAATGGTGGTCGTATCGGTAATGTAATCATGGAACTTGGCTTTATCAGCCAGGAACTTTTGATTACAGTATTGACGACACAGATGGGAATTGATTACATTGAGCTGAAAGCCTGCAAACTGGATGAAGATTTGTTGAAACAGGTACCGGAAAACCTGGTCAACAAATATAAGGCAATCCCGATTGGATATGATGAGAATAATCCGAATATCCTGCGAGTGGCAATGGTAGATCCGATGGATTTAAATGCTATCGATGATATCGGTATTGCGACAAATACACAGGTAGAACCATTGCTTGCCATGGAAGATGATGTCATGGAGGCAATTGGTAAATATTATGGTAATGCACAGGCAATGGAGGCTGCTGAGCAGTACCGTAAGGAGATGCAGGAGAACGGCGTCAATGATGCGGATGAAGAGGCGCTGAATGAAGATATCGAGAACTCGCCAATCGTACTTCTGGTAAAGCAGATTATCGAGAGCGGTGTCAGACAGAGAGCTTCCGATATACATATCGAACCGCTGGAGAGTAGCGTTCGAGTTCGTTACCGTATTGATGGTGCGTTGAAGCATGTTATGACCTACGATATTGGACTTCTGGCAGGTATCAGTGCCCGTATCAAGATCATCGGCGGTATGGATATCGCAGAGAAACGTAAACCACAGGATGGTCGTATCACAATTATGGTTGACCGGAGAGAGTACGATGTCCGTGTATCTATCCTTCCAACTGTATATGGTGAGAAAACCGTTATGAGACTTACTTCCAAGGACGGTCTGACGAAACCGAAGAGCGCGCTTGGATTTGGACCAAAGGAATTGAAGGTGTTTGACGGCATCCTGAGTAACCCACATGGAATCATCCTTGTAACAGGACCAACCGGTTCCGGTAAATCAACTACACTGTATACATCATTGAGTGAGTTAAATACCGAAGATGTAAATATTATCACGGTAGAAGATCCTGTCGAGGCTAATATCGACGGTATCAATCAGGTTCAGGTAAATGTAAAAGCAGAGATGACTTTCGCGGCAGCCCTTCGATCTATCCTCCGTCAGGACCCGGATATTATTATGATCGGAGAGATTCGAGACAGTGAGACTGCACAGATTGCTGTTCAGGCGGCTATCACCGGACATTTGGTAGTATCCACACTGCATACAAACTCAGCCGCATCTACGGTTACACGTATCATCGATATGGGTATTGAGCCTTATGTAGCGGGCGATGCGTTGGTGGGTGTTATCGCACAGCGACTTGTTCGTAGACTTTGTAGCTCTTGCAAACAGGCAAGATTAGCAGAACCGGAAGAAAAGAAGATTCTTGGCGTCAAGCCAGAGGATATGGATGATGATGTCATTATCTATGAGCCGGTTGGATGCCCGCTTTGCGGAGATACTGGTTATGCAGGACGAATTGGTGTATATGAGATGATGCCGGTATCCAAGGAATTGCAGGCGGTTATTTCTAAGGGCGCTACGGCAGATGTTATTGAGAAACAGGCATTAAAAGAAGGTATGCTGACCTTGAAGATGGGTGCAGCACAGCATGTACTGAATGGTATTACGTCGATTAGTGAGATGAAGAAAATCACATATGAGACGGGTGATGAATATTAAAACTATAATGTAAAAGAGGGAGAGAAAAGAACATGATAGACATGAAAGAACTTCTGGCATTTGCGGTGGAACAGAATGCATCCGATATTCATATTGCGGTAGGCATTCCTCCGAAGCTTCGTATCAATGGCCGGTTGACGGAGGTAGAGCTTCCGGCAATGACACCGGCAGATGCTGCAGAAGCAATCGGTTCGACGATGCATGATCGTCATAAACAGATCTTAAAAGAACGGGGCGAGGTCGATTTTTCCTTCGCATCTCCAGAAACTGGTCGATTCCGTGTAAACGTATTTATGGATCGTGGAAATATGGCGGCTGCTTACAGAAAGGTCGATACCATTATTCCTAGACCGGATCAGTTAGGAATTCCAGAAGCAGTTGTACAGTTGTATAAGAAGAAAAGAGGCTTGGTGCTTGTAACAGGACCAACCGGTTCCGGTAAGTCGACAACACTTGCTTCTATTATCAATAAAGCAAATGAAAACCTGACCGATCACATCATTACACTGGAAGATCCAATCGAGTATATCCACAAGCACAAGAAATCAGTTGTAAATCAGCGAGAAGTTGGTATGGATACACTCTCTTATGCAAATGCACTTCGTGCAGCCCTCCGTGAGGATCCGGATATCATCCTCGTAGGAGAGATGCGTGACCTGGAGACAATCTCTACAGCGATTACGGCTGCTGAGACTGGACACCTGGTATTCTCCACACTGCATACAATTGGTGCGGCATCTACGATCGACCGTATCATCGACGTGTTCCCAACACATCAGCAGCAGCAGACACGTATCCAGTTAGCGATGATTCTGGAAGGGGTTATCTCACAGGCACTGATTCCGACGGCAGATGGGCATGGACGAGTGGCAGCGTTCGAGGTTATGCTTGCCAGCCCGGCAATCCGAAGCCTGATTCGTGAGCAGAAGAACCATCAGATCCAGTCTACGATTCAGACAAGCCGTGCACAGGGTATGATTACATTGGATGATTACATCCTGGATTTGTATAAGAGTGGAACTATATCCAGAGATATGGCACTTGTGTATGCGCAGGATCAGGTTGCAATGAAGAAACAGATGTAACGTTTGTGCAAGTTTCACAAAATTAAATTATTTTATTGAACTTTATTGCAAAAAACTATCAAATAGAGTAGTATCAGTATATAAATTGTTCATAAAATGTTCATTTTTTAGAAAAATAAGAGGTCGGAGGAGTTAAAATGGCACAATACAATTACAAAGCCATGGACAAAAACGGCAAGGCGAAAAAAGGCTCGATAGAGGCGATTAACCTTGACAAGGCAAAAGAAAAGCTGAAGTCCGAAGGACTGATTGTCCAGGATATAAAAGAACAGGGCGTCGGAAAAAAGGGAGGCGGCAAGAAAGTCAAAGATAAAGACTTGGCAGTGTTCTGCAAACAGTTCTCGGCAGTTCTGAATGCAGGTGTTACGATTATCAGTGCGTTGGAAATGATGTCAGAACAGCTGGAAAACAAAACTTTGAAACGCGCATTACAGGAAGCTCAGTCGTATGTGCAAAAGGGTGGTACACTGGCGGATGCATTCAAATTGAATCCAAAGGTATTCCCACCGATTATGATCAACATGACAGCGGCTGGTGAGATGTCCGGAAATCTGGAAATCTGTTTTGATCGTCTGACAACACACTTTGAGACAGCAAATGCACTGCATTCAAAGGTGAAAGGTGCAGTTACATATCCAATCGTTATCTTGATTGTCGTTGTAGCGGTTGTAGCAGTGTTACTGGTTGGCGTTATCCCACAGTTTTCACAGATGTTTGACGATTTGGGATCAGAACTTCCGGCGGCTACACAGATGCTTGTAAACTTAAGTAACTTCTTGCAACATAAGTGGTATATCTTGGTGATTATTGTTGCAGCGATCGTATTTGGCTTGAAAGCATTTGGCAAGACAGAACCTGGATCATTGATGTATGCAAAGATTGGCATTAAATTCCCATTGTTTGGTAATCTGACGATTAAGTCAGCCGCAGCAACATTCTCTCGTACGATGGCAACTTTGATGGCTTCTGGTATCAGTTTGATCGATGCGGTGGAGCAGGTCGCAAAGATGATCAATAACCGGATCATTCGGGAAGCACTTTTGGATGCGAAGACACAGATTGCAAAAGGTGTTCCGCTTTCCAAACCACTTCGCGATTGTGGAATCTTCCCACCGATGCTTCCTCAGATGACAAAGATCGGTGAGGAAACTGGTAATATCGAAGATATGATGGACAAGGTTGCAGATTACTACGAGATGGAAGTAAATGATGCAACAGATGCACTTACAGCAGCAATGGAACCACTCATCATCGTAATCATGGGTGTTGTTGTCGGTGGTATTGTAATGGCTATCTACAGTCCAATGCTCAGCATGTACGACGCAGTTGATAGTTATTAAAGTGAAATTGGATACAAACCGTTGGGCGAGGACTTCGGTTTTATCATAGAAAAAACTATATAAAGAAAAGGAGAGTAAATTTATGAAGAAAACAAACAACAAAGGTTTCTCACTCGTAGAGTTGATTATCGTTATTGCTATCATGGCAATCCTTGCTGGTGCAATCGCTCCTGCATTGATTCGTTACATTGATAAGTCAAGAAAGTCTAACGATGTTAGCTCATGTAAGACAATTAAGACAGCAGTTGAGACTGCACTTGGTAATGAGGATGTATATGCATTCTTAACAAACTGCGGTGATGATGATGCTGATTTTACACTCATCACATTTAACCCGGGAGAATCTACATCAACAGCAACAATGACTAATGATGCAATGACAATTTCAGGTTGTGAAGAGCCAACTACAGGTGTTAGTGTTGCAGATGTTGGAACTCTTGCATTGACAGAAATTGGTACAAACATTGGTGAGAAGATTCCAAAGCTTAAGTACACAAAGGCTAACAAAGATGATAGCGCAGCAGCATGTGTAGTTAAGCCGGAGAAGTTCTATGCAGCAATCACTGCAAAGGGTACAGTATATGTAATGATCGGTTCCGATACAGCTCCTACAGCTACACCATCTGGAGCAAAGGTTGCTGAGTATGATTCTGCATACATCATCAGCCCAGAGTGCTGTGCAGCATATCAGTAAAATATGTGATTAAATCACAAAAACAGATTCCACTCGAATGATCGGGTGGAATCTGTTAAAAATGAGACGGAAAGGTTAGGACGATGTTAGTAACAATAGTATTTAGCATTTTTTTTGCGTTATATGGAATTGTAATCGGTAGTTTTGTCAATGTTTTAATTTTAAGACTTCCGATAAAAGAAAGCATAACCTTAAAACGGTCTCATTGTATGACATGTGGGCATACCTTATCCTGGTATGAACTCATACCTTTATTTAGTTATTTATTTTTAGGTGGAAAGTGCAGGCATTGTAAGGCACATATTTCAGTACAGTACCCGATTGTGGAGGCTGCAAATGGAATCATATATGTGGTTGTCTTCCTCGCAAAAGGAATCACATTGGAAACGTTCCTTTATTGCCTGTGTGCTTCTGCCTTACTAGCGTTAAGCGTCATAGATTGGCGTACACAGGAAATCCCCTTGGGATTCAATATTTTTATACTAATTTTGGGACTGGTTAGACTCTTTACAGATATAAGTAATTGGAGTCAGTATGTAATCGGTTTGTTTGCTGTCAGCGTTTTTTTACTTCTCATTAATCTTGTTACAAAGGGGAGAGGCATAGGACACGGTGACATAAAGCTTATGGCGGCAACCGGCTTACTGATGGGCTGGAAACTAATTACGGTAGCATTTATCATGGCGTGTATCATCGGAACGGTGGTACATCTCATACGAATGGCTGTTAAGAAAGCTGGCAGAAAGCTGGCTTTTGGCCCATATTTATCTATGGGTATATTTATAGCAATGATATGGGGTGAACAGCTCGTGAGCTGGTACCTATAAGTATATGGACGAAAGTCCTACATATAAAATCACTGATTAGCGAGGGAGGCTATAACGAATGGCAAAAAGCAATAAAGTGTTATCGATTGATATCACAAACGAAAGTATTACAATTATTGAGCTGACTGCTTCAGCAAAAAAGCAGACGATGATTCATAATATCATCATTTTTGAAACACCAGAAGATTCCTATGAAGATGGTGTATTAAAGGAGCCAGAGAAGATTGCAGAGGCAATTACACAGCAGTTGATGGCTCGCGGTATTAATAATAAGAATGCGATCTTCGTTCTTTCATCGACAAAGATTGTAAACAGAGAGGTTATGATACCGTTTGTTCCAGAGAAAAAGATCAGAGGAATTATCAATTCAAACTCATCCGAGTATTTCCCTGTAAATATAGAAGATTATGTTGTTTCTCATTCTGTGCTTGAGACAGTGACAGATGAAGAAAACAACAAGCAGCTTCGCGTACTTGCGGTTGCAGCACCGGAGCATATGGTAAAGTCTTATTATGACTTAGGACAGATGGCTGGATTGAATGTCGTTGCATTGGATTATATCGGTAATGCAATGCTCCAGCTTATTAAAACACAGACAAATCAGAACACAACAACTATGGTTATCCAGTTAGGTAGCGAGAGTACAGTATTGAATATTGTACAGGGTGATAATTTATTGTTACAGAGAACGGTTCCATATGGTACAAACTCTGTTGTAAATGTAGTCATGGATGACAAGGGCGTTGATGCAACAACCGCTATGACATTGCTCCAGAACGATCGTTTGATCACTGTAGATTTTGATGATAACGAAGTAACTGGTGCATTCCGTTATTTGATTAACAACATTGGACGTGTTATGGACTTCTATGCATCAAAGAACCCGGACAAGCCAATTGAGGATGTATTCCTGACTGGTGATGGTGCGTTGATTCGCGGTATTGACGGACTCTTTAAGGTACAGTTGAATGTCAGCACACGAATTATGGATACATTGTACAATATCAAGTTTGATCCAAGTATCGACTTGAAGGTATACAATCCGGTATATCTTGTTACTCCAATCGGAGCAGCGTTTGCTCCAATGGGATTTGAACTTGCAGATGTAGCAGCATCCGCAACAAAGGCAGACGGAAGTCTGGCTCCGTTTATTGCATTGATCGCAGTTGCTGCAATTGGTGCAGCTGGCATGGCGTTCTATTCTATTAATAAGAAGAATACTGTGACTGAAAAACGAGATCAGTTAGAGTCAGATATTGCAAGAATCAGTGATATTGAAGATATTATCGATGCATATGATGCAGCTGAAGCAAAGTATACAGACATGGAGTCTATGTACTATACAACATACCAGTTGAACGAAAATGCAAGACAGTTTATCTCAGAATTAGAGAGTAAGATTCCTACAAGTATAGTCGTATCATCATTCTCATCTGATAACAACGGTGTATCAATGCCATGTGTATCAACAAGCTATGATGCAATTGCAGATTTTATTATGCAGCTGAAGACAATTGATTGTGTAGACAATGCGTATGTAGCAAGCATTTCAAAGAAGGATACAGATGGAGAAATCACATATGAATTTACTGTCACAGTCAACTATGTACCGATGATGGAAAACCCTGAAGCTTCAACTGATGATGCCGGGGATACTGAAACGACAGAAGCAGAAGCTGAGTAAGGGAGGGAGCAGAGTATGAAATTAAGCAAAAGTAATATTAAAATTATTTTATTTATCGTGGCAGTTGCAATTTTAGGCCTTACATATCTGTATGTATTTAAGGATAATATGAGCACTGCAGATTCAATTCAGTCAGAGGTAGACACATTACAGGCTCGCTATGATGAATTAAATGCAAAACAGAAAGATCGTGACATGTATGAGGAAAAGACTGCTGAATATGAAAAGCTTTTTGCTGACAGACTGGCATATTTCCCTGCAACATTGGATCAGGAAATTTCTGTTATGTTCATCAAAGGTGTTGAAAAGGATGAGGGGAATTTACAGTTTGGTGTAAACTCTGTTGGCCTTGGACAGCCTGAGACATTCTACAGTTTAAGTGCAGCAGCAAGTGCGTCTAATGATACAAGCGATACAGAAGAAGCAACGGATGAAGATACAACGACTGTTGGATCTGGTGATTATCAGTGTATGTCAGCAGCATTTCCTATTACATATACAGGATCATATGAAGGCTTGAAGGATTTCATTGATTATATTATGGGATATAAGTACAGAATGAATATTTCTTCTTTCAACATTGCATATAATTCACAGGATGATGTATATTCAGGAAGCATTTCTTTGAATGCATATTGTATAACAGGTGGTGGACGTGAAGCAGATAGTGTGGATGTAGATGTACCAGAAGGTGTATCTAATATCTTCCTTGGAGGTCCTGGTGCAGCATCTGTACAGACTTCCAGCCATGATGCAGGTCAGGGTGAAGATATCGCGAGTGATCATGATATCCTGATTGGTTTGAACAATGCAAATGGAGACAGCTCAGATGGTATTATTGTAAGTGCAGGAAGCAACAAGGTAAGCTCAACAGCAAACGATGTTGAGAAGGTTACACTTACAATTACAGATGAGGATGGTAAGAATATGGTCGAGGTTGCAATGGGCAGCGATTCTTACTCATTTGAGCTGACAGATAAGGATTTAACAATTTATGTTGAGTCATCTGCTCGTGTAGATAATGATGACAAGAATGGAATTACATTGAGTGTAAGCAACTCAACAGATGTTCCGGTTTATGTGAAGGTTGCAGACGATGACAAGAGCGCTCCTAGATTTGCCTTAGGCAGCAAGACAGGTACTGTTAAGGTATACTAAGAGAGGGTGAGGATTTATGGCAAAAACAAATAATAAAGGTTTCACTTTGATTGAAATCGTCATAGCTGTTGCCATATTGTCAGTCCTTTTAACTCCGATTTTAAAACAATTTGCCAATACCCTGGAGACAAGCCGGAAGGCAAAAGCTCTCCAGGAGGTAAATGAGATGGCTGGTAGTGAGATGGAGGAATTCCAGACGGTTTCAAGAGAAGACCTGAATGATCGATATGGAGATCCTACGATACATGCAGATCTTTCAGTTACCATGTATGATACATCGGCAAATGAAATCGCAACGGATCTTACATATTCTGCATATGAATATCAGTTACCGGAAAGCGAGATTGGAGCTAAGAGAGATAAGTATTCAAATGTTGTAGTACTCGATGACTTGTCAAATAAAGTACGTGCGTATGGTGGAGAGAGTGCACCAAAACATTATAAAGTTGCATATAATCTGACAAGCACAGAATTGGCAGCCTTTGGCGAAGGGTTTGAACTCACCAATGAAGGTTCGATTGTAAAGTATAATGATGAAGGTTATGTATCAGCAGTTGTATGTACAGATACCAATTCCGATGGATCGGCAGTAAGTTATGTACAAAATCCGAATGATGTAAATCTGGGTAATATGCATGACCTTGATAAGAATACGGTTGCGCTTATATTGGGTGGTACATCCAGCTTTGACTCAGAAGCATTTTCGGCGTTGTTCTCCAAGGCAATGGATCATCTTCGTGAATTGGATTATGAATCATGGCAGCAGGCATTGCTGAATGTTGATAATGAGTCAATATTGTCGCAGGATAGTATGAACAATTCAAAGAGATTAATCAAGATATATACGGATAAGGCAACAGATGCTTCAACAGGAAAAGATTACTATATTGTAAAAGCCGATGTATATTATGATTATACATATAGCTTGATTGTTGATGGTGCTGCGACGAGTTCCTATCATGATATGGTAAGTTATACAGTTTTCAGTCAGAAATTCTATACAAAGCAGGCACCGGAAATTTATTTTGAATACCAGCCGTATTGTATTTCTGGCGCAAATACTGAGAATGCGGTATATCAGAGTGATGATTATATCTTATTTGATAACAATGTAGATGAGAGCAAACTGTATCTCTATAAACCGTATAAGGATCAGCAGAATGCCAAGGCAAGCTTGGATGATTATTATACGATAGATTCAGATGGAGATGGAGTTCCTGATAAGAAAGCAGAATATTATACATACTATACTGATTCAACACAGACAAGAAAAGTTACGATACATCTTGCAAGTAAGAATAACAATACATCTGTAGAACTTGATAGCACTGGTAAGGCAACAAATCCAGATGGCTACAAACGTATATACATCTTTACAAATCTTGATACAAATGGTTATTATGATGGAGATAATGATTCTCAGTTCCAGTCAGATGCATTTTCAGGAGTGTTTGATTATGTAAAGGGAGAGAAAGAATCAAGAAGTTCCGTAGAAAATGAAGTGGATGCGGTTTATCTCAAATATGCATTGGGTAATTCTTATGTTACAAATACAGTATCTTCCGATGGAACAACAACGACTGGAGATATGAAGGTTCTGTATATGCTTAGTGAAGATACACGAGAATCAGAAAGATTATACACAGTTACAGTAAAATTAACACCGGACAAGGAGAGCTTGAATACAGTTCGGTTATCTGGAGCAAAGGGGGCTAATTAGTTGAAAAAATTCAAAAAACTGTTGAAAAAACTAAAAAGTAATGCCGGCTCCAGTATTGTAATGGTAGTCGTTTCTGTTGCGTTTATTGGAATTATTGTTGGAGCGTTGTTAGCAGCTGCAGTTCAGTCTTATCGGTTAAAACTACAGGAGCTGAATGACCGGGATAATTTCTATTATGTTGAGCAGGCGTTAAATGAAATTTATGCAGGTGTGGGTTCACAGACAGTGGAAGACTTGCAGGATGCATATGTTTATACGGTAGAGAATATGGTTGAGTATGATCTGATTAAGGGACGTTATGTGACGAAAACACAGGACGAGGCTCAGGAGATGTTCTCAAAAGAGTTCTACCGTCAGTTGCAGAATAATCCATTCTTTAAAGTAAGCTTGGATGATTTGGCAGTAAAGTTGACATCTTATATCACAAATGATTCGGTAAAATTGGATGCGAGCCGGATACAGGTTGTAGATTATGAAGATGAAAACAATAATAAGGTTGGTAAGATCATTAAGAATCTGAAGTTAAGCCGTACGCAGGAATACAATCGTTCATCTGCAAATGGTGTGTTTACACAGAGCATCACAACAGATATCGTAATTGGCAATCCTGATTTTGCAGTATTGTTCGATTCTATGAATGATACAGATCCTAACATTTTCAAGTATGCTTTAGTAGCGGATATGGGTGTTGAGGTTGATCAGCCAACAGTTCCGCTTACCATTGCTGGTAATGTATATGCTGCTTCTGATTATTATAATAAGCAGTATAACGAAAGCACATGGGATGAAGATGTAAGTGATGATAGTAAAAAGCTTACCACATCCGACACTTATGAGATTGAACAGGAAGATGGAGAAAATGTTAATATTGCAGAATTATATCAGCATGGCAGTGTAACATCAAAGAGTGCCAAGGGAGAGAAAACTTCAAGTACATATACCTATTATAATAATTATGCAACACAGAACAATCAAACGGAGGTTGCAGGAAGAAACGATTATTATGATGGTGCAACAATTAAGAGTAAATACTCAGGATTCTATGTAAATGGTTCTCAGGTATCTATTATGGCAGATACGGTTATTGTACCAGGTACAATGGCAGTTATGGATAAGGGATCTCTTTCTGTCTATGGTAAGAATGGAAGCCAGACAGCAGAATCTGAGGTATGGACAGACAATATTGTATTAGATGGTTATAGTACAGTTAAAGATAATACAGCAAAAGATGGTACTGTCACAACAACATACAAAGGCGCAGAGGCAATTATGAAAGCAAATATGTATGTAAAAGATGACACGGAAGTAAATGCTGCAGGATCTTCTTTCCAGTTAACTGGTAGCTATTTTGGCTATGGAGACAGCACAGAGAAAGATGATCGTAAGTTTACACCAGTTGTGGATGCCGCAAACTTCCAGATTGAAGTTACAGATGCAGCAGGTAATAAGAAAACAGAAAATCGCGGGCATTATAACAGTAGTGCTATTATCGTAAATGGTGAGCAGTCAACATTGAATTTGGCACAGGCAAAAACATTGTTCTTAGCAGGACGTACATACATTGAGCTTTCAAAGGATGTAAACAGCGTAGATGGAACGACAAGAGAAGATGATGCAGTTGTAAACACAGTGAAGGATACATATGCATATCATCCAACGGATTATAATCCGGAAATGCCAGATGCATTGCGGACAGATGATAATAAGACTACAACCATCCGCGATTATAAGATGGGTGAGAGTATTTCATTAAAGAGTAACCAGGAAGCTTATATTCCAGTAACCTATAATGGAATCCCTAAGCTTGCTAAGAATGACAAAGGGGAGTCGCTTGGATATTATCTTGCAGAACTTCCACCAGCATTAAAGGGCAGTGATTTGTTTGAAAAGTATTTCCCATCTTATCAGTTTGATGGTAAGGTACCATGTGTATTGCAGGAAATATCTGGTAAGAAGTATTATTATTATGATTTCCAGACTGCATACACTCAGACGGAACTGTTGTATCGTGCTAGAGTAATGGCAGGACAGATGACAAATGCAGAGTATAGTGCATGGTTAGATGAATTCCCGTCTGCACAGTATTTTGCTGCAGGCTTTATTGAAGATTATGATGCTGAATTGGAAATGCATAGAAAATATGTAGCAGCAACAAATAAGACCGGGCTTACAGATAGTGTAATTGCAGAATATTTGGTAGATATTGGCGATTATGAGGATTTTGATGCTGGAAATATTGTTCTTCCGGATGCAGATCTTGATCCAAATGTAAGTATTTATTCCAGCGGTGCAATTACAACGAAGAAAGATACAACATTTAGTATTGTCAGAGCAGACAATACAGATGCACTTACAAAGCTTTTGACTTCTGATAGTCTGAAGGACATGAATGAGGGAAATAGCTGGCTTGGTTCAGTAGATGCAAACGGAAAGGAATCAAAGTATACAGATGCATATCAGCTTTCCAATGACTTGGAAATGGAATATGACTATATGAAGTGGAATCTGGGACACTATAGTCAGGATCCTACATTAGATTCGGTTACACTTGCAAACAATGCAGTAGAGAAGCAGTATATTAAGGCGGTTGTCAATGATGAAGATCTTGGCGATGGAAGTATCACACCAATTAATAAGTTCCTGGATATGTCAAAGATAACAGAGAGTACAAACATTACACCTAATATTTCTGGTACAGATTCGGGCGCAAATGTTATGGATCTTGCATCTGGGTACTCTGTATGGGTAAGTAATTCAGATGTAGTTGTCAAGGCAAAGAAGGAAGATAAAGGTGAGGTGCGAGGCGTTGTAATCACTAAGGGAGATGTATACTTTGATACATCGGCTGAGAATGGTGTCACAGATTTTGAAGGTGTGATTATTGCCGGTGGTAAAGTATATGTTGCAGGAAATGTAAAAACAATTGCTTCTTCCGCTGAGATTTGTAGAGCAGTATTGCGTGAATGCTTACTGACTGGAGATGATAATTCAAAATTGATATTGAGTCTGTTCCGTGGATATGAGCCAAAGGAAGAGGATGCATCTTCCACAGACGCTTCCGAAGCAAAATCAATTGATATGATTGATTATACAGATGTTGTAAGCTTCGCAAACTGGATGAAGAATGTGGAATAGAGAGGTGGCCTATGGAGAAGAGAAGATTTATGAAGGATAACAAAGGCTACACACTCATTGAGATGATTATCGTTATAGCGATTATTGCAATAATGACTGGCGCGGCTATGGTAACAATCACGATTTTGCATAATGCAAAAGCCAAGGAAGCTTCTATTACATTGGAAACAGCATTGTCTGAAACACAGAAAAATGCCAAAGGGAAAATGTGTGTGGTAGCGGATACACAGCAGCCAGATTACAAATTTGCATTAGCTGTCTATAAAAGTGGTAGTAAGTATTATGTAAAGAAGGGTTATTATATAGGAAATGGTAATGATATGTCGCTGAATTCCAGTTATGTATTTGATGATTCAGAGAATGCAAACAGTGGAAAGGGCGAGAGCTTTTCGGCATATGTAAAGGTGAAGTACAAAGATTCATCTGGTACGGAACAGGATATTACCGGAATTGATGAAAAGCCTGTATATATAATTTATGACCGTCAAGGCATGTGTATATATGGTGATGGTCAGTATGAGTTTTATCGTAACAGCAAAGACTCATTGTTAAATACCGTGGTTTTGAATAAAAATGGAAGCCATACATTACATTAAGGAGGGGCGTGAAGATGAATAAAGATAATAAAAACAGCGGCTTCTCCTTGGTGGAATTAATTATAGCTATAGCAGTGCTTGCGTTCTTGATGTTAGCAGTTTCTTCCTTTATGGGATCGAGCGTATCACAAACAAGGAAAGAACAGGTGGATGTTAAGTTACAAACACAGGCTCAGGAAACATATAGCTTAATTACAGACACTATCATGCAGGCAAATGATATTGTGATGGTTGGATATACAGCATCAGAACAGTTGAATTTTGCAACGGTAGGAGAAGAGACAAGTGCAACAATGGCGAAGAAGTTCTATGTGAAAGATGAGGCAACAGCAAAAGCACTTGTAAAAGATCCATCTTTATATGGAATTACTGATTCAGTTTCAAAGGCAGATGTAATATGTTTTAAGGATATTGATGTAGACGATCCAATATATATATCATATCTGCGAATTGAAAGTTCTGTTCCGTTGGATATGAATCTGGTACCGGGTGGAAACCCAAGCATTTTGTCTGAACAGGTAATAACTAATTCATTGACAGGGGAAGCAACAAAGGTACAGTGCACAGAACAAAATTCCAAAATTGTATACAGCATAAATGACACATTAGTTTCTACCTTTTACTTCGAAAACAATAACATGTATTATGGCAGAAAATATGCATACATGACAATGTCAGATGATGAGGTGGATATGTCAGATTCAAATTCAAAGTTTGTACATCTGTATAATCCATATTTGTCATATGTTGAAGCAAAGCTAGGAGCGATAGGCGTTGGTGTTGCGGGATGTACAGCAAACATTGATGCAAAAAACAATTCAGTTAAGCTGGATATATACTATAATCAGTCTAATATGACGTATACAACGAATGGAAGAGTGAATCCAAGAAATTCGTATGTATTAGTACCAAAAAAGTAGGGAGGGGAAGTAGAACATGAAACGTAAAACAAAGATTTTGATATCTGCATTATCTGTAATGTTCGTTGCGGCGATTGCAGTTGCAATTGCATCGTTCTCCTTCGCTGGAAATGGTGACGAAGACGGCTTGCTGGAGAATGGCGAAATTATCGCAGATGCAAGTCAGAATGTGGATACAAAAACGATTATCGATTACATTATCGATAATTCAAATTCAGAAGATCCAGAAGTAGATAAGATTTATCATATCGCAGAAATTTCATCTTCTTCTGCTTCAAGCTTAGAGACATTTGTTAGTTCCAATGGCTTTAAGGATTATGTTATTGATGGAAACCGTACAATCGAGCAGGCGATGGCAGATGGTTGTATCGAATACAAATGTTTTGGCGGAAATGTAACAAGTGATGCAGATCTTGCTTATATTTCAAAGGCAGATTTCATTTATGTAAGTAATGATTCTGCATCGAAATTTACAAAAGACAATGACATGAGCGAGAAATTATATGATCTTCTGCATACATATGCAGTTGGCGATTTTAAGCCTTTAGTCATTGATAGTCCAAATGCAACAACCGTTGATCCGTCGACATCAAAGAATATGAAAGATCTTGCATCTTCTGTATTTGGCCCAAATGAAAAGTATTATTACACATTCAAGTGGGCAAGCAACTTAAGTGCAGATCAGTATTTGCAGCATGCAGGTGGTTCTTTGTATCTGGGAATTAACGGTCAGACACAGAAGACAAATGGTGCATGGACAGAAGTATATGAGTCAGACCCGACTGCCTCTGCTTCAGATGGATCCTCAGCACAGCCGATGTCTATGGCGAAGATTTTGACAATTGGCGTCAATACTACATATACAAAGACAGATGCGCTGTTAGCAGGAAATCCGTCAGCAACGGGGTTGTATGCAGCAGATGGTTCTGCAATTGCAGATACTGCTACATCAAAATATTATAAGCTGGATGCAAATTCAATCTTCTATAAGAATGGTTATAATAACCGTGTCGGTGTAAGACCAACTTATATACAGAATGATATTGTAACATTGGCTGATTCAGAATCCGTTGATTTTGATCAGTACGACATGATTGTGATTGAAGATTCTTGTTATAATCAGACAATCACGGCAGATCTCTATAAGAAATTTGCATCAGCAATGTATGGTAAGCTCCATATTGTATATGGTGCAGATATGGGAACATCATCAGATGCTGCGATTAAAGTTCCAGATGATTTAAAAGAGACAAACTACTCTAAGTTATTCTATATGGTAGCAACAACAGAGTATGTTGCACGATATGAGAATATCATGGTAACTTCAAGAGCAGACTTCAGTGTTGTTACAACTTCAAAGAGTGTAGCGACAGCAAAGGTTATTGCAGATTTGATCAATGCATCGAAATATCGTGGAATTGGTGGTAGAGGTTCTTCTTCCTCATCCTTTACGGTGTTAGAGATTCAGCCATGCTATCCAATTGATGAAGCTGTGGCACAGGAAGTAGGCAAGGCAAAGCCAAGAAGTGGTAATGCATCAAGTATTTATGGAAGTGGAAATTATTATACAGCTCCAGCTAATGTCGTGAATGGAAAGACAAAAGAACAGTTAGCTGAAAATACAGAGTACTATGCCTGGGAGCTCTCTAAGGCAAAATTAGCAGATGCATTAAACTTACCAATTGATAAGATTAATTTGGTACAGATGTCATCCGAGGAGTTTGCGTGTGATAAATCAGAAGTTTTAGGAAAGTACGATTTGGTTTATATTGGCGGAAATACATCTGCATTAAAGGATGTGTTAGAATATCGTAGTTTGACAGGTCTTGCAAGATGGGGTGGGACTTTGAAGTCTAATTCGGGTAGTTTGGATATGTCAAAGATTACAACTTTGCCAATCTACACGATGTATTCTCACAATGGTGATATTGTAAATCTGGATCTTTCAGCTATGGCACAGTCTCCAGGTCCTGCAAACAGTGGTACACCAACTGCGAAGGTTCGCCTGAATGGAAATTATACAGATACGTTTACAGTATTGAATGGTAATGATATCACATATAATCGGTATGAGGCATTAAAAGAATATGTTGATGCAGGAATGCCGGTTGTAGTAAGTAAGAATCTGACAACAGCATATACTCTTGCAAAGACAGATGGCTATTTGCAGAACTCGATTGATCCGGATTCTAATATGTATAAGTTATTGGCAGCATGTGAAGGCACTGATAAAGATAATGTACAGTGGAACTTTAATCAGACGGATGTGGAAGATATTTTAAGTGATGGTTCGCTTGGTGATTCATTAACAGGATATGTCTCAGTGTTCAAGGGTGGTGCAGCAGATACTCCAAAGAATGAGTTGAGTTCAATCTATGCAACATCAGAGAAGAGACCAAAGTTGACAATCACAAGTATGCCGGCAACTTATAATCGGTATGATGAAACATCACAGATTACAGACGGTACATTGAAATTTAAATATACAGTCACGGGAAGTGCCAATTATACGGTTAAACTGTATATTGATGATGATGGAAATAGTACTTTTGATCGAAAAGAAGAGTACATGACATCAGGAGATGCGAATTCACTTACTTATCAGTGTGCGGACAGCTTCTATGGTCCACTGTATTGGATGATTGAGGTTGTTGATACAAATGGAAATTCAGTCAGCCAGACGGGTATTGCTTATGTCAAGAACAAGACTGACGAAAAACAGCAGGTAAATGTATTGCAGATTATGCCGGGAGGTAAGGCAAACCAGTGGTCAAATAACGCACTTGGCGAAGGCGCAGAAGGTTACAACTCCTTGTATTTCTGTACTGTATGTCAGCAGGCATATCAGAGACTGGAGTATAACCCATATACGAATTCAGGAAATCGTACAGCGTATGGAGCTCTTTATGGTGGTAATTTCCAGGATTCGAAGGATGGTATGCTGGGAAGTCATTACTTAGGTAAGCATGAGCATACGTTTGGTATCGTAAGTTATGACAGTCAGCTTGTTGTACCTGGAAAAGGTGTCAAGGGTATGGATGACTGGGATAACAACCTTGCAGATCAGGTAAATGATCTGTATGACTTTGATATTGATATTATGCTGCGTAATGAGTTTGAGCAGGCTGCAAAGGATGCAGAAGCTGCATATGATTACAAGGTTGACAATGGAGAAGTTGATTACTCTTCAGCAATTACAGATGCAGAAAAAGAGGCACTTGTAAATTCATTTACAATTGATTCAACGGATACTGATTATGATAAGTATAATGCACTCACAACAGTGGAAGATAAATATAAATTTATTAAGAAACGTGAGTATGAGCAGTTGGCAGGCAAGTATTGGCAGTTGTATCAGTTTATGAAGAATGAGAGTGCAACTGGAACATCCAGCATGAAGGATGAAACAGGTGTTGATATTCAGAAAACAACCGTTGATGCAAGAAAGGAACTTGATGAAGAAATTGATAAGTTAATTGCCGGAATTCAGTCAGGAAGCACAAATTCAGGCAAGACAACCTTCTCAAGTAATACATCAAAAGAGACTTTGATTCAGGAATTGAATCGTTTGAAGACAAAATCAACGTACAGTGATTATTATTCTATTGATGGTAACGCTGCACAGTATAATGATGTATCACAGGCATATCTTCCAAATGGCGAGAGTATGAACACTTATATGGAGGAGTACTTTAAGGTAAAAGATAAAGAACTTGAGTATAAGGAACTTTACAAGAAATATACAAGATATGCAGCAGGTGCCGATTGGTTACAGGAATCATACAGTACAATTATTCTTGGACCATCTGAAGATTTCGGTGGAGATGATATTACAAGTCCGATTGCACTTGCAGATTTGAAGTCTTACATCGAAGATGATGGACAGCTCCTGTTGTTCCATGATACATTGACAAAGTTCTCTGATAAGGGTACTTCTACATTGACAGCAACACTTCGTTCATACTTTGGTATGGATCGGTATCACTTTAATGATCCTGTGACAACAGATGCAAGTCAGAATTATGTGAAGTATACAACTACACAGGATAGTGACAAGTACTTTATGACGAATCTGTCGACAACGAAAGATGAAAGTCGGTATACAAGCTGGCTTTCAGATATGAAAAAAGTGTTTGGATCAACGCCAAGCAAATATCTGACATCCGTGGCATATACAGATGCGGTAAATGTCAGTGGTAATGATAATCCATATGCAATTCCTTATCGGTATGCCGATTTGAGCTGGGCAATCGCAGGATATTGGTACAATGCAGCTAGCTTTTCTGCAAAGGAGAATACAAAGTATGGTACTGATAAAGCGAGTCAGAACAATCAGGGTATTGTAACATTGTTCCCATTCACATTGGCATCTGAGTTGAATATTTCAGGAACGCACTCACAGGCATATGCGCTGGATGTTGAAAATGATGACATGACTGTGTGGTATTCTCTTGCAGGTGGTAATAATACAAAGGACGGTTCTTCCATCTATGCAGCATCACCGAGAGATGGTATGGACAACTACTTTATTTACACTTATAAGAACGTAAACTACTGTGGTGCCGGACATTCGAAGGTGACTGGTGTAGGAAAGGATAATAATGATGAGCGTTACCTGTACATCAATATTATTTGTAACTCAGTTCGTAACAGTGTAAAACAGCCAACCATTTATGTATATGACTATGGTAAAGAAACAAATAATATCATCAAACGTGATGTAAACGATGATTATTATACAAAGGTTGAGGAGAATACTTCATATCCAGAGTTTAGTTTTAAGGTAACTGTAGACCAGGATGCAACATTAAAGCAGGTTCGAATCTACTATGATTTGGATTACTCAGAGACAAATCGTGATAGTTCATATGTAGCAGATAAGAATCATGTATTGATTGCGGATTGGAATTCTACACAGGTAAAGGAAGGTATCATCAAGGATGTATTCCGATATGATTCTTCTCTTGAGAAGCTGTTGAATAAGGATGGCGGACAGATTGCTGAGAAGTATGTAGATTCTGATGGTAAGGAAGTTACAGTAGCGGCAACGAAATTGAAGCTTCAGCCATCGTACTTTGAGAATTACAATAATGAATATACATATATTGTAATTGAAGCAACCGATTCCGAAGGTAACAAGGTTTACCAGAGAATCAAGGTTATGTTGAAGGATTATCTCTTTGACTTAACGTAAAATAATAAAAAAAGCATGGGAAACTCTGAAAAGAGTCCCATGCTTTTTTTGCCATTTGATTGACTTTTTTATAAGAATCGTTATAATTAAAATATGTATGTAGTTAGGAATTAGGCGATATATGCCACAACGTACAAAATAATATGAAAGGGGAGATACTATGCGAAAACGCAAAATGAATCGAGCACTCGTTGTCGCACTGAGTGTTGCTATGGCATCAAGCAATATAGCACCAACAGTTACATATGCGGCGGAGTCATCTCAAATTTTCGAAGCGTCAGAACAAGAAAATCCACAAGAAGAAACAAGTGAACAGGAATCCAAGACAGAGGTTGAAACTGTAAGTGAAGATTTACAGCAGGCAGAGCAAACTGTTGCAGAAGATAAGACGATTACAGAAGAAACGTATTTAGAGTACACACCTGAAGAGGGAAATTATACTCTGTCTTATCAGATTCGTGTAAATAATGGAAAAAAGGAAGCTATTATTAAGGGATATGGTAAAAATAAGACAGATAGAAATATTACTATTCCAAGTGAGGTAAGTGCTTCCAGTGAGTACACAAATGCTGCAGACTATCAGAATATTCCAGTTACAGCGATTGATCAGGGTGCATTCGCATTGACGGAATGTCCGAGAAGCGTGAATATTCCTGCCTCTATAGAATCCATTGGTACAAATGCATTTGCCGGAGGAGAAAAACAGAAAGTTTACATATTGCAGTCCGTTACAATTGAGGAAGGTTCAAAGCTGAATTGGATTGGAGAGGCTGCATTTCAAAGTCAGGCAGGATTGAAAAGTGAAATTGTGATTCCTGATGGTGTTACCAAAATTGGTAAACAGGCATTTTATAATTGTGAAGGCTTGACAAAGATTACATTTAATGGTGGAGGAATCATTGGTGCGCAGGCATTTTCTGGTTGTAGAAAAGTCAATATGGAAAATGGGTTAAAATTTCCACTTAATGTAACAGAAATTGGTGATGAAGCATTTTTGAATTATGGGGCTTCCTCAACAAATGCAGGAGATCTTGCGCTTCCAAGTGGACTTACATCAATCGGAAAGAAAGCCTTTTCTGGCGCAAAGCTGAAAGGAAATCTTGTTATCCCAAGTTCCGTTGCGTTCATGGGAGATTCTGCATTTCAAAGTGCATATGCCGATACCGACAAATCAAATATGGGGATGTTATCGTTTGAAAACGGAAGTAAATTAACGAGTATTCCAGCGTATGCATTTGATAAGTGCCTTGCGTTTAAGGGCTCGATTGTAATTCCAGAGGGGGTTACAAGTATTGGGCAATATGCATTTGAAAAGTGTTCAGGGATGGATGGAACGCTTTCTTTGCCATCAGGGTTGGAAACAATTGGCAATTATGCTTTTTCTGAGTGTTCAAAGCTGACAGGAGGAATTACACTTCCAGATACGTTGACACAGCTTGGTACGTATACATTTAATAAATGTAGTAATATTAATGGAGAACTTGTATTAAGTAAGAATTTAAAGAATATACCACAGGCTGCATTTTCAAACTGTTCTAGCATGATTGGAAGTGTGGATATTCCAGAAGGCGTACAGAAAATAAATGCAAACGCATTTCAGGGATGTTCTTCGTTAAATGGAACATTAACAATCCCGGAAACGGTAGATACGATTGGTGCCTATGCCTTTGATCAATGTAGTTTACTCACCGGGACTTTAACAATACCGGGAAAGGTAACTAATGTATCGAATTATGCATTTGACGCATGTTCTGGATTTGATGCATTAAAGCTTTCGGATAGTATTACAACTATCGGAAATTATGCATTTGCAGATTGTGATGGTTTTAAAAATGAATTTGTACTTCCTGCAAACCTGAAGACGGTTGGAGAGTTTTCATTTAGTGGTTGTAGTGGACTTGTTGGAAATCTGGCGATGCCGGATACTGTCACTTCAGTTGGAAAGTCTGCTTTTGCAGGGATGTCCGGATTAAATGGATATATGTATTTGTCAAAGAAACTTACATCCTTTGGAGAGCTGTGCTTCTATGGTTGTTCGAAATTAACAAATCCGAAGGATGAGCAGGGTAACATACAAATTATTGAGATTGCAGAGGGAACAACGGCGTTACCACAGCAGATGTTTGGAAATTGTAAGATGCTGACAAAAATACAGGTTCCAAAGACTATTAAGACAATCAATACTGGTGTATTTATTGGAACGAACTCTGCACTGGATCTTTATGTATATGCGGGGTCTGATGGAGCTGCGTGGGCAAGAAATTTGTCCACAGAGCAGAAAACGTTTGATGTTATTTATTTGAATGCATTAGCTTCAATCAAGCTTTCCAATAACGCATACACAATGCGAGTTGGCTCAGAGAGAGACTTGTCTGCAACTATCAAATATTATAAAGAAGAAAATGGTGTGGATGTACCATATGAAGTTGCAGAGAAAGATGCACCAGATAAATTAACATGGACTATGAATAATAAAGATACAGGTACCTATGCATCCTATGCAGATGGCAAAGTATCAGCAATCAAACAGGGAACGGAAACAATCAAGGCAACATCACCGGATGGTAAGACAAATGGTATGTGTAAGGTAACAGTGTTTAATAAATATGTTACACAAATGTCGTCCTCTGATCCAGCAACAACAAAACTGAATGCTTCAAAGGATGGAGAGCAAACAACGATTACAGCAACAATCAAATTGCAGGGATTCAAAGAAGCATTGGAATATGGTGAGATTAAAGAGGAAGATGTGACACTTACATGTACACCATCTGTAGAAGGTGTGGTTAAGATTGAGACGGGAAAGATTGTGTTTAATGAAGATTATACACAGGCTACAGTTTCAACAGTAATTACACCGGTAAAGAGTGGAAATACAGTTATTACATTTGCTACAAGTGTACCTGGTGAAACGGAAACGAAATTTACAAAGACGATAAATGTCTATATGCCGTTACAGAGTATCAGTATTCCTGAAACAGCAACTGTAAAGGTTGGCGGCGAGAAGTTGAAGTTGACAGCGACATTGAATCCAGAAGGAGCAACCACACAGAAGGTCACATGGAAGAGTTCGGATACATCGGTTGCGACTATTAAGTCTACGACCGGAGAAATTACAGCAAAGAAGGCAGGAACAGTCACTATTACATGTACACCTTCAAACAACTCGAATTATGGTGATACGGCAGAAGCCGTTATCTGTACATTGACGGTTTTGCCAAAGGATGGAACAACGCCAACACCGACACCAGATCCAACACCAAATCCAAATCCGAATCCGGATCCAAAACCAACTCCGGATCCAAAACCAACTCCGACACCGACTCCGGAAGTGAAAGTTCCAACAATGTCAGTGAGCTATCGTACGCATGTACAGACATTTGGATGGGAGAAGTCATGGAGTAAGGATGGCGCTATGTCCGGTACGTCCGGAAAGGCAAAACGTCTGGAAGGCATTGAAATAAATGTCAGCGGAAATGATAAGGTTGGCATTCAGTACACGACTCATTGCCAGAGCTACGGCTGGCTGCCATGGTCATCAAACGGAGACATGAGTGGTACAGAAGGCGAAGCAAAGCGTCTGGAGGCAATTAAGATTCAGCTCACAGGTGCAGATAAGGATAAGTATGACATTTATTATCGTGTACATGCACAGTCTTATGGCTGGCTTGGTTGGGCGAAGAATGGCGCACCAGCAGGAACTGCAGGTTATGCAAAACGTCTGGAAGGAATTCAGATTGTAATTGTTAAGAAGGGCGAGAAGATTGACGAGAATAAGAATGGCATTAAATCTGTCAATAAAAGTGCATATATTGCATTATCTGGAACGTCACCAGTTGTGAATTCGAAGCCGACATCTTCAATGAATCCTACGATTGAAGGAAACAGTACACCAAATGTTACATACAGAACGCATGTACAGACATATGGCTGGCAAGGTTGGAAGTTTAACGGAAGTATGAGTGGTACAAGTGGACAAGCAAAACGTCTGGAAGGTATCGAAATTAAACTGACAAACAAGCCTTATAGCGGAGGCATTAGTTATACAACACATGTACAGTCCTATGGATGGCAGGGAAATGTGAATAATCCTTCTACTTGGAGATCAAATGGTGCAATGTCCGGTACAAGTGGTGAGGCAAAACGTCTAGAAGCGATTTGTATTACTTTAACAGGCAAGATGGCAGAGCACTATGATATTTATTATCGTGTACATGCGCAGACATTTGGCTGGCTTGATTGGGCAAAGAATGGTGCACCAGCAGGAACTGCAGGTTATGCAAAACGTTTGGAGGGCATAGAAATTAAGCTTGTTCCAAAGGGTGGACCGGCACCTGGTAAAACAGCTAGACCGTATGTAAGTAAGTAATTATTATATTATTAGTAAAATAAAATCCATGAGTGACTTCGATAATATCGGGGTTGCTCATGGATTTTTGTATGTAATAAATATGTTATATAAAATTCATTAGATAAATAAAAAATAGAAGAGACCATATAGATTCCCCAATCTATATGGTCTCCCTATGTAAAACATAGTTTGAGTTGTTGCGTCCGAACATCAACAACTCGCTCTCCCCAAGATGTCCAAGGACTGATCCTCGAACAAGATTATCGTAACATATAATTGATAAAAATCAAGGGGGCTGGCACAATTGGCGCTCTACAGAGCATACTTTTTTATTTGTTGCATTTTTGCGTTGTATTTCCAAATCTATGATTGTATACTACTACAGTAGGAGGCTTGATAGACATGAAGGAACAACTGGTACAAGTTATTGATAAAAAGGATTTACAGGTACTGATCCTGACGGATGGATATAACATCCATCATCTGTCTGGGTATCGGGGACATACAGGAATGCTTGTGGCGTTTCAGGGAGAACAGTATATTTTGACAGACAGCCGGTATACAGAGCAGGTAGAACTGGAAGCACCGGAATTTACCTGTGTGGATATTGGACGGGAAGGATATTCCAAGACGATCGCGGCGATGGTGCAGAAGGCATTTGCAAAAGAGGGCAGATCCACACTTCGAATCGGATTTGAGAATAAAGAGATTTCGTATATGCAGTATCAGGCTTTTGTAGATACATTTGCAAAAGAATTGACGGGAATGCAGGTGGAGTTTGTGCCACTGGAAGATGCAGTTAATGTGTATCGGGAAGTAAAGACAGAGGACGAGATTGCGAAGCTGGCACGTGCAGAGCAGATTGGCGATGAGGCGTTTACAGAGATTGTAAAGTTTATCCACGAGAACTGGAAGGATGGATTGACGGAACAGCGAGTTGCCTTGCAGTTAGAATATGAGATGCGGCTGCGTGGTGCCGAGGGAACGAGTTTTGATACGATTGCGGCAAGTGGTTCAAACAGCAGTCTGCCACATGCGATGCCACAGCCGAAGCTGCTTACGGAAGGTGATTTCCTGACGATGGATTTTGGCTGTATGTATCAGGGATATTGTTCGGATATGACGCGGACGATTCATATTGGAGAAGTGGTAGAATCAGAGCAGAAGAAGGTGTATGATACCGTGCTTCAGGCACAGCTTGCAGCACTTTCCGTTGTGAAACCGGGCATGGTATGTTCGGATGTCGATAAATGTGCACGTGACATCATCGCAGACGCCGGTTATGGAGATTATTTCGGACATGGACTCGGACATAGTGTGGGACTTTTTATTCACGAGGAACCTCGTTTTTCCATGAAATGTGATGCTGTGTTGAAGCCGGGTGTTGTGATCACAGTGGAACCGGGTATTTATCTGCCGGGCAGATTTGGTGTACGGATTGAGGATATGATCGTGGTGACGGAAGATGGATATCAGAATCTGGCATCTTCCCCGAAGGAACTGATCTGTGTATAATAGTCTAAAATGAAATAAAATTTTGAAAAAGTATTGACAACTCCATACCTGCATGCTATAGTATGCAAGTATGTTGATGAAAGCAGAGTATCCACTCTCACCTTAGCGCATAGGCGACTCGGGTTATGTAGTAAGAGAATATATAGATTTCTTATTATAACAATGTGTGGATAGTTTGTCTATCCACTTTTTTAATGCATTGATAATGGGAGGTGTATATTATTAGCGATTTAATGATTAACGAGCAGATTCGTGACAAAGAGGTACGTGTGGTAAGTGAGACAGGAGAGCAGCTTGGTATCATGTCATCCAAGGACGCTCAGAAGCTCGCAGATGAGCAGGGTGTTGATCTGATCAAGATTGCACCGACAGCAAAGCCACCTGTTTGCAAGATTATGGACTATGGAAAGTTCCGTTATGAGCAGACACGTCGCGAGAAGGAAGCAAAGAAAAAGCAGAGAGTCATTGAAATCAAAGAAGTTCGTTTGTCACCAAACATCGACAATAACGATCTGAATACGAAGGCAAACATGGCAAGAAAATTCCTGACTAAGGGCGATAAGGTAAAAGTTACACTTCGTTTCCGCGGTAGAGAGCTTGCGCATGTGGATAATGGTAAAGCGATTCTGAATTCCTTTGCCGAGATGCTTTCAGATGTTGCTGTTGTAGATAAACCTGCAAAGTTTGAAGGTAGAAGTATGATCATGTTTTTAGCTGAAAAACGTTAAATTCATATAAATAAGAAATTACCATGCATATGCATGATTTTTAAGGAGGAAAAGAAATGCCAAAGTTAAAGACAAAAAGAGCAGCTGCAAAGCGTTTTAAGAAGACAGGAACCGGTGAGCTTAAGAGAAATAAGGCTTACAAGAGCCACATTCTTACTAAGAAGACTACAAAGAGAAAGAGAAATCTTAGAAAAGCAACTATGACTGATTCTACAAACAGCAAAGTTATGAAGAAGATTTTACCATATTTATAGGATATTAGGAGGAATGAACGATGGCAAGAATTAAAGGCGGCGTTGGCGCTAAGAAGAGACATAATAGAACATTAAAGCTCGCTAAGGGATACAAGGGAGCAAGATCTAAGCAGTATAGAGTAGCAAAGCAGTCAGTTATGAGAGCTTTGACATCTTCTTATGCTGGTAGAAAGCAGAGAAAGAGACAGTTCAGACAGCTCTGGATCGCTCGTATCAATGCAGCAGCAAGAATGAATGGACTTTCATACAGCAAGCTTATGTATGGATTGAAGCTTGCAGGTGTAGATCTTAACAGAAAGATGCTTTCAGAGATGGCTATCAGCGATCCAGAAGGTTTCGCAAAGGTAGTAGAGGTTGCTAAGAGCAAGCTCGCTTAATAAAAGATTGTATTCAAAACCCGTTGTCTTCGGACAGCGGGTTTTGTTATAATAGGGGTGTAAAACTGTTGACCGGAGAGTACAAGGAGCAAAGGATGAATAAAAAAGTAACAAAATGTATAATCATGCTGTTGTGCACGATCTTTATCTGGACGGGGAATATGACAACTTATGCAGCAGAGACGGCGGATCCGGAGACATCGGATCTGAAGCCGTTGGAGCTTTACCAGATTGATGAAAGCTATGGAGATCTCGATGAGGCTGCCATGTCAATCAGTGATAGTAGCAGTGGAACCGCACTATCTGGTGTCTATCGTACGAATTGGGACTCATATGGAGATGATTATTGCTATCAGAATCTGAGTACAACATGGCAGGAACTCTATGATGAGATGAACTTGTATTGTACAGCGTATATGAATACATGTGTGGATGCGAAGGTGTTATCCGTTAATGGCAGGGCTGTTTCTGGTATCGGTCCAATCCGCTATGAAGGGTTGACATCGGAGGAGTTATCATCTCTGGTTTACATATTCACCTATCAGAATCCGCAGTTTTATTTCATCAAGAATGCTCTGTATTACAATAGTAAAGTTGTATATCTGGGCGTATATGATACTTTTGCGGATGGAGATACCCGTTCCAATGCTTCCGTGCAGATGTTTAACCGGGTGGATGTATGGGTGCAGACGATTCAAAAAGAATCAACTGCGTATGCAAAGGAGAAGAAAGCACATGATATCATCTGCGAATATGTAGAGTACGAAGAGGGCACCTACGATCAGACAGCATATAGTGCTGTCATGCAGAAAAAAACGGTGTGCGCCGGATATGCGAAGCTGTATAGTATGTTGACGAATGCTGCAGGGCTTGAGACGGTATCAGTTACGAGTGCCACACACGGCTGGAACCGGACGAAGCTTGGAAATCAGTGGTACAATGTGGACCTCACGTGGGATGATGGAACGCCGATATCCTATCAGTTCTTCAATAAATCTGATGCTACGATGGAGAAGTACGATGGCTCTTCCCGGGAATCGCATACGCAGAATCACTATTATGATGGCGTAGCTCCTGGTTGTGAAAGTGATTACGGAGCTTCTGTGACGGTTGTGGATGCAGAGCAGATTCATGCGGATACAGCGACAGTCGTATTGGATCTTGTGAATAATCAGTCAGGGCAGATACGAACCAGTTTTGTGCCCGCAAATGTTACGGACAAACGGTTAGGATATGTGTCAGAGAATACAAATATTGCAACGGTCAGTGCATCCGGGCTTGTGACTGCGGTTGCACCGGGTAAAACATCCATTACAATCCGTAAACTGACAAACAATCAAAAGGCAACCTGTACCATAGAGGTATACGGATGGCAGGATAAACCGGAGACTCCGACGGTTGCAAAGTACGGTTCAACTTGGATTACATTGGACACACAGAGTGGCTGTGTGTATTCTGTGGATGGAATCCACTGGCAGTCAAGTCCGGCTTTTGTGAATCTCAAACCAAATACAGAATATACCTTTTATGTAAAACGTCCAACGAGCGGATATTACCGGGAGAGCAAAGCAGTGTCTGTCCGTGTGCGTACTCTGACGGAAGAAGTACAGGCGGCACCTGCAGTGACAGTGCGATATCGGACGCATGTGCAGACCTATGGATGGCAGAAGCAGGTGACAAATGGCACGATGAGCGGTACAAGTGGACAGGCGAAGCGCCTGGAGGGGATCGAGATCGCTGTGAGTGGCAACCAGAAGCTTGGAATCCAATATACGACGCACTGTCAGACCTATGGATGGCTGCCTTGGTCGTCGAATGGAGAGATGAACGGAACCGAGGGAGAGGCAAAACGTCTGGAAGCAATTAAAATCCAACTTACGGGCGCTGACAAAGATAAATATGATGTATATTATCGTGTGCATGCGCAAAGTTACGGCTGGCTTGGATGGGCGAAGAATGGTGCGCCAGCAGGAACTGCGGGATATGCAAAGCGTCTGGAGGGTATTCAGATCGTGGTTGTAAAGCGTGGTATGCCAGCACCGGAAATTGATTATGCTGGTGTATATGCAAGTGCGACTGTGCGTCAGACCGCCTCGTATATCGCGAAGAATGGAACATCTCCTGTGCTTGGCAGTTCCGCAACCACAAATGCAAATCCGACGGTGAGCGGAGAGAATACGGTAAATGTGGCGTATCGCACCCATGTACAGACGTATGGCTGGCAGGGCTGGAAATATAACGGTCAGATGAGCGGCACAAGTGGACAGGCAAAGCGCCTGGAGGGAATCTGCATCAAGCTGACCAATAAGCCATACAGTGGTAATATCGTTTACACAACCCATGTGCAGACTTATGGCTGGGAGGGAAATATAAATGATGTGTCCACATGGAAGCAGAATGGAGTCATGAGTGGTACAAGTGGACGTGCAAAGCGTCTGGAGGCAATCTGCATCAATCTGACAGGTGAGATGGCAGTACATTATGACGTTTACTACCGTGTGCATGCACAGACGTATGGCTGGCTTGGATGGTCTAAAAATGGAGCGCCAGCGGGAACTGCGGGTATGGCAAAACGGTTGGAAGGAATTCAGATTGTGCTTGTTCCGAAGAATGGCGCAGCACCGTCTGTAAATTATCAGGGCATTCGCAGTGTGCAAAGTCGGTCGTATATCCAACGATAAAAGCACGGATTTATGCGCATTATAGTAGATGGTGAAAAAATATTTACAAAAATAGAAAAAAGTTGTTGACAAAGGGCAATCAAAATGATAATATATGTCTTGCGTTGAGCGTGAGCGACACGCAAGAGAATGCGGGAGTGCTGGAATTGGCAGACAGGCTAGACTAAGGATCTAGTGATGGCAACGTCGTGTGGGTTCAAGTCCCATCTCCCGCACGAAGAGAAAGAGAGATAGCAATTATCTCTCTTTTCTTTTTATATACATATGTTAAAATAGCAGCAGGAGCTGGATAAGGAGATAAAAGTCATGGCAAAGACGAAAAAATCAGACAATTTGGAATATTGCAGAGGAATTCGTGTGATGGATGTCGCGGTGTATGTATTTGCATTGTTGGCGTTTGGTGTGTATCCACTGATTTACGATGACCATTATTTTAATATTACGATCACAAAATATCATTTCTTTTTATATGCGGCCGGTATCTATCTGGCGCTTGCATTGATCGGTTATGTTGTGGAGGCAAATCTGAAGAATTATTATAAGTATGATTCTTTGCTCGTCGAGGATACTGGGAAGAAACGGTTTTTTCGACCGGAGTTTTATGCACTTGCATTCCTGATGGCAAACTTTTTTGCATGGCTTTGTGCAGATAATAAAAAAGATGCTTTTTATGGCTTGCAGGGCAGACGGATGGGACTTTGCATGTATCTGGTTCTGATGATCGTATTCGTTGTGCTGGCACAGCGTGTGCGCCCACAGATGATCATGTTTATCTTTTTTGCTGCGGCGAATGCATTTGCATATGCGGTTGCAATCGGACAGCATATGGAGCATGATTTCCTGAATCTGCGTTATAACATTGCATCAAATCAATATACGAAATTCATATCAACATTCGGAAATATCAATATGTATGCAAGTTATTTGTCGATATCGATTCCGGTGTTGTTGGCAGTGTTTGCATTTTGTAAGAACTGGTTTTCACGTATTCTGTCAGGAATCCTACTGATCGCGGCTGGCTGCAATATTCTGATTGCAAACAGTGACAGTGTATTCCTTGGTATTTTTGCTGGCGTTGTTGTGGTGACAATCCTTGCATTTATGCAGGGCAGACTGCGGTATAGTTCGTTTGCAGTGTTTTTATTGTTTGTCGGCAATCTGGTGCTTGGGTTTATCAATAAATATGGACATACAAGATATGACAAGAAACGGGGCGGACTTGCAATCGCCTTAAACCGGCTGGATATTGCATTTGTGTTATGTGGAGCAGCGCTGCTTGTATTTGCAGTTGTGTGTGTCTGCAACTGGAAGCTTGGCACGAGGGTTGCAGCATGGAATAAAAAGAAGATTGTGCTGATTGTCTGTGGTGCGTGTGTGGCGCTTGGCGTGATTGGTATTATTGTTTTGGCGGTAACTGGCTCTTCGTTACTGACATTCAATGATAAATGGGGCAGTTATCGTGGTTACATCTGGAGAAAGATTGTGGAAGTGTATGGTGATGCACCGTTTGTAAATAAGCTGTTTGGATATGGAAATGAGTCGGTACGTGTGACACTCAAGGCGGCATGCTACAATGAGATGGTTCAGGTCACGGGTAAAGTGTATGACAATGCGCATAACGAGCTGTTGCAGTACTTATTTACCACAGGTATTGTTGGCCTGCTTTCTTATCTGGCATTGGTCGGAAGCAGTATTGTCTATATGTTTAAGCATGCAAAGGAGCATGCATGGATCAGTGTGTGTCTGGCAGCGACAGTTGGATATTTCGCGCAGAGCATCCTGAATCTGAATCAGCCGATTACAACACCACTGTTCTTTGTATTTATGGCAATGGGCGTTGGTACTGCGAATTATTGTAGAAGAGTGAAGGAGTTAGAGAAACGTGCTTGAATTTCTGGTTCATAAGTGCATAAAGGATGCGGATGAGATTGAACGCCCGGAAGTGCGGAAACGGTACGGTTTTTTCTCCTCCATCGTCGGAATCATCTGCAATGTGATCTTGTTTGCAAGTAAGCTTGCAATCGGTCTGATCGCGGGCTCGATTTCGATTGTATCAGATGGTGTGAATAACTTATCGGATTGTGCGACTTGTATCGTGACGATGTTTGGGTATAAGATGGCAGCGAAACCAGCCGACCGGGATCATCCGTTTGGACATGGGCGGATGGAATATCTGACTTCGCTTGTGATCGCGGCTGCGATTGTGGCGGTTGGATTTGAGTTGCTGCGAAGCTCGGTGGAGAAGGTCATGCATCCGGAGCGTGTAACGTTTTCATTTCTTGCTCTTTTGGTGCTGGTGCTTTCCATGCTGGTGAAGATTGGGATGGGAGTTATGAACCGGAAGCTTGGCACGAAGCTTTCTTCGTCCATTATGCTTGCAACCTCTAAGGATAGCTTTAGCGATGTGTTTGCAACACTGGCAACCGCAATCGCACTTGTGATGTCGGCATTTTCAGATCTGCCGATGGATGGAATCATGGGAATCGTGGTGTCAGTCATGATTATGCTTTCCGGTTTTGGTATTGTGAAAGATACGGTGGATCAGCTGCTTGGACAGCCGGCGGATGAGGAGTTAGTTGCAAAGATCCGGGAGCTTGTGATGGAGAATATGTTCTGTCATGGCATGCATGATCTGATCATACACAGCTATGGTCCGGGAAATCTGATTGGTAGTGTGCATGTGGAAGTGGACTGTCATGAAAATATCATGGAGATTCACGATGCGATTGATGAGTTAGAACGGAACATCTACGATGAATTGCAGGTACATATGACGATCCACATGGACCCGATTGATTACGATGATGAGAAGACGAATGTTTGCCGTGATATGATGGCGGGGATTTTAAAGGAAATCGATGAAGGTCTTACGATGCATGACTTTCGGATTGTGTCGGGACCAACGCATACCAATCTGATCTTTGATGTGCTTGTGCCATATGAATGTAAGAAGACAGAAGCACAGATTAAGTCTGAGATCCAGCAGAAGCTTACGGAGAAACAGGATACATATTATACAGTAATTACGTTTGATAAAGGATATTGTTGACAAACGGAAAATCATCATATATAATTTTCATATCATTGTGAATGATAGCAAAGGCGAGGAAGAGAACAAGTAGTGTTTGCGAGCAGCTGCCACAGAAAGCAGCCGGTTGATGAGAGGCGCGGTAAGTCGGAAACATGAATACATCTCGGAGCTGCTCCCTGAACGCTTGTCAAGTAGGGGCAGACGGATTGGCACACGTTACAGAGGCTGAAGTATTGATATCGATACTTGCAAAGGCGGTTATCGTGAGGTAAGCGTGAAATAAGGTGGTAACACGGAGTATACTTCGTCCTTATATTTTTATAAGGGCGTTTTTTAATGCCCAAAAAAGAAAATATATTTTGGAGGAAAGAAAGATGACATTGTACGAAGAACTTGTAGCAAGAGGTTTGATTGCACAGGTAACAAACGAAGAGGAGATCAGCCGTCTGATCAATGAAGGAAAGGCAACGTTCTATATTGGATTTGATCCGACCGCAGACAGCCTGCATGTAGGACATTTTATGGCACTTTGTCTGATGAAGCGTCTGCAGATGGGTGGCAATAAGCCAATTGCTCTGATCGGTGGTGGTACCGCAATGATCGGTGATCCATCCGGAAGAACCGATATGCGTCAGATGATGACAAAGGAGACCATCCAGCATAACTGTGATTGCTTTAAGAAGCAGATGAGCCGTTTTATTGATTTCTCAGAGGGAAAAGCGCTTATGGTGAATAATGCGGACTGGCTGCTTGATCTGAATTATATAGAGGTATTGCGTGAGGTTGGAGCGCATTTCTCTGTCAATCGTATGCTGACGGCTGAATGCTACAAGCAGCGTATGGAGAAGGGACTTAGCTTCCTGGAGTTTAACTACATGATCATGCAGAGCTATGATTTCTATGCGTTGTTCCAGAAGTACGGCTGTAACCTGCAGTTTGGTGGCGATGATCAGTGGTCGAACATGCTTGGTGGTACAGAGTTGATCCGTAGAAAGCTTGGCAAGGATGCACATGCGATGACAATCACACTGCTCTTAAATTCTGAGGGTAAGAAGATGGGTAAGACACAGAAGGGTGCTGTATGGCTTGATCCAAACAAGACAACACCGTATGAGTTCTTCCAGTACTGGAGAAATGTCGACGACGCAGATGTTATCAAGTGTCTCAAGATGTTGACATTCCTTCCATTGGAGCAGATTCAGGAGATGGAGCACTGGGAAGGCAGCGAGCTGAATAAGGCAAAAGAGATTCTTGCCTATGAGCTGACTGCACTTGTACACGGCGAGGAAGAAGCGAAGAAGGCACTTGACGCAGCGAAGAATATCTTCGGTGGCGGAAATACAGAGAATATGCCAGTTGCTGAAATCACAGCAGATATCTTCAATGATGGACAGACAGATCTGATGTCGATTATTGTACAGGCAGGACTTGCAGCATCCAAGAGCGAGGCAAGACGTGCGATGGAGCAGGGTGGTGTCTCTGTCAATGGCGAGAAGATCACAGATGTGAAGAAGATGTTCACACCGGATGATTTCGCAGAGGAGTTCGTATTGAAGAAGGGAAAGAAGAATTTCCGTAAGGTTGTATATAAGGCGTAATGATTCGAAAGTGTGTCAATACAATTAAATATGGAACGGCAAAGGCAAGGGCAATCGTGCTCTTGTCATTGCTGTTCGGAATCGGAACTGTCGGTGCGATTGTCTGTGCAATCGTGTTCCGGCAGATTCTGTTTATTTTTGCAGCAGTCGTATGTGTGTTTGTTGTGATCACGCTGGCGCAGACGCTTGTGATTCAGGGTGGTGTTGTGGAAGATGCGAAGAACGCAGAAACGCAGGACACAAAACGTTCCAAACGTACGAAGCCACAGGATGCGGACAAGAAAGTCGATCATATGAAGCCGCCGGTATTTGCGAAGCGAAAGAACGAGAAAGAAGCTTTGAATGTCGAGGAAGAACACGACCGGAACAAGCGGAAGAAACAGCAAAAGAAGGACGCAGATGAGGGCGGACAGGAGTCGCAGGACAGAGAGGAACGGATGGAAGAACAGTCGATTGTTGCTCTTACGCAGGAAACTGTCACAACATACGACCGGAAGAAGGTCAAGAAGACGCTGCATAAGTTCAAGGTGCGGCGGGAGCATCGTATGGTCTTCGTAGATCGTTCCGAAAAGCTCAAGGCAAATCAGACACCTGCCTATATCTGGGTAGAGAAAAAGGATTTTCATCTGTTGCTGATTGAACAGGAACCGCGGCACATCACGATTCCACTATATCAGATCAAGAATATTACATATCTGAAGAAGCAGCCGGCAAATGAAGATATCGATTATGCAGCGTATAAGGGCAGCAGCGTACTTGCGGATATGTTCCGCCCGTATCTGCCGGATTATGCGCACAGTACGGTTGTGGATGATCTGTCTGCCTATAAGAATTTGTATGGAATCGGAAATGATATCTATGTGACAAACCGGTCGGCATCGGCGCTGTTTGACCTGTTAGGGGTAGAGTTTCAGGTGGATGATCGGGTAACAATGTCCAACAAGGTGAATATTTATTTTAAAGAAGCATACAAGTCGAATATCTTATTACGGGACAATGTGATTGATGCGAACGGATATGCAGACCGGATCAGCAAGACGCTGGATAATCTGGCGCATTCGACAATCAGCTATGCAGAATTTAAAGATACGCTCAACCTGATGATACGAAACAAATTGATTACACAAGAGTTTGCCTCGTATTATATGGGTGTGAGAGATGATTCGACTAGATAAAAACAAGTAGAAACGGACTTTTGATATGGTTTCACAAGTTAAGCATTGCGAACGCCTATATTTACTTGCGAAAACGACACAAAAGTCCGTTTTTGCATACGATTCACAAGTTAAAACTTAATAATGTATAGTGAAAATTCGTTTTGACGTAATTTATGAAAGAAAAAAGGCGGTTTTTTCAGTTTGCGTTTTCCTTAGACTTGAGTTATCTTAATTACGAGTTAAAAATAATTAAAAAAATTAAGGAAAAGGAGAATACGAGTATGGAAGTTACAGCAGAAGATTTAGGAAAGCGTTCATTTTGTGAGGCAGTCATGCGTGCAAGATTGCCAAAGGCAGTATTCAAGGAATTAAAGAAGACAATTGATTACGGTGCACCGCTTGACGCAGCGATTGCTGATTCCGTGGCGATTGCCATGCGGGAGTGGGCAAAGGAGCTCGGCGCAACACACTATACACACTGGTTCCATCCACTCACAAACCTGACAGCAGAGAAACATGATTCTTTCATGGATCCGGTTGGTGATGGTACATTCATCACAGAGTTCACTGGTAAGGAATTGATCAAGGCTGAGCCAGATGGTTCTTCCTTCCCTTCCGGAGGAATCCGTGAGACGTGTGCAGCAAGAGGTTATACAGTCTGGGATTGTACATCTCCTGCATTTGTCAAAGAGATTCCGGATGGCTGTAAGGTTCTTTGTATTCCGACTATTTTTATTTCATATACAGGTGAGTCTCTGGATCACAAGACACCACTTCTTCGTTCCATGGATGCCGTTAACAAGCAGGCACTTCGTATCCTGAAGCTGTTTGGTAAGACACCAGCGAAGGTAACTGCCTCCGTTGGACCAGAGCAGGAGTACTTCCTGATTGACAAGGATAAGTTCAATCAGAGACTTGACCTGAAGCTGACTGGACGTACATTGTTTGGCGCACCGGCACCGAAGGGACAGGAGCTTGACGATCAGTACTTCGGCGTGATCAAGGATAAGGTTTCTCATTTCATGAGAGAGCTGAACAAGGATCTGTGGGAGTATGGTATTCCAGCGAAGACACAGCATAACGAGGTTGCTCCTTCTCAGCATGAGATCGCACCAATCTATGGTACAACAAATGTAGCAACGGATCAGAACCAGTTGCTGATGGAGACATTGAAGAAGGTTGCAGAGAGAAATGGATTTGCATGTCTGCTTCATGAGAAGCCATTTGCAGGTGTCAATGGTTCTGGTAAGCATAATAACTGGTCTATCTCAACATCCGATGGCGAGAATTTGATTGATCCAGGCAAGGAGCCAGAGAAGAACCTGCAGTTCCAGGTATTCTTAGCTGCAATTCTGGAGTCTGTTGATAATCATGCTGCATTGCTTCGTCTGTCAGCAAGCTCTGCTGGTAACGATCACAGACTTGGTGCAAATGAGGCACCTCCAGCAATCATTTCTGCTTACCTTGGTGATCAGCTTGCCGATGTTGTTGATCAGATCATTGCAAATGGAGAGGCAACAAGCAGCTTGAAGGGTAAGGTTTACAAGTCAGGATGTTCAGTCATCCCTGAGTTCAAGATGGATGCGACAGACCGTAACCGTACATCACCATTTGCGTTTACCGGTAATAAGTTCGAGTTCCGTATGGTTGGTAGTACACAGTGTATTGCACAGCCAATGATGACTTTAAATACAATCGTTGCTGACACACTTTGCAATTTTGCAGATGTGCTGGAGAAGGCAGATGATTTCGAGGCAGCCGCAAAGAAGCTGGTTGCAGATAAGTTGAGAGAGCATCAGAGAATCATCTTCAACGGAAATGGTTATTCTGAGGAGTGGATCAAGGAAGCAGAGCGCCGTGGACTTCCAAATATCAAGTGCATGGTTGATGCGGTTGATTACCTCGCAACACCGGAGAATATCGAAATGTTTGAGAAGCATGGTGTAATGTCTAAGCGTGAGCTGGTTGCAAGAGGCGTTGTTATGTATGATAACTACGCAAAGCAGATCAATATCGAGGCTAAGACAATGATCGAGATGTCCACGAAGCAGATTATTCCGGCTGTTATGAAGTATGAGGGTACTCTGGCTGCTTCTGTGAAGGATTTGAAAGAGCTTGGTATCAGTGCAGATACACAGATGGAGATTCTTTCTACAATCGATACAAAGCTTGCTGAACTTAAGAAGGCAACTGCAGAGCTTGAGGATATCGTAGCGAAGGCTGCTGAGAAGGAAGATGATCCAAAGGCTTGGGCAAAATATTATCACGATGTGGTATTTGCTTTCTTCGATACCGTTCGTAAGCCAGCAGATGAGCTTGAGAAGATTGTGGATGCAAAGGCATGGCCATTCCCTACATACGAAGAGCTGTTGTTTGAACAGTAGAATATGCTATAGACCATTTGGTTTATATATTTTCCCCCAGGGGCTGCTTTGGCAGCCCCTTTTTTACGTAATAGGAGATATTATGTGGAATGTTTTCAGTATTGAAAGTGAATTTTTTAGATTTGAATTGGAAATTTGGTTTATCGAGATGAGTTTTTCTGTTTGGGGCGATGGCAAATGGGCGTAGAATGGAGTATAATTATGAAAATGCCCACAACGTGGGCGTAGGACGTGGAAAGTAAGCGGAAAAACCCATCCCGGAAATTTTAAGCGAATTTCAGAGTGGATTCTGTATATCCACTCAGATGTACATATATAAAGATAAGAAGAGGATGAGACATGAAAATAAGGAACATTATATTTGATTGTAATGGCACGATGATTTTTGATGGCAAATATCATGATATTGCATGGCGGACATATGTGAGTAAGCTGGCTGGCAGGGAACTTACCAAAGAAGAATTCCAGTATCAGATACTCGGACATACGAACCGGGATATTTTCGAGTGGCTGCTTGGGAAGGGTGCTTTGTCCGAGGAGAAGATCATGCAGTTGACCGAAGAGAAAGAGGTTCTATACAGAAGCATGTATCAGGAAGATCAGGACGCCTGCAGGCTGGTGAAGGGGTTACCAGAATTTCTGGATGAGTTGCAGCGAAGAAATATAAAATGCAATATCGCAACGGCATCTGGTCTATCCAATGTCGACTTTTATTTTGAGCGGTTTGCACTTGCAAAATGGTTTGACAAATCAAAGCTTGCCTATGATGATGGAACGATGCGGGCGAAACCGGCACCGGATATGTATATTCGTGCGATGGAGCGCATCGGGGCGGAGCCATCTGAGACGATGGTGATCGAAGACAGCCCATCCGGTGTGAAAGCCGCCGTTGCTGCGAACGCAGCTTGTATTGTAGGAATCTACGGCGATTCCGATAAAAAGCTGCTTCAGAATACAGGAGTGTGCGATTATCTGATTGAGGATTATACACGAAATTATATTGGATATATAGAGCGGAATCTGTTAGAATAGGGTAGCGGATAAAGTTACTGTGTTGTACGAATAAACGCAGGAAAGTAATTGGTATGCTATGGAACGATTAAATATAGGAGAATACAATAATCAGGAGGATAAAAACATGCAGGTAACTATTTCAGATGCAATTCGTTATATTGGAGTGGATGATAAGGATATTGACTTATTTGAGAGTCAGTATGTAGTACCAGAAGGTGTATCGTACAATTCATATGTGATTCTGGATGAGAAGATTGCAGTTATGGATACGGTTGATGCCAGGGGCATGGAAGGCTGGGAGGATAAGCTGCTTCAGACATTGAATGGAAAGAAGCCGGATTATCTGATTATCTCGCATCTCGAGCCTGATCATGCGGGAAGTATCGGAAGAATGGTCGAGCTTTTTCCGGAGGTAAAGCTGGTTGCAAGTGCAAAGGCGATTGCGATGCTGCCACAGTTCTTCGAGGATAGATTGGATGCGCAGGAGAAGATTGCGGTCAAGGAGGGCGAAGAGTTATCGCTTGGAACCCATACATTGGTGTTCTATATGGCACCGATGGTACACTGGCCGGAGGTCATGGTGACCTATGAGAAGAGCGAGAAGGTGCTGTTCTCAGCAGATGGATTTGGTAAGTTCGGCGCGCTTTCCCTCACAGAAAATGAGGACTGGGCATGTGAGGCAAGACGGTATTATTTTAATATCGTCGGTAAATATGGCATGCCGGTGCAGACACTTCTGAAGAAGGCAGCAGGACTTGATATCGAGACAATCTGTCCATTGCACGGTCCGGTATTGAAGGAAAATCTCGGATACTATATTGGACTTTACGATACATGGAGCAAGTATGAGCCGGAGAATAAAGGCGTGCTTGTTGCGTATGCATCGATCCATGGCAATACGGCGAAGGCAGCTAAAAAGCTTGCAGACATGCTTCGCGCAGAGGGCGTAGAGAAGGTCGTTGTCAGTGATCTGGCGAGAGAAGATATGGCTGAGGTAATAGAGGATGCATTCCGCTATGACCGGATGGTGCTCTGTGCCGCAAGCTATGATGGTGGGGTATTTCCATGCATGCAGGATTTCCTGAATCATCTGCAGTCAAAGGCGTACCAGAAGCGTACCGTTGGTATTCTGGAGAATGGCAGCTGGGCACCATGTGCCGCCCGCACGATGAAGACGATTCTTTCTACGATGAAGGATGTCACGATTGTGGAGCCAACCGTTACGATCATGTCTACGATGAAGGAATCTGATTACCCAGCGATGGAAGCCTTAGTGAATGCAATCAAATAAGGAGAGTTTTAAGTGAAGAATTTGTACATAGCAGAGAAACCCAGCGTTGCCCGTGAGTTTGCAAAAGCGCTCGGCATGAAGGGGGCTGCAACTGCCGGTGCAAGGGACGGATACTTAGAGAACGAGGATACGATCGTGACATGGTGTGTCGGACATCTGATCACGATGAGCTATCCGGAGGTCTATGATCCAGCCTTGAAGAAATGGAGCTTTGATACGATTCCATTTATACCGGAGGAATATAAATATGAGATTATTGATGCGTCAAGCAAACAGTTTCAGATCGTAAGCAAGCTGCTGAATCGTGAGGATGTTGGACGCATCTATGTCTGCACTGACTCGGGACGAGAAGGAGAATATATCTACCGTCTTGTCGAGCAGATGGCAGGCGTGGACAAAAGTAAAAAAGACCGGCGACGAGTGTGGATTGATTCGCAGACCGAGGAAGAAATCATGCGAGGTATCCGGGAGGCGAAAGAGCTTTCTGCCTATGATAACCTGAGTGATGCGGCATATCTGCGTGCGCAGGAAGATTATCTGATGGGAATCAATTTTTCCCGTGCATTATCACTGAAATATAGCTACACAGTCCGGAATTATCTTGGCATGGATCGATGCGTGATCGCAGTTGGACGTGTCATGACATGTGTACTTGGCATGATTGTGAAGCGGGAACGGGAGATCCGTCAGTTCGTGCCGACACCATTTTACCGGGTGCTTGCCAGCACAGAAGGATTTGAAGCAGAGTGGAAGACGACGAAGGATTCTGCCTATCTGGATTCTCCTCTTCTGTATAAGGAAAATGGTTTCAAAAAAGAAGAGAGTGCTAAGCAGTTGATTACTGAATTGTCTGCGGATGCACCGATTGAACTGATCGTGCAGAAGGTAGAGAAAAAGACAGAGAAGAAAGCACCACCGATGTTATATAACTTAGCGGAGCTGCAAAATGACTGTTCACGGTTGTTTAAGATTAGTCCGACCGATACGTTGAATACCGTGCAGACACTCTATGAGCGAAAGCTGGTAACATATCCAAGAACGGATGCCCGTGTGCTTTCCACAGCCGTTGCGAAAGAAATCGGGAAAAATATCGGTGGCTTGCAGAAATACGAACCGCTTGCACAGTATGCGCAGTATATTATGCAGCAGGGCGGATACAAGGGTGTTGCCAAATCCAAATATGTCAATGATAAACAGATTACCGACCACTATGCGATCATTCCGACCGGACAGGGACTTGGGAATCTGAATGGGTTAAATGATATTCAGCGGAAGGTGTATGACATTATTGCACGGCGGTTTTTGAGCATTTTCTTTCCGGCAGCAGAGTATGAGAAAGTAAGCCTTGTGTTGTCAAGACAGATTCATACGGTGGTTGGCGAAAAAGAAAATGGAACCGAAAGCTTTTTTGCAAATTTCAAACGACTGAAAAATCCAGGGTATCTGACGATAGCAGGACTTCCGTCTGACAAAAAACAGGAAGAACAGAAGCTGACGGATGAGGAGTTGGCGAAGTTTGCATCTTTGAAGAAAGGTGATGAGATTCCAGTACAGACATTCAATATCAAGGAAGGAGAGACATCTCCACCGAAGCGATATTCTTCGGGTACATTGATTCTGGCGATGGAAAATGCCGGACAGCTCATCGAGGATGAAGAGCTTCGAAGTCAGATCAAGGGCAGCGGTATTGGAACGAGTGCGACACGTGACAGTATCATCACGAAGCTTGTGACGAACAAATACATTGCGTTAAATAAGAAAACACAGATCGTGACACCGACGTTTCTTGGAGAGATCATCTACGATGTATGTTTAAATTCCATTCAGAGTTTGCTTTGGGCGGAAATGACGGCATCTTGGGAGAAAGGGCTTTCCGGTGTTGCGGAGGGAACGATTTCGAAGGATGAATATACAGCCAAGATGAATAAATTTGTCTGTGACAATACGAATGCCGTGAAACAGATACGAAATCAGAATCAGATCACGCGGTTATTTGACCGGACGAAGCCATTTTATGAGAAGGCGGGAGCGAAGAAGGCTGCAAAGAAATCGTAGATATATTGAAAAATGAGCAGAATCAGATGTTTCATATGCATGAAATAAGTTTCATGCGTATGGTTCAATAGATGGATGGAGGATAGAAAATGAAAAGTGTAAATGCAGTAACAATCAAGGAATTATATGATCTTTCCCATACGGAGGCAAAACCTTTGATGGAGCAGTATACCTATCCGTGGGAGGTGCTTCCACATATTGGAGAATTTATCGTTAAGCTTGGGGAGTCTCTTCCGAAGGAAGAGTATACCGAAGTAGCGGAGCATGTCTGGGTGCATAAGACAGCGAAGGTATTTGCATCAGCATATCTGGCAGGACCGGCAATCATCGGCGCCGAGACAGAAGTGCGCCAGTGTGCGTTTGTCCGCGGAAATGCGCTGGTTGGAAAAGGCTGTGTGATCGGTAATTCCACAGAGCTGAAAAACGTGATCATCTTTGATAATGTGCAGGTGCCACATTATAACTATGTTGGCGATTCTATCTTGGGATTTAAGTCGCATATGGGAGCAGGTTCGATCACATCGAATGTAAAGAGTGATAAGACACTTGTCCATGTGAAAGGAATTGATCCAGAGACAAATGAGAAGTTTGATCTGGAAACTGGTTTGAAGAAATTTGGAGCAATGCTTGGAAATCATGTAGAGGTTGGTTGTAATTCTGTATTAAATCCTGGTACAGTTATTGGCTCAAACAGTAATGTCTATCCGCTTTCCCCGGTACGTGGATTTGTACCGGCAGAAAGCATCTATAAGACGGGTGGCGTAATCGTAAAGAAACACGCATAAGTGGTTAGTTTGTATCAATCCGGGCAGATTGTGCTGCCTGGCGGGCGGCTTCCAGTATGAGCAGTGTGGTGTACTGGTTGTCGCTTGCATATGTAACAGAATCCAGATCACCGGTGATCTGAAGCTGCTCATTGATGGCATCCACGGAAGGTGTTAAAAGCGGATACATGGCTGTGACGGTTTCGTTTGTGTTTGATACTTCGATGTGTGTGACTGCATGTTTGTCGATGGTCGTCTGTAATTCCAGTGTGGTGCCACCAAGATTTAACTGCGAGGTATAGACACCTGGCTGGTATGTGGCAAATGTTTCCGTTGAGATGCTTGTATCTGTGGTATCCTTTTCGTCCTCCTTTGGCGAGAACATATACCAGAGCAGCAGGATCAACAGGATGCCGAGGACGATAAATATGCCAGTGTAGATGAGTTCTTTTGATTTTAAGACGATAATTTTCGTTTTGGATGACATAATAAAAAACTCCCTGTTCAGAATTAGTATAATATATTCTGAATAGGGAGTTTTTATTACTTTAGAATTAGGAAAATCAACACTTACAGGGAAGAATATCCGTGGCTGTTGATGATTCCCTTGATTGGTATGCCGGCTTTGCAGAGTGGGCAGTCAGCAGCAGAGTGTGTTTCGTAATTCGGGATATCCTCGGTACGGAAGATGGTGTTGATCTGCTCGTCGTGAATTTCATCGGCTGCGGAGAAGATCGAAGATACACCGACCACTTCACCACCGTAATATTCGATACACTCGAGTGCGGTCTGCAAGGTCTTTCCGGTTGTAGCAGTTGCTAACAATACAAGGACATGCTTGCCTTTGATCATGGAAAGATAATTCTCACGGAATATAAGCTGTCCGCCAGAGTGCTGCTCCGGGGAAATGATGTATGCAGTATTGTGCAGGTTCGCAGATAAGATACCTGTGTTAAGAAGTTCGTCTGCAAGATAAGCACCGATCACATTTGTACCGTCCAGACAGACGATCGTATCAATGATCGTTGTAGCAGCGTAGCGGGCAGCCAGCACTTTGGCAGCGGCATGTGCTTCGCTTCGACGGCTCTTCAGACTTGTCATATCAATATAGTAGTTGATATGAGAAGAAGATGTTGCGTAGTGACCAGGTGTTACATTCAGTGAGATTAAGTTGCTGGATGTAGACTGTACCTTGAATGTATTTGTGTTTTCCATAAATAGTACCCCTCCTGTGCGTTTTATGACATACTGATATTATAAATGGTATACGGGATTTATGCAAGCAAAGTAGCACAATACACAGAAAATTCACCGTATATTTTCTCCGATTTTTGAGACACCGACATAGATCTGGGAGATCTTATACCACGTTGGAAAATCGACGATTCCACTTACCGGAAGGTTAAAAATAGACTGAAAGGCACGCACGGATTCTGTAGTTGCGGAACCGAAGATGCCATCGACTGTGACAGTTGGAATCGCCGGATAATTCTGCGCGATGCGGTTTAACTGCTCCTGAATCGTAATCACCGGTTCGCCGGAACTTCCAATTGTCAGATCATAGCCCGGATAAGAGGACGGGATTCCGGAGACAATTTCTGCTTCATTTACATACATATCGGATCCGTAATAGTAGTGGATGATATCTATGGCAGAGAAACCATCATCCCCGAGTGCTTTAGAACCCCACTGTGTCATCCAGTTTGGACAGGAGACGCGCTTGCCATCGCAGTATTGTGTGAGAATCGGCTGCTTGACATTTGGACGGGCGAGATAGCGGTTATAGAGCCGGTCCGCAATCTGTGAGATATTCTCGTAAATGGTCTTGCCGTAGATCCATTTGTGATCGTAAGCGGTGGAGGATGTAATAGTGAAATTATAGCCTTTGTTTCGATACCATTCTGTATATACCCGGTTTAAAGTGAAGGACATGATTGCCAGAATATTGGCTTCGATCGTGCTTTCTGGCCAGGTGGAGTAGATTTCACAGCAGGCGACATTTTTGATGTAGTCGATGTATGGGACATAATAATCGGTAGCAGTGGAGTCGCCGGGGACACCGTCGTGTACGACAATCGTTTCTGGTACGACGACGCGTGAGAGGACGATCTCGCCACTTTCGGATAAAGGCTTGATCTCCGGCTCGGCGATTTTCGGTGGATAGTATTCCCAGAGCGTGTGTCCGCCGATGACGATTGGGTTATAGACATAGTCAGGTGTCTGCTCGGATGGCTGCAATACGATGGACTGCAATCCGTTTTCGCCAGAGAATATCTGGACGCCCGAGACAAGCCCTTCCTGATAGCCGGGAGCGGAGATCTTTACATTGTATTCAGAATAGGGCTGGTTGTCAGTTGGCTCCATGCTGTATTCACGCGGTGGTGCGGAAAGCTCGATATTTCCGGTCTGTCCGTTTCGGTCTGTGTTGACGGATTCTAAGATCCGGTTTGGCTCTCCTGTGTTTGCGATTTCAATAGTAGCAGAAGAAAGCGGAGAGTAACTGTCTGTGCCTGTGACTATGACATTTAAATTCCCTGTATCACTAGAATATTGATCCATACGAGATACCTTGATTTTTCGTCCATATAATATATGAAAAAGCGTGGAGAATTATGTAAATAAAAAATTATACATGTTAAGAAAAAACACTTGACAAGCAGAGAAAAAGCATGTATGATGCAAAAGGTTTGTAAATGAAAAATACTTTACAGGTGATTCAGATGGAGAAGTTTGTACGTCAGTCATTGCTCTATGATTTTTATGGAGAGCTGTTGACGCAGACACAGAAAAGTATATACGAAGATGTTGTGATGAATGACCTGTCCTATTCGGAACTGGCAAGGGAATATGGAATCTCCAGACAAGGCGTGTTTGATATGATGAAGCGCTGTGACAAGAAGCTGGAGGACTTTGAGAAAAAACTGAAATTAGTAGAAAAATTTGAGAATGCCAGAGAGAAGGTAGCCACGATACAGACTGAGATTCAGGCATTGCGGGAACGCAATGAAAATCCGACGCTGGATGGAGCGTTTGCGGATATTGACACGAATCTGACCGGGCTGCTGGATGATTTTTAAAAGTTCGATGTTTGGTTTTGTTTGGGAGGAGACGCATGGCGTTTGACAGTTTAACAGACAAATTGCAAAACGTGTTCCGGAAGTTGAGAAGCAAAGGAACGATTACGGAAGCGGATGTAAAGGAAGCGATGAAAGAAGTAAAGCGTGCGCTGTTGGAGGCGGATGTAAACTTCAAGGTCGTAAAACAGTTTATCAATTCGGTTAGTGAACGTGCGGTTGGAGAGGAAGTCTTGAAAGGATTAAATCCCGGACAGATGGTAATCAAGATCGTAAAAGAAGAGATGGACAAGTTGATGGGCTCAGAGACAACCGAGCTGAAGCTTCTGCCATCCAATGAAATCACGATTGTGATGATGTGTGGTCTGCAGGGTGCAGGTAAGACAACGACTGTTGCAAAGCTTGCAGGCAAGTTTAAAAACAAGGGTAAAAAGCCGTTGCTTGTTGCATGTGACGTTTATCGTCCGGCGGCAATCAAGCAGTTGGAGATTAACGGTGAAAAAGTCGGAGTTCCTGTATTTTCGATGGGAGATGGACATAAACCGGTAAATATTGCGAAAGCAGCGATTGAGCATGCCGCAAAGAATGATATCAATTTAGTATTTTTGGATACTGCAGGTCGTCTGCATGTCGATGAAGACATGATGAACGAGCTGGCAGAGATCAAGGAAAATCTGAATGTGACATACACAATTCTGACTGTCGATGCGATGACTGGTCAGGATGCAGTCAATGTAGCGACATCATTTAATGATAAGATTGGCATTGATGGCGTGATTTTGACGAAGCTCGATGGTGATACCCGTGGCGGTGCCGCACTTTCCATCAAAGCGGTGACAGGAAAACCAATCCTGTATGCCGGAATGGGAGAGAAGCTCACGGATCTGGAGCAGTTCTATCCGGATCGTATGGCGAGCCGAATCCTCGGCATGGGCGATGTGGAGAGTCTGATCGAGAAAGCACAGTCAGCAATCGATGAGGAAAAGGCAAAGGAGATGGAAGAGAAGTTTAAGAAGGCTTCTTTCGATTTCAATGATTTTCTTGATCAGATGGAACAGATGGAAAAGATGGGTGGCATGAATGATATTTTGAAGATGCTGCCTGGATTTGGAAATAAAAAACAACTCCAGAATCTGGAGATTGACGACAATGCGATGAATATGCCGAAGGCAATCATTTTGTCGATGACGAAGCAGGAACGTTCGCATCCGGAGATCATCAATCCGAGCCGCAAGAAGCGTATTGCAGATGGTGCAGGCGTTCCAATCAGCGAAGTAAATAAGCTGATTAAGCAGTTTGAACAGTCCAGAAAAATGATGAAGCAGATGTCCGGTATGATGGGTGGAAAGCGCCGCGGCGGATTCAAGCTTCCGTTTGGATTTTAATTTTTGATAATAGTATAACTATTATATATAGACGAAAGAATTTTAAGGAGGTGAAATTTAACATGGCAGTTAAAATCAGATTAAGAAGAATGGGATATAAGAAGCATCCTTTTTATAGAGTTGTAGTAGCTGATTCCAGATCACCAAGAGATGGTAGATTCATCGATGAGATCGGAACATATGATCCAAATCAGGAGCCAGCATCTGTAAAGATCGACTCTGATGCAGCTAAGAAGTGGCTTGCTGATGGTGCTCAGCCTACAGATACTGTTGCAAAGCTTTTGAAGCAGGCAGGCATCGAGAAGTAAGACTGATGTGCAAGGGAGGTGCAGGTTATGAAGGAATTAGTAGAACTGATTGCAAAATCCCTCGTTGATTATCCGGATGAAGTTGTTGTAAAAGAGACAATCGATGGAGATACCATAACAATCGAACTGAACGTTGCAGGAGATGATATGGGTAAGGTGATCGGCAAACAGGGCCGAATTGCCAAATCCATTCGTACTGTGGTGAAGGCGGCTGCATCAAAGGGTGATAAAAAGGTAATTGTAGACATCAAATAATTCTTAGATTCCCGGTGCCATATGGCATCGGGAATTCTTTTATCGGAGGAATGAATGAACGAAGATATGTTTCGAATTGGCGTTATCACGTCGACACATGGATTAAAGGGTGAGGTCAAGGTATTCCCGACGACCGATGATCCGGCACGATTCAAGAAGCTGAAAAAATGCTTTATTCGTACAAAAAGTGGCGATGTACCAGTGGAGAAAAAATCATGCAAGTTCTTTAAGAACATGGTGATTCTTTCTTTTTCGGAATTTAATGATATAAATGAGATAGAAAAATACAAGGGCTGTGAACTGTATGTAACACGGGAAGATGCAGTTCCACTCGAGGAAGATGAGTTTTATATTGCAGATGTGATCGACGCAGAGGTGTTCGAGGATAACGGCAAAAAGCTTGGGACACTTGTGGATGTGATGCAGACAGGGGCGAACGATGTGTTTGTCGTGAAGATGGAGAATGGCAGGGAAGTGTTGCTTCCGGTCATTAAGGATTGCGTGTTGGATATCAATGCAGAAGAAAAAAAGATTGTTGTTCACATGATGAATGGACTGCTGGACTAACGATATCGGAGGCAGATATGTATTTTCATATTATGACATTATTTCCGGAGATGGTGCTTGGAGGATTAAATGAGAGCATTACCGGAAAGGCAATTGAAAAAGGACTAATCGGTGTAGATGCTGTGAATATCCGTGATTTTGCAGGTAATCGGTATGGGCACGTTGATGATTATACCTATGGTGGCGGTGCAGGTATGCTGATGCAGCCGGGACCGGTGTATGATGCGTACCAGCATGTGCTTGCGCAGATTGCAGTACGTAAGGAAAAGAAAGGGACATCGGCACAGGCGAAAAAAGTACGTGTGCTTTATATGACACCGCAGGGACAGCCGTTTAAACAGTGCATGGCAGAAGAGTATGCGAAAGAAGAAGATCTTGTGCTTTTGTGTGGACATTATGAGGGCATTGATGAGCGTGTGCTGGAGATGATTGTGACCGATTATGTGTCGATTGGCGATTTTGTACTGACGGGTGGCGAACTTCCGGCGATGATGATTGTGGATGCAACAAGCCGTCTTGTGCCGGGCGTGCTTGGAAGCGATGAAAGTGCGGTATATGAAAGCTTCTATGATGGCTTGCTGGAATATCCGCAGTATACCCGTCCGGAAGAATTTATGGGGAAGAAAGTACCAGAGGTGCTGCTTTCCGGACATCATAAGAACATCGAAGAGTGGCGGTATGAACAGTCGATGCAGCGGACACAGGAACGGCGCCCGGATCTGTATGAGATCTATGTGGAGGCACACCGGGAAGAGCTGGAAAAACGCAGACGAAAAAAAGAAGAAAAAGAACGAAAGCGGCTCCGTCGGGAGCAACGTGCAAAAATGCAGACAAATGAATAACTACTGCTTGTCTTGCAGAGAAATATGGTATATAATTTTTATAATATCGAAAGAAAAACGGGAGAGAAAAACCATGAAAAAAAGAGTATATATTGCAGTTGTTACACTGGCACTTGCCAGTCTGTTTGCAGGCTGTGGAAAGAAATCTGCGGATGCAGCCGTTTCGGTAAAAGATGATGTTGTGGAATTCGTAAATGAAGAGCTTCCAGCAGCAAAGGCAGATCATGACAATGCGATTGGCATTTACAATGCATATTTTACAGGAAGCAGTGATCAGGATCTTGATGCATTTAAGACATCTTTGCAGGATACCGCAATTCCAGCAATGGAGAATTGTATCACAACGATTTCTAATATCGAGGTTGCAACAGATGAGGTAAAAGCGTTAAAGGATTCCTATCTGCAGAGCGTACAGAAAGAATGCGAAGCCATGAAGATGGTTGTCTCAGCGATTGATGGAGAAAATGCAGACTATCTGACACAGGCAGACAGCTTGATTGCAGAGGCAGCTACACTTCGGAGTGACTACCAGACAAAACTTCAGGCAATTGCGAATGAGCAGGGAATTGTAGTAAATCAGTAATGGTAAGAAAGCTGTCGGTGAAACATCCGGCAGCTTTCCTGCGTTATATGAGGAATTTGCGTATGGAACAGACAGAACGTGAAAAGAAAGAACAGGCATATATCACACAGTTAAAGAAGAATATGAACCCGGAGGATGTCGCTGGACTGTATCACCTCTATCAGAAGCTGACAGAGAAAAGCTATTTTCGGACAGATGTGGGATTTGGATTTTTGGCGGAGCTGCGCGATTATCTGTTGAAAAATGGTTACCAGATTGATGCTTATACAATGCCGCAGTCACAGGCAAATAAAAAGGTATCAGAGACGCACACAGATGCACATTTGCGCAGGAAATATGAGCGGCTGTGTGAGAAACAGGAACAGACGGAGAAGGAAGTGGAACGTTTGAATCTGCTTCGTATCCGGCTGACAATCGCGGTTGTCGCACTTGCGGTGGCTGTGATTGGTATGATATTTATTGCAGTGACAAATAAAAATGTTGGATACTTTCATGCTGAACAGAAAGTGCAGGATAAATACGCATACTGGGAGGAACAGTTGGATGCACGCGAGAAGGAATTGCAGGAGTGGGAAGAAGAGCTGAGTGAACAGGCAGAAAAAAACAATGACGCAAAGACACAAAATTGACAAAAATACATGCTATAATCGGGTACAATAAATGATAGAAAATGGTAGTTAGGAGGAACTGGGATGAATGATTTAAAAGTACTGGTCGTGGATGATGAGAGTCGTATGCGGAAACTGGTTCGTGATTTCCTTGTGAAAGACGGATATTCGGTTGTGGAGGCTGCGGACGGTGAAGAAGCGGTCGATGTATTTATGTCGGACAAGGACATCTCATTGATTATTCTGGATGTTATGATGCCGAAGCTGGATGGATATGGTGTTGCGGAGGAAGTACGGAAAATGTCCGATGTGCCGATTATCATGCTGACGGCAAAAAGTGATGAGAGAGATGAGCTGCGTGGATTCGATCTTGGAATTGACGAATATATTACGAAGCCGTTTTCTCCCCGGATTCTGGTGGCAAGAGTAGAGGCAGTGCTTCGCAGAACGCAGGCAGATGCAGATTCAAATGTGATCAGCGTAGATGGAATCGAGATGGATATTGCAGCCCATCAGGTAAAGGTGGATGGGGAACCAATCGAACTTTCCTATAAGGAATTTGAACTGTTAAATTATTTCTTACAGAATCGTGGCGTAGCTTTGTCCAGAGAAAAAATCCTGAACAATGTCTGGAACTACGATTATTTTGGAGACGCCAGGACAATCGATACCCATGTGAAGAAGCTTCGTAGTAAGCTTGGAAGCAAGGGTGACTATATCAAGACAATCTGGGGTATGGGTTATAAGTTCGAAGGCTAAGACCCGAAACTCAATTCGGGTCAAGATATCCATGATGGTTGTTTTTTTCTCAGTATTTATAATTGCGGCATCCTGGCTGCTTTGCAGTTATGTACTTGGAGGAGTATTTCGTTACAGCATAAAAAACAACTTGATCACAACGTACAATTCCTGCAATGAGCTGTTTCAGGATGAGAGCGGAGATTTGTTTGAAAATGGTGATCTGTTTGGACAGATTAAAAATCCGCAGGATGCAGTTGTGATGATCGTGGATTCAGATAATGGAAAATTATATACATCTATCAATGACGAAGGTCAGATGATGGAGGGTATGCGCAGTCTTATGAACAGCATCCGCAGTGAGGATAACGAAAGTCAGTTTGGCACGGGTGAATATATCATCCGAAGAAACCATGATACAATAACGAATGCGGATTATTATGATCTGATTGGAAGACTGAACAATGGATATGAGGTTTTGCTGCGTACACCGATTGCACGTGTCGAATCGGTTATGCAGGTTATGACGCATTTGTTTATCTATATCTGTATCGGGCTTATGGTATTTGGAACATCCTTTATGCTGTTGTTCAGCAATATTTTCGCGGCACCGATCAAGCGGATGTCCAAGGCTGCAAAAAGGATGAGTGAACTTGATTTTGACGTAAAGATTCCGGTTACAAGTAATGATGAGATCGGAGAACTTGGCAACAGTATGAATGAGATGTCCGAGAAGCTGGAACAGACAATCTCGGAACTGAAAGCAGCCAATATCGAGTTGCAGCGGGATATTGCAGAACGTCGTAAGATCGACGATATGCGGAAGGAATTTCTGTCACATGTATCGCATGAATTAAAGACGCCAATCGCTCTGATCCAGGGCTATGCAGAAGGTTTGAAAGATGATATGTGTGACGACAAGGAAAGCCGTGATTTCTATACGGATGTTATCATTGATGAGTCACATAAGATGAACACAATGGTCAAGCGTCTGCTTACGTTAAATGAGATTGAATTTGGCGATACGAAGCTGAATATCGAGCGGTTTGAACTGGTTGGTTTTGTGAATTCGATTCTGGCATCCACCAAGATTCTGGCAGAGGAAAAGGGTGCGGAGATTATATTCGAGGAAGAACCACCTGTGTATGTATGGGCAGATGAGTATATGATTGAGGAAGTCTTTACGAACTATCTGACAAATGCAATCCATTATGTACGAAAAGATGGTGTGATCCGTATTTCATTTAAACCGATGGGCAACGATATCCGTGTCTGCGTTTACAATCAGGGTGACTGGATCGCCGAGGAAGATATTGGACGTGTGTTTGAGAAATTCTATAAGGCAGATAAGGCACGGACAAGAGAGTACGGTGGTAATGGAATCGGTCTTTCCATTGTTGCGGCGACGATGGAAGCACATGGAAAGAAATATGGCGTGGAGAATGTAGCAGACGGAGTGCTTTTTTACTTTGATTTGGATGCTAATGTGCTTGCCGATAAGTAAAATAAGTGGTAAAATTATTTTATCCTTGTGGGTAAAGAAATAGGCAATGCATATGACATGAGAAGATAGAGTATGAGAAAAAAGCAGGAAGCAAAACACGCAAATAAAAAAATATGGAAACGGCGGCTGCTGGCAGGGCTGATCGCATGCGGCATATTTGTGACAACTGGTTGCGGACAGGTGATTGACCTGACCGATGAAGAGAATCATCTGATCGCAGAATATGCGGCAGAGTTGTTGCTGAAATATGACCGGAATTATGATACCCGTTACAATCCAGATGAACTGGAGGATACGACGGAGACTATGACCGAGACCGATGCGGCGACAGAAGCAACTACAGAGGTGGTGACGACAACGGAGGCTGCAACTACAGAGCAGGATGCACCTGCGGATGGTCAGACGACGCAGGCACAGCCGGTGACAGACGAAGCAGTTAAGGAAGACATCGGAGCAACTGTGAATTCGGATTTTGATATCGCTGCATTTGTCGGGGAGAGCCGCATCTCTGTCCGGTATGCATATTACATGGTGGTGGACAGTTATCCATCGTATGATCAGGATGGTATGTATATCGAGGTGCAGGCACCGGAAGGGTATAAACTGTTAGTATTGAAGTTCGAGGTAGAAAACAAGACAAACGAAGATCAGGCTGTTGATCTGTATAATAAAGATGTCAATTATAATATTGTCGTGGATAACAGCCGGACAACCAAGCAGATGCTGACGATCTTAGCAGACGATCTGTATACTTATGACAAGACGATTCAGGCGAGCAGCCGGGAAGAAACGGTGCTTTTGTATACGGTTTCTGATTCCGTGGCAAACAAATGGACGGACTTGAAATTACAGGTAAAATATGGCGGAACGAGTGCTGTGTTACAGCTTGAACAGTAAGAGCGGTCTTACATAGAGGGCTTGCATAAAGGAGGGTACATATGGATTCAAATATTTTATTGGAGAGCGGTACAAACGAACTTGAGGTTCTTGAGTTCATCATAAATGGCAATCATTATGGAATCAATGTAGAAAAGGTGCGGGAGATTCTTCCATATCAGGAGATTACACCGGTTCCAAATTCACACCCATGTATTGAAGGAATCTTCATGCCACGTGGGGATATCATTACAGTTATTGATCTGTTCCAGACGCTGGGATTCCCGAATCCGGATAAGCAGAATAACTTTTTGATTGTGACGAACTTTAACAACTTAAATATTGCATTTGATGTACAGGCAGTGCTTGGTATCAACCGTGTATCATGGAAGGATGTTGTGAAGCCAGATGCAACGGTCAGTGGCCCGGGAACTGGAATCGCGACAGGTATTATTAAGAATGCGGATAATCTGTTGATCATTCTTGATTTTGAGCGGATTGTGGAGGGTATCTGTCCGGAAACAAGTTTGAAGATTTCTCAGGTGACAGAGTTGGAAGATCGTGAGCGTAACAGCATTCCAATTCTGGTTGCAGAGGATTCTATGATGCTCTGTAAGCTGATTGAGGATGCACTGCACAGAGCCGGTTATACAAAGCTTACAATCAAGAACAACGGACAGGAAGCATGGGATTATCTGTGTGAACTGAAGAAGAATAATGGTGTAGAATATGGCGCGAAGTGTCTGATTACAGATATTGAGATGCCGCAGATGGATGGACATCATCTGATCAAGAAGATTCGTGAGACAGAAGGATTAAAGCAGATTCCGATTGTGATATTCTCGTCTTTGATTAACGATGATATGAAGCGGAAGGGTGATCTGCTTGGCGCAGATGCACAGATCAGCAAACCGGAAATCGGTCAGTTAGTAGGAATTCTGGACAGTCTGGTGGCAAGCCAGATATACGGAACAAATAAGTAATATTATGCCGGCAGGTTTCCTGTCGGCATCTGAAATTTATAGCATATGAGGTGAGAGAGATGGATTTGAAGAGTACCGGAAAGACAAAAGAAGAAATCAAAGAGATGTATAACAAATACTTCTATGAGACATTTCAGCGTTTTGATTTCATTGCAGAAAAAGGTGAGGATGACTATGTCATCGATGAGACTGGAAAACGGTATCTCGATTTTATGGCGGGTATTGCGGTTAATTCAGCCGGACATTGCAATAAGAAGGTTGTGGAAGCAATCATGGAGCAGTGCCAGCAGATGATGCATGCGTCCAACTATTGTTACACGATTCCGATGGTAATGCTTGCACAGCGTATCTGTGATGCAATCGGTATGGAGAAGATTTATTTCCAGAATTCCGGTGCAGAGGCAAATGAAGTTATGATCAAGCTTGCCAGAAAATATGGAAAAGATAATTTTGGACCAAACCGTTATCATATTGTAACAGCCAAGAACAGCTTTCATGGACGGACACTTGCGACTCTGGCAGCAACCGGACAGCCGGGAACAGCAATCCAGAGAAACTATGATCCGATGATTCCTGGATTTTCTTATGCAGAGTTTAACAATGTACAGGCATTTGCGGATGCGTGTACGGACGATACGATTGCAATCATGGTAGAGCCGGTACAGGGAGAAGGCGGTGTGATTCCTGCAACGAAGGAGTTCTTACAGGGCTTGCGCAAATTGTGCGATGAGCGTAATATGCTGTTGTTATTTGATGAGGTACAGACTGGCTGGGGAAGAACCGGAAGTCTGATGGCATATATGGGATACGGTGTGAAGCCGGATTGTGTCAGCATGGCGAAAGCAATGGGCGGCGGAATGCCGATCGGTGCAATGTGTACAAGTGCGAAGCTGGCGCTTACATTTGGACCAGGTGCACACGGAAGCACCTATGCAGGAAATCCGGTTGCCTGTGCGGCAAGTTATGCACAGATCGGAGAGATCATAGATCAGAAGCTTCCGGAAAATGCAGATAAGATCGGTGCATATTTCCGTGAGGAACTATTGAAACTTCCGTGCGTGAAAGAGGTACGTGGACGTGGACTTATGATTGGCGTTGAGTTCAACAAGGATATTGCAACTGACGTGAAGTATCAGTCTGCCGACGAAGGTCTTCTGATCACAGCGGTTCGACCAAATGTGATCCGTCTGGTTCCACCACTCAATATTACAGAGAAAGAATGCGATGAAGCATTTGCAATTTTACATAAGGTTGTATCAAAGTTGGTATAATGAAGGTAAAGTGTTTTTGACAGGAGGCTATGACAATGAGACGTAAAAATGCATGGACAACGTACAATAAAAAGCAGTTAGATGAGCTGGAGAAGCTTTGTAAGAACTATCTGAAGTTTCTGGATAAAGGAAAGACGGAACGTGAGTGTGTAAAGCAGATTGTAAAGCAGGCAGAAGAAAAAGGCTATGTGAATCTGGCAGATATCACAAAGGATAAGAAAGCACTCAAGGCAGGTGATAAAGTATATAGCGTCTGCATGGACAAGACAGTTGCCCTGTTCCAGATCGGAAAGAAGAAGCTTGAAAAGGGTATGAACATCTTAGGTGCACATATTGATTCGCCTCGTATGGACGTAAAGCAGAATCCGTTGTATGAGAGCGAAGAGTTTGTATATCTGGATACACATTACTATGGTGGTATCAAGAAATATCAGTGGGTAACATTGCCACTTGCATTGCATGGTGTGGTTGTAAAGAAGGATGGAACTGTGATCACAGTCAATGTCGGTGAGGATAAGAATGATCCGGTCTTCTGTGTGACGGATCTGTTGATCCATCTGGCTGGTGAGCAGATGGAGAAAAAGGCAAACAAGGTAATCGAGGGAGAAAACCTGGATGTCCTCGTAGGCAGTAAGCCTTTGGAAGGAAAGGAAAAGGATGCAGTGAAAGAAGGTATCCTTGAGATTCTGAAAGAGAAATATGATATGACAGAAGAGGACTTCATGTCTGCAGAGATTGAGGTTGTTCCAGCCGGACATGCACGGGAGGCAGGTCTGGATCACAGTATGGTTATGTCTTATGGACAGGATGACCGTGTCTGCGCATATACATCTCTGGCAGCGATGCTGGAAGTGGAGGAAGTAGAAAAAACAACCTGTTGTCTGCTTACAGACAAAGAGGAGATCGGAAGTGTCGGTGCGACAGGTATGCAGTCCCGTTTCTTCGAGAATTCCGTGGCAGAGCTGATGGATGCAATGGGAGAATTCAGCGAGTTATCGTTGCGCAGATGTCTGGCAAACTCCAGCATGCTTTCATCCGATGTAAATGCAGCGTATGATCCTTTATTTGCAAATGCATTTGAGAAAAATAACGCGTCTTATTTTGGACGTGGTGTTGTATTCAGCAAGTTTACCGGTTCCAGAGGAAAATCTGGAAGTAACGATGCAAATGCAGAATACATTGCGCGTATTCGTAAGATGATGGATAAAAATGAGGTCTGCTTCCAGACGGCAGAACTTGGAAAGGTCGATGTCGGTGGTGGCGGAACGATTGCCTACATCCTGTCATTGTATGGCATGGAAGTGATCGACTGTGGAGTTGCGGTTTTAAATATGCATGCACCTTGGGAAATCACATCCAAGGCAGATATTTACGAGGCGTACAAGTGCTATAAAGTCTTCTTAAAAGAAGCATAAAAAATGAAAGATAAAGATTGATACCAATATGATAAAGAATAAGTGGAACAATCATAAATTGGCAGCAGAAAGTATGGCATTCCTTATGGTATGCCTTTTTCTGCTGTTTTCTTTTTGGAATCCGGTTATGTCCTATGCGAAGGATTCTTTTCTGGCTGGTTATATGCAGTCTGTATATAATCAGAAATCAGGCATCGGCAGCAATGAGGTAAATTGCTTGTTTCAGTCGTCGTCTGGATATATATGGGCAGGAACCGATGGCGGACTTTATCGTTCCAATGGTTCCGGATTTCAGAGTATTGACCTGTGGGATACGGATCGTACGGATCTGTATTCGATCAATTGTATCATGCAGGATCAGGATGGACGGATGTGGATTGGCACGGACAACTATGGATTGTTTTATATCGAGGATGGACAGCCCCATCATCTGCAGGAAGAATATTACAATGGAAATAAAACGATTCTTGCAATCACGGAAGGACAGGATGGGACAATCTATGTGGCATGTACAAGTGGCTTGTTTGTGGTTGCGCAGGCAGATCAGGATAAACGTTCAGATACGTCGGCGTATTGTCTCGCTGCGTATTCGGATGCAGTGCTTGCAAGTATGGAATTCCGTGGGCTGACTGCAAAAGACGATGAGATCTGGGGACTTGCTGCAGGTGGAAAAATCTATGTATTTAATCAGGAAGGTGTGCTGCACGAGATTACAGAGCAGGAAGAGTCGGGAGAAGAATGGAACACGATTCAGACCTGTCAGGATTATGTCTATGTAGGAAGCAGCGGCAGGGAAGTCCGTGCGTACCGGACAGCAACAAGCAAACGGACGCTGGCAGCCGGTGTTGAGGGCATTAACAATTTCATGCAGGATGCAGAAGGCAGACTGTGGGTGTGTGCAGATAACGGGTATGGATATTTTGATAAGCAATCAAATTTTGTACGCATCAATGACAGCCAGATTGATACGTATATCTCCGATATGATTCAGGATTACGAGGGAAATTATTGGATTGCATCTTCTCGTCTTGGACTGCTGCTTTTGACGAAAAGCAAATTCTCTGATTACAATATGGCAAGTGGCATGGCTGAGAGCATGGTAAATGCTGTATATGAATATCGTGGGAAGAAATACATTGCAACGGATGATGGACTTTATATCTACAATGCAAAGGAAGAGCAGGAAGTCAATGATCTGACAGAACTTCTGAAGAATGTTAGTGTACGGCATATCACTGCAGACGATTCTGGTACATTGTGGATATCGACCAATCGAAAATATGGCGTTGTGAAATATCAGGCAGACGGAACGATCACGGTGTACGGAAGATCGGATGGATTGCCGGGTATGGCGGTGAATTGTACGCTGCCATTGTCTGATGGCAGGCTTGCGGTTGCTACGACAGAAGGACTTGCAATTCTGGATGAGACTGGAAAAGTGGAACAGGTTTATCATAGCGGGGAGGAACTTGCCGAGGTTAATATATTGTCGCTGTTTGAGACACGGGAGGGCGATATACTGGCAGGAACGGACGGTGAAGGAATCTATGAATTGGAAGCTGGAAAGGATACCTTACTGCATTACAGCACCGAGGATGGTTTAAATTCGGATGTTGTATCCTGTTTTGCACAGGGCGATCAGGGTGTCTGGATTGGGACAGACAGTGGTTTGTGCTTCTATAGCGAAGCGTTTCGTATGATCAGTAATGTAGAATATTCAAACAGTGTGTATGATATCGAGATCGCGCGTGGGTCTGTCTGGCTGATTGGTTCTATGGGCGTGCTTCGCTCTTCGGAAGATGAGCTGCTTGGAAGTAACGGAATATCCGGGCGGTATTTTGCGACGGGAGACGGTCTGACGAAGACGATCAATACGACCGGAAATGCATGTATTGATACAAATGGAAAACTGTATATTTGCTGTAATGAGGGCATTTCAGTTTTAGATACGGAACATATCTGGTACAACGAAGTGCAGCCGATTATTAAGGTTACACGGATTGATATTGATGGAACTTCCTATGAATTTGATGATCTGAATGATGGTCTTGTGATCAAAAGTGATGCATCGAAGGTGACAATTGATTTTGCGGTATTTTCCTATACAAACCGGTCGAATATCAAGGTGGAGTACCGGTTGGAAGGATTTGAGTCCAATCCGACCGAACTGCACGGTGACGATGTGCTGCAGGCCGTTTATACGAATCTGGACGGTGGTGTTTACACATTTACTGTGAACGCGTATAATGGCGACGGAACTGCGTGTGCAGAGCCACTTTCGTTCGTGATTGAAAAGGAGAAGAGTGTCTTTGAAAGTCCGATGGCACGTATTATCCTGATATTCAGTCTGGTAATTGTATTTTTACTTCTGGTCCTCACGGTGATCCGTGTCAGACGGATGCTGAAATCCAAGACCTCTGCGTTGGAGCAGTTGTCGAGAGAGCATGAAGAAGCGGTCAAGACAAGTACCGCGAAGAACGATTACTTAGCAAACATGAGTAATGAGATCAAGACACCAATTCATGCGATGATGGTGAAGGCAGATGAACTTCTGCATATGGTAGATAAGGATTCTCCATATCGAAAGGATATCCGCGGTATCTATGATATCGGAAATGATATCTTGGCGAGTGTCGATGATATTATATTACTTGCCAAACTGGAATCTGGACGTTTTGAGTTGGAGGAGAGTAATTACGCAATCTCGGATCTGGTAGCGGATATGTCGGAGCTTGCATTGCAGGAGCTTGCCGATAAGGATAAGTCTGTAAAGTTCTTTGTAGAGCTTGGTGAAAATGTAACAGACAATCTGATCGGCGATGTTGATAAGATCCGAAATATTCTGGTGCGTCTGCTGGACAATGCGATTCGCTATACGAAGCAGGGAAGTATTACCCTGTCTGTGGACAGCTATGGGTATACGGATCATGCACATCAGGATATGTTAAATATTGTATTTACGATTGCAGATACTGGTATTGGAATTCAGGAAGAGCGGCTGGATAATATATTTGATCTGTATGAGAGTGGAGACAGCATGAAAAACAGTACCCATCCGGGACATGGCGTTGGACTTGCAATTGCGAAGGGTTACGCGGATATTCTGGATGCGGAGTTATCTGTGGAAAGTGTATATGGCGCTGGTTCGACCTTTGTTTTGTCATTGAACCAGAAGCCGGCTGTAAAGCTGAGCAGTGGACAGGTTGTATCGAAGATCGAGGATACCGTATCCAAGGAGGATGCGGAGAAGCTGTGGCTGCCGGAGGTATCCGCACTGCTGGTCGATGATGATGAGGTCAGCATTGAGGTTAGCCGCAAAGTGCTTACATCCTTTGATATGAAGCTGGATGTTGCGACATCGGGACTTAGCGCAATTGATATGGTATTGAATCATGAGTATGATGTTGTCTTTATGGATTTGTCAATGCCGATCATGAATGGTATTGATGCAATGAAGGAAATTCGGGAACTGGATGATATCAGGTATGCGATGTTACCGATTATTGCGCTTGATCCAGATGCTATTGAGGGAAATCGTGGCAGTCATATATCGGCTGGATTTACAGACAGTATGGTAAAACCGATCGAACCACGACGGGTGGCAGCCATATTAAAGGATTGTCTGCCAGAGGATAAGTTACAGGAGCGTTCGGATGATATCCGCCTTTTGATCGAGGGCTCACGGTTCCGGGAAGGACTGCTTCGCCTACAGGAATCGCTGGATGTGGAAGAAGCAATTCAACGTATCGGTGGAAGTATCGAAGTGTATAATAAGCTGATACAGGCATTTTATTCACAGAACAAAGATGTAGCGAACACCCTGGCAGAGAAGTCAACGCGGGATATCCGGGCATTTAAGACGAAGATTCATTCGATTCGTACGTTATCGAATAGCATTGGCGCATATGAGCTTGCAAGATATGCAGCAAGAATGGAGACGTCAATCAATGTCGGAAAGCGTGACCAGCTGCGGCAGAATCTGCGAGGATTCATTGACGAGCTTGTATATCTGCTTTTGATCTTGGAGGATTATGAGCGGTTTGTTGATGAGGTATCCGGTATGACGGATGAAGAGTATGCGGCAAAGATGGCACAGCAAAGTGAAAAGGAAGCCGTCGTGGAAGATGAAGATGCTGACCAGGCAGAATCCGACGAAGCTATGCAGATACCACAGGATCTGACGGTAATTTCAATCGCGGTGCTTGATAAGATGACGGAATTTGCCAAGACAGGGGATTTTGAACAGGTAAGAACACATCTGGATCGCCTGAAAAGCTATGGCTATGATGGAGATAATCTGGAGTTTTTACAGGCACTTTCTGAGGCGGCAGAATCAGAAAATGCCGATATGATCACAGAGCTTGTGAACACATACCGGGATTTGAAACTGTAAATAAAAAGGGGATGAAAAAATGGAGCATGAACAATTTGATGAGGCTTTGATGCAGTGTATCCATACACTTCGTGCGGGAAGTGATATGGATCACGCAATTCAAAATCTGCTGGAAATCATTGCGGAATTTCACGATGCAGATCGTGCGTACATTTTCGAGTTTGCAGAAGATGAAATTCATATGGATAACACCTATGAATATTGTAAGGCTGGAATCACACCAGAGAAAGATATGCTGCAGAACCTTGAGATATCCACGATCGACCGGTGGTTGGTTTTATTTGAGGAGCAGGGAGAGGTGTACTTAAATTCCAGAGATGGAGAACTGGATGAAAACTCTGAGGAGTACCGGCTGCTTAAAATGCAGGGCGTAGAGAGTCTGATGGTGGCACCGCTTTATTCAGAGACGAAGCTGATCGGATTTATCGGTGTGGATAATCCGAACGAAAACACTTATACACTGTCATTGCTCCGGTCTGTTGCTTCGCTGATCGTAAACGATATTCAGAAGCGAATCACACTGGAACAGCGTGTGATCAATGCGCTGGCACGTATATATATTTCCATGTATCTGGTGAATATTCCGGCGGATACACAGAAAGAATTTAACAGTAACAGTGATGTGCGAAAATATGTCAAGCAGACGGAGCATGCTTCAGAACAGATGCGTACCGCGATGGAGCATATGACAGATGCGCAGTATTGGGGTGGCACACTTGCATTTTCCGAGCTTACAACGTTAAATGAGCGGATGAAGCACTGTGACTATATCAGCCATGAGTTTTACAGCTCCACAGACAAGTGGTGCCGTGCGAATTTTATCGTCGTTGACCGACTGGAAAATGGTGATCTGAATAATGTAATTTATGGTGTGCAGTTGATTGATGATGAGAAAAAGAAGGAGCTCGAATATCAGGCAGCCCTCGAACATGCATTGGCAAATCAGAATGAGATTTATGGAGAACTGCTTCAGATGCAAAGTGGCGGTGTGATTGCCGTCGAAATCAAGACGAACCGGATTCTTGTGATTAACCGTGCGTTGTTGGATATGCTTGGAATTGATGAGACAAAGAAAAACCAGCTTACACATGAGGATTTTCTGTCCCATTTTGTGGATAAAAAGGCGATGGAAAAGTATCTGGCAGTACGCGATACACTTGTGGAGCCGTATGTGCGGGAATATGAAGTCATGCGCGGCGATGAGCATGTGTTTGTGCTCTGTCATACAAAGCTGATTACGCTGGCAAATGGAGATCGTGTCAGTCTGACAAGCGTCATGAATATTACAGAGAATAAAAAGTTTGAACAACGTCTGCTTGTACAGTCCCGGATGGATGCTTTGACAAAGATCTGTAATCGCGGATATGGAGAAGCACAGATTGAAAAGTTGTTAAAGGCGAAGAAAAATGGTATGTTCCTGTTGTTTGATGTCGATAAGTTTAAGCATATCAATGATACATATGGACATAGTATTGGTGATGAGGTTTTGATACAGGTTGCAGATGCATTAAAGCAGACCTTCGAACAGGCGGGTGTCTGTATGCGGCTTGGTGGAGACGAGTTTGCGGTATATGCACCGGAGATAACGGAACAAATGCAGGCGGAAACGATGATACAGGCATTTTTTGAACGGATTCGGAATATTGCAATCCCTCAGATGGAAGGGGATGCTATCTCTGTCAGTCTGGGTGCAGTACTTTGTGCGCCAGATAGGGAGCATGTATTTGAAAAGGTATACCAGCGGGCAGATGCTACGATGTATACCTGCAAGAAAGTAATAGGAAACAGTTATGATTTTTATACAGGGAGGAACCCCGCATGAATATAGAATTATCTGGGAAAAATAAAACAGTTGCTGATGGAATCACCGTTGCAGAACTGATTGCGCAGGAGCAGTTAGAGACGCCAGAGCATGTGAAGGTGGCAGTGAATGATGATTTTGTGGAACGCGAACAATTCGCAGATACCAGATTGCACGACGGCGATGTGGTAGAATTTCTGACGTTTATGGGTGGCGGATGCAGATAAAGGCGCCAAGCCCGGACATCAACCCGGTGCAGGCTTTAGTTTGAAGCCTGTTACCCGGAGTTTAGCTCGGAGGATAAGGACATGTATGATATTTCACCAGAGGAATTAAAAGATTATAGTGCATATACGATCGTGGATATCCGGGATGATATGTCGTATGCATATGGGCATCTGCCGGATGCAATCTCTGTGCCGCAGGCAGAGCTCTCCACGTATATCGATGAGTGGAAAGACACAGGGAAGGTACTAATCTACTGTAAACGCGGAGAAGCAAGCGCGGATGCGGTGCTGATGCTGCGGGAACAGGGTGTCGAAGCTTATAATTTAAAGGGCGGCTATATGGCATGGCTGATGCTTGCCATGCAGGAACCGGCGGAACAGACAGATGTGGATTTTGCAAAGGATGTAGAAAACAGCATACGGAAGCGGTTCCGAAAGAAAATCTGGTGCAGGTTCACGAAAGCAATCAATGAATATGAGCTTGTGAAGCCGGGCGATAATATCGCAGTCTGTATCTCCGGTGGAAAAGATTCGATGTTGATGGCGAAGCTTTTTCAGGAGTTGAAACGACATAATAAGTTTCCGTTTGGTGTGCAGTTTCTGGTGATGGACCCGGGGTATAGTCCCGAAAACCGGCAGGTGATTGAGACCAATGCGAAGAATCTGAACATTCCAATCACGATATTCGAGTCGGATATATTCGAGTCGGTCTTTCATGTGGAGAAATCACCTTGCTATCTGTGCGCGCGTATGCGGCGCGGACATCTGTATAGTCAGGCGAAGGCACTTGGCTGTAACAAGATCGCACTTGGACATCACTATGATGATGTGATCGAAACGATCCTCATGGGAATGTTATACGGAGCGCAGGTGCAGACGATGATGCCGAAGCTTCACAGCACGAATTTCAAGGGCATGGAGCTGATCCGTCCGTTGTATCTTGTTCGTGAGGATGACATCAAAGCATGGCGCGATGCGAACCATCTGCATTTTATCCAGTGTGCCTGCAAATTCACGGATACATGTTCGTCGTGTGATAAGGATGGACAGAGCAATTCCAAACGTCTGGAAGTAAAGAAGCTGATCCATGAGCTTGCGAAGACGAATCCATTTGTGGAAGGAAACATCTTCAAGAGTGTGGAGAATGTGAATCTAAGTACGGTGATCGCGTATAAACAGAATGGTGTGAAGCATCATTTCTTAGATGACTATGATAAAGAGTGAAAATACAAGAGAAAAAGGAGACGAGAAAAATGGCAACAATGATGGAACTGGCAGAGGAAATCATAAAGGGAAGAAGAATCACAAAGGACGATGATCTGTCTATATTTCTGACATGTGATCTGGATGAGCTGCGGGCAGGTGCAGATAAGATCCGTGAATATTTCATTGGTGAGGATGTAGATCTGTGCTCGATCATCAATGGTCGAAGCGGCAGATGCCCGGAGGACTGTAAGTTCTGTGCACAGTCTGCGCACAATCATACAAACTGCGAGGTGTATGATTTCTTGGACGAGGAGAAGATCATGGAGGCATGCCGTTTCAATGAAGAGCATGGGGTACACCGGTTCTCAATCGTAACAAGTGGCCGTGCATTGACCGGAGAAGAGTTCGAGAAAGCCATCCACGCGTTTGAGCGGATGCATAATGAATGTAAAATCGATCTCTGCGCGTCTATGGGATTTCTGACACCAGAGCAGTTGCACCGTCTGCATGAGGCAGGTGTGACAAGTTACCATCATAATATCGAGACTTCGAGAAGAAACTTCCCGAATATCTGTACCACACATACTTACGATCAGAAGATCGAGACTTTGAAGGCAGTTAAGGCAGAGGGCATGTGTCCTTGCTCTGGTGGTATCATCGGTATGGGTGAGACATGGGAGGATCGTCTGAGCATGGCAGTTGATCTGGCAGAAGCGGGCGTGGAGTCAATCCCAATCAATGCGCTGATGCCGATCAAGGGAACACCGCTCGAAGATCGTGAGTCTTTGACCGAGGATGATATCCTTCGTACGATCGCATTCTTCCGTTACATCAACCCAGAGGCAAATATCCGTCTGGCAGCCGGACGTGCACTTTTGACAAACGATGGCGAGATCGCATTCCAGTCCGGTGCATCTGCAACGATCACAGGTGATATGCTGACGACCGTTGCCTGCGCAACAATCGCGAGCGACAAGGAAATGCTGGCAAAGCTTGGAAGAAATGCAACCCCGGATTATGAGAAAGAAAAATAGTATGCGTGATTGTTCTATATGCGCAGTATATTCACAAACGGTTGATACTTGAAAAATCTTATCAAATAGAGAACTTGACAAATACCCCCTACAGGTATACATTATATACCTGTAGGGGGTATTTGACTTATGGAAGAAAATAAAGAAGAGAAGAATTGTCCTTGTTGTTCGGGGAAACATAAAGAACGACAGGAAAAAGAAAAAAAGGATTTGATGAACCGGCTGAAGCGGATTGAAGGACAGGTGCGTGGCATCGAGAACATGCTGGAGAAGGATGCATACTGTACGGATGTATTGATTCAGGTTTCCGCGGTTACATCGGCACTCAACAGCTTCAATAAGGTACTGCTTGCCAACCACGTAAAAACCTGTGTGGCTGACAACATCCGCCAAGGAAACGACGAAGTGATTGACGAGTTAGTAACACTTTTACAAAAGTTAATGAAGTGAAGATGGAAATATATGTTAGGTAATTCCATACAACTCATTGGAAAGGAGAAAAATTATTACATGGAACAATATAAAGTGAAGGGTATGAGCTGCGCCGCCTGCAGTGCCCGTGTCGAGAAAGCGGTCTCCGCGGTGGATGGCGTGACAACCTGTACCGTGAGCTTGCTCACCAATTCGATGAGTGTGGAAGGAACGGCAGATGCAGCGACGATTATCCGGGCGGTCGAGAAAGCCGGCTATAAAGCCTCGAAGATGAAGGCTGGAAAGCAGGCTGGCGGTGCGACGGATGAGGATGACGCACTCAAAGACACCGAGACACCGTTGATGCGGAAACGTCTGATCGCATCGGTAGTTCTGCTGATCCCGCTCATGTATGTGTCAATGGGACATATGATGTGGAACTGGCCGTTGCCATCGTTTTTCGAGGGCAATCACGTAGCGATGGGACTTGTACAGCTTCTGTTCACGGTTGCGATCATGGTCGTAAACCAGAAGTTCTTCGTAAATGGTTTCAAAGGACTCATACACCGGGCGCCAAATATGGATACGCTCGTGGCACTTGGCTCTGCGGCGTCGTTTATCTACAGTGTGTATGCACTGTTTGCAATGACCGATGCGGTTGCCAAAGGGCAGGAGACACAAGTCATGCATTACATGCATGAGTTTTACTTTGAATCTGCGGCGATGATCCTGACACTGATTACAGTCGGTAAGATGCTAGAGGCAAAATCGAAGGGCAAGACGACCGATGCATTAAAGGGCTTGATGAAGCTGGCACCGAAGACCGCAGTCTTAGTCAAGGATGGCGTGGAGCAGACAGTGCCAATCGAGCAGCTCCATATCGGCGATTTGTTTGCAGTCCGTCCGGGTGAGAATATTCCGGTGGATGGGTTTGTTAAGGAAGGAAACAGTGCAGTCAATGAATCCGCACTGACCGGAGAGAGTATCCCGGTTGACAAAAATCCGGGCGATCCGGTATCTGCTGCGACACTCAATCAGTCCGGATATCTGCTCTGTGAGGCAACCCGTGTCGGCGAGGATACGACGTTGTCACAGATCATTCATATGGTAAGTGATGCAGCGGCAACGAAAGCACCGATTGCGAAGGTCGCAGATAAAGTATCCGGCGTATTTGTACCAATCGTTATCAGCATTGCAATCGTGACATTTGTGATCTGGATGCTCGTAGGAAGACCGGTAGGATATTCGCTGGCAAGAGCAATTTCGGTTCTGGTTATCAGTTGTCCATGTGCACTAGGACTTGCAACTCCGGTTGCTATTATGGTCGGAAATGGTGTGGGTGCAAAGCATGGAATCTTATTTAAGACGGCCGTTTCGCTGGAGGAGACAGGCAAGGTACAGATCGTTGCACTCGATAAGACCGGTACGATCACGAAGGGCGAACCACGTGTGACAGATATCTATCCGGTTGGCTGTGAGGAATCCTATCTGATGCATGCCGCATATGCATTGGAACAGAAAAGTGAGCATCCGCTCGCGAAGGCGATCATCGCATGGGGCGATGCGAACAACCAGACGGAGGCAGGTGTCGGGGAGTTTCAGGCAGTTTCCGGAAATGGTCTGATGGGCGTCCGCGATAGAAAGCATCTGCAGGGTGGAAACTGGAACTATATTTCCGGGCAGATCAGGATAGCAAAAGAGGAAGAAACTGAACTTCGGAAGCAGGCAGATGTATATGCAACCGAAGGAAAGACACCATTATTCTTCGCGGAGGATGGCAAGATCCTTGGAATGGTGGCAGTTGCCGATGTGATGAAGGAGGACAGCCCGGAAGCAATCGCGGAGCTTAAAAATATGGGAATCCATGTTGTCATGTTGACCGGTGATAACGAGCAGACGGCTCAGGCAATCGGCAAGCAGGCAGGTGTCGATGAAGTGATCGCAGGTGTGCTTCCGGATGGTAAGGAGGCTGTGATCGCCAATTTGCAGAAGAAAGGAAAGGTTGCGATGGTCGGCGATGGCGTGAACGATGCCCCAGCACTCACACGTGCAGATATGGGTATCGCAATCGGAGCAGGAACCGATATTGCTATTGACGCGGCGGATGTCGTGCTGATGAAGAGCCGGTTATCGGACGTGCCTGCAGCAATCCGGCTTAGCCGGGCAACCTTGCGGAATATCCACGAGAACCTCTTCTGGGCATTTATTTACAATATTATAGGAATCCCGCTTGCGGCAGGTGCGTGGGTTCATTTATTTGGCTGGACATTGAATCCGATGTTCGGTGCAGCAGCGATGAGTCTGTCAAGCTTTTGTGTTGTGACCAATGCACTTCGTCTGAATCTGTTCAAATTCGGAAAGAAGCAGCGGGAGACAGCATAGGAGAGGTTGACATTCTATATAAATTCATGTAGTTTAAGGAGGAAAACAAAATGGAACAGATTATTGCAAAAATCGATGGTATGATGTGTGGTATGTGCGAGTCGCATATGAACGACATGGTAAGAAATAATTTCAAGGTGAAGAAAGTCACTTCTTCCCATGCGAAGAAGGAGACTGTGATCGTAGCGGAAGAAGGCTTTGATGATGCAAAATTTACAGAAGAAGTTGAGAAGCTTGGCTACAAGGTGCTTGGCATCGAACATCAGCCTTATGAGAAGAAAGGGTTATTTCACAGAAAATAGCAACTAGCAGATGAACGTGGGAAAGAAACTAAGAAAGTTCATATTTTTAAATGTATTTGCGATGATGGGCATGTCGTGCTACATCCTCGCAGATACATTTTTTATCTCCGTGGCAAATGGAACCCTTGGTATTGCAGCATTGAATCTGACACTGCCGGTTTATGGGTTGTTATTTGCCATTGGTTCGTTAATCGGGATTGGTTCCGCAACGAGGTATTCGCTCTGCAAGATGACCGATAATGAGACATCGAGGCTGTATTTCTCAAATGCTGTGATGTTCGCGGTTCTGATCGGAATCGGATTTACACTGCTTGGAAACTTTTTCCCGGCAGAGATTTTGAAGCTGATGGGAGCGGATGCGGATATCCTGTCGATCGGAACGGAATATCTGCAGATTGCGATGCTTTTTTCTCCATTTTTTATTGCAAACTATACCTTTACTGCGTTTGTAAGAAATGATAATGCACCGAATATCGCGATGGCGGCAACGTTACTCAGCAGTTTGTTCAATATTGTATTTGATTATGTATTTATGTTCCCGATGCACATGGGAATGCGTGGCGCGGCACTTGCAACCGGCGTGTCACCGATTATCAGCATCGGTATCTGCATGATCCATTATCTATCGAAGAAAAATACGATCGTATTCAAATGGCATCTGCCGAGCTTCAAACTGCTTGCTTCCGCAGCAGGTCTTGGCGTAGTGGCATTTGTCGGTGAAATCGCAAACAGTATCACAACGCTTGTGTTTAATTTTATTCTGCTTGCGTTATCCGGAAATAATGCAGTTGCCGCATACGGTGTGATCGCGAACATTGCACTCGTCGGAACGGCAATCTTTAATGGTGTATCGCAGGGCTTACAGCCACTTGCGAGTACCTCGTACGGACATGGCGACAAAGAGGATGTCAAGAAGATCTTACGTCAGTCGCTGGTGATCGCAGTTATCCTGTCAATCGTGCTTGTGTCTGCGGTATGGGTGTTCGCACAGGGACTGGTTGGTATCTTCAACAGTGCCCAGTCGGCGGAGCTAGCGAAGTTTGCCGTGCCGGGACTCCGGATTTATTTCTTAGGGTTCTTAGTGGCGGCGGTCAATATTGTACTGGCGGGATTTTTCAGTGCGACCGGACAGGCACTTGCATCTTCCCTGATCGCGGTATCGCGTGGAATCATTGTGATCAGCCTGATGGCATTCATGCTGTCGAAGCTTTTTGGTGTAACCGGTGTCTGGATGGCATTTCCGGTTACAGAGGTCGTGACATTTGGTATTGCGATGGGAATTCAGGGTGTGAGTAAAAGAAAAGAATAGGAGTGGCATATGACATTACAACAGCTACGGTATGCAGTGACAATTGCAGATATGAAGTCGATGAACAAGGCGGCGAGCGAGCTTTTTGTATCGCAGCCGGCATTATCGAATACAATTCATGATTTAGAGGAAGAATTACAGATAGAGATCTTTCTGCGGACGAACCGCGGTATCGTTGTGACAACCGAGGGCGAAGAGTTCTTAAGCTATGCCAGACAGATGGTGGAGCTGCAGCAGATGATGGAAGAAAAATATATGGGTGCTGCAGAACACAAGCGGAAGTTCAGCGTATCCATGCAGCATTATTCCTTCGCAGTGGAGGCGTTCATCAAGCTGGCGCGGAATTTCTCACTGGACGAGTATGAGCTTGCTGTCCATGAGACGAAGACCGGTGAGGTTATCGAGAATGTCAAGAATTTCCGGAGTGAGCTTGGCATCCTGTATCTGAACAGCTTCAACCAGAAAGCCATGCAGAAGGTATTTGATGCAAATGAACTGGAGTTTAAACCGTTGTTTGACTGTGCGGTTTATGTGTATCTCGCAAGTGGACATCCACTTGCGGGGAAGGAGTCCATTTCCTTCTCGGATTTAGAACCGTATCCGTGCCTGTCATTTGAGCAGGGCAATAAGAATTCCTTTTATTTTGCGGAGGAGGTATTAAGTAACCTCGAATATAAGCAGACGATCAAGGCGGACGACCGTGCGACGATGTTAAATCTGATGACAGGGTTAAACGGCTACACCTTATGTTCCGGTATTATCTGTGAGGAGTTAAACGGCGATGGGTATACGGCAGTACCGTTTGCAGCCGAGGAGACGATGACGATTGGGTATTTGAAACGGAAGGGAATCCCGCTCAGCCATCTTGGAAGCCGCTATATTGAGATCTTGAAGCAGTATGAAAAGCACTGCAAATGAAATTTATTCTCATTATAAATGAGGGTGGTTTCGTTGACTTTTGAAACATGTCTGATTATAATTTTTCATGGACAAAAGTAAAGAATTAAGGAGGCATTCATAGCAATGAGTGAGTTAATTTATTTAGATAATGCGGCGACAACGAAAGTTGCACCGGAAGTATATGAAGCAATGAATCCGTATTTCGAAGAGTACTATGGAAATGCGGCAAGTGTATACCGCTTTGCTGGTGAGAGTAAGAAAGCGGTGGAAGATGCCAGAAAGGAAGTTGCGGATTTTCTTGGCGCAAAGCCAAATGAGATTTATTTCACGGGTGGCGGAAGCGAGTCAGATAACTGGGCTTTGAAAGGAATCGCATTTTCCCAGAGAAAGAAAGGAAAACATATCATCACGTCTGCCATCGAACATCATGCAATCCTGCATACATGCGAGTATCTAGAGAAGCTTGGTTATGAGATTACGTATGTCGGCGTGGATGAAAATGGTATCATCAAATTAGATGAGCTTGAAAAATCAATCCGCGAGGATACAATTCTGATTTCGGTGATGTTTGCAAATAACGAGATCGGAAGCATCCAGCCAATCAAGGAGATTGGCGAGATCGCGAAGAAGCATAAGGTTCTCTTCCATACAGATGCGGTACAGGCATATGGACATGTGCCAATCAATGTGGATGAATGCCATATTGATATGCTTTCTGCCAGCGGTCATAAGATCAACGGACCAAAAGGAATCGGTATCATGTACCTTAGAAATGGTGTGCAGATTGAGTCCTTTGTCCATGGTGGTGCACAGGAGCGTGGAAAGCGTGCCGGTACACACAATACACCGGGTATCGTAGGCTTTGGCCGTGCGACAACACTTGCAAAAGAGAAGATGGAAGAGCGTACAAAGAAGGAAGTCGAGCTGCGTGATTACCTGATCAAGCGTGTCTTAGATGAGGTTCCATATACGAAGTTAAACGGCGACAAGGTAAAGCGTCTGCCAAACAACGTAAACTTCAGCTTCCGGTTCATCGAGGGTGAGTCACTTCTGATCATGCTTGACCAGAAGGGCATCTGTGCATCCAGTGGTTCTGCATGTACATCCGGATCACTTGATCCATCGCATGTATTGCTTGCCATCGGTCTGCCACACGAGATTGCACATGGATCACTTCGTCTGACATTGTCCGATGAGACAACTAAGGAAGAAATCGACTATACAGTGGAGGCAATCAAGACAGTTGTAGAGCGTCTGCGCAGCATGTCACCGCTTTATGAGGACTTTGTAAAGAAGAACAAGCAGTAAGCCCCATACAAAGGATATTTAACTATATTAGGAGGTAATGACGATGAGTCAGATTATAGATTACAGTGAAGAGGTTATGGAACACTTCACCAACCCAAGAAACGTAGGAGAAATCGAGAATGCCAGCGGTGTCGGTACAGTCGGAAATGCGAAGTGCGGCGATATCATGCGTATCTATCTCGATGTTGATGACAACCAGATCATCCGTGACTGCAAGTTCAAGACATTTGGCTGCGGTGCCGCTGTTGCAACAAGCAGTATGGCAACGGAGATGATCAAGGGCAAGTCCATTCAGGAAGCATTGAAGCTTACGAATAAGGCAGTTATGGAAGCACTTGGCGGGCTGCCACCGGTCAAGGTACACTGTTCCCTGCTTGCAGAGGAAGCGGTTCATGCAGCACTCTGGGATTATGCACAGAAGCACAACATCACGATCGAAGGCTTAAAGCCACCGGTGAATGATATTGATGAGACCGAAGCTTTCTATGAGATGCCGGGTGCAAATGATTAGAAATTTAATTCTATGAGAAGGCTTGCCACAGACGATTATTATTTATTTACCAGGGATAGATATATGGGAGGAAATCTGTGATTTATACGAGTATGACAATCAAAGCAATGAAGCTTGCTTACAAAGCACACGAAGGTCAGGTGGACAGAAGTGGTGTGCCGTATATCTTTCATCCGATTCATCTGGCAGAACAGATGGATGAGGAGATAAGTTGTACGGTGGCGCTTCTCCATGATGTCGTGGAAGATACGGAAGTCACACTTGCGGAGTTAGAACAGAAGTTTCCTCCGGATGTAACGGAAGCTGTGTGTCTCCTGACACATGACAAATCCGTTGATTATTATGATTATGTCCGGAATCTGAAACCGAATGTGATAGCAAAGAAAGTAAAGCTCGCAGATCTCGCGCATAATTCCGATGAGATCCGCTCGAAGGCGGCCGGCTGCTCCGAAAAGCAGATCCTGCATTGGAGAGAGAAGTACAGCCGGGCAAAAGAAATTTTGTTATCTGAGTAAAACTATCAGCAGTTCTCTTTGACCCGGGCACAGGATTCCCGGATGACAAGCGGACATGGGATTTTAGCTATTAAAGGTGTCTTGATACTTAAGTTCGATGCAACGTAGACAAGATTCGCACCATGTTGTCCCATATCGTAGGATGGGGCATGAATGGTCGTAAGCGGAGGGGTTATGAATGTACTGGATTCCTCATCGTTGAAACCAACGATAGAGATATCCCGTGGGATTTTATAACCTCTTTCTTTGATTGCTTTCATGGCACCTAATGCAATCGCGTCGTTTGCGGCAAATACAGCCGTTGGCAGGTCGCTGCTGTCGAGCAGATCCATCATCATATCATAGCCGGATTTGGCAGTGAAGCTGCCTTCCCGCACATATGTCTCGGCATCCATTTCCCGGTGTTCCATGTATTTCTTATAAGCAACAGTTCTTGCGTCAACAAGACGTTCCCCATCTCCGACATATTCACACCCGACAAGCAGGGCAATCTTCGTATGACCAAGTCCGGTCAGATAGTCCATGACGTCATAGACGGCACGTTCAAAATCAAGCGTTAAGGATGTAATGTTATATTCATCGACAACCATATCCAGAAATACAATATTGCTGCAGATACCAAGAAATGTATCAATTTCTTTTTTGGAGAACTTGCCAAGACAGATTAATCCATTCACGGAGGCAAGCTGCTTAAGCCCATCCGGTTCATTTGGAAAAATACGTACGACGCGGATGGCATTTTTCATACAAAAATCTTCCACACCCTGTCTGACACGGAGATAGTAGCTGTCCTTTAATTCCTGCTCCGCCGTATACCAGAGTACGATTCCCATTGTAAATGTATTTTTTGCCATCGCTTTTGTGCGGGAGGATTTGGTATAGTTTAATTTCCTGGCAATCGCAAGCACATGTTCCCGTGTTTCCGGAGCGACACTTAAGGTAGCATCATTATTTAAAATTCTGGATACGGCGCCTGCCGATACACCAGCTTCTTTTGCAATATCACGAATGGTAGCCATAGAAAACTCCTTTCAAAATGTTTACTAAACAAAATATACCACATATAATATGAAAAAGTCTATATTAATTTGAAAAATATTATAGTAAACTTTAGTAAAACGGTTGACACGTTTACTAAACACATGATATATTGGGTGTAACAAGGAGGAACCGGTATGATTGTATTCGGAATCGGTTCCGGCGGATTACTGCAACGAGATAGTTATACATGTGATTAAAGGAGGAACGATATGATACAGACAACAGAATTAAAGAAGAATCTACAGGCAGGTGCATATGATGATGTATTGCTTGATATCTATGTGGATGCAGATGTGCTTCCATATCAGAAGGATCGTTATGTGGCAGCAATTGAAACGTATGAGAAGTTATATGGAGCAGATGCAGTGGAAATCTATAGTGCACCGGGCAGAAGTGAGGTTGGCGGAAACCATACTGATCATCAGCATGGTGAGGTACTTGCAACATCCATCAACTTAGATGCAATCGCAATTGTGAAGAAGCTTCCGGACATGCAGATCCGCCTTGTATCGGATGGCTATGATGAGATCGTAATTGATGGAAATGATCTTTCTCTTAAGGAAGAGGAGAAGGAAACAACAACCGCTCTGATTAAGGGTGTGCTTGCGGGAGCGAAGGAACGAGGCTACGCAGTTGGCGGATTTCAGGCATATATCACAAGTGATGTCTTAATCGGTGCAGGACTTTCCTCTTCAGCGGCCTTCGAGACAGTGATTGGAACAATTGTTTCTTATCTATATAATGATGGCACGATTGATGCAGTCACAATCGCAATTATCGGCCAGTATGCAGAGAATGTGTATTTCGGAAAGCCTTGCGGATTGATGGATCAGATGGCATGCTCCGTCGGAAATCTTGTACATATTGATTTTGCAGATGTGAAGAATCCGAAGGTAGAAAAAGTAGAGTTCGATATGAACGCATATGGATACAGCCTTTGCATCACAGATACGAAGGGCTCCCATGCAGATCTGACCGCCGATTATGCAGCCATTCCGACAGAGATGAAAGCAGTAGCATCGTATTTTGGCAAGGAAGTTCTGCTTGGACTTACAATCGAGGATATCTTAAGCCACGCACAGGAGTTGCGCGAGAAGCTTGGCGATCGTGCCGTACTGCGTGCCCTGCATTTCTTATGTGAGGATGTGCGTGTAGAAGAGGAAATAGATGCGTTAAAGGCAGGTAATATCGATGCATTCCTGCAGAAGGTAAAGGAATCCGGCGATTCTTCGTTCAAATATCTGCAGAATGTCTACACAAGCCATGATGTGATGCATCAGAACGTGTCACTGGCGCTGGCGGTCAGTGAAATCGCGCTTGTAGGTGGGGCTGGCGTTGCCCGTGTGCATGGCGGTGGATTTGCAGGTACGATTCAGGCATTTGTGAAAAACGAGGCTGTATCCGGATATCGTGCAGCGATGGATCGGTTGTTCGGTGCAGATGCGTGCAAGGTGCTTAAGATCCGTAAGTATGGCGGTATGAAGGTGCTGGCATAGTTTTTGCGATGGTAGTGATGTGACAGGAAAGAATGTTGATATAGAAGCATGATGATTTGAAAAGCATGAGACATCACATATATAAAATTGCCGGTTTAGATGAAACGGAAATTTTGATTGTAAAATAAGATGGAAGATAAAGAATGGAGGAATCACTATGATTACAGATCTGATTCGTGAATTAGTGATATATGGTAAGAACAATGGTCTGATCTGCGAGGCAGATGAGGTGTATGCGACGAACCGTCTGCTGGAGTTGTTTGATGTAATGGAGTATGAGGAGAACCCGGAGATTACAGAGTCAAGAGCTGTCTGTGAGATTTTAGAGGACATGATGACATATGCGCATGAAAATGGCATCATGAAAGAAGATACCATAACAGCAAAGGATTTGTTCGATACGAAGATTATGGGCTGTATTACGCCACCGCCAAGTGTGGTACGGGCAGAATTCGCGAAGCGTTATGCGGAAAGCCCGAAGGAAGCAACCAATTATTATTACCAGTTTAGTCAGGCGACGAACTATATCCGGAAAGACCGTATCGCAAAAGATGAGAAATGGGTGACTGACACTGAATATGGTCCGATCGACATCACGATCAATCTGTCCAAACCGGAGAAGGATCCGCGCGATATCGCGAAGGCCGGACAGGCGAAGAAATCCGGATATCCGGCTTGCCTGCTTTGCAAGGAGAATGAAGGCTACGCAGGACATTTCTCACACCCGGCAAGACAGAATCACCGTGTGATTCCAATCAAGCTGGATGGACAGAACTATTATTTACAGTATTCGCCATATGTATATTACAACGAGCATTGCATCATCTTCAATGAGCAGCATATCCCAATGAAGATTGATTATGCGGTGTTCCGCAAACTTTTGGATTTTGTCAGACAGTACCCACATTATATGGCTGGTTCCAATGCAGACCTTCCAATCGTCGGTGGTTCGATCCTGAGCCATGACCATTTTCAGGGTGGTGGCTATGTGTTCGCAATGGCAAAGGCAGATTATGAGCGTAAGTTTGTGATTCCGGGATTTGAGAGTGTCACAGCCGGTATTGTGAAATGGCCGATGTCAGTCATCCGTCTGCAGGGCGATGATATGGAAGTGATGGCGAAAGCTGCCGACCATATCCTTACAAGCTGGCGGGCATACACGGATGCGGATGCATTTATCTTCAGTGAGACGGACGGTGTCCCACACAATACGATTACACCGATTGCGCGGATGCATGACGATAAGCTCGAATTGGATCTTGTACTCCGTAACAACATTACAACCGAGAAATGTCCGTGGGGCGTTTATCATCCATCGGCAGACCTGCATCATATTAAGAAGGAAAATATTGGTCTGATCGAGGTTATGGGACTTGCCGTACTTCCAGCACGTCTGAAGGGCGAGATGGCAGAATTATCCAAGGCAATATTAGCAGGCGAGGATATCCGCAAGAATGCACTCATTGAGAAGCACGCAGACTGGGTAGATTCATGGATTGGCAATTATGAGATTACCGCGGAGAATATCACAGAGATCCTGCACGACGAGATCAGCAAGGTATTCGTAAAGGTACTTGAATGTGCAGGCGTATATAAGCGGACAGAAGAGGGACAGGCTGCGTTTATGCGGTTTGTGGATTCTTTGTAGGAATAAGGACTGAACATTCTGATAATTATAGTTTTGATTGTGGATATGATTATTAGATGTGATTATATAGGGCTTTTTAGAAATTATGGTGGAGACAGGAATGCGGTTTATGAAGGCATTCCTGTTTTCGCTTTATGAATTCCTGCTGGCAGGCTGAAATTTTAATCAGTAGCAAATTTTCTGTTTGGAGCAAGTATATGAAAAAAGAAGAGAATACTCCAAACGCGGACTCAAACGGACTCAAATTGCATAAAATAAAAAATCCGTAAAGCTAGTATTATCAATGCTTTACGGAGAATAAAAAAGAGCGCGAGACGGGGATCGAACCCGCGACCCCCTCCTTGGCAAGGAGGTGCTCCACCGCTGAGCCACTCGCGCATTTTGTCGTTTTGTACTTCGTACCGACGACGTGTTATATATTAGCATAGTAGTTCTATATGTGTCAACAACTTTTTGAAAAAAATTTTAAAATTGTAGCTTGCTTTATACAGGCATTTCTCCTATAATTGAGTATCATTATAAAGATTATTATTGAAGGGGCGGTAAAATGTCTGAGAAGATAATAAAGGATCAGGAAGAAACAAAAGAAGAAACGAAAATCGGGTCTGAAGAAATCGTAAAAAATGGAGAAACGAAAACCGGGTCTGAAGAGATTGTCAAGAATGAAGAAAAAGAAGTACCTGAGAAAGTGGATGCAAATTCATCGTTCTGGTCAAAGGTAAAGCATTTTTTGAAATATTCGATTCAGACATGGATCGCACGGTGTTTTCTGATTGCATTTGGCCTGGAGCTTCTCATGGAGATATTGGGAAGGCGGTCGCTTGTACTTGGTGTGAAGTTTATGGTGTCTTCGCCAATCGTATTTTTGTATAATACCTCCATTATATTCTTTACTTTATTGTTTGCGTTGTTCTTAAGAAAGCGGGTATTCGGTATCGTGTTGATCAGTATTGTCTGGCTGATCTGCGGTTTTGCAAACTTTGTGGTACTTGGCTATCGTATCACACCATTTGCGGCGATTGACCTTCTGATGGTGAAGGACGTGATATCCATGCTGGACGTATATTTCTCTAAGGTACAGCAGGTGCTTTTGGTCGTGGCAGCGGTGGCGGTGATCGCCGGAATCGTGATTTTGTTCCGGAAATCTCCGAAGTTTGAGGGGAAAAAGCATGTCATGCGGACGATGGTTGTCTGTATTGTTATGTGGATAGGCATTATGCTCTTTACGAACTTTAATGTGAGCCATAACATCATCTCGGACGATTTTGCAAATCTCGGTATGGCATATCAGGATTATGGATTTGCTTATTGCTTCACGAACAGTATTATTGACAATGGTATTTCAAAGCCGGATGATTACGATGAAACGACGATGCTCCATTTGCGGAATAAGCTGAACAGTGAGGAACTGGAAGCAGATACATCGAAGAAAAAGACACCCAATATTATCTGTGTACAGTTAGAATCGTTCTTTGATCCTAAGGTTGTGAAGGGATTGACGCTTTCGGAAGATCCTGTTCCGAATTTTACAAGATTGAAAGAAAAATTCCCGTCCGGATATCTGACGATGCCTGCACTCGGTGCAGGTACCGCAAATTCGGAATTCGAGGTTTTGACAGGCATCCGATCGGCGTATTTTGGAGCAGGAGAGTATCCATACAAGACGACGGTGAATAAAAAACCGATTGAAGGCATGTGCAGCCTGCTTGAGAAGGAAGGCTATCATACTTTCGCCATGCATAACAACAAGTCCTCGTTCTATGACCGGAAGGATGTCTATAATGAGATGGGGTTTGAGCGCTTTATCTCGCTTGAATATATGTACAATGTAGAGAAGACTTCAACCGGTTGGGCGAAGGACGAAATATTGGTCAACAATATTAAAAACTGTCTGCGGAGTACGGAAGGTCAGGATTTTGTATTTACAATCAGTGTACAGGGACATGGAAAGTATCCGGAAGAGTTAGGCGCCTGTGATGAGAAAATCAAGGTCAGTTATCCGCAGGATCCGGTAAAGGAAAACCAGCTCACATACTATGTAAATCAGATTCATGAGATGGATCAGATGATCCATGACCTGATCAATGCTCTTGATAGTATAGGAGAAGATTATATTCTGCTTTTATATGGAGATCATCTGCCAACGATCACATTTGATGATGATCAGTTACCGCACAGCCAGTTTCAGACAGAATATATTCTGGTCAATAATATGAATCTGGATATCCCGGATGAAGATATCCGGGCGAGCGAGGTATCGACAAAAATATTTAAAGCATTGAATCTGAATATGGGATATGTGCAGCGGGCACACTGCTTGTATCAGGATAACGAAGAAGAACTTGACCATGCGGTGACATTGCTGGCATATGATATGCTGTTTGGAGATGATTATGTCTATGATGGTCAGTCGCCGGTTCCGGAAGTTGGGGGAAAACCGATGATTATGGGATTGGAGGAGATTGGAATCAGCCGGGTTTCCAACGAAGGCGATCATGCCGTGGTACGGGGAAGAAACTTCAATGAATATTCCAAGGTGTATGATGGCGAGGATCAATTAGAAACGCTCTATGTTGATCGAAATACATTGATGGTACAGGATCAGACATTAAGTGATGGAGCCTTAATCACAGTCAAACAGGTGGATGACTCGGGACATGTTTTAAGCTCATCTTCGTACTATACATTTCATTGAGGTACAGATACACGGATTTAATGACAAAATTAACAACAATTTGGATTTAGTGTTTGAATACTCGATAGAGGTATGTTATAATTATCGTTAACCTATTTCAAAATAATACTAAGGAGAGGGCACATGGTACCTGCAATGGATGTAAAGCACATTAACCCTTTTTTGCAGTCGAGTATTTCTATTGTAGAAAGTGTTACTCAGGTGAAGTTGACAGTTGGCAAGCCTGAGATGACAGATTTTCATTTACATGACAAATATTATGCAATTCAGGTCGGCGTAGTGGGAGAAATGAAAGGTCAGGTAATTCTGGCAATCCGGGAGAACAATGCAAAGGATATTGCATCCCGTATGATGTTCGGAATGCCGGTCAATGAGTTGGATGAGATGGCATCCTCCGCATTAAATGAACTGGGGAATATGATTATGGGGAACACGGCAACGATTTTTTCCACACTTGGAATTATCATCGATATTACGCCGCCACTTGCTGTATATGGCGATGACTTACAGTTGAAGTCGGATATAGATGGAATTAAAGTACCTTTGATGTATGGCGGGGAAGAATACATCGGACTTTACATCTGCGTTTACGAGGATAAGTAATACCTGAACCTTCATCGGTTCGAATTACCTAATATAATCAGACTAAAGAAAGGAAAGGAAAAAGACAAATGGGTAAGATTATTGGTAAGGGAATCACATTTGATGATGTTTTATTAGTACCACAGTTTTCAAGTGTTATTCCAAATGACGTTGTTCTATCAACACAGCTCACAAAGAAAATCAGGTTGAATATTCCTCTTATGAGTGCCGGTATGGACACTGTCACAGAGCACAGAATGGCAATCGCCATGGCCAGACAGGGTGGAATCGGAGTTATTCATAAAAACATGTCGATTCAGCAGCAGGCAGAGGAAGTTGATAAAGTAAAACGTTCAGAGAACGGAGTTATCTCTGATCCATTTTCTCTTTCACCAGAGCATACACTTGATGATGCAGATAAGCTGATGTCGAAGTTCCGAATTTCCGGTGTGCCGATTACAGAAAACGGCAAATTGGTAGGTATTATCACGAACCGTGACTTGAAGTTCGAGACAGATTACTCAAAGAAGATCAAGGAGTCCATGACATCTGAGAACCTCATTACAGCAAAAGAGGGTATCACACTCGAGGAGGCAAAGGCAATTTTAGGCAGAGCCAGAAAAGAGAAGCTTCCTATCGTTGATGACAACATGATGTTGAAGGGACTTATCACAATCAAGGATATCGAGAAGCAGATTAAGTATCCAAATGCAGCCAAGGATGCACAGGGCAGACTTCTCTGTGCCGCAGCTGTGGGCGTTACACCGGATATCTGCGACAGAGTAGACGAACTTGTTAAGTCTAAGGTGGATGCAATCGTTATCGATACAGCACATGGACATTCTGAGAATGTTCTTAAGACATTTGCCATGATCAAGGAGAAGTATCCGGATCTTGATGTTATCGCTGGTAACGTAGCTACAAAGTCCGGTACACAGGCTATGATTGATGCAGGCGTGGATGCCGTAAAGATCGGTATCGGACCTGGTTCTATCTGTACAACGCGTATCGTAGCCGGTATCGGTGTTCCACAGATTACAGCAATCATGCAGGCATATGAGGCAGCACATGCAGCAGGAATCCCAGTTATCGCAGATGGCGGTATCAAGTATTCCGGCGATATCACAAAGGCACTTGCAGCCGGCGCGAATGTATGTATGATGGGCAGCCTGTTCGCGGGTACGGATGAGAGCCCTGGAGATTTCGAGCTGTATCAGGGAAGAAAATACAAGGTATACCGTGGTATGGGTAGTATCGCAGCGATGGAGAATGGTAGTAAAGACCGTTACTTCCAGGCAAATGCAAAGAAGCTTGTGCCGGAAGGTGTCGAAGGCCGTGTGGCATACAAGGGTACCGTTGAAGATACTGTATTCCAGTTGATCGGTGGACTTCGTGCAGGTATGGGTTACTGTGGTGCGAAGACAATCGAGGAGCTTCATGAGAAGGCAGAGTTCGTTGAGATTTCAGCTGCTTCTCTGAAGGAGAGCCATCCACATGATATCCAGATTACAAAGGAAGCACCAAACTACAGTGTGGAGTAATCGGAAAATCTCTATATAAAAATCAGAGACATTCTGTGAGAGAAATCTTGCAGGATGTCTTTTTTATGCATTTTTTTCCATATATATGATTGTATCAAATTCTATACAATTATCCTCCAAAAATATATTTACAAATGATAATTGAAATGTTATATTGCGAAATGGATGGTATTCGAAAGAAACTATACTGGGAAATGAATATGGTGCACACCCCTTTGGTCAGAAGGAAGAGGTGATGGTATGAAGATTGGATTGATTGGAGCTGGCAGAATGGGCTTTACGCTCGGCAGACATTTATCCGATTTCGCAAAGTCACATGCAGAGATGCTCTGTGTGGAGGGCTTCTATAGTCGGAATCCGGAGAGTGCGAGAGAGGCAGCGAGATTTACTGGTACGAAATACTATGAAGACATGGAGACATTGGTTCAGGCGTGTGATACTATATTTTTAACGGTTCCGGACGGACAAATCGCGAACGTGGCAGAAGAGATTGCAGCTAGTTCGGTGTGTCTGGATGGAAAAACGATGATTCATACAAGTGGGGCTCTTTCCTCACGTATATTTTCTGGTATGGGTAGTCGCGTAAGCGGGTATTCAATACATCCTATTTATGCAGTGAATTCGAAGACGGATTCCTACATACATTTCCAAGACTGTTACATGACGATTGAAGGCGAAGGAACGAAGACGCAGGAACTCATATGTCTGTTTGAGAAAATGGGACATACGATCCGGCAGATTTCCGCAGACCAAAAGGCGAAATATCATGCATCGGCAGTATTTGCAAGTAATCTGGTGATCGGACTATATAAGATGGGGACAACCCTTCTTTCGGAGTGCGGATTTACACCGGAGGAGGCAGAGCACGCACTGATGCCGCTCTTTGCAAATAATGCAGAGAATATGGAACGCTTTGGCTGCGAGAAAGCATTGACGGGACCGGTCAGCCGCGGCGATGTGGCAACGGTGGAGAAACATCTGCAGGCACTTGACGGTGATGCGCGCGAGGTGTACCGGCTGCTTTCGAAGCAATTGTGCAATGCGGACAGTCAGGCAATTCAAACTATATTGGATATGAAGGAGTAAACCATGAAAAAAACAGTAACTACTTTTGCAAAGGCAAAGGCTTCCGGCGAGAAGCTTACGATGTTGACAGCATATGATTATTCGACAGCCAAGCTGATGGACGAGGCGGGTGTGGATTCGATTCTGGTCGGAGATTCTCTCGGAAATGTCGTGCTTGGCTATGAGGACACAGTTTCCGTAACAATGGAAGATATGATCCATCACGGAGCGGCAGTTGCACGTGGTGCGAAGGAAGCCTTGGTCGTGATTGATATGCCGTTTATGTCTTATCAGACATCGGTCTATGATGCAGTTGTAAATGCGGGACGTCTGATGAAGGAAGGTCGTGGCAATGCAGTGAAATTAGAGGGTGGTGTGGAAGTAGCACCACATATTAAAGCAATCACACAGGCAGGTATCCCGGTGTGTGCACATATCGGACTTACCCCACAGTCTATCAATGCATTTGGTGGATTCAAAGTACAGGGAAAGACGGAAGCGGCTGCACAGAAGCTGATTGACGACGCGCTGGCTGTACAGGATGCGGGTGCATTTGCAGTGGTACTCGAATGTGTACCGGAGAAGCTGGCTACGCTTGTGACAGAGAAGTTAGATATTCCGACCATCGGTATCGGTGCCGGAAATGGCTGCGACGGACAGGTGCTTGTATATGCAGATATGCTTGGCATGTTCAGTGATTTCACACCGAAGTTTGTGAAGCGTTTCGCAGAGATTGGACCGCAGATGACCGACGGGTTCAAGGCGTATATCAAGGAAGTGAAAGATGGCACATATCCTTCTGCAGAGCATACATATGCGATTGCAGATGATGTAATCGAGAAATTGTACTAAGGTGCGAAAACATTTACGTGTTCTAAAAGAGTTGTACATAATTTCAAATTCCACGCAGACGCGCTCTCGCTCGGTTCAGGCACGCAGTGGTACTAAACTCGTGACAACAGGTTGTCACTTGTTAAGTACCAGCGTGCTTCAACGGTCTGCGCTAAAATTTGAATTATGTACAACTCCATATACACCTATTATGTTTTCGTTGCTTTACAATAAAACTTTGAATATTGAAAGGAAGAAATAACATGGAAATCGTAACAACAGTGAAGGAAGTTCGGGATAGAGTCAAGGCTTGGAAGAAGGAAGGCAAGCAGGTTGGTCTGGTGCCGACAATGGGATATCTGCATGAGGGACATAAGAGCCTGATCGACAAGGCAGTTGCAGAAAATGATGCGGTTGTAGTCAGTGTATTTGTCAACCCAATGCAGTTTGGACCGACTGAGGATCTGGCAAGCTACCCAAGAGATTTAGAGGCAGATGCAAAGTTGTGTGAGGCAGCCGGCGCAAGTCTGATATTCCATCCGGAACCGGAGGAAATGTATAAGGATGGATTCTGTTCTTTCGTTGATATGAACGGACTGACCAACGCACTTTGTGGATTGTCCCGCCCGGTTCATTTCCGTGGTGTATGTACCGTAGTGAATAAGCTGTTCAATATCGTACAGCCGGATAAGGCGTATTTCGGTGAGAAGGATGCACAGCAGCTCGCTGTAATCAAGCGTATGGTTACCGATCTGAACATGGATATCGAAATCGTTGGATGTCCAATCATCCGTGAAGCAGACGGACTTGCAAAGAGCTCCAGAAATACATACCTTTCTCCGGAGTCCAGAAAGCAGGCAGTGATCCTGTCTAAGGCAATCTTCCTTGGGAAGAAGATGGTAGAAGATGGCGAGCGTGACGCAGCGAAGATCAAGAAGGCTATGACTGATTTGATCAACACAATGCCGCTTGCAACGATCGATTATGTGGAGATCGTAGATGGTATGACCATGCAGAGCATCGACACATTGAAGGGTGACATCTTGTGTGCAATCGCAGTCAATATCGGCGGCGAAGCAAGACTTATTGATAATTTCCACTATACAGTTTAAGAGTTAGATAAAAAAGGAGATACATGTATGACAGTCAATATGCTGAAAAGTAAAATACATCGCGCAACGGTAAAGCAGGCGGAACTGCAGTACGTCGGCAGCATCACGATCGATGAGGCACTGATGGAGGCGGCTGGCATCTTCGAATATGAGAAGGTGCAGATCGTCGATATCGAAAATGGAAACCGCTTCGAGACGTATGTGATCGCCGGTGAGCGTGAGAGCGGCATGATCTGCTTAAACGGTGCTGCCGCAAGACAGGTGTGTGTCGGAGATAAGATCATCATTATGTGTTATGCAGATATGACGCCGGAAGAGGTACAGACACATAAGCCGAAGGTTGTATTTGTGGATGAGGAGAATAAGATTTCGAGACTGACAAATTACGAGAAACATGGTAGACTAGAGGATATGTAGAACAAATGTGAAGCCAACTGTAATTAACAACATATATTTCAACATGATTCACTTCATATACAATGTATTGAGAGTAAGAAGTTCTAAATGTTCTGATGAACATATGATAAATATGCGCCACCGCCACCAATTCGCCATCCATGGCTCAGTGGTGGCTTGTTTGAACATCGTGTTCAAACATGGCTGGTATAATTACAGATCATTAAGAACTTCTAACTCTCAAACATATCGTATATGAATATGAATCAATATTGAAATATATGTATATATACAGTTTGGCTTCATATTTGCTGGAGAAAATATACCTTGGACTAGGAGGAACATTATGCTTACAGGAAAGAAGATCGTACTTGGTGTGAGTGGTGGTATCGCAGCCTACAAGATGGCAAATGTTGCAAGCATGCTTTCCAAGCTGCATGCAGACATCCATGTTGTGATGACAGAGAATGCGACACATTTTATTACACCGGAAACATTTGAAGTACTGACAGGAAATCACTGTTATACAGATACATTTGACCGTTGCATGGAACTGCATGTACCGCATATCGCGCTCGGCACGCAGGCGGATGCAATCCTGATCGCCCCTGCAAGTGCGGATGTAGTTGGCAAGATTGCAAATGGAATTGCGGATGATATGCTCACAACCTGTGTGCTTCCTGCAACCTGTCCGGTTATGCTTGCTCCATCCATGAATGTACATATGTATGAGAATCCGATCGTGCAGGATAACATGAAGAAGCTTGTCTCCTATGGATATGAAATCATCGAGGCGGACGAAGGATATCTGGCATGCCGGGATATCGGCAAAGGAAAGCTTCCACCGGAGCATGTACTTGTGGATTATATTATCCGTGCCTGCGCAATGGACAAAGACCTTGCAGGCAAGAAAGTGCTTGTGACAGCCGGTGCCACACAGGAATCCATCGATCCGGTCCGTTATATCACGAATCATTCGACCGGCAAGATGGGGTATGCATTGGCACGCATGGCGGCATTTCGTGGCGCCGAAGTTACACTTGTGGCAGGACCGACGAATCTGGAAGATCCATTGTTTGTCGATATGGTGAAGGTTGTGACAGCGGAAGATATGTATGAGGCAGTGACAAGCCGGAGTGCGGACATGGATATCATCATCAAGGCAGCGGCAGTTGCTGATTACCGCCCGGAAAATGTCAGCGATGAAAAGATTAAAAAGCAGGATGGCAACATGGCTATTCCGCTTACAAGAACAAAGGATATTCTGGCATATCTTGGCGAGCATAAGAAGGACGGACAGTTTATCTGCGGATTTTCTATGGAGACGGAGCATATGGTAGAAAATTCGAAGAAGAAGTTAGATAAGAAGCATATTGACATGGTTGCTGCAAACAACCTGAAGGTAGAGGGTGCCGGATTCGGCGTCGATACGAATATTATGACACTCATAACAAAAGAGGGAGAAAAAGAACTCCCTCTGATGAGCAAAGAAGATGTCGCAAATGCGATATTGGATGAAATCGTTGCAAAGATAAACTAATCATTTGGTATATCATGAAATCTGCCAGCGAGTTCTTCGGTTTTGACGATATTGATAAACGCATGTGGATCAATCGAACGAATCAGAGGAATGAGCTGGCGTTTTGCTTCTGTGTTGATGACAGAGTAAATCAAAGTTTTCTCTTTTTCTTCATAACAGCCGATGCCCTGAAACAGCGTGGCGTCGTGGTTGGTTGTTTCCCGTATTGCTTTATAGATCTGTTCGGAGTAATCCGAGATGATAAATAATGTTTCTTTTTTGTATCGTTTATAAAGAATCTGAATCGCCTGTGTGCTGCAGAACTGGAAGATGATCGAATAAAGCGCAATCGACCAGCCGAAGAGGTAACCGGCCAGAATCAGCAGCATGACATTTCCAAATAATATATAGTTCCAGGCATCAATTCCTTTGCGCTGGGACAGATAGATGCTGATGAAGTCTGTACCGCCGGTTGTTGTGCCGACATTTAGACACAGACTGATGGCGAATCCGTTGATCAGACCGCCGAACACACTGTTCAGCATGGCGTCCTGTGTAAATACATAGGCAGGCAGTATGTCGACGAAAATACTCGACAGAATGATCGTGAGGATCGAGTAGAGTGTGAATTTCCGTCCGATGAATTTGAACCCGATGTAGACAGGGATGATATTTAACAGGACATTCAGCAGTGTGTATGGAACATGAATGTGCAGGAATTTCTGGAAGATCTCCTGCAAAAGCAGAGATAATCCGGAGAAACCGCCCGGAAATAATCCCGCAGGACGTGCGAAACAGCACAGGTTCCATGCGAAGATGATGGACGCGAGGATAACGATGAAGATCCGGAATACCTGATAGAATTTCGGGTGTTTGTATTCAATGGACTGGAACATGGCGAACCCTCCTTTGCGGTGTGTGGAATTTGTGGATATGTTGGTATTTCATTGCAGTAATATAAGATGTATTGAAACTAAGAAGTACTAGATGTTCTGATATAGATAGTTGTAATTGTACGCAACCGCCGCCAATTCGCCATCCGTGGCTCAGTGGCGGCTTGTTTGAACATCGTGTTCAAACATTGCTGATTATACTCAGAACATCAAGAACTTCTAAGTTCCAAACATATCCATATTACTGCAATGAAATACAACCATATATCTACAAATTACAGAACATCTTGATGTTTGATTATTTGTTTCTTTTCTTCAAATTATAAATATAGTATACTATGATTAGTTGAATTTATAAATATAGTTTAGGTAAAAAGAGGAACGAAAGTGAAGAAAAACGATAGCATAGAATTAGTGATAGAGGATATGGGAACGGACGGCGAAGGAATCGGACATGTAGCGACTGAGGACGGCAGAAGCATCGCAGTATTCGTGAAGGATGCCGTGATGGGCGATACGATCCGTGCCGCAATCACGAAGGTCAAAAAGCAGTATGTGTATGCGCGATTGGTGGAAGTAATTAAGCCGTCACCATATCGTGTAGAACCGAAATGTCCGGTGGCAAGACCGTGTGGTGGTTGTACCTTGCAGCATGTCAGCTACGAAAAACAGCTTGATTACAAATGGAACAAAGTTAAGAACTGTCTTTCACGAATCGGTGGAATCGAGCATCCGGAAGATCTGATGGAGCCGATCATCGGCATGGAGAATCCGTGGAATTACCGGAATAAAGCACAGTTCCCGGTGGGACGGGACAAGGAAGGAAAGGTCGTAACCGGATTTTATGCAGGAAGAACGCATACGATCATTGATACGCCGCATTGTGATATTCAGGCGGAAGGCAATGATACAATTATTAAATGTGTGCGGGATTTCCTGCAGGAATATAATATTTCAACTTATGATGAGGAGACGCATACTGGTCTGATGCGTCATATCCTGACGAGGGTAGGATTTACAACCGGTGAGATCATGGTGTGCCTGATCATCAATGGCACGAAGCTCCCACATGCGGATGTGCTGGTAGAGCGGTTGCGCCAGATCGATGGAATGACGAGCATCAGCATCAATATCAATCAGGATAAGACGAACCGGATTCTGGGAGATACATGCAAGACCTTATGGGGACAGGATTATATCACGGATTATATCGGTGATGTGAAATATCAGATATCACCATTGTCGTTCTATCAGGTAAACCCGGTGCAGACAAAGAAACTGTATGACAAAGCCTTGGAATATGCAGATCTGCAAGGCGGGGAGACAGTCTGGGATCTGTACTGCGGTATCGGAACTATTTCGCTGTTCTTGAGCAAAAAGGCGGCGAAGGTGTACGGCGTGGAAATCGTCCCACAGGCAATCGCCGATGCAAAGGTAAATGCGCAGATCAATGGCATCGAAAATGTGCAGTTCTTCGTTGGCAAGGCAGAAGAAGTGCTTCCAGCCGAATACAAGGAACACGGCGTATATGCGGATGTGATCGTCGTCGATCCGCCACGCAAGGGCTGCGATGAGACATTATTACAGACAATCGCAGATATGCAGCCAAAGCGGATGGTCTACGTGAGTTGTGATCCAGCCACGCTTGCCAGAGACGTGAAGCGCATGGGCGAGCTTGGGTATCAGGTCGAGAAGGTTGCGGTCGTGGATCAATTTTGCCATAGCGGGCATTGTGAGAGTGTGTGTCTGCTCTCTAAGAAAAAACTAGATTAGGCAGGTTTGCGGGCAGTTTTGTGGCAAATAAGATGAAATTCAAATTCATTGATTTGAGTTTGGATGACAGACAATTTAAAGGAGAAACGGACAATAAAAACTTGGAGGATACTATGAAACAGGCGATTGAAAATTTTTGCAGGTCAACGGATACGGGATTGTTCTTGTTAGATATGCCGACCGGCTTTGGAAAAACATATAGTGTACTGGATTTTATGGTCGACAATTATGATGCGCCTGAATTCAAGGATAAGAAGATTTTCTTTGTTACAACCCTTAAGAAAAATTTGCCTGATAAGGAGTTACGAGAACATTTTGCAAAGCGCGGAAAAGAAGATGATTATGATAAATACTGTTTGCGAATAGAAGCTAATGCAGATATGGTTGTAGAAAAATTGGACGAGTTATATCGTGCCAGAAAAATTCCAAAAGCAATCACTATGAAACAAGAATTTAGAGATTTATATGGTTCGGTAAAATTATTAAACGAATACAGAGATAAAAAGCGTGAATTAAAAGGAACCAGTAGAGAAATTATTAATGTTTTGTGCAAGAGTGCAGAAGATGCTATTCGCAAGCAACAGGAAAGTGCTTTTCGTAAGGTGATAGAAAGCGAATTGAAGCAATTTAAGACACCAAAGGAAAAGTTAAAGAACATTGCAAATAATCCTGATTATCATTGGATAGGAGAATTATATCCAGCAGTATATACGAGAGAAAAACGGATATTTTTCATGTCTATGGATAAGTTTTTCTTGGGAAATACAACAATTATTGAACCTACATACAGCTTTTACAATAATAACATTACAAAAAATGCAATTATTTTTATAGATGAATTTGACGCAACAAGAGAGAATCTGCTGAATCAGATCATAACAAGAGGCTTAGAAAATCATATTGATTATTTAGGCTTGTTTCATCGTGTTTACGCATCTTTGAAGACTAGAGATTTTCCGACAGAACTAACGACGCCATCAAAGTTACAACAAGCATATCTTGATGAACACAAAAATGCGAAAAATCCTATGGAAATTATAAAAAGATTTGGTAATGTGTTTAATGAAACATATGATCGTTTTGTGATGCAATACAGCTTCAAAACAGGAGACGGCAAGGATAATAAAAGTCGTAATTTTATTTTTAATGACTTACAGTTTCATTCGGTATTTGAGGGGCAAAATGCTTTTATTGATATAGATACCGATATGAAGGCAAGACAAAACTGGTTACGTTTTACAAAAAGAAGACCAACAGAGAAAGATGGTGGCGTATTAAGTTTGCTGGCCAGTGTTAAAGGCTGTTTGACTTATTTTCAGAATGGAGTTAGAAATCTTTCGATTAATTATAAGCATCATAAGGATGAGGATAAGAGACCGGGAGAGGATGATTATACGTTTGAAAATGCAATTGAGTCGGTGCTTACAGAGTTTCATTTGTCAAGAGAACAGATAAGGTATTTGAAACCGATTGTAATGGGAGGACGGGTAAAGTCGAGGAGAGATAGAAAAGACAGCAATGGAAAAATGTCGTTAAAGTATTTTGATCGATCTGTCTATGATAGAGGATTTCGTTATTATGATTTTATAGATGATCCTAATCACAGTATGCGTTCAGAGATTCAGTTATTTGATTTTCAGGATTCGCCAGAACGTATTTTACTTCACTTATCTGAAAAGGCCCAAGTTATTGGTATTTCAGCTACCGCAACGCTTGATACGGTTGTTGGCAATTATGATTTGGAATATCTTCAAAGGATGCTGCAGGATAAATATTATGTGATGCCAGAAGCAGACAAACGTAGATTGCAGGAGTCATTTCAGACTTCTGTTGCAAATTACGACAAGGTAAATATTCATGTGGAGCCAGTTTTTTATAGTGCGGATGACAGAGTTGAGTTATCAGAGATATTTAACGGAAACGAAGCACTTGTAAAGAAGTATGCAGAAAAATTAGCAATATCATTTGATCGTATTGAATATGCAAAGAATAATTTTATTCGTGTTGTAAAGGTTATGAAGGCATTTATCTTAAATGAATCGGTTAAATCCTTCTTGTGTCTTAATAATAAATTACCACAGGAGAATAAGGGGCTTTTTGATATTAAATTATTAGAGGAATTTGCAGACGTTATTATTAAGCTTTATGACATCAAAGGATTAAAAGCTAAAGACTTATTATACAGTATAAATGGTGATGATTATGATGCTAAGCGTGCCGAGTTTATACAGAGATTATCAAAGGGAGAAAAGCTTTTTGTCATATCTTCCTATAAAACTGTTGGCGTGGGACAAAATTTGCAATATAAGGCACCGGGGAATGTTGCTATCGTGTCAGTTAATGATTATGATAGAGGAGATATGGAAAAGGACTTTGACTGTATATATCTTGAGAAGCCGACACATCTTTTGGTGAATGTGGACAGTAAAAAAGGAATTGATGCGGAGAATTTAATTCGCTTTATATATCAGATGGAATTCTTGATGGAAAGAGGAGAAGTTTCCCGTAAAGATGGTATTGCGGTAATTAAAGATGCTTTTATATGTTTTAGCGGTGGATATACTTTTTCGGGGAAAAAGAGAGAACCATATAAAACAGATTCTGTAAATAATTTTGCACTTCGAACATTAATACAGGCGGTAGGAAGAATATGTAGAACTGGTCTCAAGAATCCGGATGTATATATTTATGTGGATAATACCATTCTAACAGAATACGATTTGTCAGTTGTGGAGCAACGAATGTTGAATCCTGAATTTGCGGAACTGGTTAAAGTGGGTAAAACATATTTTAATGGTCAGGAAAATGACAATCCGGATATAGTCGTAATGGAAAATCGTGCCGGAACATTAGCATTGAAGGCAATGCAGATTATAAATGAGCTTAAGCGCAATTGGACGGATGATAGCATAGACTATTGGAAAGCATTGCGTGAGCTATGTCTTATGAGACCTACACTAAGCAGAAAAAATGTAGAATATAATTCGCAATATCAGCTTGTCTATATGTGTGCGGCGGGCGAAATTACAGCTTATTCTTATGAACAAGAAGGGGACTATAATAAAAATATAACTATTAAGTTTGACGATAGTCTTCCGCAAAAGATGTCAGAGGATGAGGTGCATTTGAAAGAGATTATGCAAATTCCAGGAGTGAAAGCACTGTTTGAAAAGCATGGATATGCAACTAGCTTTGTTCCAAATGAGTTTATATTGACACCGCCTATGTTTAATAATATTTACAAAGGTGCCTTAGGCGAAGTTGTCGGTAAATATATTTTAGAGCAATATGCAGGAGTAAGGTTGCAGGAAATGCCGCCGGAGTTTTTTGAATTGTTTGATTATACCCTAGGTAATGGCGTGTATGTTGATTTTAAGTTATGGAAAGAAACCATGTTAATATCTGCGGAAGAAGAGAAGAAAAACGTTCTGAAAAAGTTAGATAAGTGTGGAGGAAAGAGAGCGGTAATAATCAATATTATGCTTGATCACAATATGCAAATTACGTCTAGTGATAGTGGTAGAATTATTGAGATACCATATTTATATCGGTTGGATAGAAAAGAAATAGGAACGGAAATTATAGCAAAAATAAATCGGGAGGGATATTTGCAATGAGTATAAAGAAGCTTTATTCGAATGAACTCCTGGTGTCGTTAGAGTATTCTAACATTGACAAAGATTATGATTTTTATTATGTTACTACATCGGATAAATACATAAAAGGTGGAGCGTCTTTTTTGGATATTGACGATATGAAGGTATCAGCTCTGCAATTTGAAAGTGGAAAGAGTTTTTGGGTTATGCTTCCTAAAAATGTTATTTCCAGAGCTGGGTTTGTTCGTTTGCTGAATGCAAAAGAGGATGGAGACAGTTTGTCTATAAAATCTATGACGAGTAGAAACATACCGGAGTATTTGTTGACACAATTATTTTTCAATGCCTTAACGAGTCCGGTTGATGAAATAATATCATTTAATAATCTGTCAGGGAAATTATTATGTTTTCGACCTGCATGGTTGAATAAGGATAAGGAGAATTTTATATGGGGTATGCAGTGCCTTGAAGTGAAAGTCGGAGATGATATGTGTGTAAAATTGGTAGCACATAGGATGACAGCACTGGCACTTAAAAAGCAAATGAAATTTGAAAAAAGAAAGCTACAGGATTATCCGCAATACGAGTTCAGTTATAACAATAATACCTTAAAACGAGTATCTAATGAAAATAAAAATCGTAGAGAAAACTTTATTATTAAACCCATAGATGGCGAAAGGGGTAGCATTACATTCTTTGACTTTACGGATTATGAAACGTTTTCATGTAGCAAGATGGGTGTTTTATATGATATTTTGAACACCTTACATGATGAGTTTGGTAAATATGTTTGTGTTAAATTTAAGCAATATAGTATTGATGAAGTTTTGGAATATAAGCGTTTGCCATTGGAGTTATATAAGGATATTGTTAAAAAGGAAGTTTTGAATTCTGGAATTAATATAGTGGATGCTGTACACTCTGAAACTTCTGAAGATTATTTGCTGGATGTAGCGAATGGTATTAATAAAATTATTCCGGAGGCAAAATGTAGCGTTGGAAAAAGATTATCAAAGAAGAAGCTTAATGTACGATATATACATGATAAATCCTTCTATTCAGATTCGAAAGTGGACCCGCATCAAGAAAACATGGAGGATTATGTTGTTCAGCATATTACAGTAGAGAATTTTAAACACCAATCATCCGCGGCAGTTTATAATATTCTGAAAGAGCTTGTAATTAAGAAAGACGTTGCAACTGGTAAAATTACATTGGTGGATTGGAGTCTATATAGATATAAAGCAGACTGGTTATTTGGTGTAGTTGCAGACGATACGTATTACTTTATGACTATTCATCCGGACGGTGCATTTAAAATCGAAGCATTGAAACGAAATCTTTTTACCATGACAGAGTATGATAAATATATGGATTATTTCGGCTTGAATGAAGAGAATAGAAATGATTATAGAGGTGTTATAGGTTTAGTAAAAGATGCAGAGGGTAATATTAATCTTATAAAGGATACCAATATGTATTCTATGCCTGATTATACCGCGATGGGTGACGTTCTTAAGAATGTAGCTAGTGAAGGAAGGTTTCCAGGAAAAGACGTGGCAACTTGGCTTCGTGCAGTAATGAATACAACAGATAAAATAAAAGTACAGGCAGAAATGGATATAGTCATCCCGCATATCGATGTGAATGCGGAATACACGAAAGCCGATGTAATGGGATTATTCAAAGGAATTACTACAAAGAAAGAAGTTGTGCGCTATGTTTTTGAGAATACCGGTATTATGCTATATGCCTATTTACGCGGAGAAGAAGAGAGACGCGAGTATCTTTCCGGAAATATAGACATTAATTATTTTGATAATGATGATACGCACGCAAAATATTCAGTTGGTGAAATTGGTAATGGAATGAAATACACAATTGAGAGAGCCAGCGTAGTACGTGAGATACAGGCGGTTGATGGAAGTAAATTGTTTTTTAAAAAATTATTGCCACTTATGGGCGTAGAGTTTGTAAGGTATGGAATGTTAACGGTTGTTCCATTTCCGTTTAAGTATTTAAGGGAATATATTGCAACAAACGAGCAAACGTGTGTGCTAACGACACATGTATGGTGACAGAGACGACCAATAATGGAATTCTTTAATTTGGATTTTGTTAGTGATAGTATGATAATGAAAAGTTAAAAGATTTGCATAAAAATACATAAAATATAATGAAAAACTATTAAGATCATGGATGAGATAGAGTCGGATGATGCAGGTGCATTGTCCGGCTTTTTTGATTGTACTCGAAATAAAAATATTGAAAACAAACAAATATAATGTTATTATAAATAAAAATGGTTATTAAGAAAGCAAGGATGATGGTATGATGGATGAAATAAATACAATGTTTGGTACTCACTTTCATATAGCGCCAATGGATGATGTTAAAGGACTTCCGGTATATATGACATTAAAAAGAACATTTACCAAGGTACAAGATGGTGATAGTGTCTTTGTTTTGATAAGTGTATCCGATCAGGGGCGATTTGGAGTGGTTGCATTGGACAAACAGAGAATTCTTTATGAGGATATGTTTGGTTGTCCGATTGCATATTGGTTTACTCATGTTACAAAGCTGCAGAGAGAGGCACTGATTGGACGTAGAATTCCGTTTGTTGCAGATGGATGTCAGCTGTATTTGCCATTTCTTGGCATGGCTGTTTATAAATCAATAAAAAAAGAGGTAAATATGGATAAGATGTCACCCATTGCACAGAGCTTATTTTTGTACCTGCTATATGCAAACAGAGGCTGTAAGGTAATGAAAAAGCAGGCGGCAGAGTTTTTAGGAGTAACCAGAACTTCTCTTACCAGAGCGAGTGAACAATTGTCTGCGATGGGGTTGATCTTACAGGAAGCATGTGGAAAGCAATATTATATGTGGATGGACAATGCCAAATATGAGATAATAAAAAAGGCATTACCCCATATGATAAATCCGGTGCAAAAATCATTTACCACAGAGAATATTGATATGCTTCATGAAATGCCGTTATCGGGAGAGAGTGCTTTGGCGATGCAGACAATGCTAAATCCATCTAATATGAAGTGTGTTGCAATAGATAAGGCAGTGGCAAAGGAATATTCATTTGTAGAGATTGATGAAAAATGGGAAGAATGCAATAATTTAGTAAAGCTTGAATTATGGAAATATGATCCGAAGAAATTCGCAAGAAATGGGATGGTTGATCCGGTTTCCTTGTATATGACTTTCGTGGATAATATGGATGAACGGATAGAAGGTGCATTGGAAGAGTTATTGGAGGAATACAAATGGTAACGGGGATAGATACATTTAGAGAAAAGTTTAAGGATTATACAGATTGCTATACAGTGATCGGAGGAGCTGCCTGTGATATTATTATGTCACAAGCGAATTTTGATTTTAGAGCAACCAAAGATATTGATATGATTTTAATAATAGAAGATCGGTATCCTGAATTTGGAAAAGTTTTTTGGGAATATATTAAAGAAGCAGGCTATAAATGTGGGTCGAGAAACAGCGAGGATATGCATTTTTATAGATTCACTGATCCGAAGGCAGGGTATCCGGTCATGATTGAGCTTTTTTCCAAAAACCGGGTTATAAATTAGAGGTTGATGAGGGTATTATTCCAATTCATATGGATGAAGACACTTCAAGTCTTTCAGCTATTTTGTTAAATGATGATTTCTATAATTTTATGCTGCAGGGAAGGGCTGTGGTAGATGGGATAAGCGTATTGCGCGCAGAATATCTGATTCCATTTAAGATGTTTGCGTGGCTTGATTTAAAGAATAAAAAGCAAAATGGTGAGCATGTTGACAGCAGAGATATAAAAAAACATAAATATGATGTGTTTCGATTGTTACAGATTGTGGATAGCAATACAATAATACCTACCGATGGATTAGTGAAGAAAAGCATAAATGAATTTTTTGAGGAAATTTTGAAGGAAACGCTGCCTTTGTCCCAGCTTGGGCTTTTGTTTAATCAGGAAGAGGCAATGGGAATTTTGCATGATTTGTATGGGATTTAGTTATTAGAGACGGCATGATTAATGGAAAAGTGATGGCTACGTTATATGATGTCGGTACTAACACTACTAATTATCATATCAAGAAAATATTTGAGGATAGTGAGTTGCAGGAGAAATCAGTTATTCGAAAAATGTGATATCAATGCATATGGAGGATATAATAAAGGAAATCAGAGAGCAGGAAATGTAAAGGAGAACGACAGTAATGGCCTATGGAAAATCAATAGAGCTGTTCCTTGTTAATGGAACGGCAGACAGCCTTATCATAGCAGAATTATCTAATTGGAATGGAAAAGCAATTAAGATTCCTCGTATTGAGGTTGCATCCTGCAATCGCGATGACATAACGCAGGCAGGAGTATACTTCCTTTTCTGCAAAGAAGACGATGGTTCAGAATCAGTTTATATCGGCGAGGCTGAGAATGTAAAAGAAAGGCTTGTACAGCATTTACGTGATTACCAATCTGAAAAAGAAAAATACTATTGGAGTACTGCAGTTATCTTTATCGGCAGAGATTTAAATAAAGCACTTATTAGATATCTTGAAAATCGTTTTGTGGAAATTGCCAGAAGCAGCAAGAGATATGCGGTTCTCACAAAAAATACATACCGGAATACAGTAATGAAAGAATCCCAGATAGCTGTTATGGAAGAATTTATTGATAATGTCAAAATACTGATTAATGCTCTGGGATATAAGGTTTTGGAACCATTTGCGCAGATAGAGTCTACTTCGGCAACAATGGATGATGAAGTCCTTTCATTAACAACGAGTTCTGCAAATGCTATAGGAAAAGTAACAACAGAAGGTTTTGTTGTCTTTGGAGGAGCTTCTGTAAATGAAAAAACATCCGTAAAGTCTTTGAGTGCCGGCATGCAGAAGATGCGACAGATGTTATTTGATTCTGGAAAAGTTAAAGATTTAATTACAACGGAGGATATTTTATTTTCAAGTTCATCAGCTGCGGCAGATTTTATTCTTGGATATAGTGTTAGTGGTCCTCAAATGTGGAAAGCAAAAGACGGTCGTACACTGAAAGAAATCGAAAATAGTGAGACAGATTAATTATGCTTAAGTGATTGAAAAACAGAAACCAGAAGGAGGAATCCTATTTGAAAAAGAAAAAAGATGAAATAACCATCCGTTCCAGCGCAGCAGAATACCTGACCTATGTTGCATCTATCGGCGATCAGCAGGACAGTATTGAGATGCGCTATGAGGATGAGAATATATGGCTGACACAGAAGATGATGGCCACACTATATGATGTAGATGTTCGTACAATTAATGAGCATATTAAGAAGATTTATTCCGACTCAGAACTTGAGGAAGAGGCAACTATCCGGAATTTCCGGATAGTTCAAACCGAAGGTTCGCGTCAGGTTACTCGTGATACAAAACACTATAATCTTCAAATGATTATTGCGGTTGGATTCAAGGTTAATAATGAGCGAGCGGTGCAGTTTCGTAAGTGGGCCAATGGCATCGTGAAGGACTACACTATCAAAGGTTGGGTCATGGATGATGAACGTCTGAAAAATGGTGGATCCGTACTTACGGTAGAATACTTTGATCGTTTGATTGAGCAGATTCGTGAAATCCGTCTTTCTGAGCGTAGATTTTATCAGAAGATAACAGACATCTATGCTACTGCTCTCGATTATGACCGTACGGCAAAAACGACAAAGCAGTTCTTTGCAAAGGTCCAAAACAAGATGCATTATGCAATTCATGGACATACGGCAGCGGAGTTGATTTATGAGCGAGCCGATGCAGATAAGCCACACATGGGATTAACCACTTGGGCAGCAGCACCGGAAGGTAAGATTGTAAAAAGCGATGTGAGCATTGCAAAGAATTATCTTTCTGAGCAGGAAATGCGTTCCTTAGAGCGTATTGTTTCGGCATATCTGGATCTGGCAGAGGATCGTGCAGAACGTCATATTCCGATGACAATGGAGGACTGGGCAAAGCGTCTGGACCTATTCCTGATGGCGGATGACAGAGAGGTTCTTCAGGATGTAGGCAAGATCACGGCAGAGATTGCCAAGGCAAAAGCTGAGACTGAATTTGAAAAGTATCGTGTTATTCAGGACAGATTGTTCATGTCTGACTTTGATAAATACATGTTGGAATTGGAAGAAAGTAAAAGCGTATGAAGAAAATTATATTGTACATTTTAGGAATAATTTTGTCCGTGCTCGGAGGCGGAATGATTGTTTGCTGTACATATGGTGCGATTACAGATAAATTCCAACCGATTCATGTGTATCTTTCCCTGTTCTTTTCCTTTGGCGTAATTTTAGCTGCAGGAATTGTTATGACATATCTTGGTTATAAAAAGAATGTGAAATCAAAAGAGTCAGTTGACGATTATCATACGCCTGTTCAAATGCCGGACAAGAAAACTGTGAAAATATTATTACAGGAGTTGCAGAAGAGGACCTGTCAGGATTCCATTAAAATTCAGATAGAGGAAAATAGAAAGCCGACACTTTTTGAAAGTAAGCTGGGAGGCGTTCCCTATTGGGACAGGAAAAGAAAGTATCCGACGACTTCCGGTGGAAGCAGCTTGATGTTACTGGCACAGATAAATCTGAATGAGGTTCCTGACAATCAAATACTGCCAAAGACAGGAATGCTGCAATTTTTTATATGGTATGACAGAAACTATGGTCTGTCCATGCAGGAAAGTGGCTATCCAAATCATACCTATCAGGTTGTGTACCATGAGAAAATAGATGAAAGTATTACCGAGGCGGATGTGCTTTCTATGGGAATAAAGACGACCAGGGATTTGGAAAAAGAAGATATACATGGAAATCAATATAACGGAGCTTGCTTTCCTGTAAAGGGAGAATATGCAGTTTCCTTCAAGATGGAAAAAGCATATATGAATGACTGTGATATAAGGTGTGATGGATTGCTGCATAAGATTGCAGACGAGCTTGGTATTGCGTTGGATAGCAGATTAAAATTTTATCAAATGTTTGATGAGTATGATAAGAAATATGCAGATATTCACGAATCTACATATGGACACCGGATATTTGGATATCCATATTTTAGACAGTCTGATCCACGAAGTATGAAGGGAAATTATTATGATACCCTGCTGTTCCAGCTTGATTCGGATTACTGGAAGAATCAGTGGCGAATTCTGTGGGGCGATGCCGGTGCCGGTGCGTTTTTTATTAACAGCAAAAAACTTGGGGAACTGGATTTTAGTGATGTACTTTATAGTTGGGATTGTTGTTAATGCTGTTGTGAATGATTTGGTGAGATTGTAAGGAATGTATATTACGATATCAACCGATGCGGAATAATATACAAAATGGCAATAGAATGCTTATAAGGAAACAGCATTATGACTATAAAGAAAAAACGAAAGACGATATTATTAATTTTAATATGCATATGGATAAGCGGCTGCGGTGCCAATAATAGTACAGACGATACAACTGAGGCCATCAGCTTAAATCAGGTTGGGGAATATAGCGGCGCACCATATGTATATTTAAATAATAATATTCCTTATTTTACCGATGAAGAAAAAGAAAATATCAAACCGTTTGAAAATTACAGCAGTTTGAATGATTTAGGCAGATGCGGGGTGGCATTTGCCAATATATGCAAGGAACTAATGCCAACAGAAGAACGGGGACCGATCGGACAGATAAAGCCATCCGGCTGGTATGGCATTATATTGTATAACTGGTTGTAACGCAGGATAACTAGAATACATATTTCCAGAAGAATCTATGTTAGATGGAAATCCTCATTGTATTAACAAAGAATGGATTTTGAATAAGTGGACCGAAATGATTACTGATTGTGTGGATATTAATAATGCAGAGATATTAGTTTAAGGGGAGGATGGATCATGGGATTTCTAAAGTTATTACATGGTACGAAAAAAAGGAAAGATTTATTTGATATTGCCTGTGATTATGATGGCTATGACATTGTTTATGAAGAAGAGACAACTGACATAAATTTGTATAAGTTTTTTAATGAGATTATCACTAATTCAAGATATGACATCACAGTTCTGCCTGAGTATCGATTATTAATGGAAAATAATACAGAAGATGCATTTAATGAGTTCTATGATGCATGGGTTGATGCATTAATTGATCGGGGGTTCCTGTTTCATTTGGATGGTGAGGTGTCCATGGAGCAGTTTACGAAGGGGATTAATCGTATATTATCCGATATTGGATGTGAGAAACAGTTAGATTTGACTTTATTGGTTCGGATGTATCAGGAAGAATTACAAAACTACTGTTTAAATGGGAAGGAAATTCATGAAGAAATCAATTATGATATTTTACAAAGCAATGTGATTGCTCGTGAATTGAGGTTGATAGGTTACGAACTAATAAGTTTGTTCAATGGAATTGATAATCACGATAAAGCTGTTATTCCTATTATAAAAATAGATGATTTAAAAGGAATTGAATCTATAATTAAGTAAAAATGATGAAAGCTATTTTGATATAGTTCTGAATTTGGAAAGGAGAATGGGTACTATGGCAAAGAGAAAGACGTTACCGAAGGATTTTGAGCAATTGGTAGAGGCTGGAAATGAGCAGGAAATCAAAAATGTATTCGAAAGATGCGACATCAATGTATATGGAGGATACAATAAAGGAAATAGGTGATGATATGGAGTTAGAGAATAACAATGATAAGTTTAATATTGAAAAAACAGATACCATTGATGGCTTGGCATATGAACAAGACACCTCCAGCTTGATACTTCTTCTTACAGACGGAATGGATTGGTCAGATATGAATCGACATTTATTGCTGTTGCAAGATAAAATCAATACCTATATCTGGTACATAGATTCAGGACAATATAAAGAAAAGTACCCAAATGTTAAAAGCGTAGAACTGCGTGTTAGTTTTTTGTTTGAGGAACCAGAGATATGCCATAATCTTTTAGAAAGAGCAAAGCAGGTGTTTGTTGATGTATTTGAGAATGTTGAGATGATTGTGGAGCATGGAACAAAGTAGGTAAACGGTGCTAAATCAGAAATTCTCTTCCTGTAAAAATGCAAAAATTGTCAGATTTTAATAGTTTCTGCATTTCAGTGCATAAACTTTATTTTTTTATGAGTTTATGCTATACTCTTTTCACAAGGAGGAATGCCAAATGATAGATACTCACGAACTCAAAAAAAGAGATTTATACTTGAATAAGATTATAGCATTTCAAGATACCGAGCCAGTTAAGGTTGTAACCGGAATTCGTAGATGTGGCAAGTCCAGCCTGCTCAAACTGATGACTCTTCACTTGAAAGAAACCGGAATCACAGAAGACCAGATTCTTGAAATGAATTTTGAGTCACATAATTTTAAGAACATGACTGGCGATTCTTTCTACGAATACGTCAAGCAACACGTCCAGCCGGATAAAAGAATGTACCTTTTCTTCGATGAGGTTCAACGGGTTCCTGACTGGGAGGATGCAATCAACTCTTTCCGTGTTGATTTCAATTGCGATATTTACGTCACTGGTTCGAATGCGCATATGCTCTCCTCTGAATATGCTACCTATTTATCAGGCAGATGCGTAGAGATAAAGATGCTTCCATTGTCTTTCTCTGAATTTTTAACATTCCATGATTTTGAAATAAGAGAAACAAAAAGTGCGTTAGGAGGCACACGCAAGCAAGCATTTGATATAACCGGCGAACACTATGAACTCCGAGAGGTTTTCGATGCTTACATGCGTTTTGGCGGAATGCCGGGAATTGCTGATGTTGGACTGGACCAGGAAAAGGCTCTAGTGCTACTTGAGGGTATCTACTCAACTGTTATTATGAGAGATATTCTCGAACGTGAAAATCGCAGAGGTCAAAAGAGAATCACCGACCCTGTGCTTTTGAAAAAGATTGTCATGTTTCTTGCAGATAATATCGGAAGCAGTATTTCTGTTTCTTCCATTGGCAACACCTTAGTTAATGAAGGTCTTCTAGAAGATGGAAAGCGAAGAGGAACTCCAAGCGCTCACACCGTTCAGGCCTATGTGAATGCACTACTGGAAGCATACTTTTTCTATGACATCAAGAGATTTGATATTAAAGGAAAGGAATTATTACGTACTCTTGGAAAGTATTACATCGTTGATATCGGACTTAGAAACTATCTGCTTGGATTCAGAGACCGGGATAGCGGACATGCAATAGAAAATGTTGTTTACTTTGAACTGCTGCGTAGAGGCTATGATGTCTCTATCGGAAAAGTGGATAATTCCGAAGTGGATTTTATCGCAACAAAAGTAGATGACAAACTTTATGTTCAGGTCACGGAATCCATGACCAGCGAAGATGTTCGCAAGCGAGAATTAGCACCACTCCAAAAAATCAGCGATAACTACGAAAAAATAGTTCTATCCTTAAATACCGGAATGGATTCTTCCTATGATGGTATTAAATCCATCAACTTGATTGATTGGTTGATTTCAGAATAAAAAAAGAATTTTTTAAGAAAAGTATCTCTTCGGAGCAATGTCATTACGTTAAGATGACTATTTAAGATCTCAGTATTAGAAATAATACTGGGGTCTTTTTATTTTGTAATAAATGCAGTAGCCGGAATATGGCAACTTAACTACATGGGAGGATTTTAATAAGTTCTAGTTTCCAGGAAGAAGTTTCGACATTTGCGACGCTGCTTCTTTGTGAAAAGTCAGTGTACACTTGATATTTTTTAATACATGGCATACTAAGCGGAGGAAAAGGTTGTAATTATTTGCTTGAACATAACATAATCGCTGGGATGGAAAATAGTAGTATAATAAATTGCAGAAAATAGAATTAAGCAAGTTATTGTGGTTGATTGAGCACGAATGGCAAAAAATATTAAAAAAAATTTACAGTGAACTTTTTTTACTTTGTAGTGGTTATATAAGATGTAAGACGTTTTATGATTGGAGAAAACGCTATGAAAGACAGCAAATTGATTCAAAAAGTACATAGCGGAAATAAAGAGGCAGTCGGTATTATTATTGAACGATATTATGCAGATATTTATCGCTTTTGTCTATATTTGGTTCAAACAGAGGATGATGCCTACGACATTGCTCAGGAAACTTTTTTGAAATTTATGAAATATGGAACTTCCTATAAACATCATAATCTCAAAGGTTATCTCCTGACTATTGCAAGAAATATATGTTTTAATTATTTTCGGGATAAGAAAGAAAAAGTAACAGCCATCGAATGGGCTGAGATTGATAAAATTCCAAATAATAAAGATATGCTGACCCAAGCGGAGGATGCCGTTTATTTGAGAAATTTATTAAAGGAACTTTCGCAGGATACGAGGGAAGTTATTATTCTGCGTATTTATGAAGAAATGAAATTTAAAGATATTGCAAAGATTATGGGGTGCAGTGTTTCTACTACAAAGTCAAGATTTCGATTAGGTGTAAATCAGTTAAAAAAGTTAATGGAGAATGATTATGAGAGATAGCGAAATAAAGACTCTTTTTGCAAAGGCAGATGAGCAAGTTCATGTTGATGAAATAAGAAAACAAAAGACTTATTATGTAATGATTGAGGAAATGGAAAAGCAGAGAACGCCGGTGATATCTACAAAAAATATTTTGCTTCATCAATTTTGGTACATGGATAAATTGTTTTTTGCTGTTTATGGTGTCCTTATTTGTTTAGGAATTATTTTTATTACAGCATTGCAATGTACCGGATTGAATCAAAATGGGATGATTACTGTATGTATGGTTGGAGCAGGTATTCTTAGCATAACGTCTATTAGTGTGATTAATAAATTGTTTTTTGGAAAAATGGCAGAGTTAGGAGAAAGCTGCTATTTCAATACAAAACAGTGTGTTGCTGCATGGCTGGTATTGTCGGGGATGATAAATGTTATGATATTGTTTTTGATAGCTGGCTATTTGAACTATCATTGGAGCGTTGGATTATTACAGGTGGGGCTGTATATTTTAACTCCATATCTAGTATCAAGCATAACTGCATTAGGGATTTTATCAATGGAAACAAGAGGAAAGAATTCATCTTTATTTGGCATGAGTGCCATCTTTTTATCAATAAGTTATGGAGTAATAGGTTCGATTCCGGGAGCACTTTTTGTAACAACTCTTTGGATATGGGCAGTAGCTTTTCTTGTGTCGGGACTTTTATTTGTAATGCAGATAAAAAAATTGCTTAGCAAAATGGAAAAAGGAGAAGTATTATGCACGAATTAAAGTTGATGGATGTACAAAAAAAATACAAGGATAAAGAAGCAGTCAGAAAATTCAATTATACATTTACAAATGGTGTGTATGGACTGTTGGGAGAAAATGGTGCGGGAAAAACAACATTAATGAGATTGATTTGTGGTGTTTTGCAGCCAACGGGGGGAAGTATTTATTGTGATAATATTGAGATAGACAGTATGGGAGCAGAGTATCGTAGGTTATTGGGCTATTTACCACAGGATTTTGGATATTATGGTGATTTTACTGCAGAACGCTTCCTGCGATATATGGCGGCATTAAAAGCACTACCGGAAGACTATGCCGATAGTCGTATTGACGAACTTTTAGATATGGTAGAGTTAAAAAATGTGAAAAAGAAAAAGCTGAAGACTTTTTCAGGAGGTATGATACGAAGAATAGGAATTGCACAGGCACTTCTAAATAATCCTGAAATTTTGATTTTAGATGAACCTACAGCAGGGCTTGATCCAAAGGAGAGAGTGCGCTTTCGTAATGTGATTAGTTCACTTGGAAAAAATAGGATGGTTTTACTGTCTACACATATCGTATCTGATATAGATTATATTGCAGACCGTATTTTGATTATGAAGAATGGAGAACTGATTCAAGAAGGAACGGAGAAAGAGATTACTGACAAAGTAGAAGGATGTGTCTGGAAGTGTATTGTTTCCGAAAAAGAAGCAGGGCAGATAACCAGTAGCTTCATTGTAAGCAATATGAGAAGTAGTGGAGAAAATGTTGAACTGAGAATTGTTTCAGAAAGACAACCGGTTGCAGGTGCAGAAAATGTGGAAAGTACACTGGAAGATGCATATCTTTATCATACACAAATAACAGAGGGAGAAAAAAATGCGACTTTATAAGATGGAGCTTTTTAAACTATTTCAAAATAAAATATTTAAAATAGGAATGTTGGCTGCGACAGGATTGCTGTTTCTGTATTTTTGGTTTGCAGAAGTCGGTGGAGAAATAGCGACAGTAGATGGGAAGTTTTATTCCGGTTATGAAGCAGTGCAGATGAATCGGAAGATTACGGAAGAATTTGAAGGTGATTTGACGGATGAAAAAGTGAATCAAATAATTGAAAAATATGGTTTGCCTACAAAACTTGAGGGAAATATGCCAGGGTGGAGAGATGGAAACTTTTTAAATGATTTTGTTACAAGATATTTTACCAATGGTGCATGGGAAAATGGTGTACTTCCAACGGAAAGGTATTTTTTGGGGGAAACAGAATTGGGAAAAGCTTATGATGAAATTGGGAAAACACCTTATTTAGCATATACAACGGGATGGAAGGTATTCGTTGAAATGCTTCAGTTTGGATTGGTTTTAGGAAGCATATTGATTATTTGCGGAGTGTCGACCATCTTCGCAGAGGAAAGCCAGACGAAAATGCTGCCATTAATTTTTAGCACGGAAGAAGGAAGAAGAAAAGATGTTCCAGCTAAAATTTTGGCTTCTTTCACATTCACTATTTTCATTTTTATGTGGTTTGTGTTAGTCAATTTAGTCTTATGCTGGATGATATATGGTTTGAAGGGATTTGAAAATATATCCTGGATGGTGCTTTCTCAACATATGCTTCAACCTGTATTATTTTTGAAATATCTTGGCATTTTATTAGGATTAGCTTTTCAGGCGCTTTTATCGTTATGCGCCATTGCACTATGCGTTTCTGCATATCAGGATAGCTCTTTTGGCGCAGTAATTATTGCGGCTGTATGTTGGGGACTTCCTGTATTGATAAGGATGTTTTTCGGGGGAATCATTTGGCTTATAGTAGATTCTATGCCGATTTTTCTTGTCATGCCGGGAATTGTAAATGACATATATGAGGTATGGTATATTGTACTGGGAATAAATATTTGTTTTGCCATAGGGTGTTTGGTAAAAGGATTGGTATCTTATAAAACAAAACAATTTGCATAAAAATAATTGGCTTGTACAGGATGTGAAATGGGGTGATCATTTGGGAAGATTCTATTTTTAACATTTGAAGATGACGAAGAACATATTATTAATCGTATTATATCGTGTGTGAGTGAAGATATAGAGGTTTTGAAACATAAAGCTTTCCATAAAGAGGAACTTTGTTTTGAGGAACTTTATATTGATAAGCGTAAGCGCGTCGTAGTTTGCAAAGAAAATGAAATTGACTTGACATATACAGAATTTGAAATTTTATTGTTGTTGGCTCAAAATGCCGGAATAGTATTTAATAAAGAGCGGATATATGATAGGATTTGGAAAGAACCATATTATGGCGATTATAATATTGTTATGAGCCATATCCGCAACATACGGGAAAAAATAGAGGATAATCCAAGCAAGACAATCTACATACAGACGGTATAGATCATAATGAAGCAACCATTGCATAAAGCAATGCTTAAAAAAGGTAATAGGAAATCTGGCTTTCCATTTTGACTTTTACTCAAGCAAATGGAATCAATCAGGTAAGCAGGTTGAGATCGAAGCAGGCTTTTATATATATAATAAAAAATATGGAAAAGAAGGAATTAACAGTGTTGTAGCAAGCAAAATGTTTCGCCCTGGGGCAGAAAACGGATACTGGTACGATATATCAACACAGGAAAGTCTGGAGTCAACGTATAATACATTATTGGAAGAATTCAAAACACCGCTTGATTTGTGTACACGATTCGAAGCAGATTATATTTCGGCTATCAAATATTTATATGAGAATTTGTTTGATGAATATAACGTCTTTTTGGATTTTGCTGCAGATAATTTGGGTTTGGAAGCTGTGAGAGAAAGGGTAGAAGCGTTATATGCGTCTATTCCGAAAGAAGACGCGGATATTTATAGAAGAAATAAAGAAGAGATAAATCGGATGATTAAAAATAATGATCATAGGTATGGAAGAATAGAAGGGGTTCAGTCGTGGATGATTAACAGAAGCAATTGGAAATGGGTTATGGATTATGAAGTTATTAGAAAACTATGAACTACGAAAACATTTTACAATTTAAGGGAACGTGGCGTGTGTATCAGGCACGGGTGCTGGATCGGGCGGAGCATTATGTGCGGGATGGCAAGATTCATATCGTGGCGGCTCCGGGTTCGGGAAAGACTACACTTGGAATTGAACTGATACGCAGGCTGCAGGGAACGGCACTCGTGCTTGTGCCGACCATTACAATCCGGGAGCAGTGGATCGCACGGATCAAAGAGGCATTTTTGTGTGACGGTGTGGACGCGGAAGCGTATCTGTCACAAAGTCTCAAAAATCCGCGTGCAATCACAGTGACTACATATCAGGCATTGCATAGTGCCATGACGCAGATACAGGATGGAGAAGAGGATTATCAGGGATTTTCTCTGCTCCAGGTATTGCAGGATGCAAAGGTAGATACGCTTTGTCTTGACGAATGCCATCATCTGCGAAGCGAGTGGTGGAAATCGCTGGAAAGCTTGAAGGAGAAGCTGATCGATGTGACAACAATCGCACTTACAGCGACACCGCCATATGATTCGACACCTGCCATGTGGAACCGCTATATCGCGATGTGCGGCGAGATTGATGAGGAGATTACGACACCGGAGCTGGTGAAGGAGGGAAGCCTCTGTCCGCATCAGGATTATGTGTACTTCAATTATCCGACGAAACAGGAAGAAGCGGAAGTGATGCGGTATATGCAGGCACATCCGGACTGTAAGGAGTTAGATCCGGAGATAGAGAAGCATCTGACGAATTCCCTTGGAAAGATCGAAAGCATCCGCCAGATTACACAGCATGAATATGCATCACTTCATGGAAGGCTGCATATGCTGATTCTCACGGATTATATACGGAAGGAACATGAAAAATCAATCGGTAACCGGGAAGCAGATGTGAATCTGCTTGGAGTGCTGCCGCTCTTTGAGAATCTTCGGCGGGATGCGCAGGATATGTGGTCGGACATGCGGCTTGGTGTGTTATGTGGAAGTATCATTGTGATACCCGCCGAGGCGAAGGATGCATTATTAAAAACTGTGGGTGATGCAGGCACAGTGACATTCTCGAAGCTTGGAAGTCTGCCGGAGACTGAGTATGTGAAGGTATCCGCAGTTGGTGACTCGCATTTCCTGATACCGGCGGTGACACAGTTATTTGCAGATGGATATATACAGGTGTTGATCGGTACGAAATCGTTGCTTGGCGAAGGCTGGGATTCGCCGTGCATCAATTCTTTGATTCTTGCAAGTACGGTTGGTTCGTTTATGCTCAGTAACCAGATGCGTGGCAGAGCCATCCGTACATGGGACAGGGAACCGGATAAGACAAGCAATATCTGGCATCTGGTATGCTTAAAACCATGGTATGAGAGTTCGTTCGGGACGAAACCGGAGACGAGTGAGGATTACCGGATGCTCACCAGACGAATGGAACATTTCTTAGGTCTGCACTACACGGAGAATGTGATTGAAAATGGTTTGGCACGTCTGTCGATCATACAGAAACCATTTACAAAGGCGAATGTAGCGAATATGAATGCGACGATGCTCGCCTTATCTAAGGAGCGGAGCCGCTTGCGGGAGCGTTGGAATCGTTCGCTTACGATCTATCCGAAGATGGAGGTCGTGACAGAGGTAAAAGTGCGGGATAAAGCGGTGCCAAGGGCTGCGTTTCATGATGCGGTAGCAAAGATGATATTCTCGATATTCCTGTTGTGTGCTGCATGGTATATGGCGGCGCAGACAGGTGCGAAAACCGGGAGTGCGTGGCTTGGAACGCTAGCCGGAATATTTACGCTGGCAGGACTGGGGATGCTTTCTTACTGCTTCCCAAAGATGTTTATGCTTGGAAGTCCGTACGAACGGTTGAAGACATTTGGCAAGGGAATCCGGAAAGCACTGGAGAAGCAGAAGCTTTTGGATATGCCGGACAGTACGGTTGTGACGGAGACGCCGGAAGCGTATAAACATGTCGTATATCTGCAGGGCGGAAGCGGAAGAGATGGAGCGCTTTTTTCCCGGTGTGTGAATGAGTTTTTTGCACCGGTTGAGAATCAGAAATATATCTTAGTCAAGCATGGAAGACAAAGAGGAAACGACCGTTTTTTTGCAGTGCCGGATTGTTTTTCAGCGAAGAAGGAACAGGCAGAGCAGTTTACAGAGTGCATGCGTCCATATATCGGTGCATACGATTGTGTTTATACGCGGGCAGGACAGGGGAATGTTTTGCTGCAGGAGGCACAGAATGCTGCCTATGCGAATCAGGAAGCACGCTGCAGTATGCGGCGGAAGGTAACAGGAAGAAAGTAGAAAGCAGATGAAATGGCAGAAAAATTGAAAAAACACGCATCAAAGCTTATACTTGGAATCCGAGGGGAGGATATCAAATTTGACCCTCAGAATATTGATGTATATAAGGATAATAAGATGCATTTCTTCGATTGCGAGATAGAAGAATTGATTGAATTATAGGAGGACTTTGAATGAGTAAATTAAAGAAAGCGGAAGAGTTTGTAAATGTTCATAGAGTCAAAAAAGAACAATTCCCAGCGTTTCATGTAACACCGCCGTGTGGGTGGATGAATGACCCAAATGGTTTTTCTTCTTATCATGGAAAAATTCATTTGTTCTATCAGTTCCATCCATATAATGAGGCGTGGGGACCGATGCATTGGGGACATTCGGAGACAACAGATTTTGTAAAATGGACGGAACTTCCCATCGCACTTGCACCAGACCAAAGTTACGATGATGCAGGGTGTTTCTCAGGATCTGCCATTGAGACAGAAAAAGGACATCTGCTTGTATATACCGGTGTGACAGAGCAGGAAGAAAATGGAGTAAAAAACGTATATCAGGACCAATGCCTTGCGATTGGAAACGGAGAAACATATACTAAGCTTGCGCAAAATCCGGTTGTAACAGGAGATATGATGCCTGAACATTTCAGCCGGGAACATTTCCGGGATCCGAAGATCTGGAAAGAGGAAGATGGCTATTATATGGTTGTTGGAAATAAGACGGATGATGGAAAACCGCATGTTGTTTTGTTCCATTCAGAGGACGCAATTAGCTGGGAGTATGTGTCTGTTCTTGCAAAAGACGATACAGGTATGCTTGGAACGATGTGGGAGTGTCCGGATTTCTTCTGCCTGGATGGTGCATATGTATTAATTACATCTCCGCAGGATCTAAGTGCGGATGAAGAATTTCATAATGGAAACAATTCGGTTTATTATATGGGAAGCTATGATAAAAACCAGCATATGTTCCATTATGACGCAGTTTACTCGCTTGATGACGGATTGGATTTTTACGCACCGCAGACGATGCTTGCAGACGATGGAAGAAGAATTATGATTGCATGGATGCAGTCATGGGATTCGAATATCCGTCCCGAAGGTCAGAAATGGTCCGGCATGATGATATTACCGAGGGAACTCAAGGTAAAAGATGGAAAGATTCTGCAAAGCCCGGTGCGTGAAATCGAAAACTATCATAGAAATGGTGTCAGGTATGAGAAGCAGGAAGTACAGGGAACATGCAGATTCGATGGTATTAAAGGACGTGTACTTGATATGACCGTGGAGATTGCCGGTGGCGATTTCAGGGAGTTTACAATCTCGGTCGCACAAAATGAACAGTTCCACACAGACTTTTCTATACTGCAGCATAAAAACAGGATAGAAATTGACCGGACATATTCCGGTATGGTACGTGATGCGAATGCAATCCGGAGAGTAAAAGTAAAATCACCTTGTAAAAAATGGAAGCTTCGTATAATCTTAGATAAGTATTCAATGGAAGTTTTTCTGAATGATGGACAACAGGTATTCAGTACAACATTTTATACATCGCTCGAAGCAGATCAGATCAGTTTTGTGTGCGATGGAAAAGCCATTGTAAATCTTGAAAAATATGATATCGTTGTGGCGTAGAGTATGCAAGGAGAAACCGATATGAAAAAGTTTGATGTAACAGCACTTGGAGAATTGTTGGTAGATTTTACAGAAAATGGAATGAGTGCGCAGGGAAATCCTCTGCTTGAAGCAAATCCGGGCGGTGCTCCGTGCAATGTACTTTCCATGTTGCAGAATCTTGGAAAAAAGACTGCATTTATTGGGAAAGTAGGAGCAGACATGTTTGGTACAATGTTGACGCAGGCGGTGAAAGACCAGGGAATCAATATAGATAATCTGGTGACAGATGATACTGTGCATACGACGCTTGCATTTGTACATACTGGTGTGGATGGTGACCGCGACTTTTCTTTTTACCGTAATCCTGGAGCTGATATGATGCTTAGGGAGGAAGAAATTCAGCAGGAGATTTTTGCGGATACAAAGATTTTTCATTTTGGAACGTTGTCAATGACGGATTTACGGATGGAGCAGGTAACGAAACATGCAGTGAAAAAAGCAAAAGAGCAGGGAGCTGTCATTTCCTTTGATCCGAATTTAAGACCGCCATTATGGAAAAAACTTGGAGACGCAGCTGATAAAATGTGGTATGGAATCAGTCAATGTGACATTCTGAAGATTTCGGATGATGAGATATCTTTCTTAACAGGTACTGCAGATATCGATCAGGGAATTGGGAAAATCATGGAGCAATATTGTCCGGCACTGATTTGTGCAACGATGGGAAAAGATGGAAGCAAGGCATATTACAAAGGAAAAAGTGTATATGCGGAACCGTTTTTGCAGAAGAATACGATTGAAACAACCGGTGCTGGCGATACATTTATGGCATGCATCTTAAATACAGTACTTGACAAGGGAATCAATGGATTGTCTGAAAATGATATGTATGAGATGCTCCGGTTTGCAAATGCAGCCGCTTCAATCATCACAACACGTAAGGGTGCTTTAAAGGTGATGCCACAGAATCAGGAAATCAGAGATATGTTACAGGAGGGATAAGTATGCGTGGAATCGAAATTATGCTAAGCTCCATTGAGGATGTGAAGCATTTTGTACAGACAATCACCATGTTTGATGGCGAATTTGAATTAGTCAGCGGAAAATATATTGTGGATGCAAAATATATTGAAAATCTCCGATGATGAGATTACATTTGTTACGGGAAAAGACGTAGTGGAAGGAATATTAAAATATAAGAATGAATTATAGATTGACGATCAGCTACGATGGCACGCGCTATCATGGCTGGGAAAGTAAAAAAGAAGTGGATACGATTGAGGGAAAGTTGGAAGCGGTCTTCGCGAGGATGACGGAACAGGACGTGAAGATTCATGGTGCAGGAAGAACCGATGCAGGTGTGCATGCGATGGGCATGGTTGCAAACGGCTTCTTAGATACCACGCTTACGCCGGAAGAAATCAAAGCCTATGCGAATCATTATCTGCCGGATGATATCTGTATCCGGGAGGTTTCGGGTGTATCCGAGCGGTTCCATGCAAGACTTAATGCCAAAGGAAAGGTGTATCAGTATACCTGTTATATCGGGGACGAAAAGCCGGTATTTGAACGGCTGTATACATGGGTGTTGCCGGAATGGGTTACGAATGGGACACCTGACCGGATGCCGGATATAGAAGCGATGCAAAAGGCAGCAGAATACCTGATTGGCACGCATGATTTCAAGAGCTTCTGTGGGAATAATAAGATGAAGAAATCCACAGTGCGGACAATCTATGATATTACAATCGCAGAGGAAGAAGGATATCTGCGGATGACATTTCATGGAAATGGATTCTTACAGAATATGGTCCGAATACTGACCGGAACACTGCTTGAGGTTGGCTATGGACGCAAAAAGGCAGAAGATATGGAAACGATACTTGCTGCCTGTGACAGGCAGATGGCAGGTCCGACAGCACCGCCACATGGACTTATGCTTCTTGAAGTGGAATATGGAGTATAGTATTGAGCAGGACGAAAGGACGGATACGAGATGTCAGGCTATTTGATCAAGGATACAACAAGGGAAGAACGCGAGCAGATTGTGGCAGAATCGCTCGGAAATATCGAGGCAACCTGTGATGGCTGTATGAGTGGGTTAGCGGAGATGTATCAGGATTATATCGACGGGAAGAAGGAGCTGCGCGAGATCAATATGGAATTCAATGCCCGTTATGTGAAGGGCGAGGATATGCCACAGCGGAGCCGATGCCCGATGTAAGAAAGAAGATCTATATGAGACAGGGGACACTTTTCAGGACAAAAACAACGTCCCCAAGACCGGTGCAGAGATGTGCCGGTTTTTTCTTGACAAGGGAAAATCAAAGTGATATGATTTTGATATCAAAATAAGATATGCATCGATTCAAAGGGAGGAATTGGTTATGGAAGAGAAAATTTATACTACGAAGCGAAAAGGTATGGCAGTATTGCTGACTGTTTTATTCGTTTATCTGATTGCGATTACAGGTACTGTATTTGGAGCTGTAAAGTATGAGGATTCCGCAGAAACAGGCTATCTGGTACTCATGGTTGTTTCCATCGTCGTGTTATCGCTTGGATGGTTTCCGCTGATTGGACTTCGGGTGTTGAAGCCGCAGGAAGCGTTGGTTCTGACGTTGTTCGGTAAGTATGTTGGTACAATCCGGGAAGCTGGTTTTTACTTTGTGAATCCATTTTGTACAGCCATCAATCCGGCAGCAACAACGAAGCTTGCACAGAGTGGGGATATCCAGCAGACAGCAGCGAAGAGTGCATTTTCCATCTCTGCGGATGGTACATCTGTATCGGTCGATGGTTCTACATCAGGAAAGAAGATTTCATTAAAGGCGATGACACTGAGCAATGGCAGACAGAAGATCAACGACTGTCTCGGTAACCCGGTTGAGATCGGAATTGCAGTTATCTGGCGTGTAATGGATACAGCAAAGGCAGTTTTCAATGTCGATAACTATAAGGAATATTTATCCCTGCAGTGTGACAGTGCACTTCGTAATATCGTGCGTGTCTATCCGTATGATGTGGCACCGAATGTTGATACAACCGGTGACGGTGTAGCCGATGAAGGCAGTCTGCGTGGTTCCGCAGAGGTTGTAGCCGGAAGAATCCGTGATGAGATCCAGAGCAAGGTCAATGAGGCAGGCCTTGAGATCGTGGAAGCAAGAATTACATATCTTGCATATGCACCGGAAATTGCATCTGTAATGTTGCAGCGGCAGCAGGCATCTGCTATTATAGATGCCAGAAAGATGATCGTAGACGGAGCGGTTGGAATGGTAGAAATGGCGTTAGAAGAATTAAACAAAAAACAGGTCGTTGACTTGGACGAGGAGCGAAAGGCAGCTATGGTTTCAAATCTTTTGGTAGTTTTGTGCGGCAACCATGATGCGCAGCCAATCGTGAACTCAGGAAGCTTATACTAGATGGCAGCGAAAAAACAGATTCCGCTCCGCTTATCGGAAAAACTGTATGCCGATATTGCCGCATGGGCAGAAGATGACTTTCGATCCGTCAACGGACAGATTGAATATCTCCTATCCGAGTGCGTGAGACAACGGAAGAAAGATGGAAAATATGTCTCTGAGGAGATTGATGTTCCACCGGAACTGGATATCAAATGATATGTGCCAGGGGACACTCTTCGGAACAAAAACAACGTCCCCAATATGCCCCAAACAACGTCCCCAAGGTAAGGAGGAATTGAGATGAAAAACCACATTACACTCAAGCAGAAGATTGTTGAGATACTCGCCTATGTTTTGATGTGGGCATCGATTGTGATTGGAATTATATGGTCTGCAAAGCTGCCGAAGGAAGTGGCAACACACTTTGACGCGGCTGGAAATGCAGATGGATATGGATCTCCGTATTCCTTTCTGTTTTTACCAATTATTATGCTGATTAGCTGTGGCATCAGCAGTCTGGTTTTACATTTTATGCCACCCGATCTGTGGAGCATGCCAGTGAAAGTAAAACCGGAACATGCGGTGCGTGTGTATAGAGACGTTGTCTGGATGATGGTGGGGATGGAATTTTGTTTTGGTGTATTTACGCTCTATAGCACGATAACCTCCTACATGCAGAAGATGGATGGCATGCTTGCAGCAACGTTTATATTCCTGGCAGTTTTATTTGGAATTATTATATGGTGTATTGTCGCCTGTGTGCGGCATAACCGGTAGTGTTTAACGAAAACTTAACATGAGAATTACACAGTACAGATAGATTCGAAACGGAATAGCTGATACTTTATAGATAAGATCACATAGTTTATGTAGAACGATGTATGGTTTTATTGATAACCGGAATTGGAGAATTCGATGAGTCGGAAGCGGTTTCGAACAGGACATCTGAATGATATAGTAAAGCAGGAGCATCGTACATGGTTGATTTTTCCAATCATCATGGGGGTGCTCCTGTTTCGTTATGGATGGGAAATTTTCGCTGTGTCCAAGACACAGATGATGCTTTCGAATGCACTGGGATTTTTAGTAATCATATTTCTGATTGCACTGGTGTTTGGCTGTATTCCTTTTTATATTCGTAGGGCAAAACTGCTTGGTGCAAAGAAAGAATTGCTTTCGAATTGTACCTTTGTGACGATGCAGGATCTTGATTATTACCGGGATAAACTTACCGGACTGACACCGGGAGAAATCAGTTTACTGGAAGATTTGCAGATTGAGGAAGAAAAGGATCTCAGTGCATATATCCTCTGGTATGAGCATCTCGGATTGATCCGGGAAACGGAAGATGGGTACATACAGGGAAATCCAAAGCCGGGGGAGAATGAGAAACTGCGGGAGAGTGACTACTTTCTGATTGACAAGCTTCTGGAAGGAACGTCGAAGAAGCATCTGCAGGAATGGAAAGAACAGATGATGGCAGAAGCAGTAGCAGATGGTTTTCTGAAGAAACGAAGCGGAATCCTTCCATCTGCGATTGACCGCCATGCGAAGAAGATTGCTTTTTTGTGGGTGATACTTTTGATTGCCTGTATATTCCTGATTGCATCCGGCACAATGGAGCCGGCGATGCAGGAAGCATATGGGAATATCGCATTCCCGTTGTCGGACCAGGTATTCTGGTTTGGCAGGAAATTGAACTGGATGCTTGCCTGCATGAATACGATAAGTGGAAAGGCAAATGAGGTCGAGCTGATCCTTCGTACACCACAGCTGCTTTCAACGATGGCATTATGTTTTATGGTGTTTGCGCTTTTCTTTTTGCTGTTACTGGTACCGTTTTTGTATCTGAAAATGCGGAGCAACCAGATGTTAGAGCGTGCAGATTATGTGCGGACAGCGCGTGGAAATGAATATGCGGAATATATCTGGGGCATGAAGAATTTTATTCACGATTATTCGTATCTGAATGAGGCGGAGAAGGATGCGCTTGCACTGTGGGATGATTATCTGATCTATGCGGTTTTGCTGGAGGAAAATACGCAGATACAAAAAGAGATCATGGCGCGGATGAAACAGTAAAAATAGAGGAAAGAAAGGAAGAAAATAAAATGGATGGAGCAGTGATTGTAAAAGTTGTAATTATGGCTTTGATATTGGTTCTTGTGATTGTAACAATCTGTACGTGTAATAAATTCATGGTACTGAAAACGCGGGCGGAGAATCAGGCGTCGCAGATTGATATCCAGCTTGCCAGACGGGCAGATCTGATTCCGAATCTTGTAGAGATTGTGAAAGGGTATGCAAAGCATGAGAAAGAAACACTTATGACGGTGGTCGAACTCCGGAACCGGATGACACTTGCGGATACAAGAAATGAGCGCTTTGAGGCAAACGAAGCGTTAAACCGGGCATCGCGGAAAGTGTTTGCAGTGGCAGAACAATACCCGGAATTAAAGGCGAACACAAACTTTCTACAGCTGCAGACAGAACTTTCCGAGACCGAAGACCGCGTGAGTAAGGCAAGACAGTTTTATAACGATGCGGCAACGAAGTACAATATCGAATTGCAGATGTTTCCGAAATCGATCCTTGCGAAGATATTTCATCTTTCAAAATTATCTCTGCTGGAATTCGGAAAGATGGAGAATCCGGGGATTCATTTTTAAGATATGCCAAGACTAAATCATAGACAATTTACGAAATAAGTATAAGAAATCATATGAAAAAGTGGAAAATATATCCACTTTTTTTCTTTTATGTTAGAATGTAGCTTGTGGCAGTTGTGTCATTGCCTGCCGGTGCGCCAGATTGAAAACTGTATGGAGTAAGACCGGTGACATGAAAAGGAAGATTGTTAATCATGACAGGAGATGAATCATATGAAACTATCATTGGCGCATACATTACGGCACTATGATAAAAAGAATATAGGGAAAGATATCTTGGCGGGGCTCATCATCATGGCAGTTTCTATTCCGATTTCGATGGGATATGCCTTGATTGCGGGACTTCCCGCAGTGTATGGTCTGTATGGGTCGGTGTTTCCGATTCTGGCGTTCGCGCTTCTTTCAACGTCACCACAATTTATATTCGGCGTGGATGCGGCTCCGGCAGCACTGATTGGTTCTGCACTTTTAACCTTGCATGTTGAGGCAGAAAGTGAAGAAGCCATGGCGATTGTACCGGTGCTTACATTTTTTGTCTCGGTGTGGCTGCTTGCATTTTCTTTTATGAAGGCGGGAAAGCTGGTCAATTACATATCGGCTCCGGTGATGGGAGGATTTATCACAGGTATCTGCTCGACGATCATTCTCATGCAGGTGCCAAAGATTCTTGGCGGTACGGCAGGAACCGGAGAGTTTTTTGAACTGGCAAAGCATATCGGACAGACAGCAAAGCATGTGAATGTGCCATCCATCCTCTTAGGCGTGGCATCACTTGTAATCCTGCTTGTGGCGAAAAAACTGGTTCCGAAATTCCCGATGGCAGTTGTATTGATGGTGGCAGGTGCCTGCTATACGCGGTTTGGAAATGTGCGGGAGCTTGGAATCCAGACACTCTCGAAGGTGGAGACAGGACTTCCGCAGTGGCAGATACCGGATTTTTCAGCTGTCTCAATCCGGGAGGCTGTGACAGTCAGCCTGTCGGTTGCAGTTGTAATTATGGCGGAGACGTTGCTGGCAGAGAATAATTTTGCACAGAAAAATGGCTACCGAATTGATGATAATCAGGAGATCTTTGCATTCTCCGTCGGAAATTTTCTTGCAGCTTTTACCGGGTGCTGTCCGATCAATGGCTCCGTATCCCGTACAGCGATGGGCGAGCAGTATCAGGGAAAGACACAGCTTACCTCACTTGTGGCAGGACTTTCCATGATTGTGCTTTTGCTGTGTGGAACGGGATTTATCCAGTATCTGCCGGTTCCGGTGCTTACCGCGATTGTGATATCGGCATTGCTTGGGGCGACAGAGTTTGATCTGATGGCACGGCTCTGGAAGGTCAGCCGGACCGAATGTATGATCTTTGCCGGCGCATTTTTCGGTGTACTCCTGCTTGGCACGATCAATGGTGTTTTGATCGGTATTTTGCTTTCCTTTGCGGAAGTGATCATCCGGACAGCGAAGCCGTCCACCTGCTTTCTTGGGATTCAGCCGGGGCATAAGCATTTCCGGGATCTGAAGGAGAGCAGCCAGATCCACGCACTGTCCGGTGTGCTTGTTTACCGGTTCAGCAGCAATCTGTTCTTTGCAAATGTGCAGGTGCTGAAAAATGATATTGAGGATCATATAAAACCGGATACGAAAGCTGTGATCCTTGATGCGGGCGGAATCGGAAGTCTGGATATTACTGCGGCAGACTGCCTGAAGCGTCTGCATCAGTCATTGAAAGAAAAGGGCATCCGGTTCTATATGACGGAACATATTTCGGATGTGAACGAACAGTTAAGGAAGCTTGGACTCGGATATCTGATTGAGGAGGGGTGCGTGCGCAGAACCATTCATATCGCATTGAAGGATATGGGAATCAACCGTCCGTATCCACTGGAAGACGGTGTGGATAATGGGGATCGCAGTGCGTCCCGGAAACGTGCAGATAACCGTGTGCAGGAGTTTGTGTGGGCGTTCGGCTCCGATGCGGAAAAACAGATCGAGCGTCAGATTGAAAAGCAGATTGCACAGCTAAAAGAAAGTGGGGATATCGAGAATCTGCTGCATGGACGATGGGCGCATATGGAGGAGCTTGACGAAGATGAGTGGCTGGAACACTTGGAGGAACACCTGAAGGAGATTGTCAATATATCCGGTAAGGATGAACATACCCTTGCGATGCAGATTGAGGAACACAGAAAACAGGTGCATGACCGGATCGCAAAGAATCATCCGGAGCTTGCAGAACGTTTCAGGGAGCGCAGACATGTGCTTGATGCACATCTGAAAGAACGCCATCCAAAGGTGTATGAGCTTGTACTGCAGTCGCGCGAGAAGAATGAACGGAATCGTTAGTACATCTGCGATAGAAGTGAAAATTCCCCGTTTATGATTGCGCAAAACTGATTGAAACAAACAGGTAACTATGCTAAAATATATACGATTATGTGGCGTATAGAGAAAACTATGGCAGACAATGAATCTACATGCGTGAATGTCGTTTGTTGCTGCCGACAGCCCGAAAAACAGGAGGATTTATACAACATGGAACAGTATAAAGAGCAGTTTATTGAATTTATGATCGATTGTAACGTATTGAAGTTTGGTGATTTCGTGACAAAGAGCGGAAGAAAGACACCATTTTTTGTAAATACAGGTTTTTACAGAACAGGTTCCCAGTTAGCACGTCTGGGTGAGTATTATGCGGAGGCAATCAAGGACAAGTTCGGCTTTGATTTTGATGTGCTGTTTGGACCGGCATATAAGGGAATCCCGCTTTCCGTAGCTACAACAATGGCGATTGCCAACAAGTATGATGCAGACATCCGTTACTGCTCAAACCGTAAGGAGATTAAGGACCACGGGGATAAGGGAATCCTGCTTGGAAGTCCGATCAACGATGGTGACAAGGTTGTGATCATCGAGGATGTAACAACTGCAGGTACTTCGATTCAGGAGACACTTCCGATCGTGAAGGCGCAGGGCGATGTCGATGTGCTTGGTCTTGTTGTATCGGTTGACCGTATGGAGCGTGGTCAGGGCGAGAAGAGTGCACTGATGGAGATCGAAGAAAACTATGGATTAAAGACGACTGCAATCGTAACGATGGCAGAGGTGGTAGAGCATCTGTACAACAAGCCTTACAAGGGGAAGGTTGTGATTGATGACACCTTGAAGGCAGCGATTGACGCATATTATGAGCAGTATGGAGTAAAATAGTTTTATTTGCAAGTATGGGAGGTCTAAAGCATGGAGAAGTTATATCATAAGATCAATGCAATCGGAATCAGCAATCTGGTTATTGGAATTGTGACAATTCTTGTCGGAGTTGGTGCAGGTGTGACGATGATCGTGAATGGTGCCCGCCTGATTACAGGTAAGAAGGATATTACATTTTAAGGGATTTGTGGAGTCTCGAACAGATTGTGAAAAATAAGTGAACTTCGGAAATTGAATTGACAGGACTTTTAAGAGTATGGTACAGTTACCATACTCTTTTTTTAACAACAAAATTACATCTTTTTTCATTGACGGTAGACATAGAAGATGGAATCCATCAGATTTCTGCATATGGTAAGGTATGGAGGAATTAATATGTTTATTTCGTTATGTAAAAAAATCAAGCAGCAATTAAAGGCAAAGAAAGCATGGAGACAGGTGCTCGCATATGGGATACTTGCGTTTTTGATCATGCAGTGTTATGTGCTTCCGTTTGCATCGGAAAATACAGAAGCGTGGGAATCTGTCGCGACGATTGGCGATGCGACATGGACAAATGCGCTTCCGCAGGATATACAGGCGGACGCAGAGGAATCTGCATTCACAGAATCGGAAGAGACTGTACAGAGTGTATCTCCGAGTGCGTATTATCAGGCACCGGATACATCCAATGCATTTGTCGCATACGCGATGACGATTCCGAAGGGAAGCGGAAAAAACAGCGATAATAGGTGTGCGATTTATGTAGCACAGGCGTTATCTGGTTTTTATGGAGACAAGGCATCGGTACAGGGAAGTACGCTCGTCTCGCAGATCTCGGATACATTGGAAGTAAGTGAGAATTGGGAGCGCGTCTATGCTGATGCAAACTGTTTTCCAAAGGATAAGACGGAGGCGGAATATGATGCAATTTACGACCAGCTGACAAATGCAGGCGATGTCATCTGTTTTGTAAATGGAAAACTGGACGGCTATGTCCATTGCGCAATTTCCGGTGGAGGAACCGCTTTGATCGGACATTTGTACAGCTCTGGCTGGGATTCCCTTCGCGCATGCTATTATCTGGATAACGCGGTGGACGTGCGGAAACAATGCTCCGGAATGATTGTATATCGTCCGAAAGAACGTCTGAAGACTGGAACCTTGCGGATTTGTAAAAGCTATAATGAGGACGTCTACAAGACGAATCCGAAGTTGTATGATGTGGCGGGAGCCAATTATGCAGTGTATGCTAGCTATGAGGATGCGAAACGAAGCCGGAATGTGAAGGGATATTGTTATATTGAGCCGGGGGAAAATGGTGCACTGGCAGAGGATAACGTCTCTTGTTCTGCACGCACAAAGCCGGATGAACAGGGTACGATTGTACAGTTTGCCGAGGGTACATATTATATCCGGGAATGGAATGTGCCAACAAATGGAGGCTGGAAGTTAGATCCGAATATTTATAGTACGAAAATCTATGCAGGAAGACGGACAACCCTTGGCTTGCCAAGAGATGCGGTGGCGAAGCCTCTGGAGCTGAAATCAGAGGGAGATTATTTTGATACGCGTGTGGTTGGACCGGAAGAGGAGTATCTTGGAAAACTCAGACTGACAAAGAAGGTGGAGGAAAATTATGAAGCCTTTCTTTTAGAACACCCGGAGTATAGCTTTGATGGGATTGAATACGCGGTCTATGCTGTTTCCGCAAACGGAAGTAAGGACACCACTAAGCGTGTGGGACTGTTTCGGATGGATAAAAAAGGTACGGGTTTTGTGCAGGAATGTGCGCACGATACAGACTGTGTGGGTGATACAGAAATGCAGCTTCGGATCGGCTGGTATATGATTCAGGAAGAAAAAGCAAACGACTATATGTTGTTAGATGATACGCCAGTCTGGGTACAGATCAAAAAAGATCAGACAACCCCAATGGAGGTTGTTGTAAAAGATGCAGTGAATATTCTTCATTTCCGTGGGGATCTCAGTTTTACAAAAGTGGATGAAAATGGAACCCCGCTTGCAAATATTGCGTTTTCTATTTCTGATACAAAGGGAGAATCCCACATCGTCTGGACAGATGAAAATGGGTATTACTCGACGGCAGCTTCCTATATTCCACATTCGTATCATACGAATCAGGAAGAGGCAGGTGCGGGTATCTGGTTTGGACAGGCAGACGTGGATGATACGAAGGGCGCATTGCCGTATGGAACGTATTACATTGAAGAGGTTCGCTGTGAGGCAAATAAAAATAAGTATCGAAATGCTGAGAAAATCGAAGTCTCTATACAGGAGGATGGCGCGCATGTTGAGTTAGGAACGATTATAAATGAGCCATTTCCGCAGATTAAAACGAAGGCAGGCTTTGAAAACTCAATTGTTGATATACGTGCAAAGGGGACACTTGTGCCATGTAAGGATATTATTTCATTTGAGAATCTGGAGATTGGACACACCTATACGATTTCAGGGGAAGCAAGATGGAAAAAGGATGGTACGGTTTTAGAAAAACCATATATGGAAAAGAATGAGCCTGTGACATTTGTCGCTGAAAAGGCAAATATGGATATCGAAGTGAAGTATGAGATTCTGTTTCTGGATGCGCTGTGTGGACAGGAAGTGGTGTTCTATGAGACGGTAAAAGATACGGCATATCCGGGCGAGATCGTTGCTTCACATACAGATCTTTCGGATCTCGCACAGACAATCTGTTTTCCCGAAGAGCCGTCGACCACAACGACCGAAACGACAGAAACCACCGAAACAACGGAGACAACCGAAACGACAGAAACGACAGAAACCACCGAAACATCGGAAACATCGGAAACGACTGTTGCCGGGACAAGCACACAGGTGATACCGACTAAGGAGCAGGCGGTAAAGACCGGAGATGAAGCAAATCTGTTTCTGACGATTCTTGTTCTGTGTACAAGTGCAGTTGGAATCGGGATGGGTTTGATAGGAAGAAAGAGGAGTCATAAACAGAAATAAAAAATGTCCCCATCTGTTTGATGGGGACGCCTTTTTAGTCATGTAAAGTTTTATGTTTGCTTAAAAGCTCAATAAAATCGGTAGAATTTAAAGGCTTGGAGAAGAGATAGCCCTGCAGGGTGTCACAGAACTGGTTCTGCAGAATCTGCAGCTGTTCATTATCCTCCACACCTTCTGCCACAACAGAGATATCCATCTTGTGTGCCAGATCAATGATGGAGTCTGCGATGCAGCGGTCTTTTTCGTTACTGCAGATACCATCGATAAAGGATTTGTCAATCTTTAATGTATCGATTGGAATCTGTGTCAGGTAGTTGAAGGAAGAGTAGCCAGTTCCGAAATCGTCTAAGGCGATGGAACAACCAAGCTCTTTCATCTGATTGATCAGCTTTAAGTTGTGTTCAAACGAATTCATCAGGACACTTTCTGTGATCTCGATTTCGAGATGTTTCAGATCCATACCTGTTTTTTCCGGAATGCTTTTAATGATATCGATCAGATGATCATCCTTTAACTGGGTGGTTGATACATTGACAGATACACGGAGTGGACCGAATCCGCTCTTGATCAGTACCTGATTGAAGTTGCAGGCTTCAATCAATGCCCATTCCCCAAGGATGTTGATAATACCGGTTTCTTCTGCGATCGGAATAAATTCTGCAGGAGAGATAAAACCAACCAGCTCAGACTCAATACGCATCAGCGCTTCATAGCCGGTAACCTGACCGCTTTCCACATTGACCTGTGGCTGGTACTGTAAGTAAATTTCGTTCTTATCAATAACATGAGATAGAATATCTGCAAGATCATTTTTCCGGTTGACATCGTCCTCCATGTAGCTGTCGAAGAAGCGGTAGCTGTTTTTGCCAGAGTTTTTCGCATTGTACATCGCGATGTCTGCGTTCTTGATCAACTCGCTTACCGTCAGACCGTTGTTTGGGAAGACTGCGATACCGACACTCATGGAAACCACAGCGGTTTCATCGTTTAAGATGAATGGATGATGTACGACATTGACAAGCTGGCTTGCAAAGTTTTCCAGATCATCCACGGTATCGAAGCGATTTTTTAAGATCAGGAACTCGTCACCGCCGTTACGTGCCAGAATATCATCGGAAGCGATACAGGAAAGCATCCGGTCGGAGACATCCTTTAACAGAAGGTCACCATAGTCGTGTCCGAGTGTATCGTTGATATTTTTAAAGTTATCTAAGTCGATAAAGAAAATGGCATGCTTGCTGGCACCGACGCTTGCGTCATGGAAGATCTTGTAAGCGTATTTCATGAAAGCAACACGGTTATAAAGTCCGGTTAAGCCATCGTGATAGGCAAGCTGCTCGATATGGGCATAGTTCTTTTTCAGTTCCTGTTCGCTGACCTCTAATGCAGCTTTGGAAGCAGATAATTCCTTGTAGTTGTTGGAGATGATATCCATCATGCTGTTGAACATGCGGGAGAGATCTCCGAATTCATCATCAGAGGCAACATCACATTTGACATCCAGATTACCAGAGGAGGCGTCCGTCATGTTGTCGCGCAGGGTAAAGATTGGTTCTGTGTATTTCGCGGATAAGATCCGGCTCACCCAGATAGCAATCATTAAAATGATGATGAGTGTGATACTCATGGTAATCGGGAGGGTTGCCAATATCTGCTGGTATTGAGTTCCCTGCTGTTTGATCAGATACAGCCAGTTGGAGTCGGAAAGCTTGCAAAATCCATAGATATTTTTGAAGGAGGAAGCTTTCAGATGTCCATAGTCCTTCGCGTTGTCCGCGCCGTTCAGACAATTAAACGCCTGTGTTTCCAGTTCCCGTTGTCCGGTTAGCCCGGTCGAAGTAAAGAGGTAGCCGCCATCATTTGTCATGATGAATGCAGAGCCATCTTCCGGGATAAAGGAGCCGAAATACCGGGAGGTGATATTGGCACGGATCAGACCAACGATCTGGCTTTTAATAATGATCGGGGATACAACATCAATGCTCTCGATTTCATCGAGTGGTGAACACTGTAAGATTTTTGTTTCTGTGATATCCTCGACCGGAATTGCCATATGTTCCTGCCAGTCATCCGTATTGGTGTTGTCAGAACTAGTAATGTAGTATCCGTTTACATCATAGAGATAGTAATTCACGTTGTTGCCGGCATAATCAGAAGCAGTTGCAAACAGATCTGTGACATTCGTATAATAAGGAGAATCATTTCCAAGCGTAACACCATTGTAATTCTCCAGTACAAGATTCTGGATGTTTGTACCATTTGCAAGTCCCTCTACTTCGGCGATCTGTGAGTTAAGCTGGGACTGGAAGCCCATGCCGTAGTTCTTCGCAAGTTCCACTGTGGACTGTGTTGCAAGATCCATGTATTTTTTATAAGATAAATTGTATGTAAAGATTGTCAGAAATATAAGTGGCAGACACGCCATTAAAACAAGCGACAATCGCAAAGACTTTTGTATAGACATAACCCGTTCACCTCAAAGTAAAGTATGTATCATAAATGTAATAAATATATTATATAGGAAAAGAATAGAATATTCAATCATGAAAGCTCATTTTTTGCATTTGCCCGACAGTTGCTTTTTGGCTGGAGATTGTGTATAATAATCAATAAATTATGACTTCTTGACTGAAGAGAAGAGTTACATGAAGGAGGGGCGTTATGTTTGGAGTTTATTTTGGAAAATATCTCGAAGATGTTGGTGTGTTGACACATGAGCAATATATGGAAATCGTAGAGGCGAGTCGTACAGCACGTGTGAAGATGGGATTGCTTGCAGTCAGCGAAGGACTTATGACGAAGGAACAGGCGGATGAAGTCAATCAGCTGCAGGCGATGAAGGATGCCAGATTCGGAGATATTGCTGTGGAGAAGGGTTATCTGACAGACGAGCAGGTTGGGAAGCTTCTGAAAAAACAGGGTGATTCCTATCTTTTATTCGTACAGGCACTTGTAGAGCGCAAGCTGCTTACTTTGGAGGATATTCAGAAGTATCTGAATCATTATAAAAAGTCAGAGCGATATACAGCACTTGAAATCGATGCGTTGAAGAGTTCGGATATTGACAAGATCATTCAGATCTTTTTAAAGGATAACCAGGTTCCGGCAGCCGTGAAGGATTATCTTGCATTGCTCGCCAGAAATATGGTTCGTTTTGTTGATAACAAGATTCGTTTTGAGCGGATTGAACGAATCCATACATATACAAGTAAATACATTGCCAGCCAGTGCTTTACCGGCGATTACAATTTGTTTATTGGTATCTGTAATGTTGGAATAAAGCCAATTGCAACCGAGTTTGCGAAGGAAGAGTTCGAAGTGATCGATGAGGACAGTCTCGATGCAGTTTGCGAGTTTATCAATGTATGTAACGGATTGTTTGCTTCGAAGGAATCTCTTGAAGGTGTGCATATTGATATGCTTCCTCCAGAGATGTATACCGATATCACAACCATCAGTTCAGAGGGTATGATGTTCCTGCTTCCATGTTATGTGCATGGCGAGCGTGCAGATATTGTAATCTGTATGGAGACAAAGTGGAATATCAGCTAATACAGGAAAGAATAAGATAAATAAGGAGAATGATTGATCATGGCAAATATATTGATTGTAGATGATTCCAGAACATCCCGTAAAATCTTAAGAGGACTTTTGGAAGCAAACGGATATGTAGTTGTTGGTGAGGCGAAAAATGGACAGGAAGGGTATGATATGTACGCACAGTACAAACCAGATCTTGTCACGATGGATATTACAATGCCAGTGATGTCTGGTGTCGACAGCCTGAAGAAAATCAAGGCTGATTTCCCAGACGCAAAGGTTGTTATGGTATCTGCAGCCGGTCAGCAGCACAATATGTTAGAGGCAGTACAGAGTGGTGCCGCAGAGTTTATTGCAAAGCCATTTGATGTAGAGACGATCAAGAACGTGTTAAAGACCGTACTCGAAGGTTAAATATAAATAAAAACAAGTATGAAATGGTCGTATATACCCGCTACGTATATATGACCATTTGTATTGTTTGAATCAAGTTAATGGAGTCGTTATAAATGATAGAGACAGTTGTATCCGTAGATCTGATGGTGGAAGAAGAACTGAAGGTGAAGAAAAATCATCTGGCACCGGATTTTCCTACGGGAGAAGAAAAGAGAATCTGTATCGTATCCGGATTGTACGGGGATGAGCTGCAGGGACAGTATATCTGCTATGAGGTAATTCGCCGGATCAAGCTGGAGTATGAAAATCTGATCGGAATTGTGGATGTGTATCCGGCATTAAATCCGATGGGACTGGATTCGAAAACAAGAGAGATTCCGGGTTCCGGTATTGACATGAATTCCATATTTCCAGGATCAAAGCTAGGCGCATTGGGGGAATATACGGCGTCCTGCATTTTCGATGATATCAAGGGTGCGGATGTGTGTATTGATCTGCATGCAAGTAACCTGTATGTACATGAGGTACCGCAGGTGCGTATGAATGATGACCGGGTGGATGAACTGATGCCGATCGCTAAATGTCTGAATGTTGACATGATCTGGATTCATCCAAGTAATTCTGTATTAAATGGCAGTCTTGCGTATTCCTTAAATGAAGTTGGCGTGCGCTCGGTTGTGATCGAGTCCGGCGTAGCCTATCGGATCAATCAGCAGTATTGCAATGCAATCGTGGACGGTTTGTTTGCACTGATGAAGGAGATGGGAATCTGGAAGGGAAACACGGTGACTCCAAAGAAGGTTCCGATCACAAACGATAAGGATATCCGGTATATCAATGCAGAGAGCAGTGGTATCTTTATTCCGGGAGTACAGTTATTTGCACAGGTAAAAAAGGGGGACGAGCTTGGAACGGTTGTCAACGTGATCACTGGAGCCGTGGAAGAGGTCGTGTATGCCACAGGAGATGGCATGATCTGTTCATTACGTGATTATCCGGTCATTGAGGAAGGTTCCCTGCTTGCAAGAATCGTGGGAGGAAACGCCTATGAATAAAGAAATTATCTTTTCCATGAACACAGCGTTTCGTGGAGAGTTTAACATTCATGGATATTCATATGGACGCGGAGATAAGGCAGCGTGTATTGTTGGATCTATGCGTGGAAATGAATACCAGCAGTTATATATGTGCTCACTTCTGGCACAGAGACTGGCAGAGATTGAAGCACAGGGGGATGTGGTAGCCGGAAAGGAAATCCTGCTGATCCCGACACTCAATTACAGTTCAATGAACGCAGAAAAGAAAAAATGGATCTCGGATGATTCGGATATCAACCGTTCATTTCCGGGAAATATCGAGGGTACTGCGACAAGCCGGATTGCGGCGACGCTGATGGACCGCGTCAAGGATTATACATACGGTATCCAGTTTGCAAGCTTTTATCTGCAGGGAATCTCAATCCCGCATGTGCGGATGATGGAGACCGGTACGGAGAGTACCAGTCTGGCAAATCTGTTCGGAATGCCATATGTATTAACGGGCGATACCCGTTCGTTTGATACAGCGACACTCAATTATAACTGGCAGAAGATGGGAACACAGGCCTTTTCGGTTTATTCTGCGACCACCGATACGTTGGATGGGGAGAGTGCGAAGATGGCAGTCAGTGCAGTGCTCCGGTTCCTGACGCGAATGGGAATCATCCGCTATGAGAGCCATGGAGGATATATCTCAACGACATTAAAAGAGAAAGATCTCGTGTCGGTACGTGCCGATGAGGCGGGATTTTTCCGCTGCATCGTCGGGGTAAATCAGGAGGTAAAACGCGGGCAGGTGCTTGCGGAAATCATTAACCCGATGGATGGTAATATTAAGGCTGAAGTTTTGGCACCGACGGATGGAATTGTATTTTTTGTACAAAATTCTCCACTCGTGTTCCAAAATGTGGTAATATACAAAATTGTAAGACGTATGCACCAGTAAGATGCAGAAAGTAAATTACAAAATTCAGGAGGAAAGTCATGAGCAAGGTTAGACGAATCTATGTAGAAAAGAAAGATGCTTATGCGGTTAAGGCAAAGGACTTAAAGAAGCAGTTCAAGGATTACCTTGGAATCAAAGCTGACAATGTCCGCGTCCTGACACGGTATGACATGGAAGGTGTATCGGAGGATACCTACAACAAAGCGAAGGTTACAATCTTCTCAGAGCCACCGATCGATGTCGTATATGAAGAATCATTCCCTATGAATGAGAAGGAAAAATGCTTCTCGCAGGAATATCTTCCGGGACAGTTTGATCAGCGTGCGGATTCTGCAGAGCAGTGTGTCAAGCTTCTGAACGAGGAGGAGACACCGGTCATCAAGACAGCTACTACTTATGTGGTAGAGGGTGACGTGACAGAAGAGCAGATGCAGACAATCCGGGAGTATGTTGTAAACCCGGTGGATTCCCGTATCACAGATGAGACAAAGCCGGAGACGCTGGTTACAAACTTTGAGGAACCTGCAGATGTGAAGATCTTCGATGGTTTCAAGGATATGCCAGAGGCAGAATTAAAGGCACTGTATGATTCCCTCGGACTTGCTATGACAATCAAGGATTTTGAGCATATACAGAATTATTTCAAGAACGAAGAGCACAGAGATCCATCTATGACAGAAATCCGTGTGCTCGATACATACTGGTCTGATCATTGCCGTCATACAACATTCTCGACAGAGCTTACAAATGTTGCATTCGACGATGGTTATTACAAGGATGTGATCGCTGAGACATATGATCGTTATGTCGGAGCGACAAAGGAAATGTACAAGGGCAGAGACGATAAGTTTGTCTGTCTGATGGATATCGCCCTTATGGCAATGAAGGAACTGAAGAAGGCTGGCAAGCTTGACGATCAGGAAGAGTCAGACGAGATCAATGCATGTTCGATCGTTGTTCCAGTTAAGGTCGATGGAGTCGAAGAAGAGTGGCTGGTAAGCTTTAAGAACGAGACACATAACCATCCAACAGAGATTGAGCCGTTTGGTGGTGCTGCAACTTGTCTGGGTGGTGCAATCCGTGATCCGCTGTCAGGACGTTCTTACGTATATCAGGCAATGCGTGTGACAGGAGCTGCAGATCCGACTGTATCTTTGAAGGATACGATGCATGGTAAGCTCCCACAGAGAAAGATTGTGAAGGTTGCTGCCGAAGGTTACAGCTCCTATGGTAACCAGATTGGACTTGCAACCGGACTTGTAAAGGAAGTATATCATCCAAATTACGTGGCAAAGCGTATGGAGATTGGTGCTGTTATGGGTGCTGCTCCAAGAAGATGTGTGAAGCGTCTGAATTCTGATCCGGGCGATATCATCATCCTGCTCGGTGGACGTACCGGACGTGATGGCTGTGGTGGAGCAACCGGTTCTTCCAAGGCACATACAGAAAGCTCCATCGAGACATGTGGTGCTGAGGTACAGAAGGGTAATGCACCAACGGAGCGTAAGATTCAGCGTCTGTTCCGTCGGGAAGAGGTTGCAAGCTTAATCAAGAAATGTAACGACTTCGGTGCAGGTGGTGTATCTGTTGCAATCGGTGAGCTTGCCGATGGTTTACAGATCGATCTGGATAAGGTTCCAAAGAAATACGCTGGCCTTGATGGTACAGAGCTTGCGATTTCCGAGTCTCAGGAGCGTATGGCAGTCGTTGTTGATCCAAAGGATGTTGACAAGATGATGCAGTATGTCGCTGAGGAGAACTTAGAGGCAGTTGCAGTTGCTGTCGTAACAGAGGAGAAGCGTCTCGTACTTTCATGGAGAGGAAAGGAGATTGTGAATCTGTCCCGTGCATTCCTTGATACAAACGGTGCTCATCAGGAGACAGATGTCAAGGTTGCTATGCCAGATGCATCTGCAAAATATTTTGACGAGAAGAAGGATGCTTCTGATGTGAAGAAGCTCTGGTTAGATACACTTTCTGATCTGAATGTCGCTTCCCAGAAGGGACTTGTGGAGATGTTCGATTCATCCATCGGCGCAGGTACGGTTACAATGCCATATGGTGGTAAGTACCAGCTCTCCGAGACACAGACGATGATCGCAAAGCTCCCAGTACTGAAGGGAAAGACCGATACGGTTACAATGATGAGCTACGGCTTTGATCCATATCTGTCAAGCTGGAGCCCATATCATGGAGCCATCTATGCGGTACTGACTTCCGTTGCAAAGATTGCTGCAGCCGGTGGTGATGTAAGCAAGGTAAGACTGACATTCCAGGAGTATTTTGAGAGACTTGGTACCGATCCATATCGTTGGGGGCTGCCACTTTCCGCATTGCTTGGTGCGTATGATGTACAGATGGGACTTGGACTTCCTTCTATCGGAGGTAAGGATTCTATGTCTGGTTCCTTCAATGATATTGATGTTCCACCAACTCTGGTCAGCTTCGCAGTCGATGTTGCAAGCTATCAGGATGTAGTGACACCAGAATTGAAGAAGGCAGGTAATCAGCTTGTATGCTTCGATATCAAGCGCGATGCTTACGACAAGCCGGATTATCAGGATGCCATGGATAAATATGAGAAGCTGCATCAGGCAATCACAGAGGGCAAGGTTGTATCTGCTTATGCAATCGGCTTTGGCGGTATGATTGAAGCAATCTCGAAGATGGCATTTGGTAACAAGCTCGGTGTGAAGCTTGCGAAGACCGTTGATGCAGACGATCTTACAGCGAAGAAATATGGCTCTATCATTCTCGAAGTAGAGAAGGACAATGTGACAGAGCTTGGTATTCCATGTACAGTCATCGGTGAAGTACAGGATGCACCGGAGTTTGTATATGGCGATGCAGTGATCACAATGGATGAGGCATTAGATGCATGGACAAAGAAGCTTGAGAAAGTATTCCCAACAGAGTCCGGTGTAGAACAGAACGATAAGATCAACGATACATTGAAGATTGTAGATGGAAAGGTAAGTACAGGACTGTATGATGCCGGTTCGATCTATGTGGCAAAGAATAAAGTCGCAAAACCAAAGGTATTTATTCCGGTATTCCCTGGAACAAACTGCGAATACGATTCAGCCAAGGCATTTGAGAATGCGGGTGCTGAGGTTCAGACAATCGTATTCCGTAATCTGGATGCACAGGGTATCCGTGATTCTGTAGATGCATTTACAAAGGCAATCAGTGAGAGCCAGATTATTATGTTCCCAGGTGGTTTCTCCGCTGGTGATGAGCCGGATGGTTCTGGTAAGTTCATCGCAACTGCATTCCGGAATGCAAAGATCGCAGATGAGGTTATGAAGCTTCTGCATGAGCGTGACGGACTGGCACTTGGTATCTGTAACGGATTCCAGGCACTCATCAAGCTCGGACTTGTTCCTTATGGCGAGATCCGTCCACAGGAGAATGATTCACCGACACTGACAATCAACAGCATCGGTCGTCATCAGTCCAAGATGGTTTACACAAAGGTTGTTACAAACAAGAGCCCATGGTTGCAGAAGGCAAAGCTTGGCGGTGTGTATACCGTGCCAATCTCACATGGTGAGGGACGTTTTGTTGCAAGCAAGGAGTGGACAGAGAAGCTCTTCGCAAATGGACAGGTTGCAACCCAGTATGTTGATATGGATGGAAATCCAACAATGGATGAGTATTACAATGTCAATGGTTCTTACTACGCAATCGAGGGTATCACAAGTCCGGATGGCCGTGTACTTGGTAAGATGGCTCACTCAGAGCGTAAGGGAACAGCAGTGGCAGTCAATATCTACGGAGATCAGGATCAGAAGATCTTTGAGTCCGGTGTTGCTTATTTCTCATAAATAAAGGTTACGATTGCGGCATGGACACATGTCACGGAAAGGGGATGTGTGTTCATGCCACATTTTATTTCTATACAGAATTTACAGGATGCAGGTTTGGATATCTATGCCAGACTTTCAGAGGTACAGCTCCTTCGTTACCGGGAGCCGAAGCCGGGTATCTTTATCGCGGAAAGCCCGATCGTCGTGGAGCGGGCACTTGCTGCCGGATATCGTCCAATTTCTGTCCTGATGGATGAAGCGGAGGTACCAAAACAGCAGGGATTGCTTGAGGTGTGTGGAGAGATTCCGGTCTATACTGCAAGGTTTGATGTACTGACGCAGATTACCGGGTTTAAGCTGACGCGTGGAATGTTATGTGCGATGGAACGAAATGAGCTTCCACAGGCGGACATCTTATGCCGTGATATGTACCGGATTGCAGTGTTAGAAGACGTGATGAACCCGACGAATGTCGGAGCAATCTTTCGGTCTGCTGCGGCACTTGGCATGGATGCAGTGCTTCTGACACATGGATGCGCCGATCCGCTATACCGGAGAGCAATTCGGGTCAGTATGGGTACGGTATTCCAGATTCCGTGGACGTATCTGCCGAAGTCAGAAGAAGATACCGCGCAGGCGCTTCATACGCTGGGATTTCCGTGTGTAGCGATGGCTCTGCGGGATGATTCGTGCGAGATCTGTGATCCGCGGTTTGCGAAGCTTGATAAGCTCGCTGTGATCCTTGGAACGGAAGGAGAAGGATTGCGGCAGGAGACGATCACGCACAGCGATTATACGGTGAAGATACCGATGACACATGGTGTGGATTCGCTGAATGTGGCGGCTGCGAGTGCAGTGGCGTTCTGGGAATTGTCGAAAAGAGAAACCGTTTAAGAGCGGTTTCTTTTTATTTATAAAAAAATCAAAAAAGTGATTGACAAATGGTTATATCGTGTTATAATACATTCAAATCCTACTTAACGAGTAGGAATGTAGGGAAATGGAAAAACAATAGAAAATATAAGAAAATCTGGAGGTAGACATTATGAGTAAAGTAATTAAAAGTGCGTTGGAATTGATCGGTAATACACCATTGCTTCAGGCAGACCGTTATGCGAAGAAGGCAGGCGTGACAGATGCAAATCTGTATGTAAAGTTGGAGTACCTGAATCCATCCGGTTCTGTAAAGGATCGTATTGCACTTGCAATGATCGAGGATGCTGAGGAAAAGGGAGAGCTGAAGCCGGGCGCAACAATCATCGAGCCAACATCCGGAAATACAGGTATCGGTATTGCAGCCGTTGCAACAGCAAAGGGCTATCGTGCGATCCTGACATTGCCGGAGACCATGAGTGTAGAGCGTAGAAATCTTCTGAAGGCATATGGCGCAGAGCTTGTGTTGACAGACGGTTCTAAGGGTATGAAAGGTGCCATCGCAAAGGCAGAAGAATTGAAGGAGTCTATCCCGGGTGCAATCATCCTTGGACAGTTTGATAACCCAGCCAACTCTGAGATGCACAAGAAGACAACCGGACCAGAGATCTGGGAGCAGACAGAGGGTAAGGTGGATATCTTCGTAGCCGGTGTTGGTACAGGCGGAACACTGACAGGTGTTGGTGAATATCTGAAGTCTAAGAATCCAGATGTGAAGATTGTAGCAGTAGAGCCTGCAACAAGTGCAGTTCTCTCAACTGGTCAGGCCGGATCCCACAAGATTCAGGGTATTGGAGCCGGATTCGTACCAAAGGTACTGAATACAAAGATCTACGATGAGATCATTACAATCGAGAACGATGATGCATTTGAAGAGGGAAGAGCGTTTGCAAGAGCGGAAGGTGTTCTGGTTGGTATCTCTTCCGGTGCAGCATTGAAAGCTGCAGATATCCTTGCAAAAAGACCAGAGAACAAGGGCAAGACAATCGTTGCATTGCTTCCAGATTCTGGTGACAGATATCTTTCAACTGCATTGTTTGCAGAGCAGTAAAAAGAAGAAAATGAACGGATAAAATATAGTTTGTTATCTTGACTTATGTTAGTGCCGATTATATAATTTTTGGTATCTGCGGAAAGCGACGAGACCGAAATTATATAATCGGTTACTTTATGGAGGAACTTGCATGAAAATATCAACAAAGGGAAGGTATGCACTTCGCCTGATGCTGGATCTTGCAGTCTATAACACGGGAGAACCGATCAGTTTAAAAGACGTTGCAAAGAGGCAGAATATATCTGAAAAATATATGGAGCAGATTATTTCTGTATTGAACAAGGCGGGATTTGTGCGCGGAATCCGAGGTGCGCAGGGTGGATATCTTCTTTCGCGTGCACCGAAGGATTATACAGTCGGTATGATCTTACGATTGACGGAAGGCGAGCTTGCCCCGGTTGCCTGTGTTGGACAAAATCCAATTGACTGTGAAAGAAGAAGCAGCTGCGTAACGGTTCGTATCTGGGAGAAACTGTACGATGCGATATCGGAAGTTGTAGACAATATTACCTTGCAGGATCTGGTCGATTGGCACAACGAGCAATCAGATCAATACATGATATAATAATTCCGTCATGCAAATAAGCAGCGAGGCTGCTTGCAGACGGAGCTGCTTATTTATATGACGGATAAACAGACATAAGCATGAAGGACGATAGTCCGGAATGCGCATGACTGTTACGATTTCGGGAGTTCAAAGAACGGAGAAATCGTGATTATTATATGTAATGTATAATGATAATCACGAGTTCGAAGAACGGAGAAATCGTGATTATTATGAATAAGACGGAATCGTGTTCAATGATGCATCGGCATAAAAAAATTATATATGGAATATTGATCATCTGTATGGTGTTTTTCGGTATTTTCGGTTCGGGAAATCTTCTCCGGGATGGAGAACGTACTTCATCGGAACCGGGGGATACGGAAGAAACAGCTACGACACAAGTCCCTGTGACCACAGAGCAGACGGCAGGCGAAGAGACACACACGACTTCAGATGCACAAATGACGGTGCTTGATGTGCGGATACAGGACAAGATCCAGACGATGAGTCTGGGAGAAAAGGTCGGACAGATGTTCTTTGTAAAAAATGATGGACGCTTCGGACCGGATGAGCTAACGCAATATCCGGTTGGGGGCATTATTTTGTTTGCGGGAGATTTGGCTGGGGAGACGGCAGATTCCCTGACGGAGAAGATCCAGTCCTTTCAGGAGGCTTCTGATATTCCTTTGCTAATTGGAACGGACGAAGAAGGCGGTACGGTGACGCGTGTCAGCCGTTACAGTGCACTGGCAGATCACACCTTTGCATCACCGAGATCCATCTATGCGTCGGGCGGTATGGATGCAATCAGAAAGGATACGGAAGAAAAAACAAAGCTGCTTCTATCGTATGGCATCAATGTGAACTTCGCACCGGTCTGTGATCTGTCCGGAGATGCGAGTGATTTTATCTATCCCCGTGCGTTTGGAGATGATCCGCAGGAGACGGCAGAGTACGTCGATACCGTTGTCACGACGATGCGGAAGGCACAGATTGGAACGGTGTTGAAGCATTTCCCGGGGTACGGTAGTAATGGAGACACGCATGTGAACCAGATCGAGGATACGCGAACGTATGAGCAGTTTGTGACGCGGGATTATATACCATTTGAGGCGGGCGTAAATGCTGGCGCGGACTGTATTTTAGTCAGCCACAATGTAGTTGCAGCAATCGATGATGAATATCCGGCATCGCTATCGGAGAAGGTGCACGAGGAGATACGGAACGTGCTGCAGTTTGATGGTGTGGTAATCACCGATGATCTGATGATGAGTGGCGTATCTGCGGGATATGATCTGGACGAGGCGGCGGTGCAGGCGGTCAAAGCCGGAAATGATATGCTGCTTTCCACGAATTATCAGGAGCAGATCAAAGCCGTCATACAGGCAGTCAAAGATGGAGAAATTGACGAGGCACAGATTGATGCGGCAGTTGCGCGCGTGCTGAAATGGAAGAATCAGTTAGGATTTGAGATATTTTAGGAAATGACAGAAAGGGGTAACGGATGAAGTTAATACATTGTGCGGATATTCATTTGAATTCCTCTCTGTCTACACATCTGGATGGAGATAAGCAGAAGCAGCGGAGAACCGAGATTCTGCATACGTTTCTGCGTATGGTGGACTACGCCGCAGAACAATCGGTCGATGGGATTCTCATCGTCGGAGATCTGTTTGATACGAAGAAGGTTGACCGGGCAACTGGAAACGCGGTGCTGTCTGCAATTACCGGACACCCGGAGATCTTGTTTTTCTATCTGCGTGGAAATCACGATGCAGATGGGTTCCTGCAGTCGTTGGATGAAATCCCGGATAATCTGAAGTTGTTTGGTGATACATGGCGTTACTATGCGTGGGAAGAAGATGGTGCGACAATCGTGATTACCGGTGCGGAAAGCTCTGCACGGAATGCACAGACGTTATATACATCATTAAGGCTTAATCCAAAGCATATTAACCTTGTGATGCTGCATGGGCAGGAGACGCCATACGCAAGTGGGGCAGGACAGGATGCGGAACAGATTCCACTTGCTTTATTACAAAATAAAGGAATCGATTATCTGGCACTCGGACACATCCATACATATAAGCGTGAGCAGCTCGATGCAAGGGGCATCTACGTGTATCCGGGTTGTTTGGAGGGCAGAGGCTTTGATGAATGTGGCATACATGGATTCTGCCTGCTCGAGGTTGATGTGGCACATCATAAGATTCAGGATACATTTGTGCCATTTGCAAGCCGCAGACTGTGGGAGGCATCTGTCGATGTAAGCGTGTGTGCATCCGGAGTGGATATTTTAGATGCTATTAAAGAGACATTACAGGAAATGCAGGTGCAGACTGCCGATCTGGTGAAGGTCTGTCTGACCGGCAGCCTGCCTGTGGGCGTGGAAGTAGATACAGACCTGCTTGCGATGCAGTTGTCACAAATCTATTTCTATGCGAAGGTCGTAGATCATACTGTGCCGGAGATCGACTATGCCGCATATACGTATGATGCGTCATTAAAGGGTGAATTCGTGCGTCTGGTTCAGGCACAGACTGACCTTTCGGATGAGAAGAAAGCGAAAATCATTCAAACGGGAATATTGGCGCTTGCCGGGGAGGCGTTCATATGAGACTACTGACATGTCATATTGAAAACTTTGGAAAGCTTTCGGATTTCTCCTATGATTTTGCAGATGGCTACAATGCTTTTGTGCTGCCGAATGGCGCAGGAAAAAGTACATTTGCAGCATTTATCCGCGTGATGTTCTATGGCTTTGCCGGGGAGACGAAGCGGACGGAACTGGAGAAGGAACGGAAGCGTTATCAGCCGTGGCAGGTCGGTACCTATGGCGGACAGCTTACTTTTACAGCGGATGGGAAATATTATCTGCTGTCGCGTGTCTTCGGGAAGACGGCAAAGGGAGATTCCTTCCGGTTACAGGATGCGAATACGCTGCTTGACAGTACAGATTTCACCGAACAGATCGGACAGGAGTTATTCGGAATCGATGCGGAGTCTTTTATGCGGACCATCTATATCGGACAGGCGGAATGTGCGGCATTTGCAGCGACAGACAGCGTGAGTGCGAAGCTCGGCGATCAGATGGAAGAGACCGAAGATATGGCAAGCTATGACGTGGCAAATAAAAAGCTTGCCGATGCGATCAACCAGATGTCGGATAAACGGAGCACCGGAAAACTTGCGAAGCTTGAACGGGAAGCACACGTGCTTGCACAGGAATTACGGGCAAAAACGGTAGTGCAGGAAGCGTTAGATACGGTTTCAAGCCAGTTGACGGCGGTCAAAGCGCGTTGGAATGCGTGCTTGGCGGGGAAGCTACCGGAGGAAACCGAAGAGAAAGAAGCTGCAAGCCCATCCGGGCAGGAACTGGCAGATACCTTGCAGCAAAGAAGAAATGAAAAAAACGAACAGCGGAAATATAAAGGAATCACAGGTATCGTCTTAGGATTGCTTGTGATTATATATGCGCTGCTTGCGGCAGGCAAAGGGTATCGTATGTTAATCCTTATCTGTGGTGGATTCAGTATGATTGCAGGCGCATGTATGCTGCTTGGGTATGCAATCGGCAGGAAGAAACGCCAGCCAGAGTCAAAACCTGTACAGCCAAAGCCGCTTTCGGAGGAACAGCAGAAACAGCGGGCATCGGAGCTGGAAGCACTGTCGCGACAGATCTTACAATACAGCCGGAGACTCGATGAACTAGAGAGTGAGTATGATGCACTGACTGAAAAGGAAAGAAAATTGCAATCTCTTAACGAAGAAGTGATTACGCTTCGGGAAAAGTGTGATATAATACAAAAGACTAAGGCTTTTTTGACGCAGGCAAAGGAAAATTACGGTGCGCGCTATCAGGCACCGGTCATGGATGCATTTCGCAGGTATTATGAGATGTTGACAGGGGATGCCGGAACGGCGTATGGGCTTTCTGCGACATTCGAGATGGAGAGGCAGGAGCAGGGAATGTACCGTGATATGGGATATTTCAGCCGGGGATATCAGGATATGACCGGTTTGTGTATGCGTCTTGCATTCGCGGATGCCATGTACCGGGAGAAAAAGCCGTTTCTGATTCTGGACGATCCATTTGTAAATCTGGATGAGGAAAAGATAGAGCACGGAAGAGCGTTTGTAAGAGAAATCGCGAAAGAGTATCAGGTGATTTATTTCACCTGCCACGAAAGTCGTGCGTGATAAAGGGGTATAGTATGTACACATATAATAAAAAAGTGCTTTTTTCAGATGTGGATGCAACGAGACGAATGTCGTTTGGAAGTCTGATGGATGCTATGCAGGATTGTGTCAACATCAATTCCGAGTCGGTTGGCAGAGGCATCGACTATATGCTCACGCATAAGCGGACATGGTTTGCAATCAGCTGGAATATTGAGATCCTCCGTATCCCGAAGATGTTCGAGGAGATAAGCGTAAAGACGTGGGCGTATGAATTTGCAACATCAATTGGTTATCGTAATGTGATCGTGACAGATGAAAACGGCGAGGACATCGTCTGTGCCGATTCGATGTGGACACTTATGGATATGGAGACAAAGCATCCGGTCCGGATCGAGGAAGAGGATGCGAAGGGCTATGAGATTGAGCCGCGGTATCCGATGGAAAAATGCGGCAGAAAGATCCGTCTGCCGAAGGAATTCGAAGTTGTTGATACAGTAGTTGTACCGAAGGCGGACATCGATTACAACGGACATATGAGTAATGCAAAATACATCCTGCTTGCAAATGAGTATGTCGAGGATATCACATGTGTCAACCGGATTCGCGTGGAGTATAAGAGTCAGGCGCGGTACAAGGAAGCACTTGTGATCGAGCGGGCAATACAGGAGATCGAAGCGGAAGCCGGAATGGAAACACATGTGATCATCAAGATGAGCGGCAAAGAAGCGGGTGACGTGAAGGCGGTTGTTGATTACCGGCTGACAGAAGCGTAGGAGTGGCGTACCGCGAATCATAATTTACAAAATACAGGATAAGGCAGTATATGAAATTAGAAAAGAAAAAGATACAAAATCTGATCCGGATTGCAGCGGATGCACGGAAGTTTTCGTATGCACCGTATTCGCACTTTGCAGTTGGGGCGGCACTGCTTGGGGCAGATGCGAAGATATACACCGGATGCAATATTGAGAACGCAGCATTTACACCGGGAAACTGTGCAGAGCGGACAGCCATCTTCAAGGCTGTGAGTGAAGGCTGCAGGGAATTTTCGGCAATCGCGATCGTAGGCGGGAAACTTGACGAAGATGCGCTTGCGCAGGCCGGATACACTGCACCATGCGGTGTGTGCAGACAGGTGCTGCGGGAGTTCGTTAATCCGTCCGCATTTGCCGTGATTTTAGCACGTACAATAGAGGCGTATAAGGTATATACATTGGAAGAACTGCTTCCGGAAAGCTTTGGACCGGAGAATTTGAAATAGATGATGGAGGATGAATCGTTTGAGTAAATTAGAGAATCTGACCGCATATACGGTAGTGGAAAAGAAGGAATTGAAGGAAGTTAATGGATACGGATATATCCTGTCCCACAATAAGACAAAGGCACGTGTGGCTGTGATTGAGAATGATGATACGAACAAAGTATTTACAATCGGTTTCCGGACACCGCCAGCCGACGATACAGGTGTGCCACATATCACAGAACATTCGGTGCTTTGCGGTTCCAGAAAATTCCCGGTGAAAGATCCATTTGTGGAGCTTTGCAAGGGCAGTCTGAATACATTCTTAAATGCAATGACTTATTCGGACAAGACAGTGTATCCGCTTGCAAGTCTGAATGAGAAGGATTTTCATAATCTGATGCATGTTTATATGGATGCCGTTTTTTATCCGAATATGTATGAGAAGAAAGAGATCATGATGCAGGAGGGCTGGCATTATGAGATCGATGAGGAGACCGGGGAGCTCACGTATAACGGTGTTGTATTTAACGAGATGAAGGGCGTGTATTCCTCATCGGAACAGCAGCTTTACCGAATTATTGAGAAATCACTGCTTCCACATACTGCATATGGTTTTGAATCGGGTGGAGATCCGGAGGTAATTCCGAACCTGACACAGGAGGATTTTATTGCGTTTCATAAGCGGTATTATCATCCGAGCAACAGTTATATCTATCTGTATGGCGATATGGATGCAGAGGCGGAACTTCGGTTTATCGACGAGGAGTATTTACAGAACTTTGATTATTTAGAGATTGATTCTGCATTGACCGATGAGCCAGCGTTTGAGAAGCCGGTAGAGGTACGGGAATATTATTCCATCGCAGAGAATGAATCCGAGCAGGACAACACTTATCTGACATACAACACAGTTGTTGGAACAAGTGCGGATAAAAAGTTATGTACTGCATTTTCGATTCTTGAATATGCCTTGCTGTCGGCACCGGGCGCACCGCTCAAAAAGGCATTGATTGATGCCGGGCTTGGCAAGGATATTCTGTCATCCTTTGATGACGGTATCAAACAGCCGAACTTCTCAATCATTGCAAAGAATGCGAATGCAGAAGATTTAGAACGGTTTATACAGGTGCTTGAGGATACGCTTGCTTCCATTGTGGAGCAGGGTATGGATAAGAAATCGCTGCTTGCGGCAATCAATTATTTTGAGTTTAAGCACAAGGAAGGAAACTTTGGACGATTCCCGAAGGGATTGATGCTCGGATTAAATGCATTTTCTACATGGCTTTATGATGATGCGGCAGCGCTTGATCTGTTCAGCCTGAACGATGTGTATGATGCGTTGAAGCAGGATGTGGAGACCGGATATTTTGAAGCTCTGATCAAGCAGTATATTTTACAGAATACGCACAAGTCATATTGTCTGCTGATGCCAAAGAAGGGGCTTAATAATGAGATTGCAGAGCGTGAGAAGGCACGGCTTGCGGCATATAAGGAGACACTTTCTGCAGCGGATATCGAGGAGATCCGTGCGAACATGATGCATCTGAAGGAGTACCAGAGCTCCGGTGATGCGGAGGAAGACTTGAAGAAGATTCCGATGCTTGCGATCGATGATATCGAGAAGCATGCCAAGAAAATAAATAACCGTATTCTGGAGATTGAACATGTCAAGGTACTAAGCCATGATATTTTTACAAACGGAATCACGTATCTCAGCCTGAACTTCTGTATGGATGATATCGACTATGATAAGTTTCCGGTAATTGCACTTTTGACGGAGATTTTTAAGTATGTGGATACAGAGCATTTCAGTTACAGTGAGTTATCGAACGAGATCAATCTGTATACTGGTGGCATTGGATTCAGTACAACGGTCACCAATAAGAAAGAATATGGCGGTTATGTTACACATTTTGTCGTCAGTGCAAAGATGTTGGATGCACAGCTCGATAAGGCAATGGAATTGATTGAGGAGATTTTGTTCACCTCGAAGCTTTCGGATAAGAAGCGATTGAAGGAGATTATTGCAGAGACGCGTGCGGCAATGAAAGACGATCTGCTTGCGAACGGACATACAACAGCGGCGGGACGCGCAACGGCATATATTTCTAAAATAGGTGTTGTGAAAGAACTGACAGAGGGTGTAGATTATTATATGTATCTGTCAGATCTGGATGATCATTTTGAAGAACGCTATGAGGGACTGGCTGCTGATCTTCAGGAGACGCTCGGTCAGCTTCTGCGCAGAGATTCCCTGCTCGTGAACTTTACTTCCGATAAGAAGCCGGAGGATACGCTGACTGAGAGTCTGACGAGATTTTCCTGCAAGCTTTCGACAAGACTGGCGTTTGAGAATGTGAAGGAAATTCCGGTAGTAAAAAAGAACGAGGGCTTTAAGACGGCAAGTCAGGTACAGTATGTAGCGACGGCCGGTAATTTCTGTGAACGTGGATATGAGTATACCGGCGCTTTGAATGTATTGCAGTGTATCTTCTCATACGATTATCTGTGGATCAATGTGCGTGTGAAGGGTGGTGCTTATGGCTGTATGTGCAGCTTCAATCGAAGCGGTAACGCATATTTTACATCCTACCGTGATCCAAATCTGTTGGAGACATACGAGATCTATAAGGAGGCACCGGACTATGTGAGAAGCTTTGAAGCAGACGAAAGAGACATGATGAAATATATCATCGGTGCGATCAGTAGGATGGATTCACCGCTTACACCATCCGCAGATGGCAATTTCAGTCTGATCTGTTATCTGATGGGAATCGACGATGCAGACTTGCAGCGGACAAGAGATGAAGTGCTTGGCGCAACCCCGGAAGTAATCCGTGGACTTGCCGGATATGTGGAAGCAGCTGTCGATGGAGATGTGATCTGTGCAATCGGTGATGAAGCGCGGATCGAAGATGCGAAGGATGCATTTACAGAAGTAAAGAGCGTATTTTAGGTAGAACATACAGGGAGAAACATATGGATAACTTATCGACATACAAATCCGGTTTTGTTGCAATCATCGGACGTCCGAATGTGGGGAAGTCCACATTGATGAATCATCTGATCGGACAGAAGATTGCGATTACAAGCAGCAAAGCACAGACGACGAGGAACCGGATCCAGACAGTATATACGGATGACGAAGGACAGATTGTGTTCCTGGATACACCCGGTATCAACAAGGCGAAAAATAAGCTTGGCGAGTATATGATGAATGTTGCGTATTCCACATTGAATGAGGTGGATATCGTCATGTGGATCGTAGAGCCGACGACATTTATCGGCGCGGGCGAACGTCATATCATTGATGTGTTAAGTAAGGTAAATACGCCGGTGGTGCTTGTTATCAATAAGACGGATACCGTGGATAAACAGGCAGTTGCAGATGCTATAAACACATACAAAGAGGTACATGATTTTGATGCGATTGTTCCTGTTTCTGCACTGCGCGGACACAATCAGGCGGAGCTGATTAAGACGTTAAAGCGGCTGCTTCCGTTTGGACCGCAGTTTTATGATGAGGATACGATTACCGATCAGCCGGAACGTCAGATTGTGGCGGAGATGATCCGTGAACAGGCACTTCGCCAGTTAGACAAAGAGATTCCACATGGTATCGCCGTTGTGATCGACCGGATGAAGGAACGTCCGGATGGCAGCTGCATAGATATTGAGGCAACAATCATCTGTGAGCGGGATTCCCACAAGGGGATTATTATCGGAAAGCAGGGTGCAATGCTAAAAAAGATTGGTACGAAAGCACGTATCAGCATGGAAAATCTGCTGGACATGAAAGTAAATTTAAAGCTATGGGTAAAGGTAAAGAAGGACTGGAGAGACAGCGATACCTTACTTCGTAATTACGGTTATCGGGAGGAAAATTAAGATGAAGATCGGTTTTGACAACCAAAAGTACTTAGAGATGCAGTCACAGCACATACGTGACCGGATCGCGCAGTTTGATAATAAATTATATCTGGAGTTTGGAGGCAAGCTGTTTGATGACTATCATGCGTCACGTGTGCTTCCGGGATTTCAGCCGGATTCGAAGCTGCAGATGTTATTACAGTTAAAAGACCAGGCTGAAATCGTGATCGTGATCAGTGCAGAGGATATCGAGAATAACAAGGTGCGCGATGATTATGGAATTACATATGATATGGATGTGCTGCGTCTGATCGACGAATTCCAGGCAGTAGGACTGTATGTTGGCAGTGTGTGTCTGACAAAGTATGCCGGGCAGGCATCGGCAGAGCTTTTCCGCAAGAAGCTTGCAGAGCTTGGAATCAAGTCTTACCGTCACTATAAGATTGTTGGATACCCAAGTGATATTGCCCATATCGTGAGTGATGAGGGGTATGGAAAGAATGAATATATCGAGACAGAGCGCCCGCTTGTTGTCATCACGGCACCGGGACCGGGCAGTGGAAAGATGGCAACCTGCCTGTCTCAGCTTTACCATGAATATAAGCGTGGCGTGAAGGCCGGGTATGCAAAGTTTGAGACATTCCCGATCTGGAATCTGCCACTCAAGCATCCGGTCAATCTTGCTTATGAGGCAGCAACAGCGGACTTAAACGATGTCAATATGATCGATCCGTTTCATCTGGAAGCATATGGTGAGACAACCGTTAATTACAACCGCGATATCGAGATATTTCCGGTTGTTGCGACAATGTTTGAACTGATTGCCGGAAGCAGCCCATATAAGTCTCCAACGGATATGGGTGTCAATATGGCTGGAAATTGTATCATTGACGATCAGGTATGCCGCGATGCATCGGCACAGGAGATCATCCGCCGGTATTATCGGTGCCTGTGTGACAGAAAGCGTTACGGACAGTCGAAGGATGACAAGAATAAGTTAGAGCTTTTACTGCGGCAGGCGGGTGTCTCTATGGAGGACCGCCTGGTGGCAAAGAAAGCATTGGCAAGGGAAGAGGAGACCGGGCATCCGGCGATGGCAATCGAGCTTGCAGACGGCACGATCGTAACCGGAAAAACCGGAGATCTGCTCGGTGCATCGGCAGCTGCGATCTTGAATGCGCTTAAAGTACTTGCCGGAATTCCGCATGAAGTACAGTTAGTATCCAAGGAAGCCATCGAGCCGATCCAGCGACTCAAAATCCAATATCTTGGAAGCCACAATCCAAGATTGCATACCGATGAGATTCTGATTGCGCTTTCCACGACGGCGGCACAGGATGAAAAAGCAAAGCTTGCAATTGAGCAGCTCTCAAAATTGAAGAATTGTCAGGCACATTCGACGGTATTGCTTTCATCGGTGGATGAGCAGCTTCTGAAGAAAATAGGTGTCCAGCTTACGTGCTCCCCGAAGTATGAAGAGGAAGACAGAAAATATCACAGACGTTAAAAAATTGATTGTAAATAGAATATGAATCTGATAAAATATGCTTGTTTTTGTAAGAAAAAACAGGCATATTTTTATGCATTTTCGTAGAGAATACGAAAGAAAAATCTGGCCTGCATCCGCCAATGCCATGGATAAGGATGTCAGGAACACAAGGAGGATGAGAGTTTATTGGAAAACAACACTAGTTCAACAAACATTATTGAGCTAAAGCACATCACAAAAACATTTGAGGATGGGTTTGTCGCTGTAGAGGATTTTAACCTTACGGTAAAAAGGGGCGAATTCGTAACGTTTTTAGGGCCTTCGGGCTGTGGTAAAACCACAACACTCCGCATGATTGCGGGCTTTGAAATTCCTACAGAGGGAGAAATACTGCTAGATGGTAAAGAGATTGGAAATCTACCACCAAACAAACGCCCGATCAACACAGTATTTCAACGGTATGCATTGTTTCCACATTTAAACATTTTTGACAATATTGCCTTTGGATTAAAGCTTAAGAAGCTGTCGAAGGACGAGATTAAGCGGAAGGTAAAGAAAGTTCTGGAGATGGTAGACTTAGAAGGGTTTGAGACGCGGAAGGTAGCAACCTTGTCCGGTGGACAGCAGCAGCGAATCGCAATCGCGCGTGCACTGGTCAATGAGCCGCAGATCCTGCTTCTCGATGAGCCGCTCGGTGCGCTCGACTTAAAGATGCGCAAGGAGATGCAGCTTGAACTGAAAAGTATGCATGAAAGACTTGGAATTACCTTTATCTATGTAACACATGACCAGGAGGAGGCACTTACGATGTCGGACAAGATCGTTGTCATGTCCGAAGGACGTATGCAGCAGATCGGAACTCCTGAGGATATATATAATGAGCCGAAAAATGCATTCGTTGCAGACTTTATCGGCGAGAGTAATATTTTTACTGGCATCATGACAGACAAGCTCAAGGTGCGTTTCTGCGGGGCGGAATTTGCCTGTGTGGATGATGTCGAGCATGGACGGCTGGTGGAAGTCGTTGTGCGTCCGGAAGATGTGGAGATCACAACGCCTGAGAATGGTGCAATCACAGGAACGGTTACATCAGTTGTATTCAAGGGTGTCCACTATGAGATCACAGTGGAATCCGGCAAGAATGAGATCGTGATCCAGTCGACAAAGACCGCAGCGGTTGGAAGCCAGGTTGGACTGAATGTGGAACCGGATGGTATTCACATCATGATTCCGGAACACACACTGAATAAGATCGAGAGTGATGTAGACAAGAATTATGAGCTTACAATCTTTGATGGAAAGATCCAGTGTGATCTGACGAAGATCATACCGGGTTCTAAGTTTAACGACGCGCATGAGCTTTTAGATGCACATGGTGACGTGATTGATTATGAGAAACTGAAGGTCGTGCTTGCAATCAAGCCACGGCATATTTCCATGAGCGATAATGAGGAAGAGGGTATCGTCTGCGGACATATCATCAACCTGATCTACAAGGGTGATCATTACAGCTACGTGGTCCGTACGGATATGGATGAAGATTTCATCGTTAACGATGAATACCTGTGGAATATGGATGACTATGTAAGTCTGGTTATTCCGGAGGAGCATATCCAGTTTTCCATCAAGAAATAGAAAAGGAGTGATATTGTATGCGTTCTTCACGTTTTGCAAAGAGCGGACTGGGTATACCTTATGCACTTTTTCTATTGCTGTTTGTAGTAGCCCCATTGTTTGTTCTTTTATATTATGCGTTTACAAACGGACAAGGTCAGTTTACCGTGCAGAATCTGGCGGCATTTTTTACGAGCCCGAATACGATCGGTACACTTGCGTACAGCTTTGCGCTGGCGGTTGTGACGACCTGCGTCTGTGTACTGCTTGCATATCCGATTGCGTATATCTTAGCGCGCAGCAATATGCGGCATAAGAGTGTGATCTTAGTTGCATTTGTGATGCCGATGTGGATCAATTTCACATTGCGTATCACTGCATTAAAAGAGATACTTACGGTGTTAGAGGAAAATCTTGCCCTGCATCCGTTTTTAAATTCTGTCATCGGTATGACGTATGATTTTCTTCCATTCATGATTCTGCCGATGTACACGACGCTGATGAAGTTAGACACGAGTCTGATAGAGGCGGCAGGTGACCTTGGCGCGAATCCGGTACAGACATTTCTGAAGGTGACACTGCCACTTTCCGTGCCTGGCATTATCAGCGGAATCACGATGGTATTTCTGCCATCTATGACAAACTATGTTGTGCTGGATATGCTTTATAACAGCACGTATATTATGGGTAGTCTGATCGGAAGCTATTTTGCATCCTACGACTGGCACAATGGATCCATGATCGCACTGATCCTGCTTTTGATCATATTGATCTTCACCCTCTTTACGAACAAATACTCGGATGAGGACGAGGGAAGAGGAGGTGCACTGATCTGATGAGAAAGACGATTGGAAAACTATTTTTGATTCTTATGCTGCTCGTTATCTATGCACCGATTCTGATTCTGGCGGTATACAGCTTTACGGATTCCGGGAATATCGGTTCGATCCACGGATTTTCTATGCAGAATTATGTGACACTGTTCACAAAGGGCGAGCTTCGGGATATGATCGTCGGGACGGTTCTTCTGGCACTTGTTTCATCTCTGCTTGCTACAATCCTTGGAACGATGGGTGCGATTGGTGCGTTTTATTCGAAGAAACTTGCGAAGAACTTTATTAACACAGCCAACCAGATTCCGGTTGTCAATGCAGATGTTGTAACCGGTTTTTCCATCTGCGTGCTGCTGATCGTTGCATTTGGCATGAATAAGGAAAGCTATGTGCCGCTGCTGATCGGTCATGTAGTGTTATCTGCTCCATTTGTGTATCTGTCTGTGGTTCCGAAATTAAAGCAGATGGATGCAAGTCTGTATGAGGCGGCAATGGATCTTGGTGCGTCTCCGTCGATGGCACTCCGTAAGGTTGTGATCCCGCAGATCATGCCGGGTATCGTATCCGGATTTGCGCTGGCAATCACACTTTCGCTTGATGATTATTTCATCGCAAGCTATACAAAACCGGCAACGTTTAACACGATCAGTACGTATGTTGTCAATGCAACCAAGGGTTCACAGACAGAGATTAAAACTGCACTCTGGGCTCTTTCGACAGTGATCTTCCTGATCGTTATTCTGGCAGTGGTTGTCATGAATGTGGCTGGCAGAAAGACAACCTCTGAAAAAGGAGGTGTCCGCAATGAGAAATAAGATGTTAAAACGTGTGACAGCCGTTGCGGCGGCAACTATGATGACATTTCTGGCGATGGTGCCGGGAACAAAGATCACACACGCACAGGGAAATGACGACGTGATCAAGCTGCGTGTCTGCAACTGGGAGGAATATATCGATCTTGGTGACTGGGACGAAGAAGAACGCATGGAGCTTGAAAATGGTGCGGAGATCTTCGGTGAGAATTCGATGGTCGATGATTTCACCGAGTGGTATTACGAGACGTACGGCAAGCGCGTGGAGGTTGAGTATTCGTGCTTCGGTACGAACGAGGATCTGTATAACCAGCTGACACTCGGCGATGTGTATGACCTTGTCTGTCCGTCTGATTATATGATCATGAAGCTGATGGCAGAGAAGAAGCTGGTGCCGTTTTCAGAAGATTTTTATGATACGGACAATCCGGATAATTACTATGTGCGCGGGGTATCCGATTATATTAAGGATACGTTTGATGAAAATGAGATCGGCGGTGAGTCGTGGAGTAAATATGCGGCAGGCTATATGTGGGGCGTCACCGGTGTTCTCTACAATCCGGAGAAGATGACAGAAGAGGAAGCATCTACCTGGGATGTGTTTCTAAATGACAAGTTTAAGCGCCAGGTTACAATCAAGGATAATGTCCGGGATTCTTATTTTGCGGCACTTGGTTCTTACAGAAAAGACGAACTAATGGATGAATCGCTCCGCAATGCACCGGATTATCAGGAACGATTGATGCAGATCATGAATGATGTGGATTCCGATACGATTGAGAATGTGGAGGACATCCTGCAGGATATGCAGGGCAATGTTTATTCGTTTGAGACCGACAGCGGTAAAGCAGACATGATCAGCGGAAAGGTCGTTGCAAACTACCAGTGGTCCGGAGATGCTGTCTATGCGATGGATCAGGCAGAAGAGGATGATTTCTATCTGGATTTTGCGGTGCCGGAGGAGTCGACGAACTTGTGGTTTGACGGCTGGGTTATGCTGCAAAGCGGAATCGGACAGGATGCGGAAAAACAGCAGGCCGCTGAGGCATTTGTAAACTTTGTGTCTCGTCCGGATAATGCGGTGCGTAACATGTATTACATTGGTTATACATCGGTGATCAGTGGCGGTGACGATGATACAGTCTATGATTATCTGAAATGGAATTATGAGGCAGAGGATGATGAAGAGGATACAACAGAGTATCCGGTTGGTTTCTTCTTCTGTGGGGATGATTCCAATGAAGATTATATTATGACTGTGCCGGAAGAACAGACGCGCAGACAGTTGTTTGCACAGTATCCGACGCAGGAGGTACTGCAACGGAGTGCAGTCATGCAGTATTTTGATGATACGGCGAATAAGGAAATCAATCAGATGTGGATCAATGTCCGGTGTTATAATATTGAGGATGTGCCGGTACAGATATGGATTTTCGTTGGTGTGGCCATCGTACTTGTGATTTATATTACCATACGTATCCGGATGAGTCATTACCGGGAAAAGAAATAGAGAGATAACAAAAAATGCGTGAGGAAATACAGGTAACGGGTATAATTTTATATGCAACACTTGTGAAGGAGTACGATAAACGGTTGGTCATACTGACCAAGGAACGCGGAAAGATCACAGTGTTTGCAAATGGTGCCAGAAAGGCGGTAAGCCAGCTCCGGGCGGCGAGCCAGAGCTTCGTGATGGGTACTTTTACCGTATTTCCGGGAAGAGATTCCTATACGTTAGTCAAAGCGGAGGTCCGGGAATATTTTTCCGGACTTCCTTTGGATATGGAGAAGTTGTGCTATGCATCGTATGTGTGTGAATTTATGTCATATTATACGAGAGAGGGCTGCTATTGTGTGAATGAGCTCAATCTGCTCTATGTGACACTCAAGGCACTTGAACAGGGAACCGTGGACAATCAGCTGATCCGATATGCGTTCGAAGTACGGCTGATGGATATCGAAGGACAGGGGATTCATGCATATACATGCGTACGCTGCAATAAGAAGGAACTGAAATATTTCAATGCGAAGGCAGGCGGGCTTCTGTGTGAGGCATGCGGAAAAGAGCTGAAGCTTACACGGACGGTATCCGAGACCCTTATTTATACTCTGCAATATATCCAGTCGGCAGATCTTACGAAGCTGTATGCGTTTCAGTTAAGTGAAGAGGCGATGGCAGAATTAAAGTACGTGGCAGACCGTTTTCGGGAAGCGTATGTTGACCGCGAATTCAAATCACTGGAAATACTATCATCCCTGTAAAAGCCCGACACATAAAAATGCATGGTGTATGATGAATTTCAAAAATATGGTTGCAATCTGAACCATTAGCCTGTAAAATGTTGTATGTTTCATATGGTGAAGAAAGTCACACCGAAAAATAATAAGAATCCGCACACTCCGGTGCGAGAGGAAGGAAGGTTTACAAAATATGGAAAAGACTTTAGACAAAATCGTAGCACTTGCAAAGAACAGAGGATTTGTGTATCCGGGTTCTGAAATCTATGGCGGACTTGCCAATACATGGGATTACGGAAACCTTGGAGTTGAGCTCAAAAACAATGTGAAGAAGGCATGGTGGAAGAAGTTCATTCAGGAGAATCCTTACAACGTAGGTGTGGATTGTGCCATTCTTATGAATCCACAGACATGGGTGGCATCCGGTCACCTGGGTGGATTTGCAGATCCTCTGATGGACTGTAAAGAGTGTCACGAGCGTTTTCGTGCAGATAAATTGATTGAAGATTATATGACTGACAACGGAATCGAGATCGAGGGTTCCATTGACGGCTGGACAAATGAGCAGATGGAACAGTATGTGGAAGAGAAGCATATCTGCTGTCCAAGCTGCGGCAAGCATAACTTTACCGGTATCCGTCAGTTTAACCTGATGTTCAAGACATTCCAGGGTGTAACCGAGGATGCAAAGAATACAGTTTACTTAAGACCGGAGACCGCACAGGGTATCTTTGTAAACTTCAAGAATGTACAGCGTACATCCCGTAAGAAGATTCCGTTTGGTATCGGTCAGATCGGAAAGTCCTTCCGTAACGAGATCACACCGGGTAACTTCACATTCCGTACAAGAGAGTTTGAGCAGATGGAGCTGGAGTTCTTCTGCGAGCCTGGTACAGATATGGAATGGTTCCGTTACTGGAGAGAATTCTGTATTAACTGGCTGAAGGATCTTGGCATCAAGGATGATGAGATGCGTGCACGTGACCATTCTCCGGAGGAGCTTTGCTTCTACAGCAAGGGTACAACGGATATTGAGTTCCTGTTCCCATTTGGCTGGGGCGAGCTGTGGGGAATCGCAGACCGTACCGATTACGATCTGAAACAGCATCAGAATACATCCGGTGAGCCAATGGAATACTTCGATGATGAGAAGAAGGAAAAGTATATTCCATATGTTGTTGAGCCATCATTAGGTGCAGACCGTGTGACACTTGCATTCCTCTGTGCCGCTTATGACGAGGAGAACATCGGAACCGAGGAGAAGCCGGATATGAGAACCGTACTTCATTTCCATCCGGCATTAGCACCGGTTAAGATCGGTGTGCTTCCGCTTTCTAAGAAGCTGAACGAAGGTGCAGAGAAGATCTATGCAGAGCTTGCAAAGACATATAACTGTGAGTTCGATGACAGAGGAAACATCGGTAAGCGTTACAGAAGACAGGATGAGATTGGTACTCCGTTCTGTGTGACTTACGATTTTGAGTCTGAGACAGACGGCGCTGTAACTGTCCGTGATCGTGATACGATGGAGCAGGAGCGTGTGAAGATCGAAGATCTGAAGGCTTACTTCGAGAAGAAATTTGAATACTAAAAGAAGATAAGAGACAGGGATGCTTGTCGGCATCCCTTTTCTTTTAATCAGAACGCTTTAATGCAGTAAAGCGTTACGCAATAACGCAATGGAGAAATAAAGAACTGGATTGAAGAAATTACAATCACCAGACAGAAGAAAAAGGAGAGAGAAAATGGCGATTAAAATTATCATGTTAGTAATATTTTTTGGAGTGATGATCGGTGTCGGCGTATACTGCCGGAGACATGCGACCGATGTCAATGGATTTGTATTAGGTGGAAGAAATGTTGGACCATGGCTGACTGCATTTGCATACGGAACCTCATACTTTTCCGCAGTTATCTTTATAGGATATGCGGGACAGTTCGGATGGAAGTTCGGTCTTGCTTCCACATGGATCGGTCTTGGAAATGCGTTTATCGGTTCCCTGCTTGCATGGAATGTACTTGGCAGACGGACGAGGACAATGAGCCATCATTTAGAGAGTAAGACGATGCCGGAATTCTTCGGTGTCCGGTTTGATTCGAAGATGCTTAAGATCTTGGCGTCCCTGATCGTATTTGTATTCCTGATTCCGTATACGGCATCGCTTTACAACGGACTTTCAAGATTGTTCGGGATGGCGTTTAACCTGGATTATACAGTCTGCATCGTCGTGATGGCAGTGCTTACCGGAATCTATGTGATCGCAGGCGGTTACATGGCGACAGCCATCAATGATTTTATCCAGGGATGTATCATGATCATCGGAATCATCGCGGTCATTGCATCGGTATTAAAATCAAATGGTGGATTCATGCAGGCAATCGATGCATTGGCACGAGTAGAGGATGCGCAGGCAACTTCCACACCGGGAGCATTTGCATCGTTCTTCGGACCGGATCCTTTTGGACTTCTGTGTGTTGTGATCCTGACGTCACTTGGCACATGGGGACTTCCTCAGATGGTACAGAAGTTTTATGCAATCAAGGATGAGAAGTCAATCGGAAAAGGAACATTAATATCCACAATCTTCGCAATTATTGTAGCTGGTGGCTGTTATTTCCTCGGTGGTTTCGGCAGACTGTATGATATCGACATCGCGGCACAGGGCTATGATGCGATTATCCCGGCGATGATCGAGAAGCTGTCTCCGTTTTTGATCGCGGTTGTTGTAATCCTGGTACTTTCTGCATCCATGTCGACATTATCGTCACTGGTGCTCGCATCTTCTTCGACACTGACGCTGGATATGATCCGTGGCACGATCGTGAAGGAGATGACAGAGAAGAAACAGGTATTTATCATGCGTATCTTCATCGTTGTATTTATCGCAATCTCTGCAGTGATCGCGGTTGTACAGTATAAGAGCGGCGTGACATTTATCGCACAGCTTATGGGTATTTCGTGGGGCGCACTTGCAGGGGCATTCCTTGCACCGTTTATCTACAGCCTGTACTGGAAGGGTGTGACGAAGGCCGCCGTGCTTGTGAACTTCCTGTTCGGCAGTGGCATCATGGTAGCGAATATGCTTGCGAGAGCATCATTCCCAACCGTGTTGCAGTCGCCAATCAACTGTGGTGCATTTGCAATGCTTGCCGGACTTATCATCGTTCCGGTCGTGAGCCTTATCACACCAAAGCTTTCCGATGAGAAGAAACAGGCGGTATTTTCCTGCTATGAAAAATAAGTTCTAAACAGAGGATTTGCGCATAGGCTATATAGAAACCAAGTTGTACGAGAGGACGGCAGCATGAGAACACGACAAACAGCGCTTCGCATGATCGTACTTTCATTTTTACTTGTGGGATGCATGTGTATCTTCGCGGCCTGTGCAAAATCAGAGAAGAAGTCTTCGGCTGCGGGGGTATACCATCTGTATTCCATGGAGTCGGACGGGGACAGCTATTCTCACGACGATATCGTGTCATATGGGCTGGATTCCATGGCACTTACGTTGTATGCGGATGGCACGGCAAGCCTTGGCTTCGGAGAGGAGACAGAGCAGTTTCAATGGAAGGAAGGCATGCTTTATTCGGATGATGAGGAGATTGCTTTTACCGTGGAAAATGGAATGCTCACCGTATCAATAGATACAGAAAGCATGGTTTTCGAGCGGGTGAAAGATGCACCGGAGAAGATGGAAGTCCAGAACCCGGAAGAAACAACCGGCACCCCGACAGACGATACGGAAGTGTCCGGAACGGATTTGCCGCAGCAGTAGATACGAGCAGCCCGGACTGAAAAGAGAATAAAAAAGGCAGTTGATTTCCGCGTAAAATACGTCCGGAAAACCAATTGCCTTTCTTTTTATGCTTTTTTATGGCGATTTTACTAAATATTTATAAAAATGCCTTTATCAATTGTGAAAATTATGTTATAATTTCTTGCAGTGTGATGGGGACGTGCCATAGTCTGCTATCGCAGAAATTTGATTACTTAGGAGGTATATGACAAATGGCAAACAAGTGGGTTTATATGTTTAGCGAAGGCGACATGACCATGCGTAATCTTCTTGGTGGTAAGGGTGCCAACCTTGCAGAGATGACAACAATTGGTCTTCCGGTACCACAGGGATTCACAATTACAACAGAAGCTTGTACACAGTACTATGAGGATGGTCGTAAGATTAATGATGAGATCATGGCTCAGGCTATGGAAGGTGTTAAGAAGATGGAGGAGATCAACGGCAAGAAGTTTGGCGATCTCAAGAATCCATTGCTTGTTTCTGTACGTTCAGGTGCCAGAGCTTCTATGCCTGGTATGATGGATACAATCTTGAACCTCGGTTTGAACGACGAGGTAGTTGCAGCTATGATCGCTGGTAACCCGGATCCAGCATTCGAGCGTTTCGTATATGATTCTTACAGACGTTTCATCCAGATGTTCTCAGACGTTGTTATGGAAGTTGGTAAGAAGTACTTCGAGCAGCTGATCGACAAGATGAAGGAAGAGAAGGGTGTTAAGTTCGACGTTGAGCTTACAGCAGCAGATCTTAAGACTCTTGCAGAGCAGTTCAAGGCTGAGTACAAGAATCAGCTTGGTACAGACTTCCCTTCAGATCCTGTAGAGCAGTTGAAGCTTGCTATCGAGGCAGTATTCCGTTCATGGGATAACCCTCGTGCAAACGTATACAGAAGAGATAACGATATCCCTTATTCATGGGGTACAGCCGTTAACGTAATGCCTATGGTATTCGGTAACCTGAACAACGAGTCTGGTACAGGTGTTGCATTTACTCGTGACCCTGCAACAGGTGAGAAGAAGCTTATGGGTGAGTTCCTGATCAACGCACAGGGCGAGGACGTAGTTGCCGGTGTTCGTACACCAATGCCAATCGCTCAGATGGAGCAGGAATTCCCAGAAGCATATGCAGAGTTCATTCAGGTATGTGAGACACTTGAGAATCACTACCATGATATGCAGGATATGGAGTTCACAGTTGAGAACAAGAAGCTTTACATGCTTCAGTGTAGAAATGGTAAGAGAACAGCTCAGGCAGCTCTTCAGATCGCTTGTGACCTTGTAGATGAGGGACATAAGACAGAGGAAGAAGCAGTTGCTATGATCGATCCTCGTAACCTTGATACACTTCTTCACCCACAGTTCGATGCAGCAGCTCTTAAGGCAGCTACACCTATGGGTAAGGGTCTTGGTGCTTCTCCTGGTGCTGCATGTGGTAAGGTTGTATTTACAGCTGACGATGCAGAGGCATGGGCAGCAAGAGGCGAGAAGGTAGTTCTTGTTCGTCTTGAGACATCTCCAGAAGATATCACAGGTATGAAGTCTGCTCAGGGTATCCTGACAGTTCGTGGTGGTATGACATCTCACGCAGCCGTAGTTGCTCGTGGTATGGGTACATGTTGTGTATCTGGTTGTGGCGACATCATTATGGATGAGGAAAACAAGCAGTTCACACTTGCAGGTAAGACATTTAAGGAAGGTGACTTCATCTCAATCGATGGTACAACAGGTAACATCTATGATGGAGTTATCAAGACAGTTGATGCTTCTATCGCTGGTACATTCGGTAGAGTTATGGCATGGGCTGATAAGTATAGAACATTGAAGGTTAGAACAAATGCTGATACACCGGCAGATGCTAAGAAGGCTCGTGAGCTTGGCGCAGAAGGTATCGGTCTTTGCCGTACAGAGCATATGTTCTTCGATCCAGAGAGAATCGCTGCATTCCGTGAGATGATCTGCTCTGATACAGTAGAAGAGAGAGAAGAAGCTCTGGACAAGATCCTTCCATATCAGCAGAATGACTTCAAGGCACTCTATGAGGCACTTGAAGGAAATCCTGTTACAATCAGATTCCTGGATCCACCTCTTCATGAGTTCGTTCCTACAGAGGATGCTGATATCGAGAAGCTTGCTAAGGCTAAGAATAAGACAGTTGATGAGATCAAGGCTCTTTGCAACTCACTTCATGAGTTCAACCCTATGATGGGTCACAGAGGATGCCGTCTTGCTGTTACTTATCCGGAAATCGCTAAGATGCAGACAAAGGCAGTTATCCGTGCAGCTATCGAAGTTCAGAAGGCACATCCGGATTGGAATGTTGAGCCAGAGATCATGATCCCACTTGTATGTGAGGTTAAGGAGCTTAAGTATGTTAAGAAGACAGTTGTTGAGACTGCTGATGCTGAGATCGCTGCTGCAGGCGTAGATCTGAAGTACGAAGTTGGTACAATGATCGAGATCCCTAGAGCTGCTCTTACAGCTGATGACATCGCTAAGGAAGCTGACTTCTTCTGCTTCGGTACAAACGATCTGACTCAGATGACATTTGGTTTCTCAAGAGATGATGCTGGTAAGTTCCTCAATGCTTACTATGATGCTAAGATCTTCGAGAACGATCCATTTGCTAAGCTTGACCAGACAGGTGTTGGTAAGCTCATGGATATGGCAGTTAAGCTTGGTAAGCCAGTAAATCCAAAGCTTCATATCGGTATCTGTGGTGAGCACGGTGGAGATCCTTCATCCGTTGAGTTCTGCCACAAAATTGGTCTTGATTATGTATCATGTTCACCATTCCGTGTACCTATCGCTAGACTTGCTGCTGCTCAGGCTGCAATCGCTAATAAGTAGGATACACCACATATGGTAGACATTTTGATTTCGTAATCAAATAAAAGAATCCCCTATACTTCATAATGGAGTGTAGGGGATTTTTTTGCTTGACTCCATTTTGTGAATGACAAGTATATGTATTTTGTGTATACTTGATATGGTTACAAAAATTGAAATGAAGTAAAAGAACGAAAACATGGGGAGTATAATGCTGGAAGATGAACAGAAGAAAATAATCACATATCACAGAATATGGTTTATACGTCTGATTGCAATGATTGTGGCATGTCAGGCATTGAAACAGTTAATTGGTGCATCACCATTGTGGAGAGGTGAATATCCATTTGGGCTTGCTTTTTACACGAAGTATGCCAGACTTTGCAATCTGGATGATTTTGTTAAAGTGTATGGTGCAAATTTCTGGCTAGGATTGGAAGTGTTATTTACCTGCGCATTGGTGTGCTATGTTCTGGCATGGATTATGCAGAAGGTAAATGAAAAAACTTCGGCGCGTCTGGATTTGTTCGCAGATGTGACAATAATTGTAGTTTTGATTGTCGATTTTATAAGCAATCTGTATTGTTTTAAGGCACATGTCTATGCAGAACAAAGTACAGTTTTGTATTTTGTGCGAATAGCAGTGATGATAATTGTTTTGCTTATCCACATATACGAGTATCGACGAAATAAGAATTTGTTTGATAAGGAGAGCAAAGCGGTTCATATATCGTCTCTGGTTGTGGGAATTGCGTTTGTATGTGTGTCCGCATTTTTTGTTGGAAGGAATTTTGTTATTTACAATAATTACAAAGCAATCTATGGTGCATATGCGAAAGAAGAACACGGTCCGGATGCAGCATATGAGGATAAAGTAATGAATTACAACGAGCGTGCAGTGGCAAATGGGGATGAACTGTTTTTCTTTCATAAAACTGAGAATGCAATCTGCAAGGTAGATAAAGAAGGCAAAATGTCGACGATCATTACGTTCGATGAGATCAAGAAGGCTTGGGAGATGGATGACATCGAGGAAACCGGCTGGCTCATCCGGTTAGATTATTATGATGGATATGTATATTTTACATATTATTTACAGGATGCTTATTTCTTAAGCCGGATAAATGTGGAAAATGGAAATGTAGATGAACCATATACAGATTCAGCTTTTTATTGCGCAATAAAAGATGGATATCTCTATTATGAGACTCCTGTAGACGATGATTATGAGTATTTTGATGTATATAGGGTAAAAATAGAGAGTCAGATAAATATAGATAAGAAGGAATTATATCTGGGAAAATTTATTGGCCAAGCTTATAGTCGTGCAAAGGATTTTTATGCTGAGATTATCTATGATGATGATAGTTATTATCTGGAAGCTGTCTATAATGAATATGGTGAAAAAAGTATCAGGAAAAATGGAAACAGATATCTGTTATGTATAGATGAGAATGGGATGTATACGTTAAAAAAGTGTGAGAAAACAGACCAGAAACAAGAGTCCAATGAAACACAGTATATAACAATATCGGAACATGTTCTGGAGTATAATTCCTATGGTGATAAACTGTTTTATCTGAAACAGGAAAATGGAAATACAGAATTGATACAGACGGATTTGAATGGCAATAATGAAAAAGTTCTAAAGCGATATGCGGATTGCTATGAATCGGTTGCATATACTGATCCGACCTACATCTTTTCAATTATGGTATGTGAGGACAAGCTTGTTGTCATGTATGAGGATCAGGAGAGCAATCCGAAGTATGATGTGGTTGGGTATTGAGAATTAAATATATATGATTATTTACGGCATAGCTGTGAAACTGGCTGATGGCCTTATGAAAGGCGTGTGGTATGCAAGGGTGAAAAGCCGGAAAACCAGATGGTTTACATGTACACATTTGTTGTCACAAACATGGATTCATTACCAGAGTATCTCATCAAATTTTACTACAAAAGAGGACTGATGGAAAACTTCATAGGAGTCCTTTGCCATTTTATGTTGCAGTGACAGGGGCTCCGTTTCATTTTGAAGAGTTAAGAGAAACGCCGACTATTAAGAGGAGGGAAAAGGATGTTGTATATAGGATCCAGAATACAGGAATATCGTAAGAAAGCCGAACTGAGTCAGGAAGAATTTGCTGATAAGATAGGTGTAAGCAGACAGGCAGTGTCCAAATGGGAGAGAGATAAGGCATATCCGGATCTTGACAGACTTGTGTGTATATGTGAGATACTTGATGTTCAGATGGATGAGCTTATATATGGAGAAGAAAGAAAAAAACAGGGTGAACTGACTCAGGAGAATTTAGCATCAAACAATATAGTGCACATGAAAAATCTTCGAGGCAGGAACCGGTTCATGAGGCTTAAAGTAATATTTGGAATTATGACAGTTATATGTATATTTTCCATTGTTATGATGGCAGTGTTGTTTGTCAGGAATGAGTGGAGCAACCATAAAGATAAAAACGATAATGTACGTGTTGAGAAGGTGTACCAGCAGTATACAAAGGCTGATCTGTGTTATTTTGATGATGATGGAAGAAAGATAATGAATACTGTATGGCTTGATGTGCCTGGAATACGGGATGGAGATTATATACAGTGTTACACAGGAAATGATAATTCAGGATTGTTTTTGAACTACAGCCTGTCGACGCTGATTTTTGTTGCGGTTTTTGTGATTGTAATGATTATCCTTCTGATACTTACAGGATCCGAGATGCAAAGAATAAAGAAAGAGGAAATACTTCAGATAATACTTGAGGATGAAAAAGCGGATGAAGAAATTTAAAAAGGTATTATATGTGATTATATCTGTCGTTATATTTGCAGGTGCAATAGCTGCTGCTTTGGATTTTATGGGCGTAATCAATCTGAAAAACCATGATCAGACAGAAGATGAGACGTTGTACTCTGAACTGTGGCATATCGTATTTAAGGGATATGCTTTTTCCGTAAAACCAGTAGGAATAGCTATTATACATGAAAGTGGCTGTCTCAACATAAGAAGTACCGACGAGTATCTGGTACAGATAGATGTTGAGGATGATTCTGCTGATGATTTCTGGAATGACAGAGACGGACGTGTACAACATATGAAGGAATCCGGCTATACGATGGAACAGTATCCCGAGAAGATTCGTGTGGATGACAGGGAGTATATAAGATATATAGTGAGCATGAAGGAGGAACGTGGCGCTGAATATGACAGTTCATATTTCTGTGTGCTCATTTCAGATGCAGGAGATGATAAACGGTTTCTCACAGTGGTAAGATTTGATGGAACAGATATAGCTGCCATGGATACTGCATCGAGAAATGATATGTATGAAAAGGCCATTGATGAGGCAGCTTGTGTTACTTCCAGTGCAGTTCCTACGGATGAGACAAATGATATGACAGGCTCATACTGGCAGGCAGATGGGTATTCAGGCACATTCAGTTCAGATGTCGTGAAAGAAGAATATACTGATGCAGAGCTTGTGGACAGCATTGCAAATGAAGATATATATGTATCCTATGAAATTCCAGAGAATTTCATACTTCTAAGAGATGATCAGACTGGGAAATCTTATTATTCTGAGGCTGATAAATCACAGGTGATAGTGTCTGTTATTCCGTATACATGGAAGAGTGCAGCTGATATGGCAGAAGACAGCAACTCTGCCGGGATTTCCAAGGTTACAGCCGAAGGACAGTATGAGGAAAAGGGAAAAATTTACTATTATTATGCCTATTCCATATTGCGTATACGGAACGGCACAAGGAAGACTTCGTATTACTTTAATGCGTATACAGATCTTGAAGATGGCAATATATACAGCATAAATGGATTTGCTGATGATTCTCCGGAGATAATGAACCCTAAGACATATACAAGGTTTATGAGCATTACTGAGGAGTGAGAAAATTAAAAAATATATATTGATTGATAAAAAGTGATAAAAATTGCAAAAATCAATCATTGCTACCACTGGTTGCATGGATGCTACTGATTTAACCTCGACAGATTTCGGGTGATAAGTGATAATAAATCCGAAAACATATTTTTATCAAGGAGGAACATACTATATGAAAAACAGAAGGATGCTGCAGCTGGGACTTGTCACAGTAGTACTTGGAATGTCTCTTGTTGGCTGTGGGACAGACGAGTCGGACAACAAAGCAGAGAAGACAGAGGCAACAGAACAGGTAACTGTAACGGAGGAAAATACTACAGGAGAAGATGCTGCTGATATATCGGCAGATGATACGGAGGATATTGCTGATACATATGATGAATCAACGGAGTTTACGCTTCCGGTATATGATGATTTCACATTGGAGCAGGGACTCAGCGAGAAATATGCAGATATGGACAACAGATCATTTGTGTACAATGGTACGAAGCTCATATTAGGAGAATCAACACTCAAGGATCTTATAGATGCAGGTATTCCATTTGATGAGAGTGACCTTAACAACAGTGGCAACAATGTAAATGTAAATTATGAAACTGAGAGGTATCAGGCATCTATCAACGATTATGTAACAATGCAGTTTAAATTTGGTAATTTCACTGACAGCGAGCAGAAGGCTGAGGACTGTGTGCTTTCATATGTGAGATATTCGCACCTCTATGTACCACAGCCGGATTATGATGCTTCCATGAATGCTGAAATCAGTGAATATATGATAGATGGAGCAAAAAAGGTACATTTTTCATTCCCTACTACCCTTACAAAGGATGAGCTGCTGGAAAATAGCAGTGAAAATGCTGAAGAGGATGGGAAAAATGTAAAGTATATGATAGAATCAGAAGTGTATATGGGTGACAGTGGATATGAGTTCGAGTTTAATGATGTAACCGGACAGCTGAAAGAGGTTCGTATAAGCTGGCTTCCATAAGTAATGATTTACTTGTGTATGTTATAAAAAAAATAAAGCAATCCCGTTTGGTATATTTTCCAAACGGGATTTTTATGTTATAGTAAAAGGCGAGAATGGGAAGAGGAAAATATATATGAAGAAAGATAAGTTGAAGATAGAGAAGAAGATATTACGATTATCTTTTCTGGGAAGCCTTTTATTTATTATAGCGGAAGGAGTTATGGCGTGGATCACGCATTCGCATTCGCTGCTTACGGACTGTTTGTTTGATGCGGCAGATCTTGTTATGATTGGACCGTTTCTTGTGTTGGTGCCGCTTCTGTATAAGCCGGTTACGGAGAAACACCCATATGGATACTCACAGGTAGAATCGCTGTTCCTGCTCGTGAAGTACAGCGTTCTTCTGGCACTGACATGTAATCTGCTTGTGGAGAATATAAAGCTGCTCGTGCATGGTGGACATGAGGTAAATGCAGGAAAGATTGCAGTGTTTGAGTTCCTTGTCTGCATAGGATGTGCGGTAATGTATCTCATACTGAATCATTATAGTAAGAAATATGAGTCGGAGACGATCAAAGCAGAGCTCTATATGTGGAAGCTGGATGTTGTGAGCAGTCTGGGTGTGGCGGTTGCATTTGTGGTACAGGTGCTGTTGCTTCATACGAAGCTTCATTTCCTGACACCATATATCGATCCGGCGGTTGCGGCAGTAATGGCAATTCTACTTATAAAGGAGCCGGTCGTTGTGATCTTCCAGAGCATCAAGAATCTGGTTTTGTTTGCACCGGAGGAAGAGGTGTTGAACCAGATCCGTTCCATCGTAGATAAGCATATGAAGGATTATCCGTACGAAGTGACATTCCTTGATGTAATCCAGACGGGACGGAAGATCTGGGTGGAAGTCTATATCGGCAACCAGACAGATGTGATACATATCAGCATCCTGCATCAGGTAAGGGATGAGATCAAGCAGGAATTAAAGCACAAATATGATCAGGTATATATCGAGATTATTCCGGATTAGAAGACATCCTTGTGGTTTCGTAAGAAACCATATCAATTCGATGAATTCCGGAAAAAAATAAGACGTATACAATTATGAAATGATTGTATACGTCCTTGTTGATGCATTAGTCGAAATACCCGATATAGTCAACCTTGTAGGATCCGTTTGGAAACAGGTAGTTGTACAGATCAATAAAATAATCATCGGTCATGCTTGCCATGAAATCAACGACAATTTCATTCGGATCCTGACTCAGGTAGTGCTCCATGTATTTATCAATATTAAAATAATGACTATATTGGTTGGCACTTCGGATATAATTAATATGATGTTTGTAAAGGATGGATGATTGGTCCATCCTTTTTGCCTGTGTGAGAAGTGCTTCATACATATCGTGGAACATCGGACGGATATTGTTGTTGTACATATCATTTAACTGCTGATTGTTATATATTGTCTGATAGTTTTCTGTTTTCGCCTTTGAAAAAGTTTCGTATACATCTTTATCCATACTGATATAAGGTTTTCCATAGCTGTGCTCTATGATGCTGACTGTCATATTATTGATAATCTGTGCATTGGTTGTGCCAAGCGTACCGGAAGTAAAGTGGTTATTATTTTCAATCAGACCAATCTTTAATGCGTCCTGCCGGTCCTTGCCAAGATATGCAATAATGTCACTGATCCGCATGATACAGCCCTCCAGTGTGCCGGGAATCTGTCGTTTGTTCGCAGAAGGATCGGTGTAGCAGTCTTCGAGATTGGTATCAAATTCTCCCCATGGATCCGTGGCAGAAAAGCGCTTTGGTTTATATTCCTGCTGCTCAAGCTCACCATTATGGCAGATGACACCGTCTAATACCTGCAGGCTTACATTCCGGAAAATCAGATGATCCAGGACACGTGCACTGTGAATATTATGATTGAACAATCGTCCGGTATGCCCGTTATAAAGTGCATTTAAGAAACGCTCCCCGGCATGTCCGAACGGAGTGTGACCGATATCATGTCCAAGGGAAATCGCTTCAATCAGATCCAGGTTTAAGCCAAGTGTCATGCCGATAGTACGTGCGATACGGGAGACGAGCTGCACATGTAACGCACGCCTGGAGATATCGTCATTTTTATAGCAGGAGATAACCTGCGTTTTATCCGAATATCGGTTATAATAATTGTTGTGCAGGATTTTCTCGACATCCATAACGAAAGCAGGACGCCAGAGATGTGGCTTGTCATGATCGTCAAAACGACGGATGATGGCAGAATCCGGGCAGGCATATGGATTGACCCAGTGATTCGCGCGATCCTGTTCGATACGTTCTGATAAATCTTTGGATAATGTATGGTAACCGTTATTTTTATTTACAGGCATGGGACATTCCTTTCTTATATATGTGTTTTTTAACTGGAAATATCTTAGCATTTTGAAGGGAAAAAGGCAACTGCGGGGCGTATGTATCATGACATAAAATTGTAGAAAAATGGAATTAAAAGATGAAAATAATCCGGTGACATGATATAATGAAGCACGCTGATATGCACAGGTCATCACGTCGGTGTGTGATGAAGTATGATACAATAAGCATTATGGATTAAGATGATATAGGGAGCTATCGTATGGAAACATGGTATTATGAAGTAGTAAGCATAGATGGAGATTATGCAAATCTCAAACGGACGGATATTGAGTCCGATGATCTGAAACTGGTTGCAAGAGCGTTGTTGCCGGAGAATATTGGGGAAGGCTCGAAATTAAAGTATGAATTTCTACAGTATGAGTTGATCGGATGAGAGCAGGAAAGGAATGACAGCATGGAAGAGCAAATAAAAGAAAAACGGGTTGCGGATTCTCTGACAGAACAGTTTCATGAGATTCGTCCGGAACATTTAAATGGCGCAGATGTGATGTTTGGTGGAATACTGATGGGCTGGATTGACGAGGTGGCAGGTCTTACGGCTATGCGGCATTCTGAGGGACATGTGCTCACAGCATCGGTAGATAATCTGACTTTTCTGCGTAGCCTTCGTCAGCATGATATTGTCGTATTGATCGGACGCGTAACCTATGTCGGAAATTCGTCGATGGAAATCCGCGTGGATTCCTATTTAGAGAAGATAGATGGGATGCGTTATCCGGTGAACCGTGCATATCTGACACTGGTTGCATTGGATGAGGATAATAAGCCGCGGCGGGTACCAAGATTGAAATTAGAGACAGTTGTGGAAGAAGCGGAATGGGAGACCGGAAAGAAACGCAGCGAGCTTCGGAAACAGCGAAAGAAGGAAGGCTTTTAGAATAGGAGTTTATCAATGTTAGAAAAAGTAGACGCAGTCAATAGTGTGATCAATAATTTTATCTGGGGCGTCCCGGCGATGATCTGTATTATCGGTGTTGGGTTATATTTGAGCTTTCGTACCCGGTTTTTACAGATACGGAAGTTTCCGTATGCCATGAAGGTGACATTCGGACGAATGTTCAAGAAGAAGGAAGCGGGCGACGGTGCGCTCACACCGTTTCAGGCAGTCTGTACGGCACTTGCGGCAACGGTTGGAACCGGAAATGTAGCCGGAGTAGCCGGAGCTATCGCCATCGGAGGTCCTGGTGCGATTTTCTGGATGTGGATATCTGCACTGCTCGGTATGTGTACGAAGTTTGCAGAGGTTACACTTGCGGTGCATTTTCGCGAGAAAAATAAAGATGGCGATTATGTCGGTGGACCGATGTATTATATTAAGAATGGATTGAAGAAGCACTGGCAATGGCTGGCATATCTGTTCTCTGCATTTGGCGTATTGACGGTATTTGGTACGGGAAATGCAACGCAGGTCAATACGATCACAACGGCGATTGACTCAGCATTGTTTAATTATAATGTAATTTCCGAGAATCAGGTTTCTACCCTGAATCTCATTATCGGAATTGTGCTTGCAATCCTGATTGCGCTCATTCTGCTCGGCGGAATTAAGCGGATCGGACAGGTAACAGAGAAACTGGTACCGTTTATGGCAGTAATGTATATTGTGCTTGCAATCGGAGTTGTGCTGCTGAATGTCAAGAACGTGCCAACGGTATTTGCATCCATCTTTGAAGGCGCATTTAACCCGGCATCTGTGACTGGTGGCGTCGTTGGAAGCTTCTTCATGAGTATGAAGAAAGGTGTTTCCCGTGGTATCTTCTCGAACGAGGCTGGTCTTGGTACCGGTTCAATCGCACATGCATGTGCAGATACAAGAAAACCGGTAAAGCAGGGATTCTTCGGAATCTTCGAAGTATTTGTTGATACGATAGTGATCTGTACATTGACCGCACTTGTAATCTTATGCAGTAAAGTTCCGATTGGATATGGAGAGGCGGCAGGCGCAGAGCTTACAATCAGTGGATTCACTGCGACTTATGGTGGCTGGGTATCCATCTTCACAGCGATTGCAATGTGTTGTTTTGCATTTTCAACAATCATCGGCTGGGGACTTTACGGTGTCCGATGTATTGAATTTCTGTTTGGTACACGGGTAAATAAACCGTTCATGCTTGTGTATTCCCTGGTTGCAATCGTTGGTGCAACGATGAATCTCGGGCTCCTCTGGAGCATCGCGGAGACATTTAATGGTTTGATGGTAATCCCGAACCTGATTGCGGTATTCCTGTTGTCGGGTGTCGTGGTGAAGATGGTAAAAGATTATTTTAATGGTATTGAAACATATTAGTGAAAGATGAGGAGTAAAGTGGATGCAGGATACGTTGAATTGGGCAGTGCTTGGTACCGGCGTGATCGCAAATGAGATGGCACAGGCATTGCAGAAGATGGGAAAATCGTTATATGCAGTTGGAAACCGGACGCATGAGAAGGCGGTTGCATTTGCTGAAAAATATGGTGTTTCCAAAGTATATGATACGATCGATGATATGTTTTTGGATGCGGATGTAGATATCATCTATATTACGAGTCCGCATAATACACATTATGCATTTATGAAGCAGGCGCTGATGCATGGAAAGCATCTGCTTGTTGAAAAATCAATCACGCTTAACAGCAGAGAATTGGATGATATGATCGCGCTTGCGAAAGAAAAGAAGCTTGTGCTTGCAGAAGCAATGACGATCTGGCATATGCCAATCTACAAGAAGCTGTGGGATATCGTGCAAAGTGGTGAGCTTGGAAAGGTGCAGATTATCACGATGAATTTCGGAAGCTTCAAGGAATATGATATGTCGAACCGGTTCTTCAATATGGATCTCGCCGGTGGCGCGATGCTTGATATCGGCGTGTATGCGCTGTCGATCGTCCGGAGTTTTCTGGATGAACAGCCGAATGAGATCGTGAGCCAGTGGAAGCCTTCTCCGACCGGTTCTGATGAGCAGGCAACAATTCTGCTCAAGAATACACAGGGGCAGATGGCGACGGTTGCACTTTCGATGCATTCGAAACAGCCAAAGCGTGCGATGATCAGTCTGGAAAAAGGATATATCGAGATTATGGAGTATCCGCGTGCGGATAAGGCAGTCATTGTCGATGCCGAAAGTGGCGTGCAGACGGAGATTACAGCCGGAGATACTGCGGATGCGCTGTACTATGAGATGCAGGATATGGAGCAGGCAGTAAAAAGCGGGGATGCATCCGCGATGCAGCTTGCATATTCCAAAGATGTGATGGAGATCATGACGAAGCTTCGGAAAGACTGGGGCATGAAATATCCGGGTGAAGCGTGGTAGCGTGATTAAAAGGAAGCAGCAAAGGGTAACATAAATCAAAAGATAAGGAGTGAATGAAAATGGCAGAAGTAATTTTAAATAACGATAATTTTAAGGCAGAAGTACTCGATGCAAAGGGACTCGTGCTCGTAGATTTCTGGGCAACATGGTGTGGCCCGTGTAAGATGCTGGCACCAACGGTTTCTGAGCTTGCGGACGAGTATGAAGGAAAGGTCAAGGTCTGCAAGCTCGATGTCGATCAGGCGATGGATATTGCGATGTCTTATGGCGTGGCAAGCATCCCGACTTTGATTCTGTTCAAAGATGGCGAGATCGTGAAGAAAAGTGTCGGTGTGGTATCCAAGACTGAGATCGAGGCAATGTGGAGCTAGAACAATCCAAATACAGATTTTAAATCTTATTTCCTGTCCTTTGATGATGGTACAAAATAGACAATATATGATCTGTTTTGTACCATTTTTGCTTAAATTGATAATATTTTATCTATAGAAAATCTCATTTTGCACATACTATCGGAAACAAAATCAGATAGGAGATGTGGAAGATGGAACGGATAGCAACACAGTGTATTACCTATGGATTATACATGTTATCGACGGTGTGGGAGAAAAAAGCAAATGGCTGTATCATTGATACATGTATGCAGATCAGCCACGAGCCGGTACAGATTGCAATCGCGGTTTCCAATCAGAGTTATACATGTGAATTACTCAAAAAGAGCGGGATATTTGCAGTCAGCATCTTAGATGAGACATGCACTTTCGAGACAATTAAGCATTTTGGATATCAGTCTGGAAGAGATGTTGACAAAATGAAAACACTGGAGCTTCCGGTCAATGAACAGGGAATCCCGTATCTCGGATGGCAGAGCGTGGCGATGCTTGGAGCGACGGTGACAGAGAAGATATCTTGTGGTTCCCATACGTTATTTATCGGAACTGTGACCAAATCAAAGATACTGAGTGAGAAAGAACCGCTCACGTATGCAGAGTATCAGAGAAGAGTGAAGATGTACACATAACAAAGGGGAGTGGCTTTACAGCCATTCCCCTTTTGTCAGGTATTGATTTCGTTCCGCACCGACTGAGATAAATTGTATCTCGTGATCAAGCAGTTTTTCAATCGTTTCTATATATCGTTTTGCATTGTCCGGTAGTTCATCATAAGAACGGCAATGCGAGATATCCTGCTGCCAGCCAGGAACGATATCGATAACGGGCAGGAGATTATCCATATTATCTGTTGGGTCAAAATCCTTAATATGTTTCGTGTGCTGCAGGTATTCTGTGATAATCGGAATTTCCTTCATGGAGCTTAATACATCCAGTTTTGTCAGGGCAATCCGGTCTGCGTTCTGACATTGGAGTCCGTAACGGCTGGCAACGGCATCAAAAGGACCGACACGTCTTGGACGTCCGGTTGCAGCACCGTATTCATTGCCGGCACGGCGAAGATCATCTTTCCATGATTCGGACATTGCTTTCTCTGCGGTAAATGGACCAGCACCGACACAGGTCGAGTATGCTTTCAGAACACCGACGACATGGGAGAGCGGAGCACCGGGGATTCCGGCACCAATCGGACCATAGGCGGAGATCGTGGATGAGCTGGATGTATATGGGAATATGCCATAGTCAATATCACGCATGGCACCAAGCTGTGCCTCCAAAAGCACCTTTTTATGGTCTGCAAGGGCATTTCTTAAGAATGCGCCGGTATCGCAGATATATGCGGAGAATGCTGCCACCTGGTTCTCACACCAGGAGAGCAGTGCCGGATAGGACATTGGCTCCTGATGATAACAGCCGGAAAGCTCCATGTTTTTGGCATCCAGCATCATGTGCAGCCGGTTGTGTATATAGCCATCGTTCAGATGAAGCAGATCACCAAGCCGGAGCGTTTTCTTTCTATATTTGTCGCTGTAAGCATAGGCGATACCGCGACGTGTGGAACCAAAGGCGGAACCATCCTTTTCCAGCCGGGCTTCTTCTAGTTCATCCTGCACCCGGTGCCAAGGCATAGAGATTGTGGCACGCTTGGAAAGCTTTAGATTTTCTGGTGTGATAGGAATACCTTTTCCTCGCAGCGCCTCGATTTCCTTCGTGAGATGCTCTAAGTCAATGACCATTCCATCCCCTAAAACACATGTGACATCCGGATGCAGAATCCCGGATGGAAGCAGATTTAATACATATTTATCACGACCAACAACGACGGTGTGACCGGCGTTATTTCCGCCTTGATAGCGGACAACGATATCCGCCTGCTCTGCTAATAGATCGATGACACGCCCTTTTCCTTCGTCACCCCAGTTGATACCTGTTACGGCTGTAAGCATTTGTTTGTCCTCCTTTGTTTGGTAAGGTAATTTATGTTATGTGCAGTACCGGAATGTACGGTCAGTCAGAATTCTTGCAAAGATCAGACCGAGTGGAAGTGCAATGATGATCATAATTGCAGATGTAAACCACGAGACCGCTTCGGTAAGAGACATAATGCCAAAGTTATAAATTGCACGATATAAGTAAAGTCCCGGAACCATAATAACGATGGAAGGAACTGTAAGTGAAATCCTTGGATATCCATGATTCTGCTTTATAAAGGATGCAAGCAGTCCTGCTGTCAGTGCCCCAAGAAATGCAGCTACAGCGGCAGGAATTCCACAATGGTCTACGAGCTCCAGACGGAGTGTATTTGCGACAGCACCAATCATTGCAGCCGTACATGCCATTGAAACAGAACTGTTGAACATCAGGGAAAATCCGAATACACCACAGAAGCTTGTAATTATCCGGAGTATAAAATGTACCCATACATTGATATGCATGTCTGCGAAAGACAGCGGCTGCAAATGTAACAGCAAAGCCATGATCCATGCAGACATGGTTGCAACCAAAACGATAATAATGGAATAAGTCAGTCGTTCCAGACCGGATCGTAAATCCAGCTTTGCAAGGTCAATGCCGCTTGTAATAAATGGAAATCCTGGGATGATAAACAGGATAGAGCATATATAACCCGCTTCGTTCACCGCGGCTACATGGAACAGCATTTCGGCAAGCTTCAGACAGATCGTGTAGATCAGACAGGCAGCCGAGATAGAAGCAGCAATGTTTAGAAATAAGGTAAAATGATGCTTGATCAGTTTTGTTCGTATGATATTGCCAACACCTGCAGCAATAAATGCAAGAATCATTTCCACGGGACCGCCGCCGAGCAGAAATGTAAATGCACAGCAGGCGAGTGCTGCCGCCAGTCCTAATTTGACAGGAGAGTAAAGCGCATGGATTCTCTCGATTTCATCGAGCCTTTTATGGATTTCTTCACCGGTCAGATGGGCTTCGATATTCGGAAAGCTGTCGACGAAACGCTCCATTCGGTAAAGCTTGGATGTGTTTACGCCTGTATTTGCAATACTTAAAGATTGGGATACACAATCATTTCCATCAAAACAATTAAACTCAATGGACATCAGACCGACATCGACCGTGCATGTTACGCCAAGTTCTTTGGAAAGCTTATTCATGGATGTGCGGACACGCCATGCTCCTGTTCCGCAGGAAAGCAGAATCAGACCGACACGTCCGATGACGGATGCTTTTTCAATCAATTCCGCATCGGAGATCAGCACGTTGCTGTCATCGCCGGTATAATCATGCCAGGGGATTTCCATATGATTTTTTTCCATAATATCAACATAGGAAGTTGATATCGAATCAGTGTTCTTCTTCATATAATATCGCCTCTGCTTTTGTAATATGCCGTTTCAGATTATTCAAAAAAACGGAATTTGGCAGGAAGATTCCAAGCTCATCAAACCGCTCATTGTGTTCGAGCAGAGTATCCTGTCCGTAAAATACAAATGCCATCGGGAGTTCCTTCTCCAGCTTTACCATCAGATCCCAGACTGCGGAATAGGCTTCTGCTTCGGTTTCTTTTTGCTTGATCGTGTCCGGAAGCTCGCGGATCAGGAGAACGCCGGTGCAGGATTCCAGATTTTTCTGCTTGAGGTCCATAGAATCAGATGCATATGCGTGGCTGTACCGATAAGCCTGTGCTAAGAACATATTTTGTGTTGAACCGATTTCTTTGCATACGTTCTGAAAATGATGATATTCTTTCTCATGAACTGTTTTTTTATATTCGGGTAACAGATTTCCATCTGTATCTGTCATGATAATCGGGTTTTGCTTCCCATCAGCATTGAACCGGTATGGAATCAGATAAGAATTCCGCAGCAGATCAAACAGTGTATTCTGACAGATTACCATCAGAAATGCAGACAAATCCCGGTTGTGGTATGCATCAAACAGGACATTGGCAAATGTGGATGCAGAAGGGGAATTATCTGTATCGTCATTCAGCGCGAGAGAATTACAAAAGGTCTCCTGCAGTTTTTCACATGCCCATGGATCATTTAATATTTTCTGGAACAAAACATCTGCATGTTCTTCTCTTGGAAACATCGTTGTATTTTTCATAATATGCACATCCCTTCTTGCTTTTTCTTTTCGGACAGATTATACTATGCATACAGAAATAAGTAAAAAGTATAATTGATATATTAAAGATACTACTTTGATATATCAGGATGAGGAGAGGCATGAACGTAAATTTTGAATATTACAAAATCTTTTATTATGTGGCAAAATATGAGAATTTTACAAAAGCGGCCCGTGTATTGGGAAACAGCCAGCCGAATATCACACGTGCGATGAATAGCTTAGAACAGCAGATTCATAGTACACTGTTTGTGAGAACGAACCGAGGTGTGCAGTTGACGCCGGAGGGACAGCGTCTGTATACGCATGTATCTGCGGCAATGTTGCAGTTATGGGCGGCAGAGGAGGAGCTGACCGACAGTACGGGACTGACACATGGAAGTATTGCAATCGGCGCGAGTGAAACCGCCTTGAATATCTATCTGCTGGATAAGCTGAAAGAGTTTCATATGAAATATCCGGGTATACGTCTGAAAATCTATAATCACTCAACTCCACAGGCAATCGAGGCAGTGAAAAGTGGAATGATTGATTTTGCGGTCGTGTCAACCCCAGCGGCGGTGGAAGCCCCGCTCAAGGAAATTGTATTGGAGTCTTTTCAGGAGGTATTAGTCGGAGGAAGAACGTTCATGGCACTTGGAAGCCAGGAAATATCGCTGTGGGAATTAAAAAATTATCCGCTGATATGTCTTGGACGTGAGACGATGACATTTCAATTTTATAATCAGTTGTTTTTATCATATGGACTGGAACTGTCCCCGGATACGGAGGTTGCAACGACCGATCAGATCCTGCCACTGGTACGGCATGAGCTTGGACTTGCATTCGTTCCAAAAGCGATGGCAAGGGAATCTATAATGGAAAGAGAAATCGTGCAGATTCCGTTAAAAGAAGAAATTCCGAAGCGGGATATCTGTATGGTATTGGATAACCAGCATCCACTCAGCGCTGCTGCAAGACAGCTTAAGAACATGATATTGCATGCAGTGGAGGAAGAGAAAGGGGAGTAAACGATGACACTACAACAGTTAAGAAAATGCCGGGATGTCTGTCCCGGCATTTCGTGTTACTTTGTTTAGTTTTTACTGCTTGTATCTGCGTTGCCTGCAGCAGATGCTTCATCTGTTAGATTCTTATCCTTTCTGTGATCCACCCAGAAGCCCCAGACTCCGGCAAGAATTGCAATTGCAGCCATAATACCAACAAGAATATTCATAAACATAGATTTTGTCCTCCATTTTTCAATTTTTAAGTACGCAAAGAAAACTATGTGTATCCATAGTCCCACGTTTAGCCTTGATTAAACTGAAAAATAGTTGGATTTTTTCCCATCCTGTGCATGGATATAGCATAGGATCTTCTGTTGACTGATAATTGTTTTCGACAGAATTGGCTCTGAAAAAATAGCATAGCGGGAGGAAGAAAGCTCCCGTGTATCTGGCAGTGCTGCGATAAACCGGACAGATGTTTCTGCCTGTGCCGGTCCCTGTTTTACTTCTTTTATATAAGAGGTTCTCGAAGCAAGGAGAAGCTCGCTTGTATTGATCTGTGTATTTGCTGAGATTGGAAGCTCAACACCGCTGACCGTCGACTGGGCGGTAGGTTTTGCCGCATCAAAAAAAGCATCCGCTTCCGTCTGGTTAAAGTACAGACCAGAGAACAGAATTACGATGGAAATGATGAAATTAAGCAATCCTCGATATGATTTTTTGCAGTTCATTTACGCCCCATTCAATCTCACAAATACATCCAATAATTCTGTAGTTTATCATAGCAGATATGTGATAAAATGTGAAGTAGGTAATTGTAGTTGACAGAGGGGAAAATAAATATGGTAAATCATTTTAACAAAAGTAAAAGTCAGAAAAAAATCGTCGTTGCGATGGATTCGTTCAAGGGAAGTCTTACTTCAATGGAAGCAGGGAATGCAGTCAGAGACGGAATCTTAGAGCAGTACCCGGACGTTGATGTGCAGATCTTTCCGGTTGCTGACGGTGGGGAAGGCACGGTGGAAGCACTTACCTTCGGAAAGGAGCATGTGCAGACGCGGACAATCTCTGTGACCGGACCGGTCGGAACGGAAGTTTTGGCGGGGTACACAATCTACGAGCAGGCAGGAGAAAAGACGGCAGTTTTGGAGATGGCGCAGGCAGCCGGATTACCGTTTGTCCCGGAAGAAAGAAGAAATCCGATGCATACGACGACCTATGGGGTTGGCGAGATGATTCGCGATGCCATTACATGTGGCTGTCGGAAATTTATCCTTGGAATCGGTGGAAGTGCAACAAATGATGCAGGGATCGGAATGCTGCAGGCGCTTGGATATCATTTCTTGGATGCGATAGGAAGAGAAGTTGACTATGGCGCGGAGGGACTGGCGCAGGTGCGGTCGATTACAACAGAGGATGTAATGCCGGAGCTTGCTTCGTGTACATTTCAGATTGCATGCGATGTGACGAATCCACTGGTCGGTGCGCAGGGGTGCAGTGCCGTCTTTGCCCCACAAAAGGGTGCGGATGCGAAGATGGTACAGGAGATGGATGCGGCGATGAACCGATATGCGGATATTGTGGAAGATATGTACCGGAAAAATCCTACTCTGATGGAAAATCAGCAGACTGGTTATGATGAAGCAGGCAGGAACGTTGAAAAAAACGACAGGCAGAGTCAGGTCAAAAACCGCATGACACCCGGTGCAGGTGCGGCTGGAGGTCTAGGCTATGCGTGTCTGATGTTCTTACATGCAGTATTAAAACCAGGCATAGACATCGTATTAGATGAGATACAGATTGCGCAGGCAATTAAAACAGCAGACGAAGTTATTACTGGAGAGGGAAAATTAGACGCGCAGACGTTGATGGGGAAGACACCAATCGGCGTAGCGAGGATAGCGAAGTCGTATGAAGTGCCTGTCTATGCATTTGCAGGATGTTTTGGTGCAGATGTACAAGCGTGTATCGACAGTGGTGTATTTGTCGAGTGCTATGCGGCAAGCGCTGCCTGCACAGAGGAAGAAAAGCGGCTTGCAATGGAGAAAACGCATGCGTATGCGAATCTGAAAGCATGCGTAAAGGCGCATTTTCACGCAGAAAATAATTAACAAAATCTACACACTTTCTACGGTGCAGGCAGGTATGCCGGTAGAGTGGGTGATTGATGCACCGGAGGGAAGCCAGTTTGCGATTGACCAGATCGGCGAAAGCGGTGGTGGTTGCAATCCGATTCCGATTTCTTCCTCTGATTATACACAGACGGATGATGAAATCCAGATTCCGTATACATATCTGAGCAATTATGAGAGTGCGTTTTCTAATTGGAAATGAGTAAATACAAATAATTCCCCGTAAAAATCTGTAATAATACAAAAATATTGTATTTCGACAATTCATTGGGTATAATTAACATAATTTCTTGAGTGAATAAAAGGATGGGGAGGCAGATAAAATGGCAGATAAAAACACTGCGGATATTGGATTTGAAAAGCAGATTTGGAATGCGGCATGTGTATTAATGGGAAATCTGGACGCATCTGAATATAAAAGTGTAGTATTAGGTCTTATTTTCTTAAAATATATTTCCAATCGATTTGATGAAAAATATAAAGCATTGCTTGCAGAAGGGGATGGATTTGAAGAGGATATTGATGAGTATACATCTGAAGGTATCTTCTTCGTTCCTGCTGATGCAAGATGGAGTGAAATTGCGCGACAGGCACATACACCAGAAATTGGAACAGTGATTGATAATGCTATGCGTGCGATAGAAAAGGAAAATAAACGTCTGAAAGATATATTACCTAAGAATTTTGCACGCCCCAAGTTGGATAAACGTAGATTGGGGGATGTTGTTGACCTCTTCACAAATATCCAGATGATTGAGCATGGAGATGAAAAGGATATACTTGGACGTACATATGAATATTGTCTTTCTATGTTTGCGGAGCAGGAAGGTAAACGTGGTGGAGAATTCTTCACTCCATCCTGTGTTGTAAGGACGCTGGTTGAGGTACTGAAACCTTTTAAAGGACGTGTCTATGATGGCATCATCCTTGAAATGATGCAACCGTTATAAAAGGGCAATAAACAAATCGGAATTTGTATTATTGAATAAAATGGAGATTTTGATATGAAAGACAAGGCAAACAAGGGTTATTGGCAACGACTTGCAAAAATATATGCACCTTTGATGGAGTCAGATAAGAAATTTTATAATGCAATCTGCGGATATATTAGAGATTATCTCAAATCTGATATGAATGTATTAGAATTAGCTTGTGGAACAGGGCAGCTATCTTTCCCATTGTCTGATTGTACTAATAGCTGGACGGCAACCGATTTTTCGGAAAATATGATTAAGCAAGCGAAAAGGAGAGGTACAACAGAAAAACTTAGTTTTTGCGTAGCCGATGCAACGGCACTTTCATATGAGAATGAAAATTTTGATTGTGTAGTAATTTCAAATGCACTGCACATTATGCCAGAGCCTGAAAAAGCAATGCAGGAAATTCGTAGAGTATTAAAAAAAGATGGTATTTTGTACGCACCAACCTTCTTATGGGCAGAGAAAAAATCAAGTGGTTTACGAAAGCGATTGATGTCTATTACAGGATTTAAAGCATATAAAGAATGGAACAAGGAAAATTTTTGTGAGTTTATTACGGATTATGGCTTTACAGTCGTCAAAGTGAATTTGGTGGATGGCGGTTTAGCTCCTGTTGGAGTTTTGATTGCGAAAAAAACTAATTATTAAATTCCAGTTTCTGTTGCTTAAATAATGGGAATATGGCGTAAAGCAAGGGACGCAACTTAAGGTTGCGTAAATGCAAAAGTAGGTTGGTGGAAGGAAAACATAAATTGAGCTATAATATTTCCTCATAAAGATGAGCCAGAGTATGTTTTATTGGAAATTGACAAAGTGACTTTTTGGGGAGAACACACAACAATACTTGGTTGGTATGAAACATTAGAAAATATTGAAAAAGAAATTAGAGAGATAGCGGGAGCCATTAACAATGGCGATGGTGCATATAGTCTTAAATATAATGCGGAGATAGAACTGGGTGGATTCTTTGGCTCGTCCAAGATAAAGAAATAAGAATGTTATTATGAAAAGCCGTATGCGAGAAAGTCGCACGTACGGTTTTGTGCGGGGCTAGTGTCGTGAGGCACTGGTCTACTCGACTGCGGAGGATGATTATGAGTAGCAAGGAAATTTTTATTATGGCAATAATATTGCTTGTTTCATCGCCAGCTTGGTTTTTAGCAGAACATACTGCGCTGGCTATTATATGGCTATGTGCCGGAGTTGCAGACTTAATCATTGCATTAGTAAAACGCAACAAAGAGAAGAAAAGTAAGTAAAATTCAGCTTGTTGAGAGATTGGAAAGAAGCGTAAGCTTTGAATTTTCCAAATTGTTTAATACATTTTTGAACTGAAAAACTTGATTGAAACCGTTGGTTGACAAATTTCCAAGCATAGGTGGTGGTAATGCAACCTAAAATATTGCTATGATTTTGTCAAGTCAAAAGGAAAGGAGAACTGACAATGAATATAGCAGACAGAATACAATATTTACGAAAACAAAAAGGATATTCGCAGGAGGAACTTGCTGATAAGGTTGGCGTATCAAGACAGGCAGTATCAAAATGGGAAAGTGAACAAACCACACCCGATTTAGAAAAAGTAATCGCTATGAGCGAACTTTTTGAAGTCACAACGGATTATATTCTTAAAGGAATAGAACCAGTATCAACAACGAATAGAAAGACTGTTAAGACGTTGTACTTAGGGTTTGTTTTAATATTTGCAACCATAGCAGGAATATGGTCTTTTGCTGCAAACCGATTTGATTATGATGAAATTATTATGATTATTTTAGCAGGCGGCGTAGTTGGTTTAGGAACGGCTCTAATTGTTCAGGTAATCGGCAGTATAGTTTCAAACAAGAAACAATAATAAAAGTGAAACTTTCAGTAATACGCTCTGTTGAAGTGTTGATTTTTCTACGATATACTCCTACAAAAAAAGGAGTGTTTCATTATGGGAAAGGAAATCTATAACATTATCAATGATATGGCAGAGGTATTGAATGCATCGCAGATGCAGAAACTACAGGAAGTGTTGGTTAATCGTTTGTCGGAAAATCGTGTGCCTGATTATTTACAAACTCGTAATGAGAAATTCCTGGATATGTTTCTAACGGCTAAACATTTAGAAGGCTGTTCGGATAAGACGATATGTTATTATAGGTGTAATATCCAGAGAATGTTGGAAACAGTAGATGTTCCGGTTATAAAAATATCTACAGAAATGCTACGAAAGTACCTGTTAGAGTATCAATCGATTAATAATTGTGGAAAGGTTACTATAGATAATGTTCGCAGGAGCCTTTCCACATTTTTTTCATGGTTAGAGGAGGAAGATTATATTATTAAAAGCCCGATGAAGAGAATCCATAAGGTAAAAACGGCGGTTGTGGTTAATCAAAACAATGTGAAGCTATCGCATCGAAAGTATATTTCATAGATTGATTTGTAACGCAAAAAGCGTTACAATAAAGAAAAATGGAGGTGTATTCTATGGGAAAAACAGCAACATTAAATTTGAGAGTAAATCCAGATGTAAAAGAAAATGCAGAAAGTGTACTAGAGCAATTAGGGATACCGATGGCTACTGCGATAGATATGTATTTAAAACAAATATCATTAGTAGGAGGAATTCCCTTTTCTGTTGTATTGCCAAAAGCAGCTAGTTCAGTAAATGCAGATATGATGTCTGTTACGCAGATTCATCAAAAGTTAGAAAAAGGATATGCAGATATAGAAAAAGGAAATGTTGAGGATGCAGCTAGTGCTTTTGCGGCATTTAGAGAGAGGCATTAATGAAGCAATATAAAGTAGAGATTACAGAAGAAGCTTTGCAGGATATGGAAGATATATACAATTATATTGCTATAGATTTGCTGGCTTCTGAAAATGCAATGGGACAATATGATCGTATTGCGGATGAAATACTTACATTAGACACTTTCCCGGAACGATTTAGGATTATGGATTCGGAGCCGGAAAAGAGAATGGAGTTGCGTAGAATGCTCGTTGATAATTATTCAGTGATTTACACAATTTGTGACGAAAGAGTAATTGTAACGGATGTTTTATACACGGCATCTGATATAGAAGCACGTTTGAGAGGCGAGATATAAAAGCTCGTGTTTATTTGAAGTTGAAGGAGGAACAAGTATGGAAGGCAAGATGACAAAAATTGAAAAAATAATGGCTATTTGTTCATTGTTAATCCTAATCACTGCGATTATTGTAAGAGGTGTTATAGGAGTTAATGATTCAGGAGTTTTAGTTATTCTCTCTTTTACAGGACTCCTTATGTGGTTAATTTTTCTGATATGTGCTTTTTTTCCATCAGACTGGAGGATGACTGAAAAACAAAAGGCTAAAATCATGAATCGAGTGGAATATCAAAATAAATATAGGAGAACTCTTATTATTATTGACACGATTTTAGCAGTAATTTTTGCTGTTATGATAATGACATTAGGATAGGTGAGAATTTCAGTTTGCAACTCAGTAATAACAAAAGCAGACCGTGTCCATGAGCACAGCAGTAGCTAGTTTTATTGCAGCCAAACGATTAGAAGGATATGGTTGCGGATGATGGTATGTTATATGAGACAACGAAAAAGTAGCAAATCGATGTAGAATGAAGAAAGGTACAAGGGCAGGGGTTATGAACATATGGACAATACTTGGAATCGGTCAGACAGACGATAAGGGTGCAATCAAGCAGGCGTATCGTGAGCGGTTAAAATCTGTGAATCCGGAGGAGGATGCAGATGGTTTCATGGAGCTTCGGAATGCCTATGAGGAGGCGATTGCAAGCTGTGAAAGGCAGGAGGCGTTGCCGGAGGATATGGATGACGAAGCTTCGGAAGGCTTACAGCCGCCGAGGACGGAGCTTACCGATAAATTAGAACAACTATACAACGATTATCCGAACCGTATCCGTGTGGATGCGTGGAGAGAGCTTTTTCGTGAGGATGCATTTGTATCGCTTGACACAGAGGCAGAAGCATTAGAGGAGCTGCTTGTATTCATGATGGGTCATTACCGGATGCCGGATGCGGTTTTTCGTGAGATTGTGGACCGGTTTGATATCGCCCTGCGCAAAGAAGATCTGCTGGTGAAATTCCCGGAGGATTATATTTCTTATATTCTTGGGGTAGCGGCGCGGAAACAGGACGGCTTTGCTTATGAATATCTGACCGGAGATTATACATATGCCGATGATTATATTGAGCAGTATATGAAGATTGAGCGGATGGACAAGCAAGACGAGCCGACACCAGAGAACCGGACAGCACTCCACAAGGAATTAGAACGACTGAAACAACTTCCTCTTACACATCCACATGGTGATGTGCTGGAGATCTATGTGCAGATGCGGGATACGCATTTGCAGGAAAAGGATGTGGAACAACCACTACCAAGGGCGGAAGCAGAGGCTGTATATGAGACACTTTTAAGCAGGATCGATGCGAAACTTGCGCGGTATCCGAAGGATGAGATGACGCAGTTTATCAAGAGTGAGATGCTGTACCGCCTGGAACGATATGAGGAGGCGAAGCAGGTCGCAGAGGAGATCCTTGCGGAGAATCCGGATTATGAAGACGCGCAGTATTGCTTAGGAGATATTTATTATGCGATGGGGGACCTGGAGAAAGCAAAGGATATCTTTGAGGAGCTGATGCACAACAATTATGGGGATATGGCGTACCTTACCCGGCTGCAGCAGGTAAATGAAGCAATCATTGACAAATGGAAGCAGGATGTGGCAGAGCATCCGGACGATCATCAGAAAAAGTTAGATCTGGCATGGTGCTATTATCAGAATCAGCGGGAGCCGGAAGCGTTGGAGGTGTTCGATACATTTGAACCGGAGGGCGATGAGATCTTCTTCTATTGTAATGCGAAGGGCAGATGTTATCTGGCAACCGGACAGACGGAGAAGGCACTGCCATTGTTCTTAAGATGGAAGAAGGCAATTGAGGATATACAGCCGGAAGAAGGCGGCTATACAGAGGAACAGAACAAGCGCAGAAAGCGGTATCCGTATGCACATACACTGATCGCAAGCTGTTACTATAACCTGAAAGAGTACGAGAAAGCGAAGGAATATATACAGCTTCCGGTCGAGACGGAGCATGAGGAGCAGATCACCGGACTGATCCTGAATCTCCGGATTCTCTATGAATTGCAGGAGTATGGCAACTGTATGAAGGCGTGCGATGCGATGTTAGAGCATATTGATTATGAATCTATGGTCTATGAGGATGAATACTGGGCGCATTGCTACCGGGCAAAATGCTGTTATATGTTAGATTACCTACAGGAATGTATCTATTCGGCGGAGAAGGCGATACGGATCTATCCATATGGTGTGGAGCCGTACATACAGGAGATACTGACCTTCCAGCAGGCAGAGCAGTACGAAGATGCCGAAAATGTAATGGCACAGTACCGGGAGTTCCGTCCGGAGAGCGATGCGATGGATTATTATGAGGCATTAAACCTTCGTGCACAGGAAAAATCAGAGGAAGCGTTGAAGCTTTTAGAGAAAGTAGAAGCAAATTATAAGGCGGATGAATCCGATCTGCCAAATTATGAAGATCTGTTGTTAGAGCTGGCAGATCTCTATGATGAAGCAAACCGAAATGAGGAGTCCATTGCGGTTTATAAGAAGGTTGCGTCTATCAATCCGAAAAATCCAGATGTGTTTGGATATCTGGGATATATGTATCGGAAGGTTCATGAGACGGATCTTGCAATCAAGGCGTACGAAGATCAGATCTGTGTACGACCGCATGCAGCATATTATACGAATCTTGGATTTATCTACTGGGAGCGGCGGGATTACGAGAAAGCGTTAGAGAATTTTGAACAATCACTGGCAATCGCGCCGGAGCGGTCAGACCGGGATATCCGTAGAAAGACAGAGGTCATCCGCTTTAAATCCCGTGTGCTGCTCTGCCTGAACCGGATTACAGAAGGGTGTCAGATTCTGTTGGATGCAATTCATAAATACGGAGATGACATGGATCCGCAGCTTCGTATCGAGGCAGGTCTCGCACTCACACGAGCAGACCGCTATCCGGAGGCAGAACAGCTGCTGGAAAGCTATGCAGAGGAAGGCACGGATGAAAGTCTGCGGTTTGACTGCGCGAGTCTTCTGATGGAGCTTGCCGGGGAAGAGGACGATACGCTGATGATGGATCAGATGTATCAGCTCGGTATAAAGTTAAAGCCGGATAATACAAGCATTTACAGCAAGTACGGCAGAGTGCTTATCATGAGTGGCAGATATGCGGATGCAGTCGATGCATACAAAAAGGCAGTCAACTTAAATAAAGAAACCAATTATTATGGGGAACTGTTGCAGGCACTCTATCTGCGGGATGGAGAGATCAAGTCCGAGTATGCAGAGTATTTAAGTAAAGCAGTGATACCGGAGGAAGACCGGAAGACACCGCTTGATTATATCAAGCTTGCAAGATACTGCCGGGTGATCGGTGATTATGCAGATGCGGAGAAATATTTGAAACAGGCGGTTTCGATGAAGGTTTGTTCAAGCTGTGGGTATCATGGCTGCGAGGAAGGTTATTATGAACTTGGAATCCTGTATGAGGTGATGGGAGAGCGGAAGATGGCCATTGAAGCCTATGAGAAAGCCATCGAGGCGCATGGACACTGTTATGTCTATGAGAAACGGCTGCAGGATCTGCTTGAAAATAGCTAAAAGATATGAATAATATAGCTTAAAGGTATCACGCACATGAAATTTGTACTTGTACATTTCGTGTGCGTGTGTTATTATTGCGACGAATTGAATTCATAATATACGGTGCCGTGGAGCTTTTTTTGTTTGAAAAGCAGACATGTGTTAAAAGGGAAGCAGGTGGAAGTCCTGCACGATCTCGTCACTGTAAGCCGGGAGTATACATTCGATATCGGAAGATAACCACTGGCCGCAAGGCTGGGAAGGGGAATGTGTATGAGGATCGGTAAGTCAGGAAACCTGCCGTGTATTGGTACAGGAAAAATTTCCAGATCACGAGTAATTGGTCGTACCGTTGTAGATTAAGTTCTATGGCCTGTTGCTCCGTCAGTTTGTGATTTCGCTGGCGGCTTTTTTTCTGTGCGTCTGAATTGATTCTTAACAAGTGACTGGATAAAAAACAAAAGGAAAGAGGTACAGAAAGAAAATGAAGAAATCGAAATTAAGCGTAGCACTTCTTACAGCATGCATGGCAGCAACTCTGCTTGCAGGATGTGGAGACAAGAAGACAGAGACAACTGAGGCAACCACAGAAGCAACCACAGAGGCTGCAACAGAAGCAGCAACAACCACAGAGGCAACGGTTGCAGACGCAACTGCATCTGAGGCAGATGCAGATGAAGATGAGAATTATGAGACAGGAGATGCATCATTGGATAATGTTCGTAATCAGGATGAAATTGGTGACAACGAGTTGCTTGTTGTAAGTTTTGGTACAAGCTTTAACGACAGCCGTCGTCTGACGATCGGTGCAATCGAGGATAAGCTTGATGAAGAATTCGGTAAAGATTATTCCGTCAGAAGAGGCTTTACAAGCCAGATCATCATTGATCATGTAAAGAGAAGAGATGGCATTGCCATTGATAATATGGCAGAAGCACTTGACCGTGCGGTTGATAACGGAGTCAAAAATCTTGTAATCCAGCCGACACATCTGATGAATGGTCTGGAATATACAGATGTTGTAAATGAAGTAGGCGATTATGCAGATGCGTTTGATCAGGTTGTAATCGGTGATCCGCTTCTTACAAGTGATGAGGACTTCGATGAGGTTGTGAAGGCTATCACAGATGCAACAGCTGAGTATGATGATGGTGAGACAGCCATCTGCTTCATGGGACATGGTACAGAGGCAGACAGCAACGAAGTATACCAGAAGATGCAGGATAAGCTGACAGACGCCGGCTTTGAGAACTATTTCGTAGGTACGGTTGAGGCAACTCCTTCTGTGGATGATGTACTTGCGAAGGTACAGGCAGGCGATTACAAGAAGGTTGTTCTTGAGCCTTTGATGATCGTAGCCGGTGACCATGCAAACAACGATATGGCTGGTGATGAGGAAGGTTCTTGGAAGACAACATTCGAGGATGCAGGTTATGATGTAACATGTCTCGTTCGTGGTCTTGGTGAGCTTCCGGCAATTCAGGATATCTTTGTAAAGCATGCACAGGCAGCTATTGACAAATTAAACAAATAATAGAATAAAAAACGCGAGGAATGAATCGTGAAGAAATGGAATGTAAGTCTTGCAGCAGGCGTGGTACTTGCCTGCCTGCTTGCAGGATGCGGAAAAAATGATACAACAACACAGGAGACAACTGCCGCGGCTACGACGGAAGCCGTGACAACAGAGCAGGCAACCGAAGCAGATGCACAGATTGCAACCGGTTCGGATCTGGCATCGGCAAGTGACGTGGTAGAGGATTGGATGGTTCCGATTCCGGCAGAGAATGTCGCAGATGGTGAATATGACATCGAGGTTGATTCAAGTTCTTCGATGTTCAACATTACTGCCTGCAAGCTCACGGTAGCAGACGGCAAGATGACCGCCGTTATGACGATGGGAGGAAAAGGCTATCGGTATCTGTATATGGGTACCGGCGAAGAGGCGGTTGCTGCAGATGAGTCAGAGTATATCCCATATGTAGAGGATGCAGATGGTGCGCATACATTTACAGTTCCTGTGGATGCGCTGGATGAGGGCATTGCTTGTGCCGCATTCAGCAACAAAAAAGAAAAATGGTATGAGCGGACGCTGGTATTCCGTTCCGATTCACTTCCGGCTGATGCCATAGATAATCCGTCGATGAAAACGGCAGAGGATTTAGGAATCGCCGATGGTGAATATACGGTTGAGGTAACCCTGTCCGGAGGCTCCGGCCGTGCAACGGTGGAAAGCCCGACGAAAATCAAGGTGGAAAATGGAATCGCGACTGCAACGATTATCATGAGTTCTTCAAACTATGATTATGTGATTGTCGGTGAGGAGAAGTATCTGCCGGTCAATACGGAAGGAAATTCTACATTTGAGATTCCGGTTACCGGATTTGACTACAATATGCCGATTTCAGCGGATACGACGGCGATGAGTACGCCACATGAGATCGACTATACATTATATTTTGATTCTAAAACAATAAAGTAAGGGTGTTGAATTTGAGACGAGGAAGAAGAATTCTTTTTTTACTCCTGTTCGCCCTGTTATGTACGTTCCCCTGTGCTTGTGCAACACAGGGGAATGTTGCATATACAGAGGATGCAGGAACAAAAGAAAAAGTGACAGATGCATCTGCATCGGATGCAGATATCCGCTGGGATAACTTGAAAATAGAAAATAGTATGGATTTAAGCTATGCGACACAGTTTTCCGTGGATTATTATACGGGAGGGTATAAACTTATTTCCGTTTCTGATATCGGTGATTACCTGCTTGTGCCGGATGGGAAGAATGTACCGGAGGGACTTCCTTCGGATATTACAGTGATTGATGGAACACCGAAACACGCATATCTGGCTGCAACGTCCGGCATGGACTTCATTGTGAAGATTGGACGTCTTAACAACCTTTCCTTCTCAGGCACGAAGGAAGATGGCTGGTATATCCCGGAGGCAAAGCAGGCGATGCAGGCAAAGACGCTTGCCTACGCAGGCAAATACAATGCGCCGGATGTAGAGCAGATGCTTGCCGGGGATTGTGATCTTGCTATTGAGTCGACGATGATCTTGCACAATCCGGAGGTAAAGGAGCAGTTAGAGGCGTGTGGAATCCCAGTGATCGTGGAACATTCAAGCTATGAGACACATCCGCTTGGCAGATTGGAATGGGTGAAATTCTATGGGGCGTTGTTCGATGCGGAGGATGCTGCAGAGCAGTTATTTGAGACAGAGACGGCGAAGACCGCAGACGTTCTGAACGAGACTCCGACCGGAAAAACCGTTGCATTTTTCTACGTGACGACAAACGGTGGTGTCAATGTGCGTAAGTCCGGTGATTATGTATCGAAGATGATCGAACTCGCCGGAGGAACCTGTATTACGTTCGATGATTCGGACGAGGAAAATGCACTTTCGACTATGACGATCCAGATGGAAACATTCTATGAGCAGGCGAAGGATGCGGACTATATCATCTACAACAGCACAATTGACAGTGAGCTTACGTGCGTATCAGAACTTTTGCAGAAGAATGCACTATTTGCGGATTTTAAAGCCGTTAAGGAAGGACATGTGTACGGAACCGGAAAAAATATGTTTCAGGAGACGACCGGATATGGTACGATGATTGCGGATATGCATGCGATATTTACCGGACAGGAGATAAAGAGCGATTATTTTTATAAGCTGACAGAGGAATAAGCGGAATCGTGAAATCGGTGCATGGAACATGTACTATATGAATTGTGAAATGGAATAAAGATGAAGACAAAAAAGACGCGAATCATAATTACATATATCGTATTATTTACGCTGCTGCTTGGTGCAATTCTGCTATCACTTTATATCGGCAGTGTATCGATCGCCCCGCGGCAGGTATTCTCCGTATTAACCGGACACGGAACCGATGCGAAAGCGATGCAGATTATTCTTTCCATCCGTCTGCCGCGTGTGCTTGCGGCAGCAATCTTAGGAGGTGCACTTGCGGTATCGGGATTTTTGCTGCAGACATTTTTTAGAAATCCGATTGCAGGTCCGTTTGTGCTCGGAATCTCTTCCGGGGCGAAGCTGGTTGTTGCACTTGCGATGATCGTAGGTGTCTCACATGGTATTACAATGAGTTCGTGGTTTATGATCGCGATGGCATTGATCGGATCGCTCCTTTCGATGCTTTTCGTATTGGCGGTATCAAAGAAGGTGCAGGAAATGTCTATGCTGGTTGTATGTGGCGTGATGATCGGTTATATCTGTTCGGCAATCACGGATATTGCTGTGACCTTTGCAGATGATTCGAATATCGTGAATCTGCATAACTGGTCGCTTGGAAGCTTCGCCGGAATATCCATGGCGCACGTAAAGATCATGACAATTGTTGTTGTAGTGGCGGTGGCTGGTTCTTTTCTGCTATCTAAGCCGATCGGAGCATATCAGATGGGAGAAAGCTATGCGCAAAATGTCGGTGTATCGATCCGCCCGCTTCGTGTGATGCTGATTTTATTATCCAGCTTATTATCCGCCTGTGTGACGGCATTCGCAGGACCGATTTCGTTTGTCGGAATCGCGGTGCCACACCTTGTAAAGAGTGTAGTAAAAACGACAAAGCCGATCGTGATGATTCCGGTCAGTTTTCTCGGAGGCGGTGTGTTCTGCGTGCTCTGTGATTTGCTGGCACGGACAATCTTTGCTCCGGTCGAGCTATCTATCAGCTCTGTGACAGCGGTATTTTTAGCACCGGTTGTAATTTACATGATGGTGAAGGAGAGGGGGCGCAGACATGGCTATGCACAGTGATGATGATTATATGGTTACGGAAGAGGCGAGTGTAGGCTATCAGAAGCGGACGCTCATAGACCATGTGAATCTTCATGTGAAAAAAGGAGAGATCCTGACCCTGATCGGACCAAATGGCGTCGGGAAATCGACAATTTTAAAAAGCATTATCCGGCAGCTTTCTCTGATCGCAGGGACGGTCAGCGTTGATGGGAAAGAACTGTCTGCCTATGCACCGAAGGAACTGGCGAAGAAGATGGCAATCGTGATGACAGAGCGGATTCATCCGGAACGATATACCTGTTATGATGTCGTGGCGACCGGTCGGTATCCGTATACCGGGAAGATGGGGATGCTGCAAAAAGAAGATGAAGAAAAAATCGAAGAAGCGATGCGGCAGGTGCAGGTGGAAGCGCTTCGGGATCAGGATTTTGAGAGGATCAGCGATGGACAGCGCCAGCGTGTGATGCTGGCGAGAGCAATCTGCCAGGAGCCGGAGATTTTAGTGCTAGATGAACCAACCTCGTATCTGGATATCCGCTATAAGACGGATTTCCTGTGGCTGTTGCGGTCGCTTGCAAGAAAACGGCAGATGGCAGTTGTGATGTCCCTGCACGAGATTGATCTGGCACAGAAGATCTCAGATCAGGTTGTCTGTGTGAAGGAACATCGTGTCGATCGGGTCGGCACGCCGGAAGAGGTGATGACGACCGAATATATACAGGAACTCTATGCGATGCAGGATGGCGTCTATGATGCGGCGTATGGTAGTGTGGAATTTCCGAAGCCAACCGGGGATGTCCATACCTTTGTGATCGGTGGAGGTGGATACGGAATCCCGCTATACCGGAAACTGCAGCGGCAGGGTATCCCATGTGCAGCGGGGATTTTACCTGTGCATGACCGGGAGTATCCGGTTGCGAAGGCGCTCTGTGAGAAGGTACTGGAAATCCCGGCCTTTACAATGCCGGAGGATACGATGCTTGCGCAGGCAAAGGCATTGATCGATGCCTGTGAGACGGTATATTGTCCATGTATGGAGTTCGGTGTGTGCAATTCGTACAATCAGGAGCTGTATTTTTATGCAAAAAAGCAAAATAAGTTGAAAAATCTTTCAGAATAGACTTTGAAAGCCATCTCTAAAATGCTATAATAACATGAAGTGAGTTTAAAGGTGGAGGAACAGATGGGAGCATCATTAGAAGAAGAGATTAAGAAGAGAAGAACATTTGCGATCATATCCCACCCGGATGCCGGTAAGACGACTTTGACAGAGAAGTTTCTGCTCTATGGAGGTGCGATCAATACAGCCGGTTCGGTAAAGGGAAAAGCAAATTCCAAATACGCAGTTTCCGATTGGATGGAGATTGAGAAGGAGAGAGGTATTTCCGTTACCTCATCCGTGTTGCAGTTTAATTATGACGGATATTGTATCAATATTCTGGATACACCGGGACATCAGGATTTCTCGGAGGATACCTATCGTACTTTGATGGCGGCAGATTCCGCGGTCATGGTAATCGACGCATCAAAGGGTGTAGAGGCGCAGACAATCAAGCTGTTTAAGGTTTGTGTGATGCGCCATATTCCGATTTTTACATTTATCAACAAGATGGATCTTGAAGCAAGAGATTCGTTTGAGCTTTTGGATGAGATCGAGAATGTCCTTGGAATCCGGACATGTCCGATCAACTGGCCAATCGGTGCAGGAAAGCGTTTCAAGGGTGTTTATGACCGGGATACAAAGAAAGTATCGATGTTTCAGGCAGTGTCTGTTGGCGGTGCGAAGTCGGCGGCAGAGACAGATTACGATGTGACAGATCCGGCGCTAAAAGATGCTGTCGGCGATGAACTTTATGCACAGCTGATGGACGAGATCGAGCTTCTGGATGGTGCGAGCGATGAGTTCGATCAGGAGCTGGTGGACAAGGGTGAGTTATCTCCGGTGTTCTTCGGTTCCGCACTGACGACATTCGGTGTGCAGACATTTCTGGAGCATTTCCTGAAGATGACACAGAGTCCACTTCCACGTATGTCGGATGCAGGTCTGATTGACCCAATCACAGAACCATTCTCCGGTTTTGTGTTCAAGATTCAGGCGAACATGAACAAGGCACATCACGATCGTATCGCGTTTATGCGGATCAGCTCCGGTAAGTTCGATGCGACCAAGGAAGTCTATCATGTGCAGAGTGGCAGAAAGCTTCGCTTATCCCAGCCACAGCAGATCATGGCACAGGATCGTAAGGTTATTGATGAGGCGTATGCCGGTGATGTCATCGGTGTATTCGATCCGGGTATTTTCTCTATCGGAGATACGTTATGTACGCCGGGAAAGAAATTCCAGTACGAGGGAATCCCGACCTTTGCACCGGAACATTTCTGCAGACTGGTTCACTTGGATTCGATGAAACGTAAGCAGTTTATCAAGGGTGTTACACAGATTGCACAGGAAGGTGCGATCCAGATGTTCCAGGATTATACACTTGGAATGTCCGAGATTATTGTCGGTGTGGTTGGTGTGCTGCAGTTTGACGTATTAAAATACAGACTGGAAAATGAATATGGATGTGACATCCGCTTAGAGCCGCTTCCATATAATTATATCCGATGGGTAAAGGATCCTTCTACGGATCTGAATAAGCTGTCGAGAATCAGCGACTGCAAGAAGGTGAAGGATATGAAGGACAATCCGCTTTTGCTGTTTGCAAATGAATGGTCTATCCGCCTGATGCTGGAGCATAACGAGGGACTGGAATTAGAAGAATTCCGCAAGAACTAGAGAATCAATGAATTGTGAATCCGGGGTTTAAAGTTGTATCAATATTGGGAGAAGCGTTGATATAAAAGGAGAAGGTAACATGATTTTAATTGACACACAAAAAGAGGAATTTACAAAGTTAAAAGACATTCGTATCTTCGAGAAGCTGGATAATGAGCAGCGCTATAATGGTGATCTGCTTGTCATCGGACTTGGCGGCATGGGTAGTCAGGTTGTCTGCGATATGAAGGGGATGCTGATGGGAGAGATTACACCGGACGATAACATCCAATATCTGATGGTGGATTCCGATATCCCGGCGATGGAGAACATGATTGAGGCAAGCCGGGACGGTATTGGCTTGAATGCAACCGAGATCATCAGCATCTATCGTCCGAATCTGGAGAACCTTCTGGTCAAAGGCATCAAGGAAAATCCGGTACATCCAAACCTTGCGAACTGGATGCGTGAGGATTTCCCACAGATCAACATTGATACGGATGGAGCCAAGGGCAACCGTCAGATTGGACGATTGATGTTTTCAAATGCATACGAGGATATGCGTGTTCTGCTGTTTGATAAGCTTGAGGAGGCACATACCCGTTCGAAGTCAGGCAAGCTCGATATCATTATCGTGTCGGGCGTCGCTGGCGGTACAAGTGGTGGTATCCTGACAGATCTTACCTATAATATCCGAGCCTACATCCGTTCTAAGAAGTGGAATGATGTGCGTGTGGGTGCCTGCCTGCTGATGCCAGATGTGCTTTACAGCAAGCGTGAGATCGTATCCAATCCGGATCTGCTTGCAAACTTAAATGCAAATGGCTATGCAACCTTGAAGGAAGTCGATTATTATATGCGGCTTACAAGTAAGGACAAGGATGAACGCTATATATTTGAGAGCACGACACACAAGCTTACAATCCGTGAGAATATATTTGATGCCTGTCTGCTGATATCCGGCAAGAAGGACGAGCAGGGCTATATTCCAGATGGCGTAATATATAGTGATGTGGCATATTTCCTGACGAAGCTCGCTTCTGTCAAGCATGTCGGACAGGGTGGCGATGGCGAGAAGGGAAAATTGCTGCGTGATGTATTCTTTGACGGAGAAGACCGCGGCTATTATAAGATTATCAACGAATCCGATTATAAGATCCCAATCAAACAGATTGAGAATATCTGTGAGTATGAGATTTTTGTAGAGGCGTATAAAAAGCTGCATGAGCTTGCAGAGGATGATCCGCAGGCGAAGGAGTCAAGACAGAAGGTGTTTGGTGAACTTGATGCTTTTCTGACCGGACAACCGGGGGATGAGATCAAGCTTTCAGTAAATGGAATCATCCCAATCAGGCAGTTCGAGAAACCGGTTTATAAAATGATCAAGAAAAATCAGGATGGCCTGCGCGAGAATATGGGACGCCAGCTTGCTTCCATGAAAGACCGCATTCCGATTATGATCAAGTCTTTGAAGAATCACGTACTTGATACGTTAAATGCGGAACTCGAGTGGTTTATGCAGAAGAAAGGCCCGTATGCGGTGATGGATATTATTGGCTGCGGTGGTATCGGAAGTAGCGAGAAAGACCGTGGCATGATTGCAGATATCGAACGGCTTTCCGGACTCATGAAACAGTACCAGCCAACCGGTGAATACAGTCGTATTATTGAGTCGATCAAGGACATTGTAGCGAAACGATTCTTCACATTCCCATCGGCGAAGCGTGAGACAGAGAACGGATATTATGATGCATGTGTCAAAGAATGTCTGACTCTGCAGCGGAATATGCTGATCGAAGGTATGAGTGATCAGGATATGTTTGGAGATATTACCCGGTTCCTGCGGGCGAAGGCAGAGCGACTCGAAGAGCTGTATGCACAGTTTAACGAGGATCTGAAGAATGCGGTGGAGGATCTCGCAGCAAATGGAAAGCGGATTACCGGATTCCTGTTAAAGGATGCAAAGCAGCAGGAGTACCTGCCGTCTGATTACATCACACAGGATCGTGTCGATGAGTTGTACAAGGGTATCGTAAAGCTGCTCGCGGACAATGAATCAAACATTGATAATGGACGTATCGTACCTGTAAAACAGGAGATGGAGCGGGTATATAAGAACATTCTGATCGGTGTCGGTATGTATGCACCAGAGAAGATGATCTCCGTTGCATTTGCAGATAAGCGTCCGACATTGGCAGAGCTTAACATGATGTTTGTGTCTCCGACAAATGAGACGCGTGCAGAGATCATGGATCGGGCTGCAAAGGCATTTGTCGAAGGTGCCAGTGAGAAGACAGCGAAGAAGAAGCTGTGTATCTTAAAGCCTGGATTTAAGGTAAATATCACGAATCATAAGTATATTTCCCTTCCGGCGATCATGCCGTTCTTCAGTGAGGCGGTAACGAAGCTTCTGACAGCACCACCGTATAAGGAAGACCGTAACAATATCTCTCTGAATACCGGTGATGTGGCAATTTCCGTAGACGATATGTACATCGGAGTTCCGCTTTCGATGATGGCTTGTATCGATGATATGCGGAAGGCATATGAGGTAGTTCCGGACAGTTATCTTGGATTACATATTGATGAAGTGAATAAAGATATGAAGACGGAGTTTCCGGGTGTTGCATAAGAAAAAAGATGCTGCAAGAAATTGCAGCATCTTTTTTCTTTATTCTATTGATGATTTCTTCGGAAAATATTTTTTGCAGGTTATCACGAACAGGATGATTGCAAGTGCGGTTGCAAGGTAATCCGTGACCGGTTGTGCCAATGCAAGCAGTCTGGCGGAATCCGTTGTTGCGTTGATGATAAACAAGATTGGTAAGTATAAAAGTCCCTGCCGGCTGATCGACAAAATCAGGGAAGGAAGTGCGGCACCTGTGGACTGGATTGCGTTGATAAATACAAATAACTGTCCAAGGATCGGACCGGATAAAATGTAAATACGGGAAAACTGAAATCCAAAATCGTAAGCATCGGCATCCTCTAGAAAAGCACTGACCAATCCGTCTGCACCAAAGTAACAGACACAGGTCATGATTGCACTTAACACGAATGCAAGTAAAATGGAAAATTTCAATACAGCAAAATACCGTTTCCGGTTTCCGGCACCGAAGCAGTAGCCAAGCAACGGCTGGATTCCGGTTCCAAGTCCGATCAACAGCATGACAACGATCATGTTAACCTTCATGGCGACACCGAGTCCGGCAACTGCCATGTCTCCATAGTGAGCCATCAGATTATTGATGAAGATATTGCTGACACTCATAAGCACGCTGTTCAGTGATGCCGGGATACCAATGGCAAATACGGAACCCGCAATTTTGTCTCCGGCTTTGTAATCCTGTAATCGAATCGATAACTGTGATTTTTTTGACAGAAGATGCGATACATAAAAGACCGCGGATAAAATATTTCCGATGACGGTTGCAATCGCGGCACCGGCAACATTCCAGCCGAGAAGCAAGATCATGACCGGATCTAAGATTACGTTTGCCATATTTCCGATGATCATACCGGACATTGCGGTTTTTGCGCGTCCTTCGGAACGGATGATGTTACTGAATGCGTTACTTATGATCAGAAACGGAATTCCGATGGCGACGATCCGGAGATACTGGGTTGCGTATTCTATCGTATCCGGACTTGCACCGATTGCTTTGCAAACAGGTTCTGCAAAAATTACAATTAAGATCATAGATATGATTCCCACAGCCAGCCCGGTCCAGAAGCAGAATGCGGAGGCATGTTTGGCGCGTTCTTCCTGACCTTCTCCAAGCATACGGGAGATAAAGGACGTTCCGCCGATACCGAATAACATACCGACGGCCATAAATAACAGGAAAGCTGGGGTTGCGACCGACACAGCAGCAACCATCAGTGCATTTTTTGTCTGTCCAATAAAAAATGTATCAGCGAGATTATAGATCAGAACCATAATCATGCTGATGATCGAAGGGATGACATTGCTTAACACGGCTTTTGGAACCGGAGCATCCCTGAAAATTTCAGTTGTATTCTGTTGCATAATCGTTCTCCTTATTGTTTGTAATCATTTTAATAGACAAATATATATGTTAACATATGAATAAATGAGATTCAATGAAAAAATCGGATTTGTGCACTTTTTTTCGTGCAAAGTAAAAAAGAAGTGCATTTGTTATGAAAATGTACTATAATATAAAAGACTGTGAATAACTATAGGTCAGAAAGGCAATGAAATGGCAAAGAAATTTTATGCTGTGAAAAGAGGTGTTCGACCGGGAGTATATGAAACATGGTCTGCCTGCGAACCGCTTGTGAAAGGGTTTCCGGGAGCGATATACAAGGGCTTTCCGACGAGACAGGAGGCGGAGGCATTTGTAGGCGGAGAATGTGTGACGGAAGAATCAAAGCATACCGATGAGAATATGGTATATGCGTTTGTGGATGGTTCTTACAACAGTGCCACACAGGTGTATGGGTATGGTGGATTTTTGATGGATCATGGCGAGAGGTATGTTCTGCAGGGACATGGCGATGATCCGGAGATGGAATCCATGCGTAACGTGGCAGGTGAGATACTGGGCGCGATGGCGGCAGTGAAGCTTGCAGTGGAAAAAGGATTACCAGAATTGGCGATTTATTATGATTATCTTGGAATCGAGATGTGGGCAACCGGAGGTTGGAAGCGGAACAAGACTGGAACGATTGCATATTATGACTATATGCAGCAGGTGCGGGACAAGCTCCGTGTCACATTTATAAAGGTAAAAGGGCATTCCGGTGTGGAAGGCAACGAGGAGGCAGACCGCCTTGCAAAGGAGGCAGTCGGCATCACCGGATAGCGTACGCGAGAGATTAAATTTAAGATAAAGAAAAGTGGAGATGAAAGATGAAATTTCAGGTGAGTAATTTATTTCGGAAGAAAGAAGAACCAGTGGAAAATAATGCGGTAGAGACAGCAGAAGCACAGGTGGCAGGGGAAGCACCAAAGGCAGAACCAGTCACAGAGCAGACGGCAGCTGCCGCAGAGGAAGAAGTGACAGTTTGTCCAAAATGTAAGCAGGAATTCAAGAAGTCTGCAATCAAGGACAACTACAATGTATGTATTGCATGCGGATACCATTATGTGGTTTCTGCAGAGAAGCGGGTACGCCTGTTGGTAGATCCGGGTACATTCAAGCCACTTCGCTGTAAGGTTGCATTCTCCAATCCATTGGATATGCCGGAGTACGAGGAGAAGATCGAACGCCTGCAGGAAAAGACAGGGCTCGAAGAGGCTGTCTATACCGGCGTTGGTAAGATCGACGGAAATGAAGCAGTCATTGCAGTCATGAGCAGCAAGTTCCTGATGGGAAGTATGGGTATGGCTGTTGGTGAGAAGGTTACAAATGCAGTGGAATATGCAGACAAGAAACATCTTCCACTTATTATATTTACCGCAAGTGGCGGTGCGCGTATGCAGGAGGGTATTTTATCTCTGATGCAGATGGCGAAGACAAGTGCAGCGATTGAGAAGTTCAGTGAGCATGGTGGATTGTACATTTCCTACTTGACACATCCGACAACCGGTGGTGTTACCGCCAGCTTCGCAACATTAGGCGATATTACACTGGCAGAGCCGGATGCTTTGATCGGATTTGCCGGACCGCGTGTAATCGAGCAGACGATCGGTCAGAAGCTTCCAGATGGATTCCAGCGTTCGGAGTTCCAGATGGCACATGGCTTTGTCGATCAGATCGTGCCGAGAGATAAGATGCGGGAAGTCATCTCCCATATTTTACGTTTACATGCGAAGAAAGGAAGATAATCATGATTAAAGAGATAGATGAGAGAATTGCGGAAATCGATAAAGAGATTGAAGAGATCATGGCGAGTGATCTGGTAGATGAGGCAAAGGTATATGTCCTGAAGCGGGAACGTCATGACCTGATACATATGTGTAAGAATCTGAACAGCCATGATAAGGTATATCTGGCACGTCACAAGAAGCGTCCGAAAATCACAGAGTATGTTGATGCGATCTTTGATGATTTCTTTGAGCAAAAAGGGGACGCGCTTGGTAAGGAGGATGCAAGTATCTATGGAGGTATTGCAACCTATCATGGAATCCCTGTGACGGTGATCGGACACCGTAAGGGAAACGATCTGGCAGAGAATCTGAAATGTAATTTCGGTATGCCGGGACCGGAGGGTTACCGGAAAGCACTGCGTCTGATGAAGCAGGCAGAGAAGTTCGGCAGACCGATCATTACATTTATTGATACACCGGGTGCATATCCGGGATTGGAAGCAGAGAACAACGGACAGGGTAGTGCCATCGCGGTAAACCTTGCGAAGATGAGTGCTTTGAAGGTGCCTGTAATCGCCGTTGTAACTGGAGAGGGAAGCTCCGGCGGTGCACTTGCCATCGGCGTGGCAAACAGTGTGCTGATGCTTGAGAATGCCGTGTATTCCATCCTTTCACCAGAGGGCTATGCGTCCATTCTGTGGAAGGATTCTTCGCGGAGCGAGGAAGCAGCGGAGATGATGAAACTGACTGCACAGGATCTGAAGGAGTTCGGTGTGATCGATGATATCATTCCTGAGCCAATCGGCGGTGCACATCTGAATCATAAGGTTGTATTTAAGGCAACTGACCGCGCGATCAGGAAGGAGCTTGACAAATACATCAAGATGAACCCGGATGAAGTTGCAAAGCATCGTTATAAGAAATTCAGAACGATCGATAATAAATACCTGCATGTGATCTAAGATGGCTGTGCAGGAAGAGAGTGACAGAGAGTAAGAGGAAAGATAAGATGAAAGAGGGCTTACATATTGTAGGTATGGGGCATTATGCTCCGGAACACGTAGTGACAAATGATGATTTAAGCAAGATTGTAGACACAAATGACGAGTGGATCTCCAGCCGTACCGGTATTCGCAGAAGACATTTTATTACAGAAGAGAAGAATCAGGATATGGCGATTGCCGCAGCGAAGATGGCAATCGAGGATGCAGGCATCGACAAAACTGAGATCGGCGTTGTGATCGTAGCAACGATCCGCCCGGATCATATGACACCATCGGTCGCATGTATGGTTCAGAAAGAATTGGAGCTTCCACAGGATATTCCTTGTTTCGATATCAATGCAGCCTGCTCCGGATTCATGTATGGTGTACAGATCGCAAGAGGCATGCTGTTACAGAGCGACAAGAAATATGGCGTGGTTATCGGTAGTGAGACATTGTCCAAGATTCTGGATATGAACGACAGAAGTACCTGTATCCTGTTTGGTGATGGTGCAGGTGCCGCAGTCGTAGAGCTTTCTGATACACACCGCTATTTCAGCATCCTTGGTGCAAAGGGCGATGATGTTGTACTGGAATGTAGCAACGAAGATCTGAAGCCACGTCACGTCAGCATGCTTGGCAGTGAAGTGTTCAAGTTTGCGGTAAGTACTGTTCCGAAGACAGTTATGCAGCTTCTGGAGAAGGCTGGTGTGACAGCCGATGATATTGATCTGTATGTCTGCCATCAGGCAAATAAGCGTATCATTGAGTCCGTGGCAAAGAAATGTAAACAGAGCATGGACAAGTTCTATATCAATCTGGATGAGTATGGAAATACAAGTTCTGCAAGTATTCCAATCGCACTTTCTGAGATGAACCAGAAGGGCATGATCAAACCGGGCATGAAGCTTATTTGTGTAGGATTCGGCGGCGGTCTGACATGGGGCGGCGCATATCTGGAATTCTGATAAATTTGTATCAGATCAATTATTGAAGCTACTGTGTTTATGAGTAGCATAATTATGAAATAGAAATTTGGGCATAGTGTGAGGAGGATAAAGATGAGATTAAATGAATTCCTTGGAATCAAGTATCCGATTATTCAGGGTGGAATGGCGAATATCGCACTTGGCGAGTTTGCAGCCGCTGTCAGCAATGCCGGTGGACTGGGACTGATCGCATCCGGCGGATTTGACGCAGAGCGTATCCGTGAGGAGATCAAGAAGTGCCGTGCTTTGACCGATAAGCCATTTGGTGTAAACCTGATGCTGATGAATCCGGATGTGGACAATATCGCAAAGATGTTGGTGGAAGAGAAGGTTGATGTAATCACAACCGGAGCCGGAAGCCCGGAGAAATATGTGGCTGACTGGAAGGCAGTTGGCACAAAGGTTATCCCGGTTGTCAGTGGTGTTGCTCTCGCAAAGCGTATGGAGCGTATGGGTGTGGATGCCCTGATCGCAGAAGGCGGCGAGAGTGGCGGACATGTCGGTGAGATGACAACGATGACACTTGTACCGATGGTTGTCGATGCAGTTAATATCCCGGTTATCGCAGCCGGTGGTATCGCAGACGGCAGAGGGATGGTTGCAGCATTTGCACTTGGCGCAATTGGCGTACAGATCGGAACGGTATTACTTGCCAGTGAAGAATGTCCGATCCATATCAATTACAAAGAAGCAGTCATCAAGGCGAAGGATAACGGTACAGCAGTGACTGGCAGATCCAGTGGTGCTCCGGTGCGGGTAATCAAAAACCAGATGGCACGTGAGTATCTGAAGATGGAAGGCAAGGGTGTTCCAAGAGAAGAGTTAGAGCAGCTTACACTTGGTTCTCTCCGCAAGGCTGTCTTAGATGGCGATACAAAGAACGGTTCTCTGATGGCTGGTCAGGTCTGTGGTCTTGTAAAGGAGATCAAGCCGGTGGCAGAGATCTTGAAGGGCTTGTATGAGGATTCCCTTGCAGAGCTTGCAAAGCTGAACAGTGAGGGCATTTAGATAAGATAAGGCACGCGAATGCGTGACGGCATAAATTGATAGAATAATCATAGATAAGCAGGAGGAAATTATGAAGATCGGTTTTTTATACGCTGGACAGGGTGCACAGCATGTCGGAATGGGAAAAGATCTCTATGAGGCATATCCAGAGTTCCGCGAGGTATTTGACAATGTAAAGCTTGATTTTGACGTGAAGGAATGTTGTTTCGATGGTCCAATCGAGAAGCTTGGACAGACAAGATACACACAGCCATGTATGGTTGCCTTTGCGGTTGGTGTGACAAAGATTCTTGCAGCAAAGGGTATCGTACCGGAGATTGCAGCCGGACTTTCACTCGGTGAGTATTCCGCACTCTATGCGGCAGGTGTATTCGAGGAGCAGCAGGTCATCGACCTTGTTGCATACCGTGGTAAATCCATGGAAGAGGCAGTGACAGGCAGAGACACTGGTATGATCGCAGTTATGAATCTTGACCGTGAGACGATCAAGGCATGCTGTAAGCAGGCAGAGGAAGAATTTGCAGACAGCGAGTTCCATATCGCAGAGGTTGCAAATTATAATACACCAGTTCAGGTGACTGTATCTGGTGATACACCGGTTATCACAAGAGCCGGAGAGCTGATGATGGAGAAGGGCGCAAGAAGAATCGTGCCTGTTGCAGTCAGCGGACCATTCCATACATCTCTGATGAAGCCGGCTGGTGACAAGCTTGCAGAGCGTTTCAAGACCGAGCATTTCGGTGAGATGAAGTTCCCTGTTCTGTTCAATGCAACCGGTAAGGAGCTTGCAGCAGATAAGACAATTCCTCAGATGCTTGAGACACAGGTACAGAGCAGCGTATATTTTGAAGATTCTATCAAGTACATGATCGAGCAGGGCGTTGATACCTTTATCGAGGTTGGTCCGGGTAAGACACTTTCCGGATTCGTAAAGAAGATCGACCGCAGCTTTGCTACTTATTCAGTAGAAGATATCGATTCATTAAATATATTATTAGAAGCACTTGGAAAGTAAATTTGGAGGGAATCTATGACATTAGAGAATAAAACAGCCATTGTCACAGGCGGAAGCCGTGGAATCGGTCGTGCAATCTGTGTTGCGCTTGCAGAGGCAGGTGCCAATGTCGTAACCTGTTATGCACATGGCGCAGCTGGTGCCGAAGAGACAGTAAAGCTGTGTGAGGCATATGGTGTGAAGGCATCCGCCATTCGGGCAGATGTTGCAAAAAATGAAGATGTACAGGCACTCGTGACAAAGGTAAAGGAAGAGTACGGAAGCATTGATATTCTTGTCAACAATGCAGGTATCACGAAGGATAACCTGATGCTGAAGATGACGGAGGAAGATTTCGAGCAGGTCATTGACACGAACTTAAAGGGTGCATTTCTGTGTATCAAGCATGTATCAAAGATCATGCTCAAGCAGAAGCGTGGACACATTATCAACATCAGCAGCGTGGTCGGTGTTCGTGGAAATGCCGGACAGGTCAATTATGCATCCAGCAAGGCAGGCTTGATCGGTATGACAAAGTCTGTTGCGAAGGAAATCGGTTCCCGTGGCATTACCGTGAATGCGGTGGCACCGGGATTTATTGAGACAGATATGACAGCAAAGCTGCCTGAGGCTGTTGTGGAAGAGAACTTAAAGAGTATTCCGATGAAGAAGCTTGGCAAGGTCGAAGATGTTGCAAATCTTGTCCGTTTTCTGGCAAGTGATGATGCAAGTTATATTACCGGTCAGGTCATCTGTGTAGATGGCGGTATGGCAATGTAGGAGGGAAAAAATGAGCAGAAGAGTTGTGATTACAGGTTTAGGAACTGTAAACCCTTTGGGAAATAACGTAGAGACAACATGGGATAATGTAAAAAAAGGTGTCTGCGGAATTGATGAGATTACAAGAATTGATACGACGAACCATGCAGTGAAGCTTGCCGGAGAGGTAAAGAATCTGGATGTAACAGCCGTAATCGACAAGAAGGATGCCAGACGTATGGACCGCTACGCACAGTATGCAGTTGTTGCAGCTGACGAGGCATTTAAGCAGAGTGGACTGGATATGGAGAAGGAAGATGCGGAACGCTGTGGAGTCATCTTCTCCAGCGGTATCGGCGGCATGGAAGTCACAGAGAAGAACTATCAGACTGGCGAGAGACGTGGTTTTGACAAGATCTCCCCATTCTATATTCCGATGACAATCGCAAACATGGGTGCCGGAAATATCGCAATCCGTTTTGGATTTAAAGGTATCTGTACCTGCGTTGTAACGGCCTGTGCATCCGGCAATAATGCAGTTGGTGACAGCTTCCATTATATTCGTGATGGATATGCAGATGTCATGATCTGTGGTGGTTCTGAGGCAGCAATCACGGATATGGCAATCGGTGGATTTACAGCGATGCAGGCATTGAATACAACAACGGATAAGAATCGTGCTTCGATTCCATTTGATAAGGAGCGTGCCGGTTTCGTCATGGGTGAAGGTGCCGGTGCACTTGTATTAGAAGAGTATGAGCATGCGAAGGCGCGAGGTGCGGAAATCCTCGGCGAGGTTGTAGGATACGGTGCAACCTGTGATGCATACCATATCACAGCCCCATGTCCGGATGGAGCAGGTGGAGCAGCCTGTATGGCAATGGCAGTGAAGGATGCCGGTATCAAGCCGGAGCAGGTTGGTTATATCAACGCACATGGTACATCCACACACTTAAATGATGCAGGCGAGACAATGGCGATCAAGACAACATTTGGTGAGCATGCATACAAGCTGATGGTTAGCTCTACAAAGTCTATGACCGGACATCTGCTCGGTGGTAGTGGTGCCGTAGAAGCTGTAATCACAGCACTTGCATTGCATGATGGATTTATTCCTGCAACGATCAACTATCAGGTGCCAGATGAAGAGTGTGATCTGGATATCGTTCCAAATGAAGGAAGAAATGTACAGGTAGAGTATGCGCTTTCCAACTCCCTTGGATTTGGTGGACACAACGCAAGTATTCTGCTGAAGAAGTTTGAAGCGTAGATTGCAGGACGAAGGAGAAGAAGATGGAATTAAATTCAAATCAGATACAGGAGATTTTGCCACATCGTTATCCGTTTCAGTTAGTTGACCGAATCACAGATTTTGAACCTGGCAAATGGGCGAAGGGTGTGAAATGTGTATCCGTGAATGAGATGCAGTTTCTGGGACATTTTCCAACACAGCATGTCATGCCGGGCGTACTCGTGATCGAGGCGCTCGCACAGGTTGGTGCGATTGCAATTTTGTCCGAGGAAGAGCACAAAGGAAAGACTGCATTTTTCGGTGGCATCAAGAATGCGAGATTCAAGAAGCAGATCACGCCGGGCGATGTGATTGAGATGGAATGCGAGATCACAGACCAGAAGGGACCAATCGGTTCTGGAAAGGCTGTCGCAAAGGTAGATGGAAAAGTTGCTGTAACGGCAGAACTTACATTTGTCGTAGGCGCATAAATCGTGTATAATAATAGGGTTGTCATTGACAGCTCTATTTTTTGAGGAGTTAAACAAATAGATGGATGAGAAGAAATTAACCAATCGAAGCCTTGCTCCGGTGCTTTCTATTGCAGGTTCGGATAGCTCCGGTGGTGCGGGCATACAGGCAGATCTGAAGACGATGCTCGCGAATGACTGCTATGGTATGTCAGCCATTACAGCTCTAACTGCACAAAACACGATGGGAGTTACCGGTATTATGGATGTGACACCGGAATTTCTGCGGAAGCAGATTGACGCAGTGTTTTTGGATATTCCGCCAAAAGCTGTGAAGATTGGCATGGTATCCGATAAAGCCTTGATAAATACAATCGCGGAAGCACTTGAAGACTGGCATGCGGAAAATATAGTTGTGGATCCGGTGATGGTTGCGACAAGCGGGAGCCGGTTGTTAAAGGAAGATGCGATTTCCTGTCTGACAGAGATGCTTCTTCCACTTGCGACACTGATCACGCCGAATATCCCGGAGGCAGAGCTGCTTACCGGAATGACGATTCAGTCCAAAACGGATATGGAACAGGCGGGAAGATGCCTGTATGACAGATTTCATTCCCAGGTGCTGATTAAGGGCGGACATGCGATTGAGGATGCCAGTGATGTGTTAGTTGGAACCGAAGTGATCTGGTTCCACGGTTCCCGTATCGACAATCCGAATACACATGGTACCGGATGTACTTTATCCTCTGCGATTGCGTGTGGACTGGCAAAAGGATATTCGGTTGCGCAGAGTATCAGCTATGCCAAAAGTTATCTTAGTGGCGCACTTTCGTCAGGTCTTGATCTCGGCAGAGGGAGTGGGCCAATCGACCATGGATGGCAGATACAGGAAAACGTCAGATCTTTATAACGATTTTTACGGGAAAATGGCGTGAGAGTAAAAGAGAAAAGTCAGGTAAAAATCTGGAGATTAAACAGAAAATGAAGATAAATAAAGAACAGTTACAGGTCTATGCTGTAACAGATAGAAAATCAGTAAATAAGAAACGATACGCAACCCTGATAGATGCGGTGGAAGCGGCAATTAAGGGTGGTGCGACGATCGTGCAGCTGCGGGAAAAAGAGCTTTCCGAAGATGCATTTCTTGCAGAGGCAAAGGAAATCAAAAAGCTGACGGGAAGATATGGCATACCGCTTATCATCAACGATAATGTGGCACTGGCAAAAGCCTGTCACGCAGATGGTGTACACTTAGGACAGGGCGACATGCAGGTGGAAGAGGCACGAGCTATCCTTGGGGATGCGGCAATCATCGGTGTATCCGCCCACAATGTAGAGGAAGCTCTGCTTGCGGAAAAACAGGGTGCTGATTACCTTGGTTCCGGATCTGTCTTTGTGACGACGACTAAGCAGGATGTAACAGCACTCCCTCTGAAGACGCTGCGGGAGATTTGCCATGCTGTGCAGATTCCGGTTGTGGCGATCGGGGGTGTCAGCGCGGAGAATATCGATCAGTTAGTCGGCTGTGATGTGGCAGGTGTCGCGGTGGTATCCGCAATCTTTGCGCAGGACGAAATTGAGACAGCCACGAAGAAGCTTACGGCTCAGGTGAAGGATATGCTTGCAAAGACAGAAACGTTTGATGCATTATATCAGAAGCTGATGCCACTCTTACAGGGCAAAAAGGGCGTGCTTTTCGATATGGATGGAACACTGATTGACAGTATGCCAATGTGGCGGACACTGGATGTGGAATATATCGGCAGGTACGGCATCCATCCGGACATGGAGTTTCACCATCAGGTGGCGACGATGACACTCATTCAGGCGGCGAACTTCATCAAAGAACAGTTTGACATCCCGAAGACTTCGGAGGAGATCTTCGATGATTTCCAGAATATGGTGATCGAGGAATACCGGAATACGATTCCGCTGAAGCCATATGCCCGCGAGCTTGTAAAGTGGATGAAACGGGATGGCTATAAGGTGGCGGTTGCAACGGCAAACGAGATTCATTTAAGTGAGATGGTACTAGAACGGACCGGGCTTATGGCGGATGTTGATACGATCGTCAGCTGTACGATGGCGGGGGCGAGCAAGGAATCACCGGCCGTATATGAGCTTGCCTGTGCGAATATGCGGATTACTCCAGTGGAATGTGTGATTTTTGAAGACAGCTTACGTGCGATGTATACAGCGAAGAAAGCCGGATTTGTGACGGTTGCGGTTTATGATGATGTGGCAAAGGACAGCTGGGAAGAGATCTGCCGGATTACAGACGAACAGGTGGTGCTTGAATAATGGAGAAAAAGAAAAAAACAGAGATACAGACAAGCTGTGATACATGTGCGTATCTGATCTATGATGAGGAATATGAGGAATACGTCTGTGACGTGAGTATGGACGAGGATGAGATCGCCCGGTTGTACGGGGACAGCCATTATACCTGCCCTTATTATAAGAATGGTGACGAGTATAGGGTAGTAAGACATCAGATGTAGGAAAGGAAAAACAGATGAAGAAAAATATAGTATTGATCGGTATGCCGGGAAGTGGAAAAAGCACGATCGGCGTATTGCTCGCAAAGGCAATCAATTATCAGTTTATCGACGGTGATCTGCTGATCCAGCGACAGGAAAAAAAGACATTGGTCGATATTATCAACGAGAAGGGTATCGATGCATTTCTTGCGATTGAGAATCAGGTGCTCCGGGAGATCAACACGGAAGCATCCGTGATTGCGACGGGCGGCAGTGCGATTTTCTCGGAAGAAGCGATGAAGCATTTAGGCGAACAGGGACTGATCGTGTATCTCGATGTAAGCTGTGAGGAGATTATCCGCCGCGTGAATAATATCTCGACGCGTGGTATCGCAATGAAGCCTGGAAAGACATTAGCAGATCTGTACGAGGAGCGCAAACCATATTATGAGAAATATGCGCAGCTCACGATTCCATGTGATGGGAAGACGATGGAGCAGTGCGTACAGGCGATTGCGCTTGCGGTAGACAACCCGGTGCGGATGTGCTAAAATGAGGTTGTATTTTTGATAAATGAAAGCAAAAAAATGATAAAGGAGTTGTGCTTTTATGAAGTTACGTAAGAAATTCAACAAAGTAACGGCATGGATACTGACGTGTATTTTGTTCTTCACGATGGCATTTTCGATTACATCGGAAGCATATGGAGAAGGCTATACACATGCAAAGCAGTTTAAAAACTGTCATATTTATAATGGTATTGATGTATCTACCTGGAACAAACAGATTGACTGGAATGCAGTTAAAGCCTCCGGGATTGATTTTGCATTTATCAAGGTCGGCGGACGAGGCTGGGGTTCAGCAGGAACCTTATACCATGATTCCCGTGCACTGGAGAACCTGAAAGGTGCTAAGGCGGCAGGCATCAAGATAGGAGTTTATTTCTTCTCGCAGGCGATCACAGAGAAGGAAGCCGCAGAGGAAGCACAGTATACGATCAACTATCTTCATACATATGGCATCTCAATCGATCTTCCGATTGCGATGGACTTTGAGTATGCCAGTGATTCTCCGACCGGAGGCAGACTGAGAACGGCGAACCTGACAAGGGAACAGGCGACGAATGTCTGTCTGGCATTCTGCAGCTACGTGGCAACAAGAGGCTATACACCAATGGTGTATGCAAACAAGTCAATGCTTACCAACGATATGAATGCATCTACGATCGCCAGCAGATATCCAATCTGGCTGGCACAGTATAATTCAAGTGCGACTTATACAGGCGCATATTCATACTGGCAGTATACAAGTTCTGGAACGGTTCCGGGCATCGAAGGTCGTGTTGATATGAACTTCTATTATTCAACCGATGGAAGCTTCTCTTCGAAAATCAACATTCCGGTACCAACCGGGGAGACTGCTCCAGCGGATGCAAAAATCGTCTATGCAACACATATTCAGACATATGGCTGGGAAAAAGAGGAAACGTATGATGGTGGTATCAGTGGTACGGTTGGACAGGCAAAACGGCTTGAGGCAATCAAGATTCGGAACAATACCGGCATCGAGGGAAGCGTTGAGTATCAGGTACATTGTCAGTCATTTGGATGGATGGACTGGACGATGGATGGAGATATTGCAGGTCTGACAGGGCTTGCAAAGCGATTAGAGGCAATTCGGATTCGGTTGACGGGACAGCTGGCAGAGCAATACGATGTCTATTACCGTGTGCAGTGCCAGACCTATGGCTGGTTAGACTGGGCGAAGAACGGACAGACTGCAGGTTCGACGAATTATGCGAAACGACTCGAAGCAATCCAGATTAAGCTTGTTGAAAAAGGCGGCATGGCACCGGGCAACACTTCAAAGGTGTATGTGTCTCCGTTGATTGGATATAACACACATGTACAGACATACGGCTGGACCGGTACCGTTTTTGATGGTACGACAGGCGGTACAACCGGACATGCAAAACGTTTGGAATCAATTTCTATCACGAACTTGACAGAGACGTCTGGAAATGTCGCATATCGTGTGCATGGACAGACCTATGGCTGGCAGGGCTGGCGTCAGAATGGCGCGCAGGCAGGCTCGATTGGACAGGCAAAGCGTCTGGAGGCAATCCAGATTAAGCTGACCGGAGCACTGGCAGAGAAATATGATGTATATTACCGGGTACATTGCCAAACATACGGCTGGATGGGCTGGGCGAAAAATGGCGATCCGGCAGGTACAACCGGACATGCAAAGCGTTTAGAGGCAATCCAGATCGTATTGAGAGCGAAAGGAACTGGTGCACCGAGTGCATCCAGTCAGCCGGCGTATGTCGGTGGTGCAGTGCCACAGTAATTACATAAAATTAGAAAAACAGGAAATACTACTCCGAAAAAGGAGTAGTATTTTTTATGCTTGAAAATTATGTACGAACCGACCTTGCCTTGGAGTTAAAGGAAGATATCTCCGAGAAAAATGATATTGCTGGTGTCCGGGTGGAAACCTATGAGGATTCTGAATACGGACTGACCAAGACACACATCCGTGTGCTCGATCAGACAGGGGCAGAGATCCTCGGAAAACCGATCGGAAATTATATAACTTTGGAGAGTTCAAAGCTTTGTTCGGAGGATGAGAATATCCATATGCCATTTGTACTGGCGCTGCACGATGTCTTAAAAGAATTGCTTCATGGGGCAGACCATATTCTGGTGATTGGTCTTGGAAACCGAAATATCACGCCGGATGCACTTGGACCAAGTGTTGTCAATCATCTCTATATCACAAGACATCTACTTCGGGAAGGTGTTGTGAAACATTCTATGGAAATCTCTGCACTCTGCCCTGGTGTTATGGCGCAGACTGGAATTGAGACGAGTACGATCATACAATCCCTGTGCAGGGAGATTAATCCTGATGTTGTGATTTGTATCGATGCACTTGCAGCGAGAGAGGCGGAACGGTTAAATACGACAATACAGGTGTGCGATACTGGAATTACACCGGGGGCTGGTGTTGGAAACCGCAGATTATCATTGAATGAAGAGACGCTGGGGGTTCCCGTGATTGCGGTTGGTGTACCGACTGTGATTTCAATGCCAGCAATGATCAGTCATGCGATGGAGGGACTGTTGGAAAAATTACCGGTATCGGTCCTTCGGCAATATGAGAAAGAAATTGTTGAATTTATCCAGACGCCGACGGTATCCTCCATGTTTGTAACACCGAAAAATATTGATGAGCTGATCGGTCGTGTCAGCTTTACAATCTCAGAGGCAATCAACCGTTTTCTAACATAATACCGGTGGCTCTGCATATATTTAAGGTATGGAGAGAAATTGGGTGAAAATTATATTGACGTGTCTGGTATGTGCATTATGTCTGGGTGTACTGGTACGGCTGGATGTTACAATGCTATCCGGTCAGGCACAGGCGTTCTTTCAAGAGACTGTGGCGCCTGTCCTGCATGTGGATACGACCGGTTCGAAGCTTCGGAATCTGTTTGTTCCGGTGCTTGCGGATTCGGAGGTGGATACGACCGGAAACCGGTGGGATAAGGTCGCCGTTTCGACCGGCATGGATACCGAGACGGCTTTTTCGTGTGAGACCGGAAGCGAAGAAACGGAAACGACGACCGAAGCGGTGACAGTCGCTTCCGATGGAGATGCGGAGACTGCAGAAACTATGGTGCAACCGCTTTCCATCCCAGCGGGTATTACATATTCGATGGAACAGTTAAATAATTATGATTTCCTGGTCGGAAACTGTTATACAATCGATAGTTCTACGAATGTTACCGCGGAGGAGCTGGCTGCGGATACGCTGTTATCAAAAGATCTGCATATTGATCCCGCTTCGGGGGAGTATAAAGTCCTGATTTATCATACACATGGCAGTGAAACGTTTGCGGACAGCCGTCCGGGTGTGATCGAGGATACTGTGATCGGACTGGGGGATGAGCTTACACGCATTCTGGAGGAAGATTATGGCATTCCGGTTTATCATGACCGTACTGTCTATGATGTGGTGGATGGAGTAGAGGATCGAAGCCTGGCGTATGATTATGCAAGTGATGGTATAGATGCAATCTTGCAGCAGTATCCGTCGATTGAGGTGGTATTGGATATTCATCGGGATGGCGTCCGGGAGGATGTGCGGCTTGTACGGGACATCGATGGTGTGCCGACTGCGCAGATCATGTTTTTAAATGGCATGAGCCGGACAAATGAGAATGGGGAGATTGATTATCTGTACAATCCATACCGGCAGGAGAATCTGGCATTCAGTCTGCAGATGCATCTGGCAGGAAAAGAATTGTATGGGGATCTGATGCGTCGCATCTATGTGCGGGGGTACTGTTTTAACTTAAATAAAATGCCGCGTTCATCCCTGATTGAAGTTGGGGCACAGACCAATACGGTTGCTGAGGCGAAAAACGCAATGGTGCCACTTGGCGCAATTCTCTATAAAGTGCTGATTGCACAAGAGTAGGAAAGTGTGGTATACTTTTGACAACTAAGAGCGTACTGATATACGCGGGTCATCATGCGTTTTGTGGTGACAGGAAATCGGAAATTATGAGGTTGTAAAAGTATATGGCACATTTGGATAAAAGTAAAATACGAAATTTCTGTATCATTGCACATATCGACCATGGCAAATCAACATTGGCGGACCGGATCATTGAGAAGACCGGACTACTCACAAGCCGTGAGATGCAGAATCAGGTGTTAGACAATATGGATCTTGAGCGGGAGCGAGGCATTACGATCAAGGCACAGGCTGTGCGTATTGTCTACAAGGCAGAGGATGGAGAGGAATATATCTTCAATCTGATCGACACGCCGGGACATGTGGATTTTAACTATGAGGTATCCCGGAGTCTGGCAGCCTGTGAGGGTGCAATCCTGATCGTCGATGCGGCGCAGGGAATTGAAGCACAGACACTGGCAAACTGTTATCTGGCAGTAGATCATAATCTGGAGATCATGCCGGTCATCAATAAAATTGACCTGCCATCCGCAGATCCGGATCGTGTTGTAGCGGAGATTGAGGATGTGATCGGAATCGAGGCACACGATGCTCCTCGGATCTCCGCAAAAAATGGTACGAATATTGAGGAAGTATTGGAACAGATCGTGACAAAGATACCAGCACCACAGGGCGATGCAGATGCACCGTTAAAGGCACTGATTTTTGACAGCTTATATGATGCCTATAAGGGCGTTATCATTTTCTGCCGTGTGTTTGACGGTACAGTGAAAAAAGGAACGAATATCCGTATGATGGCAACCGAAGCAGAGGCAGAGGTTGTACAGGTCGGAATTTTCGGAGCTGGACAGTTTATCCCATGCGATGAACTTTCAGCCGGTATGGTTGGATACATTACTGCCAGTCTGAAGAATGTAAAGGATACGACGGTTGGTGATACCGTCACGGATGCGGACAACCCATGTGCAGAGGCGTTGCCAGGTTATAAGAAAGTAAATCCGATGGTTTACTGTGGATTGTATCCGGCGGATGGTGCGAAATATCCGGATTTGAGAGATGCTTTGGAGAAGTTGCAGTTAAACGATGCATCGTTAAGCTATGAGCCGGAGACTTCCATTGCACTCGGCTTTGGTTTCCGTTGTGGATTCCTTGGTTTGCTTCATCTGGAGATCATTCAGGAGCGTTTAGAGCGCGAATACAATCTGGATCTGGTGACAACAGCACCGGGCGTTATCTACCGTGTGCATAAGACAGACGGTGAGGTAATGGAGCTGACGAATCCATCAAACCTGCCGGACCCTTCGACGATCGAATATATGGAGGAGCCATTTGTCAGTGCGGAGATCATGGTGACAACAGAATATGTCGGTGCGATCATGCAGCTTTGTCAGGAACGCCGTGGTGTCTACAAGAGCATGGAATATATGGAGACGACACGTGCGCTCTTAAAATACGATCTGCCACTGAATGAGATCATCTACGATTTCTTTGATGCGTTAAAGTCCAGATCGCGCGGATATGCATCATTTGACTATGAGATGAAGGGCTATGTCCGTTCCGATCTTGTCAAGCTGGATATCCTGATCAATAAAGAAGAAGTCGATGCACTTTCCTTTATCCTGCACAAGGATACTGCTTATGAGCGTGGCAGAAAGATGTGTGAGAAGTTAAAAGAGGAGATTCCAAGACAGCTCTTTGAGATCCCGATTCAGGCAGCCATTGGTTCCAAGGTTATTGCCAGAGAGACGGTCAAGGCGATGCGTAAGGATGTGCTTGCAAAATGCTACGGTGGAGATATCTCGCGTAAGAGAAAGCTCCTGGAGAAGCAGAAGGAAGGAAAGAAGCGTATGCGTCAGGTCGGAAACGTAGAGATTCCACAGAAGGCGTTTATGAGTGTACTGAAGTTAGATGAGGAGTAGGAAAAACGAATGAAAAAATATGTGAGCTTATATGTTCATATACCGTTTTGCGTCGTAAAATGCAAATACTGTGATTTCCTGTCGTTTGATGGGGAAAGCTATGGAACGATGCTTCGCTATGTTGATTGCCTGTGTCAGGAGATCAAGATGTATGCGCCAATCGTTGCAGACTACGGGGTGCGCAGTATCTTTATCGGGGGTGGAACACCATCCCTGTTAGATGAATCCCTGATCACAAATATCATGGCATTTATCCGCCGGTATTTCCATGTGGAGAAGAATGCTGAGGTGACGATCGAGGCGAACCCGGGGACGTTGCGCCATCAGAAGTTAAATGGCTATAAGGCGGCAGGTATTAACCGGATCAGCATCGGGTTACAGTCTTGCGATGATGATATGTTAAAGAAACTGGGAAGAATTCATAATTTTGACCAGTTTGTGGCAAGCTACAATGCAGCGAGACGCGCGGGATTCCAGAATATTAACATTGATATTATGTCCGGGCTTCCGGGGCAGACGATTCATACCTATGTCGATACGTTGTCCCGTGTAATTGAGTTTGGACCAGAGCATATATCTGCATATTCCTTGAGTATCGAGGAGGGTACGCCGTTTGCAAAAGATCCGCAGATCTTAAGTGAACTGCCACCGGAGATGGTGGATCGCCGGATGTATGAGATTACGAAACAGCTTCTGGCGGCACACGGTTATGACCGTTACGAATTTTCCAATTATGCAAAGCCGGGATATGAGTGCAAGCATAACATGGTTTACTGGACGGGCGGCGAGTATATCGGCTTTGGTATTGGCGCATCCTCGTATTTCCAGGGGAAACGGTTCAACAACATGCGCGATATCTTCAAATATATTGAGCTGATGGAAAACCTGTCTGACAAGTTTGTAGAGACAGATAATATGGAGCTTCTGTATAACGATACGACGCGGACATTGCGTGAGAATGTGACGAATATCTACATAGATGCACGGATGGAGGAATTCATGTTCCTTGGTCTGCGGATGACCTGTGGCGTGAGCCGGGAGGACTTCAAGGAACGGTTCAATAAAGATATCTATGAGGTATATGGAAGCGTCCTGAATAAATATATCGGAGAAGGCTTCATGGCAAGCGAAGGTGACCGGATCTATCTGACGGATGCCGGGATAGATGTCAGCAATGTGATTCTGGCAGATTTCCTGCTGGATTCTTAATTGAATCGGGAAGAGGAGAGAATCATTTTTCCTTTGGAAGTTTCATTTGCATAGCAATAAAAAAGAAACGATTTTCAATTTGAAAACCGTTTCTTTTTTGTTGCTTTATTTGTTATCGTTTTCTTCCATGTTCTTTCTTGCCGTTGCAAGCATCAGCTTGATACGGTTTACCTGATTGACTTCAGAAGCACCCGGATCATAGTCGATTGCGACGATGTTGGCATCCGGATATGCATGACGCAGGGATTTGATAACACCCTTACCGACAATGTGGTTTGGAAGACAGGCAAATGGCTGGCAGCATACAATGTTGCTGGCACCACTCTTTATAAGCTCAATCATCTCACCGGTCAGAAACCAGCCTTCACCGGTCTGGTTACCGATGGATACAATCGGGCGGGCATATTCTGCCAAGGTCTTAATATGTACAGGTGGATGGAACCGCTTACTCTTCTTTAAGGCACTGACTACCGGGTGGCGCAGAGCTTCGAGTGCAGCGATACCGAGGTTACCGTTTCTTGCAGATTTCTTCGTCTTGCCAAGATATTCGTATTTGTAATTGTTGTTGTAGAAGCAGTACTGGAAGAAGTCCAGCAGATCCGGCATAACCGCTTCGGCTCCTTCTGCCTCCAGAAGCTCTACCAAGTGGTTGTTGGCAGATGGGAGGAACTTAACAAGAATCTCGCCAACGATACCAACACGTGGCTTCTTTATATTTTCATTCAAAGGCACGTTGTCGAAGTCTTTGACGATATCATGAACCAGTTTACTGAATCCGCGACCGCCATTTTCCATGCAACGGATGGCTGCATGTTCCCATTTGCGGTGCAGCTTATTGACAGATCCCTTTACCTTCTCGTATGGACGAGTCTGGTAGACAACGCGCATGAACAGATCTCCGATTGCGAGCGCCTGCATCGCGCATTTGACCGTCTTCATATTCCATACGAAACCGGAGTTATTCTCAAAGCCCTGTACGGAGAGGGCAATCACCGGAATCTGTGGGTAGCCGGCCTTTGCAAGTGCACGACGGATAAAGCCAACGTAGTTTGTTGCACGGCAGCCACCGCCGGTCTGTGTCATAATAAGTGCCAGTTTATTGATGTCATATTTGCCGGATGTGATGGCATGCATCATCTGACCTACAACGATCAAAGAAGGATAGCAGGCATCGTTGTTTACATATTTTAAGCCGGTATCAATGACTTCTTTTGTTGCATCCGGAAGAATCTCAATATTTAATCCCATATGGCGCATCGCCGGAGCCAATACATTGAAATGAATTGGGGAGAGCTGTGGTACCAATACAGTATAATCCTTCATATCTGTTGTGAATTCTACACGGTTATAATTACTTGGCATCGGACATGGTGTGAAGTTATGCTTTCTTCTGACATTGACTGCACTGATCAGCGAACGGATACGGATACGTGCCGCACCTAAGTTGCTGACTTCATCAATCTTTAATACGGTGTAAATCTTGCCGGAGTTTGTCAGGATATCGTTGACACAGTCCGTTGTAACGGCATCCAGACCACAGCCGAAGGAGTTTAACTGGATCAGCTCCAGATTCCTGCTTGACTTGACGTAGTTTGCAGCCTTGTACAGACGGGAGTGGTACATCCACTGATCGGATACGATCAAAGGACGCTCTACTTTGCCAAGATGTGCAACAGAGTCTTCTGTTAAAACAGCGATATCATACGAGTTAATAAGCTCCGGAAGTCCGTGGTTGATCTCCGGATCCAGATGGTATGGACGACCGGCAAGCACGATACCGAGTTTATCGGTCTTCTCCAGATAAGCGATCGTCTCTTCACCCTTTTTCTGAATGTCCGCTTTGACTGCATCTGCCTCTGCATAAGCAGCCTCAACCGCTTCGTTTATTTCTTCCTTTGTGACGTTTGTATATTTCGAGAATTCACGCAGCAGACGATCCTTTAGTGCATCTTTATTATCAAGTGCAAGGAACGGACGGATGTAGGTGACATCCGGTGCAGAAACCTCTTCCATGTTGTTCTTGATATTCTCTGCGTAGCTTGTGACAATCGGGCAGTTGTAGTGGTTGTTTGCATCCGGTGTCTCGTTACGCTCGTAAGGAATACAAGGATAGAAAATTGTCTTGATTCCCTGCTTCAACAGCCACATAACATGACCATGCGAGATCTTTGCCGGATAACATTCCGACTCACTTGGGATAGACTCGATACCAAGGGTATAGATGTCTCTCGATGATTTCGGAGAGAGCAGTACCCGGTAGCCGAGCTTCGTCAGGAATGTAAACCAGAACGGATAGTTCTCATACATATTCAGGACACGTGGAATACCGATGATACCACGATATGCTTCACTTTCGGTCAGCGGTTCGTAGGAGAACAAACGATTAAATTTGTATTCAAATAAGTTCGGCATGTTGTGCTGGTTTTTCTTTAAACCAAGACCGCGTTCACAACGGTTACCCGTGATGAACTGTCTTCCGCCTGTGAAACGGTTGATTGTAAGGAGACAGTTGTTCGTACATCCCTTACAACGCGCCATCTTCGTCTCGTAGGTGAGTGCCTCCATCGCCTCCTTGGAGAGCATGGTCGTCTGGTCGCCTTCCTCATAACGGTCTCTCGCAATCAGGGCTGCACCGAAGGCTCCCATGATACCGGCGATGTCCGGACGGATTGCTTCCCTGCCGGAGATAAGCTCGAAGCTTCGAAGAACCGCATCGTTATAGAAGGTTCCGCCCTGTACGACGATATTTTTGCCAAGTGACTTCGGATCGGTCAGCTTGATTACCTTCAAAAGGGCGTTCTTAATAACGGAATAAGCAAGACCTGCAGAGATATCTGCGACGCTTGCGCCTTCCTTCTGTGCCTGTTTTACTTTGGAATTCATAAATACAGTACAACGGCTTCCGAGATCAATCGGGCTTTCTGCGAAAAGTGCGATCTTCGCGAAATCCTTCACATCATAATTTAACGATTTGGCAAATGTCTCGATGAAAGAGCCACAGCCGGAGGAACATGCTTCGTTCAGCATGACATTGTCGACGACTTCATTCTTGATCTTGATACATTTCATATCCTGACCACCGATATCTAAGATACAGTCCACGTCCGGATCAAAGAATGCAGCGGCAGTGTAGTGGGCGATTGTTTCTACCTCACCATAGTCGAGCATGAGAGCAGACTTAATTAAGGCTTCTCCATATCCGGTAGAGCAGCCGGCTACAATCTCCACGCCATCCGGGAGTTTTGTATAGATATCTTTCATGGCACGCAGGGTTGTCCGAAGAGGACTACCATCGTTGCTGCTGTAAAAATCATAGAGCAGACTGCCATCCTCGGCAACCAGTGCGACTTTTGTTGTTGTGGAACCGGCGTCGACACCGAGGAAACATTTCCCCTTGTAGGTGGCAAGGTCGGAACGTAATACTTTATTTTTCTCCTGCTTTTTGATGAAAGCGTCGTAGTCTTCCTGCGATGCAAACAGCGGTGGAAGACGGTCTACATCCACAGCAATCTTAAGGTCGGCTGTGAGCTTTCCGCTGATCTCATCCAATGTATAGTGTGTCTCTTCCTTTGCCTGAAGTGCTGCACCGACAGCCGCGAACAGATGCGAATGTCCCGGTGCGATAATATGCTCCGGCGTCAGGTTCAGTGTCCGCACAAACGCTTCCTTGAGCTGGTCGAGGAAGTGGAGAGGACCACCTAAAAATGCAACATTTCCCTTGATTGGCTTACCACAGGCAAGACCACTGATCGTCTGGTTGACAACCGCCTGAAAGATAGAAGCTGCAAGGTTTGGCTTTGTTGCACCTTCGTTGATGAGTGGCTGGATATCAGTCTTTGCGAATACACCACAACGCGCGGCAATCGGATAGATCGTATCATAATCCTTCGCGTATGTGTTCAGTCCGGAAGCATCTGTCTGGAGCAGGGATGCCATCTGGTCGATAAAGGAACCAGTACCGCCGGCACATACACCGTTCATACGCTGTTCCACACCGTTTGTAAAATAGATGATCTTGGCATCCTCGCCGCCAAGCTCGATCGCAACATCCGTCTGTGGAGCATAGTCAGTCAGAGCTTCTGATACACAGACAACCTCCTGCTCAAACGGAATCCCGATGACCTGTGCCAATGCAAGTCCACCGGAACCGGTGATCGTAGGAGCAACTTCAACATTTCCAAGCTCCTTGCTGGCATGTTCTACAAGCTCCTTTAATGTCTCTTTGATATTTGCAAAGTGACGCTTGTATTCCGAAAATAATATGTTATGTTCTTCGTCAATCACAGCAACCTTGACTGTGGTCGAACCAATATCGATTCCTAATCTCTTCATTTAATAATTACCTCTTTTACTATTTCCCATTTCATATTTCTGTATTTTTCGACATCTGACATTATATAGGAAAGAATCATGAATTTCAACAGAAAAATTGTGAACATTTTCTTCCTATTAAGAATAAAATAATCAGAAATGAGTATGGAGATATGCGCTATGGAGCATGAATGCAAGGGAACCGTACACAAAGTCGTTGCCGGAGATACGCTGTACAAATTATCAAAAATGTATGGTGTTCGCCTGATTGATATCCTGAAAGAGAATCCATATGTCAATGTCTATAATCTGCAGCCAGGAGATGAAATCTGTATTCCGACAGAGGTGTACGAGGAAGAAGAGAGGCGTTATTATACGGCGAAGGTTGGGGAGACACTTGGAAGTTTAGTCCGGGAATTTGATACGGATATTGCAGATCTGATGCAGTATAACCGTGAGCTTTACGATCTGCGGGTACCGCTTGGAACGATCATCCGGATCCCGCCGGAGAAAGAAAAACAGTCATAGAAACAGATTGGTGAAAATGGGATAGAAGTGTATGAGAAAAGTGATTGCCACAGACGGAGAATCCGCGCGTGGCGATTGCTTTTTTTATGTATATAGGGTATAATATCGAATTGATATGCAAAGTGAAAGTGAGGAAAATTTAATTTGAGTTTTTTTGCGAAGTTAGAGAAAAAATTTGGTAAATTTGCAATCCGCAATCTCCCAATCAAGATCGCGGTTGTGATGGCAATCTCGTATGTTTTGTGGGCGTTTGTTCCGACGTTTGCTGTCAAGCTTGTTTTTTCACCGTATGCGATCATGGAGCAGCACCAGTTCTGGAGATTGTTCACATGGGTATTTTCACCACCGGGAGATTTGAATTTAGTTGGAATACTGATGATATTTATATTGATTTTGTTTGGACAACAGATCGAACAGGCGATGGGAACATTTATGTTTAACCTTTATATATTTGGTGCATGGTTCTGGAATACGGTCATCATGTTAGGCATCAGTATTTACTATTATGCAAATGGTTCCATTCTTGGCATGATGGATGTTGGAATATGGGCAATGTATTACTTTGATTATGGATTGTTCTTAGCGTTTGCACTGATGTATTCGGATGCACGTGTGTTGTTTATGTTTTTCATTCCAATCCGTGCTTTCTGGGTCGCAGTTATAGATATGGGATTGATGGCATATGAATTTATGCGGCCAACCACAAGTACGTTGAACCGTGGTTCCATCATTGCGTATCTGGTGAATTTCTTCATCTTTTACCTGATCATGGGACGGGGTGTTGGCATGCGGAGCTCGAACAGCAAGGCGGCAGCGAAACGAAGGAAACGGGATTACGACCGTCGTGTGGAGAATCTGTCCCGCCAGGTAAATGGGGAGGCAGACCGGCGTCACAAGGCACAGCAGATGGGATATCCATCGAACATCACGAAGCACAAATGTGCAATCTGTGGAAGAACGGAGCGGGATGGCGATGATCTGGAGTTTCGGTTCTGCTCAAAATGTAACGGAAATTATGAGTATTGTAACGAACATTTATTTACGCATGAGCATGTGAAATAGGAGACTGATATAATGATAGCAACATGTAAGAAATTAGTGACAGATATACAGAGAGACAAAGACTTAGACAAGAAACTTCCAGAATATGCAGAACTGCTTGGAAGACAGTATAACTGCTATGCGACTGTAAAAGGAAGCATGAATTATTACACGATGAAGGAAGTCTGTGATGAGCAGGATGACAAGAACACGGATGTCTGCAAATATTTTGCACTTCTGACAGGCTTGTTAGACCGTCATCTGGTTAAGCGCGAGGCAGTGGACGAAGATTCTATGGAAGCAATCGCACAGCTTCGTAGCAATGTAGAATATAAGATGCATATTCTGACCGCTTACACGGATGCATATGAGATTTATGAGTATGTGTTAAACCGTGTGGAGGCTGCCGTGCGTGATGAAGTGGCACCGGTTGATGCAAAAGGGCTTTCTGAGAAGATGTTTGCCTATGTATTTGCAGAGAATGATACGGTTGTTATAAACAGTAAATTACAGCTTCTGATGGCGCAGCTTCCGGTTCGTATGACGAAGAATAAGTTTTATGATATTGTCAATTCAACACTCAATATCTATGAGGAGGGCGAGACAACCTCTGTGGATGAGTTTGTTGATATGCTGCGCAGTGCAGTGCTTTTGAAGAAGCCAAAGGGATTTGAGACGGAGTATCCATTTTTATATCATGTTTATACCGATCTTGCAGAGGCTGATTATGCGGCACTCACGCTGCCGGAGTTTGAAGATTTGACGAAGCGTCTGAATCAGGCTGCGACGATCATCAACAACGAAGTGTCAGCGTTTATGCTGTTACAGGAAGTCATAAATGATGTGTATACGATCCTACTTACGATTGATGCAGCATATGAGAAGAACGAAGAAGATGTACCGGGGTATGCAGCAGCACTTCGCATTATCAAGGCGTGTGTAAAGGCAGAGACGATCGATCAGTTACCGGATGAGGTGATGGATGAGTTTTTCACAATCGAAGGTGTGCAGGAGCGCGTGTATGAATCTATCGTGATATTGGAAGCAGTGCTGGATGAGATTCGCGTTGGAAAAGCCGAGCAGATTGAAAGCCTTGCACTGACAGAGACATTTGACCGTCTGGATAAGGTAAGCAAGCTGCTTTCTACAAGCTTGTTTATTGATCTTGACAAGGTTTCTAGAAAGACAGAAACCGCAGATCATGCGTATATCACAGCAAAGAAGGAAGCACTTGTAAAGGAACTTGGCGATTTGTTTTCGAGTGTGAAGAGACCGGTTTACCGTAGTATGATGTGTAAGCTTCTTGCTGCAATGCCGATCTTCATGAATACACAACAGGAGATCCGGGATTATTTTGATTATGTAATTGAGAATTGTAAGGATGACAGCGAACTTATGGCATGTAATAAGCTGATTTCAGAGATGATAGAGGAGTAATCGTGATTTTTGCTGATAAATGTTATACATACAATCTTACAGAGCGAAAACAGGCACGGATCAGGAAAAGAATCAGGCGGCATAAGCCTGTCCGGAATCTGTATGTGATCGTGTTGCCGTTATTGCAGGATGGATTGCTGGAGATTTATCCATATAATCAGTTGTTACAAAAACCATATAGGAAGCTGGATTCCCGGATACGGGTTGTCGGCTTTGCAAGAGGCAAAGAAGTGGCAGAACAGCTCGTATTGCAGATCATACAGGATATGTATGATGAAACCGGGGAAGAATGGAAGGTAGAGGATTTTTTCTTTTGATTGAAGTGAAAGAACCACAGGTAGGAGTAAGGTAAGGAATGCTGCATGTATTGTTACTTATTTTAAAAATAATCGGATGGATCCTCCTTGGTATCATAGGATTGCTTCTCTTGCTTGTGATGCTGATTTTATTTTGCCCGATCCGGTATCAGGCAGATATCTCGTATCAGGGTGGGAAGACATTACAGGCAAAAGCAAAGGTACGGTATCTGATCTTAAGTGTCCGGGTGTTGTATGACCAGAGCCGGGAGAAGGATAAACTGAAACAGGAGATACGGCTGTTATGGTTTAGGCTTGGAAAGAAGAAGGCAGAAGAAGCAGAGCGTGAGGTGGAACATCTCGCTGATGAGGGATTCGACGACGCGTGGGATGATATCGACGTGGATGAGGACGATGATGCAATCTGTGAGAAGCCGGTAAAGCGAAAGGATAGTATAGAAAATAGTTCACAGAAGATAATAAGTGAATCGGAGAAAACGGATGAGTCAGATGGGACTATTACAGAGATTCCGACGATACCACTTCCAGAGACAGACATAAATGAGGATGATATAGAAACAAAGACAGAGGAAGCACCAGAGCATGAAATCTTTGATCTGGACGAACCGGACGATCTGTCGGAAGAAGAAAAGAAGCAATCGGGCAGATTGAAGATATTGTGCCGGAAGGTGTGGGAGAAGATTAAGAAAGTCTGGACATTTGTGATAAATCACACACCAGGAAAGGTCGCAGAGCGTGTGACTGACAAGATCGAGAAAAAGACGGCGACTGCGAAGAAAAAGCTCCGGCGATTGCAGAAGTTCTGGAATCTGTCGTGTACGGTAAAGACACGTGAATATCTAAAAAAATATATTCCGCGGACATTGAAACATATTTTGCCACGCAAGGTAAAGGGCTATGTGCATTACGGCATGGATGAGCCATACAAGACCGGGCAGGTGACCGGATATTTGAGCTTACTGCCGTTTGTATATCAAAAAGGGCTGTCAATGCAGCCGGATTTTGAACAGAAGGTGTTGGAACTGGATGTGAAGCTGAAAGGCCGAATCCGGCTTGGATATCTGCTCCGGATTGTCTTGAATATCAATATCTGGAGGACACTAAAAGTTGCAAAGAAAGTAATGAATCAGTAAGATAATATAGAAATTGGAGGTAATGAGTGATGGCAAATGATTTTAATCAGACAGTTGGTTCTTTATTTCAGGGGATGGATTCCCTGCTTACAACGAAGACAGTTGTTGGCGAGCCAACGAAGGTAGGCGATACAATTATTTTACCATTGGTGGATGTGAATTTTGGTGTAGCTGCCGGTGCATTTGGCAAAAACGGCGGTTCCAACTCTGCTGGAGGCGGAATGGGCGGTAAGATGTCTCCAACTGCGGTACTTGTGATCCAGAACGGACATGCGAAGATGATTCCAGTCAAGCAGGGTGACACGGTAAGCAAGGTGATCGACATGATTCCAGAGGTTGTCGATAAGATTGCAACAGCCATGGGTAAGAAAGCAGATGTGGATATTGACAGCCCAGAAATCAAAGAAGCGATTGATCAGGCAAGTGAGAATAACTAGGATTTGAACGAAATTACGTCTTTTCACTCCGTTTGTCTCATAGTATGTAGTAGAACAAATATGATGAAGAGGCGGCATTGAAGGCATTATTTGGATATTCGATTTTATTTATGGCGATTGGCATGATACTTTCGTATTTTGTCAGTGGGTTTTGCGAGTTTGTTTTAGTGACGGCAATGCTTATCTTAGCGTATGTATTGCTGTGCTTTGATTGTTAACAGGAGGCGCAAGTGGCAGAAGAAAAACAGAAGGCGTTGATTGAACTTCTGAGAGGACATAAGGTATATTTACAGACACATAATTTCCCGGACCCGGATGCGATATCGAGTGCATTTGGCTTGAAGCGATATCTGGAATATTATGGAATTACATCGACCATCTGTTATGTCGGCAGTATTGACCGGTTTAATACAAGAAAGATGATGGATACGTTTGGCATCGAGATTTATTCGTATGATGACATCCCGGACATGCAGGCGGAGGACTATATCGTGCATGTCGATTGTCAGAAACCGAATGCAAATACGACAGATCTTCTGGGCAATGAGGTGGCATGTGTCGATCATCATCCGGTGTTTGTGAAGACAGAGGATTACAAGTTCGAGGATATCCGTATTGTTGGTGCCTGTGCCAGCATTGTTGCGTCGTATTTTCAGACAAGCGGTGTGCCGATGGATGAGGATGTTGCGACCGCACTTGCTTATGGAATCAAGATGGATACGGCAGATTTTGTGCGTGGAACAACCGCGTTTGATATGGATATGATGGCATATCTGTTCGATTATATCAGTACGGAAAAACTGAACAGTATGTATAATTCCACGATAGAATTTCAGGATCTGAAGGCGTATGGTGCGGCAATCGAGCATATCGAAGTGTTTGATTATGTTGGATTCACCTACATTCCATTTGAGTGCCCGAATTCCCTTGTTGCGATCATATCGGATTTTATTTTGTCCTTGGATGTGGTCGATGTAGCCGTTGTCTACTCTATCAATTCGGATGGCATTAAATTCTCTGTGCGCAGTGAGCGGGCAGATGTGGATGCAGGAAAACTAATCTATCAGGCGTTGGATGGAATTGGTTCCGGTGGTGGACATGCTGCGATGGCAGGTGGATTTGTCAGCCATGAAGCACTGAATAAGATCGGCAGAGATTATGACCGGAAATTAAAGGAATTATTTATGAAAACGATTCGTAAGAATAGAGGTGTGTAACATGAACGGGAGTACAGATATGAGTATGGAGCTTCTGATGAACTCCGACAACCCGGAAAAGGTGCTGCAGACGATGCAGCCATTTATAGAATCTATGATGCACTATGAGTGTGCGTTGATGGAGATTGAGACAAAGCTGAAGGTGTTGAATACTGAGTTTGCATCACAGTATAATCGAAATCCGTTTGAGTCAATCCGGTGCAGATTGAAAAAACCACTCAGCATCGTGGAGAAGATGAAACGAAAAGGTCTGGAAATCTCGATAGAAAATATCGAGGAGAACCTGACGGATATCGCAGGTGTACGTGTGATCTGTTCGTTCCCGGAGGATATCTATACGGTATCAGAGCTTTTGACAAAACAGGACGATATCCGGGTTGTATGTGTGAAGGATTACATACGGAATCCAAAGCCAAACGGATACCGAAGTCTGCATCTGATTGTGGAGATTCCGATTTTCTTGTCAAATGAGAAAAAATATATGAAAGTCGAAGTGCAGTTTCGGACAATCGCGATGGATTTCTGGGCGAGTCTTGATCATAAGCTCAAGTATAAGAAGGACAATCTGAAGCATCCGGAGATTATTGCGAAGGAGTTAAAAAAGTGCGCGGATACGATTACGGCGATGGACTACAAGATGCAGGAGATCCGGAGTCTGCTGGAATAACGAAATGATTGTATTTTGATTTACCTGAATAGATAAAAAAACAGGAGGCAGAAAATGGCAAAACAGGTTTGGAAACCGGGAAATATGTTGTATCCGGTACCGGCGGTTATGGTGACAACCGGTGATGGAAATGGAATCGATGACATTATCACGATCGCATGGACGGGAACTATCAATTCCGATCCACCGATGGTATCGATCTCAGTACGAAAGTCAAGATATTCACATGAATTACTCACGAAAAACGGAGAGTTCGTTATTAATTTAGTGACGAAGGATCTGTGTTATGCGATGGACTATTGTGGTGTAAAATCAGGCAGAGATGTAGATAAATTCGCGGAGATGAAGCTGACGAAGGGCAAGGCGCAGACGGTGTCGGTACCAGTCATTGAAGAAAGTCCGGTCAATATCGAGTGTAAGGTTACACAGGTAATGGAGCTTGGCTCCCATGATATGTTCTTAGCAGAGGTAACAGCCGTACTTGCGGATGAGAAATACATGGATGAGACAGGAAAGTTTGACCTGAATAAGACAGATTTGATCGCATATTCCCACGGACAGTATTTTACACTTGGTGATTATGTCGGCAAATTCGGATACAGTGTACAGAAAAAGAAATAAGTATTGATAAATAGTGGTACCTATCATAGAAAAGAACATTTGCAACGTTCACAAAAGTTTCAGACTTTGTTCGTTGACAGATGTTCTTTTCTTTTATACTATAAACTTGGTCAGCGCCCTTGGAGAAGAAGGGAGCGAATATGTTTAGTAAAGTAAAAAGCTGTGCGGTTCACGGTGTGGACGGACGGATGATCGATGTGGAGGCAGATGTGAATGATGGTCTGCCTGTATTTACCATGGTTGGATATCTGTCATCGTCTGTCAGGGAGTCATCGGAACGCGTGCGGACTGCGCTTAAGAATTCAGGCTTTCATTTGCCACCGAAGCGCATCACAATCAATTTATCCCCGGCAGATATGAGAAAAGATGGTTCCGGATATGACCTTGCGATTGCAACAGCCGTGCTTCTGTCACTTGGCGTAACAGCGGAATTACCGATGGAACAGACGTTGGTGCTCGGAGAACTGAGCCTGGACGGATCGATAAAAGCGATTCCGGGCGTTCTTCCGATGGTCATCTGTGCCAGAGAAGAAGGTATGACAAGCTGCATTGTTCCAAAAGAAAATGTGCAGGAAGCTGCTTTGGTGCAGGGAATATCGGTTATAGGGGTTTCAAGCCTGAAGGAGACCATGGAGTATATCCAGGGAATAAAAGAATATGAGAATACGAATGTCGAGCAACCGGCTGTGGATACATCGGAATATCTGTATGATATTGATTTTTCTGATGTAGTAGGACAGGAAAGCATCAAGCGGGGGATGGAGATTGCTGCGGCAGGATTTCACAATGTGTTGTTGACCGGTGCTGCCGGCGCAGGGAAATCCATGCTCGCGAAGCGTCTGCCGACGATCCTGCCACAGATGAGCTTCGAAGAAAGTTTGGAAGTGACAAAGATATACAGTGTCGGAGGGATGTTACCGCCGGAAGGGGGATTGATACACAGACGTCCGTTCCGGGCACCACATCACACAATCTCGGAATATGCACTGATCGGTGGCGGCAGGGTTCCGACACCAGGGGAGGTGAGCTTTGCACATTATGGGGTGCTGTTTCTGGACGAACTTCCGGAATTTTCCAAACCCGTGTTGGAAGTGCTGCGCCAGCCTTTGGAAGACCGTAGAATCCGGATATCGAGAGTGCAGGCGTCGTATGAATTCCCAGCGGATTTTATGTTTGTGGCGGCGATGAATCCTTGTCCGTGTGGGAACTACCCGGATTATCGTAGATGCAGTTGCACGGAACAGCAGATCCGCCGTTATCAAAGCAAGGTAAGCGGACCGTTGCTTGACCGGATCGATATCCGGATGGAGGTTAAAGGCGTAAAGCAGGAGGTGCTTTTCTCCAAACAGAAAACGGAATCTTCAAAGACAATCCGGGCACGGGTGGAACAGGCAAGACAGATGCAGAAGGAACGGTTTGCCGGAACCGGACTGCTGTTTAATTCACAGCTTGATGGAAAGAATCTGGAGGAATATATCACGTTATCGGAGGAAGGAAAAAGGCTGGTGCTTCAGTTATTTGAAGAACAGGAATTATCTGTCCGGGGTGTTCACCGGGTATTAAAACTTGCCCGCACGATCGCAGATCTGGCTGGCAGTGAAGAGATTGAACATGCACATCTGCAGGAGGCGGCATTTTACCGCAATCAGGATGTATTTGCAAAGGAGGTTCTGTATGGAAACTAGAAGTGAGATGGCAAGGCTTTGGCTATATGGAAATCATGAGATATCATCAAAAGTAAAATATTATCTGATCCTACGGTATGGTACGGTAGAGCAGGCTATAGAGCAATCGGTATCGGAGCTTGAGAAGGAGCTGGCGAAGCAATTTGAACCGGTGGAATATCAGACGCTTTTACTTCGCAAAAATACAAATTATCTGGATGAAGTATACGGACGATTAAAGGAACGAAACATCCGGATCTTATATCCGGGGCATCCGTTATACCCGGAGAAGCTTACAAATATCTACGATAAACCGGAGATTTTATTTGCGCGTGGCAAAATTCGGGAGAGCATCAATTATTATAATCAGTCGGTTGCGATTGTGGGTGCACGCAATGCAGATACATACTGTAAAGAAACGACACGTATCTTTGCGAGGGAGCTTGCGAAGGCAGGAATCCAGATTGTGAGTGGACTGGCCAGGGGTATCGATGGTCAGGCACATCGCGGCTGTCTGGAAGCAGGTGGCTATACGATTGCAGTGCTTGGCTGCGGGATCAATGTCACATATCCGCGCGAGAATATCGAATTATTCGCGCAGATTGAAGAACGGGGATTGATTCTATCCGAATATTGTCTGGATGTACCGCCGCTTGCGTTTCAGTTCCCGCTCAGAAACCGGATCATTAGCGGACTGTCGGATGGTGTTTTAGTATCCTGTGCCAAGAAGAAAAGCGGTTCTCTGATTACAGCAGATCTGGCACTTGATCAGGGAAAACAGGTGTACGCTCTGCCGGGCAGAGTATTAGATGCATTCAGTGAGGGTACAAACCACCTGATTCAGATGGGTGCGATGTGCGTGACAAGACCGAAGGATATCCTGCTTGATCTGTGGGGAGAGGAACGCCTGAATATGGATGATGTTAGCGGTGCTGCATCCGGTAGTGCTGAAAAACAAAGTGAAACACGGGATAACCTGACAACCGCAGAACGGACCGTATATGACCTTCTAGGCTTAGATCCGGTACATGTGGATGATGTGATCGCACAGGCAAGACTTGGTGTATCGACGACAATCAGTGTGTTGTATGAGCTGGAACGGCGAAACGTGATCAAGCAGCCGGTGCGAGGGTATTATATATGGAGTTTATGAAGAATGATAGCTGTATTTAATATGCTAGATTTATGAAAACGCGCAACACTGTCGCACGTTTTCATAAATTAGTTCTTTTGTATCGCAGAAATATGACATAAGATATGGGTATGCAAAGCTGCCGATATAAGGTATAATAAATGAATTAAGTTTAACAATCGAAGTTTGAAGGAGCGACAATATATGAAGTATTTATAATTCCGTTTTGCCGGACTGAAAAATCAAGTGTAGGAGGATACATGACATGAAATATACGAATAAGCATATAAAAGAAGAATACAAATTAAATCAAATAGGGCGGACAATTGGAATGATCCTCTTAGTGATAGGAATATTATTGGTGGGATTTGGAATGATTCAGACAAAGAGAAAGATGGATTATGTCCGACCATTTGAACTGGTATTACAGGAAGAATCCAATCCTGCGAATCAGACAGCATATATTGATATTATCCGGGTACCGGAGAAGTTGGCGGAAAATAAATATGAAGGATATTACCTTGTAACAACCGCTGAGGAAAGCTATATTGTAGAGATGCAACCGGAACAGTTCGTAGATTTGAAGCAGAGAGTGGAAGAGAACGGTACGGCAAGAGTGGAAGGCATGACGAAAGTTGTGATTGATGAGAATGTAAAAACAATCGTAAGTGCGTATATCAATCACAAATTTATTGCTATACGTATGACGAAGCTTACCTATGGAAAAATACTCAAGGAAGGATATTTTGTGAATCTGGATATCGGCGGCATCTTAATATTGATTGGAATTTCGATGGTATTCATACAGGTGCGTGCGATAAAAAAATACAGACATCCATTGGCAGAGCAGATTGACGAAGAATGTAATCAGCCGGAAGCTCTCTGGTTTAATGATTTTAGAATATATTTGACAAAGAGCTTTCTTGTATCTGTATATGGTGGAAAGTTGACTGCGCTGGATCTGGCAAAGGTACAAATGATAAGACTGTTCGAAACAGGGAAGGGGAGTTTGAGTGTTATCACCTTGGAGGTGACGACAACAGAACAGGAGAAAATAACTGTCAGCGAGAATGAATGGTCATTTTTTACAATGAATGAAGAAGAGATTACTTATCTGACAGATGTATTCGGCAAAAGAAATATTGAATTAGTTTGTGAGATTCAACCGGATGAAGAAATCGATGAAGACGAAGAGTTTTGAAACGGAAAACATGCATAGGAATTATGCAAAGGATAAAAGGAATAAGTTGCTCTTGAACGTATACCAAAAGAACGCACGGGCAATATCCTTTTATAAGAGAGAAGGATTTGAGATTCAGCATAGTGGCTTAGATGAGGCTACCGGAGAAAAGGATTATGTAATGACATGGCAACACAAATAGACGAAGCTTACTGATGGAAATATATAGTTAATAAAGAGAGGTGCATATGCTATGCCAGGTATACTCGTGGTTGAAGATGATGAAAATTTAAATCGTGGAATTACATTCTCACTGAAAAAATCCGGATATGAGGTTTTTTCAGCAGAATCAGTGAAAAAAGCGAAAAGAATTGCAAGTGATAATAATGTGGATGTTACCATTTGTGATGTGAATCTTCCGGATGGGAATGGACTGGAATTTGTAAGGTGGATGAGATGCAATTATAATACATACATTATTTGCCTTACAGCACTAGATCAGGAGATGGATCAGGTCATGGGATATGAAGCAGGGGCAGATGATTATATTACAAAGCCGTTTAGTCTTTCGGTACTTCTTTTGAAAATAGAAGCACATTTCCGCCGCAGACAGGAGAAAACGGAAGCCGGAAAGATGATTTCGGGAGATATCGTATTTATCGCAGGAGAAATGAAAGTCCTGATAAAGAGTCGTGAAATTAGTCTGACAAAAACGGAGTTGAAAATGCTGACTTTTTTTCTTCAGAATCCGAAACAGATTCTTTCAAAAACACAAATATTGGAAAATGTGTTTGATCTGGAAGGGGATTTTGTGGATGAAAATACAATCGCTGTCAATATCAGAAGACTCCGTGAGAAAATCGAAGACAATCCGGCTGCACCGGTCTATATAAAGAATATCAGAGGTCTTGGGTATATATGGAATCAGGAGGTAAGGCAGTGACAAAGAGATATCGCAAGAAGATTACAGTAGTGCTCTCCTTGGTATTACCTGTCATATTATTGTTTGCAATATTAAATTGCTTTACCACGTATGTGTTTTATGAAGATTATAAATATAAAATGAATCTTATGACAGAGATTGCTGCAAAGGAAGAATTTTCCGGGCTGGATGCTGTTTCGGAATTGCTTAAGGATAAGGATATTGAAACTAACGAACAGGGAAGGCGATTATTGGAGCAATATGGATACTGGGGGAATAAAGGGAATGCATTTTATATGCAATTCCGGCATCAGGTTATGGTGACCGGTGCTGTAAGCACTGTGATATGCGTGCTTCTTTTGACTTTTTTACTTTATTGGAAGAAAAAAGAAGATGCGTGTCATCAGAAAATTTTAGACCAGTTGGAAGAAATTCTGATCAGATTCCGTGAAAATAAATTTGATGCTTTACTGAAAACGGAAAATCATGCAGAACTGGAAAAATTGAATGACCAGCTTGAAGCAATCGGACATCATATTCAGTTGCTAAAGGAAGAAGCACGGGAAGAAAAAGAGAGCACGAAAGAAATGGTTTCTGATATCTCTCACCAGTTAAAGACACCGGTTGCAGCTTTGGATACATGTTTTAGTGTGCTGATGCAGAATGACTTAAGTGCCACAGAACAGGAGGAGTTTCGTATCCGTTGTCGGAGTGCTTTGGATGGACTGGAGACATTATTGCAGTCGCTTCTTGAAATATCCAAGATGGAAACTGGACTGATTCAGGTTAATAAGAAAAAACTTCCGCTTATGGATACTGTCATATCTGCTGTGAACCGTACTTATCCCAAAGCGGATGAGAAAGAAATTGAATTCGTTTTTGACTATGAAAAAGAGCTTGAAACATGCATGGTTATGCAGGATAAAAGATGGCTTGGTGAAGCTGTGATCAACGTTTTTGATAATGCAATCAAGTACAGTCCGTGTGGTTCAAAAATATTTATCCGGTTACAAAAAAGAAACGATCTTGTAAGAATGGAAATTGAGGATCAGGGAATTGGTATTCCGCAGAATGAGTATCACAAAATTTTTCAACGATTTTACAGAGGAAGTTCCAAGGAGGTCATGGAAAAGAGTGGTACAGGAATCGGACTTTTTCTATCGAGAGAAATTATCGAAAAACACGCAGGTACGATCATGGTAACCTCCGGCAAAAAGAAAAAAGGAAGCACGTTTGTGATTCAATTACCATATGTTGGTTAAATTTTAAGTGGGCAGAAATCTTACAATTCTGTAAGACTTCTGCTCGTTTTTTGAAAGTGAAATGAAAGATTATCCTGATACAATTTGGATGAAGGTTGAAAAATGACCAATTATATAAACAGGCAAAGAAAGTGTGCTGAAAAGGTACGCTTTACAGAATTGAAAAGGAGGCAACACATGAGTGTGAT